>Ga0209382_10000496_pt1 | contig 65133 bp, 64 predicted proteins | sample SoiMetdeltSBSDD5_FD_187599 | JGI IMG/M metagenome (GOLD analysis project Ga0209382, IMG submission 187599) | Bulk soil microbial communities from a Populus tree surrounding site in Tennessee, USA - Soil MetaG P. deltoides SBSDD5 (SPAdes) (version 2) | ecosystem: Environmental > Terrestrial >...
TACCTCCAACCGCTTGCGGTCCGGAAGCGTCAGCGAGGATGCGCGTTGCGCGCGTTTGTCGTACAGATCGAGCCGGCGGAGGATTTCCAGCGCGCATGCGCGCGCGTCCTGCACGTGGCCCCGGTGCAAAAGCGCACCGACGATCACGTTATCCTCGACGCTGAGCGCCGGGAATGGCCTCACGATCTGGAACGTTCGGCCGATGCCACGGCGGCAAACCTGATCCGGCGAAAGTCCATCGATACGCTCGCCAGCGAATGTGATCGTGCCGCCGTCGGGCGAAAACACTCCGGCAATCACGTTGAAAAGCGTGGTCTTGCCGGCGCCATTCGGCCCGATGACCGCAAAGATCTCGCCCTTCGGCACCGCAAGGCTGAGTGCGTCAACGGCGACCAGGCCGCGAAAGCGCTTGGTAACCCCGCTGACCGCCAGCAGTGCGATCATTGTTTGCGCTCCGTAAGCCCAAATCGCCGCGCCAACCAGGGCCAGACCCCTTCGGGCAATGCAACGACCACCAGCAGAAGCACGATCCCAAAGAACACCTGTTTTATTCCGGGCACGTCGACACCAAGAATCTCTAGCAGCGTTCGCAAGCCTTCGGACAGGCCTTCCAGAATGAAGGTTCCCAGGATCGGGCCGAACAGCGTTCCGATGCCGCCCACCAGCGGCCCAAGAATGATTTCGATCGAGCGTGAAATATTAAACACCTGCTCGGGAAAAAGATTGTTGTAATAGAACGCGTAGATCACGCCGGCGAATGCGGTCATGCCCGCGGAGATCACCACCGCGATCATCTTGTAGCGAAATGTATCGATACCGACTGCGCGCGCGGCCTCCTCGTCTTCGCGGATCGCGAGCCAGAAATAACCGATGCGACTCTGCAGCAGAGCCCGGCAGGCGATGAAGGCAAGCACCGTCGCGATCAGCAGGATGTAGTAAAACATCACGGGATGGCCGCGCAGCTGCCACAGATCGTTGTGAGTGTATTGTGCAACGGGCAGGAACAGTCCGGACGAACCGCGCGTCCAGGCGAGATGATCGAAGCCGACGCGCGCAAACTCCGCAAACGCGATGGTCAGGATCGCGAAATACACGCCGCTGACGCGGAAGCGAAACGCCAGATAGCCGATAAACGCGCCGGTCGCTGCCGCGATCGGCACCGCCGCCAGCAGTCCGAGCCAGGGCCCGATACCGAAATGCACAAAAAGCGCCGCCGCGACGTAGGCACCGAGCCCTACATAAAGGGCATGGCCAAGGGACAACTGTCCGGCAAAGCCCATCATGATGTTCCAGGCCTGGCCGGTGTAAGCAAAGTAAAGGATCAGGATCAAGACGGTGAGCAGGTAGTCGCTAGCGAAGAACGGTGCGATCAGAGCCGCTGCCAGCAGGATTGCGAGCAGCACCAGGCCTCGCCGCGTAACTCCGGCGGTCACTCGCGCGATCATGCCGTCCTCTTGCCCATGATGCCTTGCGGTCGAAACAGCAGCACAAGCACCAGAATGGCAAAGGCGAACATGCTCTTGGCCGAGGGCGTGAAGAGAAGCCCGGCCAGAGCTTCGGTCAGCCCGATCAGGACGCCGCCGACCAGCGCGCCAGGCATGGAGCCAAGGCCGCCGGTGATGACGATCACGAACGCGAGCAGCGTATAGGCGGGACCCACCGCTGGAGTAACGTCGAAAATGAGCAAAAGCATGCATCCTGCAGCGCCGACACAAGCGGCGCCTATACCGAAAGTCAGCGCGTAGAGTCGTCTGACGTCGAGGCCGACCACCATTGCGCCTGTGTAGTTATCGGCGCAGGCGCGGATCGCCGTACCCAGGTTTGTAAACTGGAAGAATGCGAACAAAGCTGTGGTCACGACGACAGCGGTAAATCCCGCGTAGAGCTTGGTGGCGTCCACGATCAGCGGGCCGAGCTGAAAGCTGTCGTAGGCATAGGACGCCTGGACGTTCTGCGAGTCGGGACCGAACAGGATCAGCAGCGCGTTCGTGATGATGATCGCGATGGCAACCAGCAGAAGGAACTGACTGTGCTCGGGACGGGTGATGAACCGATTGATCAGGCCGGCTTGCAGCAGATACCCGAACGCAAACAACACCGCCGCTATGGGCACCAGCATCACAAGAGGATCAAGATGGAACGCCGAGAACAGCGTCACGGCGATATACATGGCGATCGTCATCATTTCGCCATGGGCGAAGTTGACCACGCGGACGACGCCAAAAATCACCGACAGGCCCAGCGCCATCAGGCCATAGACCAGCCCGGTCAGAATCCCGCCGACGGCGACATTGAGATAGATATCAACGGGCACTGTCCCCCACCTTTTGCGTCATCGCCGGCGTTGTCCTGATCTCAGGCATGCACGGCTTTGCCCCATGACGGCTACGCTTTTAAAGCGACGCCGGCATCAGCTGCGCTTGTCGTACGGCTTGAGCGGCCATTCTACCTTGGCATTGGCCGCCACTTTTGGTGCCACGGTCACAAGCTTGCCGCCGCGATTTTGGATTGCGGAATTCTTCAGCTTGTCGTTCTGACCCTTTTCGTTGAACTGAATGCCGGGGCCTGGGCTCACATTGTTGGTGATATTCGTGCTGCGCACCGCATCGGCGAGTGCCTTAGGATCTGCTGAGCCAGCTCGCTTGTAGGCATCGGCGGCAACAAGCAGGGCCTCGAACGTGTAGACGTGGTTGGTATTGAGATTAATGCCAGGATGTGCCTTGGCGAGCGCGGCCTCGAGCGTTTTGCTGAGCGGTTTGTTCGGATCGTACCAGGGTACAAAACTCAACGGCCCGTCGGACAGCTTGCCGAGAGTTTTCAGATACTGATCCTCATACCAGCCGGGGCCCATACTCAGGATCGCCATCGGCGACCACCGCTGCTTCACCAACTCGCGCGTTAGCAGGATGGCATCGTTGAGCCTGCTCACCATCAACAGGGCATCGGCGCCCGTGGCTTTCGCTTTGGCAATTTCGACCGACAGGTCTCTTGCCGCCGGATCATAGGCGATAGTTTCGACGAGATTGTACGGCATGTTGAATTTCGGCATGACCGCGCCGATTCCGCCCTTCATCGCGGTCCCGAAGGTGTCGTTGACGTGCATGAACACGGCGCTCTTTGGCGCCGAGCCCGCGGCCTCGAATATTTCCTTCTGGTTTGCGAAGGCATCGCTCAAGATCATGCCCGCTGTTGGAAAGTTGCGAAATACGAACTTGTAGCCTTGCTCGGTGATCTGAGGCGCCGCAGCAATATTGATGACGTAGGGAATACCCTTCTGCTCGGCGACCTGCGCGATCGCCGTGCTCTGGCCGGAATCGAAGGCGCCAACCAGGATTTGCGCACCCTCGCTGATCAATTTCTCGGCCCGCGAGCGGGCGACATCGACGTTGGTTTCGGTATCGCCATTCATGATCTGGAGGGGCGGCATGCCGAGATCCTTGAGGATACCGGCTGCAATATCGACGCCGCGCTGGCAGTCCTGGCCGATGCCGGCCTGGAAACCCGAGCGAGGGAGCAGCACGCCTACTTTCAGGGCAGCGCTCTGCGCGCGCACAATGTTGAATGGGGCCGTGCCGGCAAGGGCGACGGCGCCGAGAGCCGTCGCGACAGTGCGTCGCGTAAGGTGTCTGTCGTTGTTGTGCGGTTTGCGGCTCATGCTGATGCTCCTCCTCGGCCGTACGGCTGTTGGCGGATCATGCCGGATTTTCGGTCAATTCAACAAGCGAGAACAACGGCTGGTCTATGCCGCAAATAGCCGCTCGACCGCCGCAGCAATGCGGAACAGCCGTTGGTCCTGGCCGTTGCGGGCGACCAGCATGAGGCCCGTCGGCAATCCGCTCTCGCGCGGCATAGGCAATGAGATGGCGCAGAGATCGAAGAAATTCACGATCAGTGTGTTTCGCAGCAACATCGCATTCTTGCGGGCAAATTCATCTGCCTTGGCGACCTCTTCCAGAGTAGGCGCAACCATTGGCGTGGTTGGCCACGCCAGGACATCGACATCGGCGAGCCGCTGATCCATCGAACGGATGAGACGACCCCTTTCCCTAACCATATCGATATAGTCGGCCGCGTTGATATTGCGTGCACGTTCCAGACGTACTCGCACATTCGGATCGATCGCGTCCGCGCGGCGCGACAACAAGTCACGATGGATGGCGAAGGCTTCCGCCGGCTGCACGCCGCCTTTGCTATTGACCTGGGCCATGTCGTCGAGAAGCGTCAATTTCTCGTCGGATAGGCGCGCGCCCGCTTTTCCCAACCGGGCTATTGCGCCAGAAAAACGCTTGGCCACAGTTTCATCGAGGTTTTCGAGCGGCGAGCCTTGCAGGACACCAATGCGCAGCCCTGGGAGAGGCGCCAGCTCGTTCGAAATGAATTTTTCGCCCGCCATGACCGCATCGGCTTTGGCGCAGGCCTCGACTGAACGCGCAATCGGACCAATAGAGTCGATGCTGTACGACAGCGGGAAAGCGCCGTCGGTCGGGATGCGCTGCCGGCTGGGCTTGTAGCCGACGACTCCGCAAAGCGCGCCGGGAATGCGGCATGAGCCTCCGGTGTCGGTTCCGATCGCAATCTCGCACATGCCGTCGGCAGCCGCGACGGCAGCGCCCGATGATGAGCCACCGGGCACACGCTTGCGATCAGCCGGATTGCCCGGCGTGCCGAAGTGCGGATTGGCGCCAACGCCTGTGTAAGCAAATTCGCTCATGTTCGTCTTTGCGACGATGATCGCGCCGCCGGCGCGCAAGCGATGGACCACCGGCGCATCGACCGCCGCGGGCTTGCCTTCTTCGGCAAAAATTCTGGAGCCAACGCGCGTCACTTCACCGGCAACGTCGAACAGGTCCTTGATGCTGGCGATCGTTCCATCGAGCGGACCAAGTGAAACGCCCGCTTTCGCACGCGCGTCCGCAGCGTCGGCGGCGGCTTTCGCCTGCTCGCGGTACACCGTAAGACAAGCCCGCGCGCCCTCGCCTTTCGGATCGTCGATGCGACCGAGCGCGATGTCGAGCCGCTCGCGAGCAGATGTGGGCTTCATCAGTGGTCCTCGATCGGATGGCCGTTGCGTCGAATGTCGTGCTATTTTTGTCCGGCGTCCAGCCCACCTGCGCGGCTCTCTACTGAGAAACAGTGACGTCGTGGGGGAACTCGACGAGATGGAGGAAAGCATGAAGGGCAAGCATTCGCCGCCGGGCGCGGGAAACATTTACGCCAAGGCCAACGAGGTCATCGTCAAGGTCACTGGCGGCGACACGGGCCAAACGTTCGAAGTGGTGGAAGAGAATTGCAAGCCGGGATTTCAGTCGCGCGCGCACTACCATATCAAGGCATACGAGACATTTTACGTTTTCGATGGCAGTGCGGATTTTCAGGTCGGCGACGAACTATTCCATGCTCAGAAGGGCTCGTGCGTTCACATCCCGCCCGGCGTGCCGCATCAGGTGACTTCGAACGAAGGCGTACGCATGCTGATGATTTACAGCCCCGCCGGCACGGAGGGCATGTTCGCGGCCATGCACGCACTTTCGCAAGAGCAATTGATGAATGCAGAATTCACCAGGCAGCTTGCCCTCAAGCACGACACGGTGATGATCGAGCAAAGCAAGGACGGTCGCGGCAAGGGCACGATCCTGGGCTAACGGCGGCCGGCGGGTGTCATAATTTAATCCTCAGACTTATCAACAGCGATTCTCAGGGCTTGCCTTGGGAAACAGCAGTTGTACGCTTTCAGACAGGTCACCCATCTTCGGCTCTGCCGGACACGGATGGCCGCCATGACCGGACTGGGCATGGGACGTGGATGCTGCTTGCAGTGTTCGTGGCTCATGACTGCCGGCCCTGGCTCTCAGTAACTGGTACCCTTCGCTGCAGGTTTCGGCCTGTGCGTCAGGAATGGATCCGAGAGCTTGTGACGGGCGGACGACGGTCTGCCCGTTATGGCTTTTAGGGACACGCTTTTGCAGGTTCTATTCGGCAGCGGCTACAGACTGGCGCCATCAAATTTCTTCAGCTTTAACTGGTCCACGTCGATGCCATCAAGGCAGCGCACGTTGAGCATGACCATGTCTATGCCAACCGGGCCCTTGCCATAAGCGTAAGACTCGATGCCGCAGGTCTTGCAGAACGGGTGATGAATCGCGCCCCTGTTGAACTGATAGTCGGTCATGTCGTTCTCGCCGGAGATAAGCTTAAAATCGGACCTTGCTACGGCGGACAACAAGGGTCCGAGCTTGCGGCAGCGCGAGCAATTGCAGGTTATCACTTCACCGATTTCGGCCTGCGCTTCGTAGCGAACCTTTCCGCACTGGCAGCCGCCGGTGTAGGTTTTTTTCATCGTTCACTCCATCGTTTCATTGGTGGCTAGCAGAGTTCCTCGAACGTCAGTGGATGCGAGATGAGATTCTGCTGCATGCAGTACGATATCAGCAGTTCGAGGCAGCGCCGGTTTGCTTCCTTTCCGAATGGCGCGGTATCAATGCCGCCGGCGGGGGCCGCCTTCTTTCCTTCCTCCAGCAGACGATAAAGTTCGGCGACCGCTTGTGAATTTGAGCGGGCAAGTTCATCGGTGACGACAACCATGTGGTTGACCGGCACAAGCCCGTGCTTGGCATACCAGGATTTCGCCGCGCTCTCGGGATCCTTGATGACGCTTTGCAAGCGAGGATCTTTCGGCAACGCCGCGCCATAGATCGCGGCGTCAAGCTCCCCGGCAATCAGCATTTCGGTGATGTCCTGCCCTTTGCGGGCGCGGATGACGCCGGCCGGATCGGCGGCTTCGGCGACATGCCCATCCTCGAACGTCACCCACTGCACCCCGCCGAGATCGACGCCGTAGTCGTTTTCGAGAATGCCGCGGATCCACACCCCGGTGGTCTGGCTGTACGAACGCACACCGATGCGCTTGCCCGGAAGATCGGCCGGCGCGAGCTGTCCCCGCTCTGCGTTAAACAGCATAGTGCCATGCTGAAAACGCGCGAGCATCGCAGCTGGGAGCAGCGTGAGCCCCTTATTGTGATCTTTGGCCTGGAAGTAGGTCACCAGGGCCATTTCGCTCGCATCAAATGCGTGCTCGCGGACCATCGGTTTGAAGGCCTGGTACAGGGGCTTGACCTCGACAAAATCGAGTTTGAGCCAAGGCGATATGATTTCGCCGCGCTTGAGCGGCAGCGTGTGCGGATAGTCGCCAAGCGCGACGCGCAACGTTGTGCCGCCATTTGCCATTGTGAGATGCCTCCACTTGAGCCGCCACGACGGCTTGACCGCCCGGCACTCAACCTAGTTTAACAAGCCGACATGTAAAAGGAGTGGCGGCATGGCGGATCAGAAGACCGGGCTTGTGGTGACGGCTCATCCAGGCGATTTCGTCTGGCGCTCCGGCGGCGCGATCGCCCTGCATGCCAAGCGGGGTTACCGCGTCAAGATTGTCTGCCTGTCGTACGGCGAGCGTGGGGAGAGCCAGTTCGCATGGAAGGAGCCGGGCGCCACGCTCGAAAAGGTAAAGGCCGGTCGCAGGGACGAGGCCGAACGGGCCGCCAAGCTTCTCGGGGCCGAAATCGAATTCTTTGACTGCGGCGACTATCCGCTCAAGCTGAATGAAACGCATTTCGATCGCCTGGTCGACATCTATCGGGAACTTGGCCCGTCCTTTGTGCTCACTCACGCGCTTGAGGACCCCTACAACTTTGACCACCCGAACGCCGCGCACTTCGCCCAGGAGACGCGAGTGGTCGCTCAAGCGATGGGGCACAAGCCGGATGCAAAATACAAGTATTCTGCTCCGCCGGTATTTCTGTTCGAGCCGCATCAACCCGAAATGTGCAATTACAAGCCTAATCTCATTTTGAAGATCGACGAGGTGTGGGAGCAAAAGTACAAAGCGTTCCAGATACTCGCAGCCCAGAAACATCTGTGGGCGTACTATGAGCGGGTGGCGCTCAACCGGGGCATCCAAGGCAGCCGCAACACGGGAGTGCCAATGACCTATGGCGAGGCCTACCAACGCCTCTTTCCGACCGTAGAGGAAATACTGCAATGAAGCCCGTCGTTATCCGAAACATCCAACGCGCCGACAGCAATGCGATCGGCACGCTTGCAGCAGTCGGCGTCTCCACGGCGCACGAGGCCCTCGGCCGATCCGGTCTCATGAAACCCTATATGCGTCCGATCTGGCCCGGCGCGCAGATTGCCGGGCCGGCGGTCACCGTGCTGGCGCAGCCGGGAGATAACTGGATGATTCACGTTGCCGTTGAGCAATGCCAAAAAGGCGACGTCCTCGTTGTCGGATGCACCGCGGACAATACGGACGGCATGTTCGGCGAACTGTTGGCGACGGCGTTGCGTGCTCGTGGAGTGATCGGGCTCGTCATTGACGCGGGTTGTCGAGACGTGCGTCCGATTTCCGAAATGCGCTTTCCGGTGTGGTCAAAGGCGATCTCGGCCAAGGGCACGGTGAAAGCGACCCTTGGCGCGGTCAACGTTCCGGTCGTCTGCGCGGGCGTGAACGTCGAACCGGGCGATGTTGTGGTGGCGGATGACGACGGCGTCGTTGTAATTCCGAAGAAACTCGCCACCGAGACCGCCCAGAAAGCGCAAAAACGCAAGGATGACGAGGATGGCAAGCGCAAGCAGCTCGAGGCCGGCACGCTGAGCCTGGACATGTACAAAATGCGCGAGCCGCTTGCCAAAGCGGGCTTGATCTATGTTGATCGTGCTGAAGACAACTAGTCCGGCTGTCTGGGATCCAAGAATTTCAAACTCTTCGTCGGTGTGGATAATGGCTCGTTAATATGAGCCTTAGCGCGCGCCAGCCAAGAATTGCCAACCGTTCCACCTCGGGCTGACTTGATATGGATTCATCTGAAAAAATGGGCCTCGACGACAATCGCTTTGCTTTCGCCGCCATAGCGTTGAAAAGGCCCCGCCTTTTTCCATAAGAATTGAAACAATTCCTCCTACTCCGGTGAAGCGCCTTTTTAACGGGCAAACGGTACGGTCCTGCCGTCATCTGTACAGATGATTACTGGTTTCGGCCACATGGAGGATGTCTCATGTCTAAGGTTGTTGCGTTCCTGAAGAACGAGTCCGGCGCCACCGCGATCGAGTATGGCCTCATCGCTGCTGGCATTTCGGTCGTGATCATTGCGACCGTGAACGCGATCGGCTCGAGCTTGAACACGAAGTTCAACGACATCTCGACGCAGCTTAAGTAAGCTTCGCGGGTTCGGTACTTGGCTGAAGCCGCCGGTGCCGGCGGCTTCTTCCATTTTGGACGCCCCTTTGCTGTCGCGATTCAATCAACCCGTAGTCAGGTCCTGGGCGGGACGAAATTTACGCGCCGCAGCAATGCCTAGCAAAAGGAAGGCAATGAGCGCGATGACTTGCGCGATCAGGAACGGCGGCTCTGACTGGGTCGGCGCCAGTGGCTTGAGGAATGGCAATTTCTGGAACGATTGGACGATCAGTACCAGTACGTTGAGATAAAGTGCGCCCGCGGCAGTGGCAACGTAGATCCAGCGCCAGGCGCCGGCGAGACGCTTGCCATAGAGGCTATAGAGCGCCAACGCGAGCAATACGCACGAGACGATGCCGGTACCGATCGCGGGGGTAAAGCCGCGGATCGGAAACAGGAACCCCGTCACGCTGGTAAGCACGGTCGTGAGCAGAAAAAATGCCGTCCAGCCTGGCAATCGGCGCGAGCCAAACATGCCGATCAACACCACTATACCGCTTGCAATTGCCATCAGGCTGATGACGACGTGAACGATTGTAAAATTCTGAACTGACAGGCCCAGGATCATGGCGCGCCTCCCGCGCAGACGTGCGAAATGCCGGCAAAACAAGTTTGCGCGCCGGCACGACAAATTCAATACGGCGGAAGTCTAGCGGTTGGCGCTGCTCCAGGGCGCGATGCGACGCCCGGCCCATTTCAGCAGCGAGGTCAGCGAAACGCCTAGCACCATCAGCACGATCACAGGCACAAAGGTCTTGTCCATCTCGAATACGTTGGCGTAGCGCGTGATCATGAAGCCCAGGCCTGAAATGGTCGTATAGAACTCGGCAATGATCATCCCGATCAGTCCGCGCCCGATCGCGAGCCTTATCCCGGCGAGAATGTAGGGCACTGCAAACGGCAGCAGAACGTCCTGCCATACCCGCCATTCGCTCGAGCGAAACGAATACGCGACTTCGAGCATGTTTTTGTCGCACTCGCGGACGCCCTGGTAAGTGTTGATCAGGACCGGAAACACCGCGAACAGAAAGACGACAATGATTTTGGCCTTCAGATAGATACCGAACCACAGCACCAGCAGTGGTACGACGGCGACCAATGGTGTTGCATAAAGTGCGTTGATGGGCAGATCGAGCGCCCAGTCGAGCCAGCGCACGCGCGCCATCGCGATACCGAGGGGGATGCCGACGATGAGCGCAATGCTCAAGCCATAGATCATGACCTCCAGGCTTTGCGCAAGAAAGTACGGCAGCTCGCCGGACACCGTCGTCGTGTAGAAGGCGGCGGCAATCTTCGTGGGATAGGTAAAGAAGATGGGGTTGATGAAGGGACCGACGATTTCCCAGACGACAAGGATCAGGAGGACAAAGCCATAGCGGAACAGCGCCGGCCGTTCCCACCATGATGTCGTAACCGCCGCCGCGCGCGGCTCGCCCGCGGCAACTGAATCAGCCTCGACTTGATTGGCAACGGTCATCGTCGTTTTTCCCGGGGTCGCATTGATCCTCGAGTGCGACGGGCGCCGCTGATGGCGGTGCCCGGCCGGCCTTGATCAGCGCCGCTCAGAACGCCGCCGTCGGACAGATCGGCCCTTTCCATTCGCCGAGTTGTTCGATCGCCTTTTTCGCAAACGTCGTATCGACCACATCCTCATATGTCGGCGTCTTGCCCTCTTTGATATTGCCCACCTTGGTCATCAGGTCGGCGGTGAAATTGATCCGCTCGGTGCTGAGTCCGCTGTTGGCGTCCCAAATGCATTCCTTGACCATGAAGTCGTAGCTGTCGGACAGGATCTTCTCCGGATAACCGGTTTGCTTTACCAGGATCGGCATGATTTTCGCTTTGTCCGTGTAGATGATCCGGGTGGCCTCGATATTGGCTGAAACGACCGCCTGCACGAGCGCCGGCTTGTCCCTGATGGTCTTTTCGTTGGCCGACAGGAAAGTATACAGCGTCTTCGGTTGCAGCTCCCACATGCGGCCGATGGCGTGCAGATCCGGTACCTTGCTCTTGGCAAGCATCTCCTGCTCAACGTGCAGGATCGCGGTATCGACCTGGTCGGCGACGAGCGCAGGAACGTCCTCGCTCGCAATGCTGACGAAGTTGACCTCCTTGGGATCGACCTTCGCCGCCCGCAGGACGGCGCGGCTCAGGATGTCGGCAAAACCACCGGGCTCCTGGATCCCGATGCGCTTGCCCTTGAGATCCTGCATGGTCTTGATGTTGGCGCGCACGATCATCGAGGCTTCGAACTTCGGCAGATTGGCGGTCAGCGCTTTCACGGTGGCGCCGTTTGATCGACCGATGATGGTCGGCGCGCCCGGCGTCAGGCCAAAATCGATGTTTTCTGCCAGCAGCGCGCGAAATACCTTGGTGCCGTCGCCGAGCGACACGATCTCCGCGTCAATTCCGGCCTTTTTATAGAGGCCGAGCTCTTTCGCAACGATCGGCGGCATGTGAACGATATTCGGCGGCGAGGTTGGTATGCCGATCACGATCTTGGTCTGCGCGAGAGCCGCGCCCGGCAACATCAAGCCGGCCATCAGCGCGACCAAAATCCCAAAAGTCTTGCGCATGTTGTCCTCCCAGATTTGGCGCTCGCGCGGTATCCCGCGTCGTCCAGCGATAGAACGCCGGAAAACCTGATTTTGCCCGATCGCCTCGGTAAAAACAACGAATGCTCAAAGTAGTTCATTTCGGGGCGCGGTCGCCTTTGACCGCGGCGACCGGTCATGCCTAATTGCAATGCTTTTGGATCTTCAACCATGGTTAAATTCATCGTCGAGTACGCCAAGAACAGCGAGGCGCCCGCCGTCGACGGTCGGTTGGACGGCCCGGCTTACCACCGCAATCACGAGCCGATCTGGTCGGCAATTTCAGGTTTTCTCTCGGCGCAATCCGGCGATGTGCTCGAGATCGGCAGTGGCACCGGTCAGCATGCGACCGAATTTGCCCGACGCACACCACAATTGAACTGGTGGCCGAGCGATATTTACGACTCGCATCTGAAGAGCATCGCCGCCTGGCGGGCCCATTCAGGACTTGTGAATCTGCGCGCGCCCCAGCTTATCGATCTTGCCGATCCGCATTGGACATGGACAGGCGACGGCGGCAAAGGAGGCGCGCTCACCGCCATGCTTTGCATAAACGTGTTGCACATTTCGCCGTGGCCGATATCGCAAAATCTGATAGCCGGTGCAGGCCGACTGTTGAAGGAGGACGGCTGCCTTTTTGTCTACGGGCCGTTCAAACGTGGCGGCAAGCACACCGCGCCGAGCAATGCGGAATTCGATGCCACGCTGCGTGCCGAAAACCGGCAATGGGGCGTGCGCGATGTTGACGACCTCAATGTGTTGGCGCAAGACGCTGGCCTGACCGCGGCCGACATAGTCCCAATGCCGGCCAACAACCTTGTACTGGCTTTCGTTCGCACGCTTCGGCAGAATTGACCAACAACCCACAAGAAAAGCCATGGCAACTGAACCAATTCACGACATTGCTCATCTCGGCCATGTCGAACTTCTGACTCCCAAATTCGAGGAAAGCCGCAGATTCTTCATCGACGTGATGGGCATGACCCAGAGCGGCGCGAAAGGTGACAGCGTCTACCTGCGAGGGTGGGACGACTATGAGCGATATTCGCTCAAGCTGACGGCTTCGAATTCATCCGGTCTAGGCCATGCCGCCTTCCGCACGCGCTCGCCGCAGGCGCTGGAACGGCGTGCCGCTGCGTTGAAGGGTTCCGGCTTCGACATCGGCTGGAGCGACGGCGATCTTGGTCACGGCAAGACATTCGTATTCACCGACCCCGATGGCCATAAATTCGAGATCTACTACGAAACCGAATGGTACGAGGCGCCGCCCGAACTCAAGCCCGCTCTCAAGAACCAGGCGCAACGTTTTCCCGCACGCGGCATCAACGTACGCAGGATCGACCATTTCAACGGACTTGCGGTCGACATCAAGGCCAACCGCGAATTCTTTCAGAACTATCTCGGCTTCAAGCTCACCGAGCAGATCGTGCTCGACGATGGCAGCGAAGCCGGCATGTGGATGACAGCGACCAACAAGAGCTACGATTTTGCATACACGCGCGACCACACTGGCACCAAGGGCCGTCTGCACCACGTCACCTTCGCGCTCGATGCGCGAGAAGACGTGCTTCGCGCCGCCGATGTTTTTCTCGAGAATGGCGTCTACATCGAGACCGGGCCCCACAAGCATGCGATCCAGCAGACGTTTTTTCTCTACGTGTACGAGCCAGGCGGCAACCGGGTCGAGGTGTCATGCGCGGGTGCGAGGCTTGTGCTGGCACCCGACTGGAAGCCGATCACCTGGACCGAGGCGGAGCGCAAGAAGGGACAGGCATGGGGCCTGCAGACGATAAAGTCATTTCATACCAAGGGGACTCCACCAATCCCTGGTGTGCCGGATTCGTGAGCGCAGATTATCGATGAGCCGCCGCAACACACCGCGCATTTCGTTCATCGGTTTTGGCGAGGCCGGCCAAGCGATCGCTTCCGGCCTGCGCGATACCGGCATCGACCGTATTGCCGCGTGGGATATTCTGTTTCCGAAAAGCGCCGGTGCACCACTGAAATCGGCAGGCGAAACGATGGGCGTGCGCATCGCTTCCTCCGCGAGCGACGCGGTGCGTGACACGGACATGGTCATATCTGCGGTTACCGCCGCCTCCAGCGTGGACGCGGCTGTCTCGGTCGCGCCGCATCTGAGCGGGAATCCGTATTATCTCGACATCAACTCGGTGTCGCCGGGCCGCAAACAGGAGACCGCCAAGCTGCTGGGTGAGCGCGCTCGCTACGTGGACGTGGCAGTGATGGCGGCCATTCACCCTGGCCGACACCAGACGCCACTGCTGCTGTCAGGTCCGCACGCTGAAGAAATCTCGCCGATACTGCGCGAGCTGGACATGCGGTTTTCAGTGGTCGGTCGCGACCTTGGGTCGGCCGCGGCAATCAAGATGATCCGCAGCGTCATGATCAAGGGCATGGAAGCGCTGACCCTCGAATGCTTCCTCGCCGCCGCCCGCGCCGGGGTGCTCGAGGAGGTCACATCATCGCTAAAGAACAATTATCCCACCATCGATTGGACCAAGCTCGCCGATTACAACCTCGAGCGCATGGCAAGCCACGGCGAGCGCCGGGCTGCCGAGATGGAGGAATCCGCTGCCACCCTGCGGGAACTGGGGCTCGATCCTCTGATGGTGGCTTCGACGGTTCGCCGCCAGCGTGAGATGGGCGCGCTAGGCAAGCACGAAGCGGTGCGCCAGAGCCTGAAATCGGGCCGGACGGCGATACTCAACGCCATCGACAATCTGTCCAAACACCGGCATTGACGACCGGCTAAATGAACGCACGTTCAGATTTGCGGCGGCTGTCCGAGGCGCAAATTTCTTGTCATTGCGGCGCGTCACCTCCTACTATGGTTTCGTTCAAGTCTCGGGAGGAGTCACATGCAGATCAGAAAACTTGCCTATGCCACGTTCGTGGCAGTGGCTGCAGTTGCATTCGTGATCGGTTCGGCTGTGCCAAGTGAAGCAGCCAAGAAGAAGAAAGCAGCAGCAGCGGCGGCGGCGCCACCGGCAGCGGAGGCGCAGTGGCCGACGTGCTGGGGAGCCCCCTACGCACCGGTTTGCGCGAAGAAGGGCGACATGAGCTTCAACTACATCAACGCCTGCTACGCGATGAAGGATCAGGCGAAGGGTGCCAAGCCGGGCGCATGCAAGGAAGCAAAGGCTGGCGGGAAGAAGAAGAGGGCATAAGCCACAATTCGAATCGAGCCAAAGTAAGAGGGCCGCTGCGTTGCAGCGGCCCTTTGCATTTCACGCGGCCTGTCGCTGACTACTTCTTGCGCGGCGGGATCTGCAGCAACTCGGTGACCTGGTCCTGGGTCAACGGCTTGTCCAGAAACTTCAATTTCACCGCGTCGGCAATCGCGCCGTCAAGATCGGAAAACTTGTCGGTTTGCATCGTTTCCTTGGGATGGAATTTGTCCATCGATTCCTTGAGCATCGCGACCGGCTGATTCAATTTCTTGGAATACATCTCGATCGCCTTGGGATCCGAATACATCCAGTCGACTGCCTCGCGATACGCATCCATGAAGCGCATGATCGCATCGCGCTTGTTTTTGAGCGAGTCCGCATTGACGATCAACGTGCGTACAGTCTGTCCGCGAAGAGACGGCACATCACTGCCGTAGGCGACGATGCGGATCTTGCCTTCCTTGATCTCGCTCAGCCCGAACGGCGGCGCCGCCCAGCCGATGTCGACCTGACCGGACATCACGGCAGTGAGGGTCCCGGCGGGGCCACCGGTGGCCGTTGGCTTCGCCTTCGCGCCGAGCTCGCTGGTGAAGGCCACGACGATGTTGTGCGAGCTCGACCCATTGGTCGAATAGGCAATCGTGTTTTCGGGCGTGGTATCTTTCAGACTTTGAATCTTCGAATCTGGTTTGACGTACCAATAGAGATCGCCGGTGCCGGTAAAGGCCGGCGCCAGAATGCGCACCGGCGCGCCTTTCGAGAAGGCCCGCATCACACCCGCAGCACCAACACCCGCGCCAATATCGGCGCTGCCCGAGATAACTGCCTGGATCGTCTCGCCGGCGCCCTGCGTGCCGGTGTTTTCGAGTACAAGGCCATGCTTCTTGAAGATGCCCGCATCCTGCCCGAGCGTCGGCGCCTGGTTTTCCCAATTGTTGATCTGCCCGATGACCACCTTGAGCGTGTCCTCTGCCGACGCGGCACCCGCACCCAGCGTGAGCGGCGCGATCAGACCGATCGCGCCAGCCAGATTTATGACCCTGTTCATGCACATCCTCCCATTATGCTTGTTAAGTCGACGGTACGGCCTTTGCCGGGGCGCGTTCAATAGTTCGATCCGCCAATCATGAGACTCAACGTCGGCGTCGCGTTTTGGCGGCGCCTTTCGGCTTGGGCTTGCTGCGCGTCCGACTGGTTTTTGTGCGCGATGGTCCGGCTTTGCTGGCAACAGACGCAGGAGCCGCTGCCTTATTTGCCACCCGCATGGACCAATATTCCCACGAGCGCATGAGGCCTGTCGTCTTGGAACTGATCTGGCCGGCCAGCTTTGCCTCGCCCGGCGACAACGTGGCGATCTCGGTGCCGATCGTCAGGGCCCGCACCTGGTACTCTGCATTGCGCGCCGAAAACACCGAGCGAAACACGCAGTCTTTCACGCTGGTGCCGGCGACGGTCACGCCATGGCGCATCATCAGCACCATCCAGTGCTTGCCAAGCGCGCGGGCGAGCGAAGCGCCCTCCTCCGGCTTTACGACCAGCATGTTGGTATCGCCAAATTCGTCCCGCTGGTCCCAGAATGGCGGGCGGATCCCCCCGACGGCCCCGAGGTGGAAAACCGGCATGTAGTCGGTGCCGGTGGCGAGCAAAGGCATGAATGCCGGACAATGATGGTGGCAAACCGAATTTACCTCCGGCCGCGCCTTATAGATTTCACCGTGGATTACCCGCTCCGAATATTGTCCGACGCCCGGATCGCGCAGCGGCTGCGAGTCGAGGTCGTATTCAATGAAATCGTCCGGCGTCACCAGTTCGGGTGCGCGGGACCGAGACAACAGATAACGATTTTGATTCTCGGGATGACGCATGCTGACGTGGCCGAAGGCGTCAATGACGCCCTCGTTGGCAACGATCCGATTGGCGAGTGCGAGCTCCCGGCGGGCTTCGTCAAGTGCGTTCGGCACAAGGTTTCCTTTCAAGAATTCTGATGGTGCGGGGCATTATAGGGAAATGAAAACGCCGGACCAGCGTGCCCGGAGCTTGACAGATCGCGCCTATTGGGGACGCTTTCCGGCGACATGACCGCAGCGGCGCAAATCGTTATCGACGGCGTGAATCACCTCTATCGTCCGCCGCGCGGACGCGAGGTGCTTGCGCTCGATCAGGTCTCGCTTGAGGTGGCCAATCGCGAGTTTGTCGCCTTGCTTGGCCCATCCGGTTGCGGCAAGTCGACGCTGCTCTACCTTATCGGCGGCTTTTTACCGGTGGAAACCGGAGCGATCCTGATCGATGGCCAAAAGGTTGCCGGCCCGGGACCCGACCGCGGCATCGTCTTTCAGCATTTTGCATTGTTTCCGTGGAAAACCGTGCGCGGCAACATTCTGTACGGGCTCGAACGGCAAGGCATGCCCAAGGACGAACGCGAAAAACGCGCAATGGATTTCATCGACCTTGTCGGCCTTGCCGGCTTCGAGGACAGTTATCCATCCCAGCTATCGGGCGGCATGAAACAGCGCACTGCAATCGCGCGGACGCTCGCCTTCGATCCCAAGATTCTGCTGATGGATGAACCTTTCGGCGCGCTTGACGCGCAGACCCGCGGCCTGATGCAGAGCGAGCTTTTGCGCATCTGGCAACGCACTCCGAAAACGGTGATCTTCGTGACTCACGATGTGCAGGAGGCGGTCTATCTTGCCGATCGCGTGGCCGTCATGTCGGCCCGTCCTGGTCGCATAAAGACCATCGTCAATACGAAGTTCGATAAGAACGATCCGGACATTTTCAAGAACAAGTTCTTCGTGGAGAAAGTCGACGAAATCTGGAACCTGGTGAAGGAAGAAGCCATCAAGGCGCAGGGCAAACGGATCTAGCGCGGCGCTTGAAGCATGAAACAGTCCTTTATTCGATATCTTCCGCTGGTCCTGCTCGCAATCGCCTGGGAGGTGATCGCCCGGCTGGAGCTTGTGTCGAGCAGCGCACTCCCCCCGCTGTCCGAAATCATCATCGCCGGAATTGACATGATCAAGGACGGCGAGCTCATCAGCAACGGCGCGTCCTCCCTGTATCGCGCCGGCGCGGGACTGGCGCTGGCGATCATCGTCGGGGGAACGGTTGGCATCGCCATGGCCTGGTGGAAGCCGATCCACGTTCTTCTCGCGCCGCTGGTTGAGATTTTCTATCCGCTGCCGAAATCGGCCCTGATCCCCGTCACGGTGATCTGGCTCGGCTTTGGTGACGGTTCAAAGATCTTGCTGATCTTCCTGGGCTGCATGCTCCCCGTGACGATCGGTGCCTTCAACGGCGCCCGTTCCAGCGAGCAGGCACTGGTGTGGTCAGCGCGCAGCATGGGCGCAAGCCGGCTGCGTATGCTTTGGGACGTCGTCGTGCCGAGCGCAATGCCGGAACTGCTCAACGGCGTCCGCACGGCGCTCGCGCTTTCCTTCATTCTTCTGGTTTCGTCAGAACTGATCGTGGCGCAGAAGGGCTTCGGCCACCTGATCGGCGTCCTCGGCGCCAACGGCTCCTACGACGCAATGTATGCGGTCGTGCTCTGCGTGGCGTTTCTCGGCTTCGCCGCCGATCGAATCTATCTGCAGATCACCAAGCGGGCGCTCGCATGGCGGGATTGAACGAAGCGATGCCGCGCGGCGAACCAGACGGCCTCCCTGAAAAGGCGGCGCGATTCGCGTACACGCTGGTGTGGGGCTTCGCGCGCATTTTCTCGATTTTGGCGCTGGCAATTGCCTGGGAGGCGCTGGCGCGCAGTGGCGTCTTCACGCCATTTCAATTGCCGGCGCTGAGCGCGGTGCTCAGTCGGATCTGGACCGACGCCGTGTCCGGCGACCTCTGGATCAACACTGCGCTCACGCTCTACCGCGCGCTGGTCGCGTTCGCAATTTGCGCAATCGGGGGCGTGATGATCGGAATGGCCATGTCGCGCAATGTGATCGCGCATTGGTTTTTCGACCCCATCGTCTCGGTCGGCTTTCCCATGCCAAAGATCGCTTTCCTGCCGGTGGTGATCCTCTGGCTCGGCGTCTATGACGTTTCCAAAATCACCATCATCGTCATCGACGCCATCTTTCCGGTGATTGCAGCGACCGTCATCGCCATTCAGGGCGTCGAACGGGAGCTGATCTGGTCGGCGCGCAACATGGGAGCGACCAATCGCGAACTCCTGCACCACGTGATCCTGCCCGCGGCGTCGCCGCAAATCATGACCGGACTGCAGGTGGCCTTGCCGCTGTCGCTTATTGTCGCGGTGGTGGCGGAAATGCTGATGGGCGGATACGGCCTCGGTGGCGCAATGATGACGGCTTCCCGCTTTGCCAATTCGACCAGCGTATTCGCCGGCATCGTCGAGATCGCAGTCGTCGGCTACGTGCTGGTCAAGGCCATGGCTTTGATTCGACGCCGCCTGCTGATCTGGCACCAGGAAGCGGCAGCGCCATACACGCAGTAAAATTCAAGCTGCGTCAGATCGAGGCACCGGCGGATTTGGCCGTGGCGGGTGCCGCTGGAACTGCGACTGCCAGATCCTCGTCTGTACGGGCATAGCGGCACAGCCAGTGGCTTGCGGCGATGGCCGCAAAAGCGACGGCGGCTCCGCCCACCAGATCAATGAAGTAGTGCGCGCCGTCGATCGGCGTTGCTAGAATGAGAGAGATATTGAGCGCGGCTGCGGGGCCGCGCACGAAAGGCACCGTCCGGAACGCCCAGATGAACATAAGCGCGCCAGTGGTATGGAAGCTCGGAAACGTGATCAGGCCTTCGAGATTGTCAAGCTTGATGGATTGAAGAGTGCCTGCGCGCAGGGCTTCGAGCGTTGGCACGTGCGTGTACACGGTAGATGCGATATTCGCATAAACATGCGGCGTCAGGTCAAGATAGACGAATGCAGCCACCGCCGGCGTGAAGACCGAAATGGCCGAAGTTGCGATCAGCGCCAGGCCGAAGGCAATCATCCACCGTCGCAGGCGCGGCAACTGGCCGGCAACCATCAGCACCATCGGCACCAGCGCGAACTGCGGCAACAAGGATTGATAGCTATAGCCGGCAAGCTCGGCCAGCAATGGCCGGCTGTTGACGAAATCGAGATAGGCGCGCCGGTCCAAACCCAGCGTGCGATCGATCGCATAGAGCTCGGCGTCGCGATAGGGGAAGTTCGTCGCCATCGCGGCGTAGGTCAGCAGAATGCCAAACAGCAGGATCAGCAGCATCTGCGCTGCCGCCTCGGCGACCGCGCAGAGATACGGGTCAGGTCGCTGATAACGGTAGAAGATGCTCACGCCAAAAAGGCCGGTGATGGCCAACGGCAGCCACGGACTGCTGAAGTCGACCGTGAGCCTCGCCAGCGCGAAACTCGCGATTGTCATGAGTGCCATCGTGCCAACGAGGCACCAGACCAGCATCGCGCGTGTGGGAACCATCGCCCTGCCCCATTCCAATGCCGTAGTTATGCGGCCCATTTGCTTAAAATTCTTTTCCGCAATGCGTTATCCCTCAGCAGGAAACGGTTGATCTAACTTTTCCCTAAAACAAGGTATTCGATCACTGAAACTGGGACTTACACGGTTTGCCATTCGTTAAAGTCGGCCGCCGGCACGCTGAAACTTTCGCCCGTTGCGCCAAACTAACGCAGCCCACGTACCGGATCGTGAGACTGCATCTTCTAGGGCTACCTTGCCAAAATCGGTTGGACCTCCGACAATCTTCGCTCGCGGCGAGAAGCTTGCGATTTCGCGCGCAAGCCCGGCGAACACTGGGAGGAAGATCATGCGCTTCTTGAGATCCGCGCTGGCCGGCGCGTGTGCTTTGGGTCTTTTCGGCGTCAGCGCTGCCATCGCTGCCGAGCCCGTCAAAATCCGCATGTCATGGGTGGCGCCCGTTGCTAACTGGGCGTCGATCATTCTGGAGAAGAAGGACCTGGCCAGGCATATGGGCAAGTCCTACACAGTCGAAGCGGTCCGCTATCAGGGCACGCCGCAAATGATCACGGCGATTGCCAACAATGAGTTGGAGGTGTCAAACCTCGCCTATTCGTCATTGGCGATCGCGATCGAAAACGCCGGCCTTGACGATATTCGCGTCATCGCCGACGAATTCCAGGACGGCGTGCCCGGCTACTACACGCAGGAATATTTCGTCCGCAAGGACAGCGGCATCAATAAGGTCGAGGATCTCAAGGGCAAGGTGATCGGCACGAATGCCGGCGGCAGCGCGGTCGATATCGCCATGCGCACGATGCTGCGAAAGCATGGCCTTGAGGAAAAACGCGATTACACGATGGTCGAAAGTCCGCTTCCGGCCATGCCCGCCGTGCTGCTGGAGAAGAAAGCTGATCTCGTCCCTGCGGTGCTGCCATTTGCCTTCAACCCCAAGCTCCGCGAAGAAGGAAAAGTGTTGTTCAAGCAGAGCGAAGCGCTGGGCGTGACGCAGATGATCGTCTGGACCGCGCGCAAGTCGTTCATCGACAAGAATCGCGCCGCCATGGTCGATTTTATGGAAGACATGCTGCGCATCACGCGCTGGTACCTCGACCCGAAAAACCATGACGAGGTGGCTCAAATCGCCTCGAAGATCACGAAGGCGCCGCCCGAGCGGTTTGACTGGCTGTTCACCAACAAGGACACCTATCGCGACCCGAACTTGCTGCCGAATCTTGAAGCGCTACAGCGCAACGTCGACGTCACCCGCGAGCTCGGCTTCGTGAAAAATAAGATCGATGTCAAAAAGTACTCGGATCTGAGCCTGGTACAGGAAGCGGCGCAGCGCCTGAAATAGCGTTTGCCACTCTTGCTTTACGTTAGCCCGGGCGGTCGCCTGGGGCTAATCCTTGCAAGTCAGTTAGATCAGCTTGAGGGGAATCGCTCCGATAAAGTCTCGTTTGCCGACATCCACGCCGAAATTTCGCACAACCGCATACGCAGCGGTGAGGTGGAAGTAGAAGTTCGGCAGCACGAAGTGATTAAGATAGTCGCAGCCTTTCATCTGCCCTTGTTCTGCCCAAGCGGAAAAGTGATCTCACGCTCGGATGACGCGTCTATGGCCTTGCCGTCGAGCGTCTTGAGAAAGCCGATGGTTCTGGCGATCCGCTCCTTGAATTGCTCAATGGTCGTCTCGGTGTCGTCGAACTTCGGAGGCTCAACACCGGCGAGGCGCGCCGAGCCATTCTTGGCCTGGTCGCATGCGACTTGAATCTGACGGCCGAGCGCGAACATGTCGGGAGCCAGCCGCAAGCCCAGCAGAACCGAGGGATCGACCTTCTTAGCTGCAGCGTGAACTGCCGCTTTGTCGAGCACGCCCGAGAGCGCATTAAGGCCAATCTCGAAAACCGGCAACGAAGCCTGGGACATCGTGAACATGGAAATTCCTTTGGAAGCACGAGCATGCGCGCACTGAGGCTGATGCATCGCGGATGGAGTTTCGCAACCGGGCGCGGTTATAGCTCAGCCCACTGCCGGAGCAAATTGTGATAGACCGCCGTGAGCTCGACCAGCGAAACGTGATCCGGGTGATCGCGCTGCAACTTGATGATCGCCATGTCCATTGTGGGCTGGGTCGGCGTCGGCATGCTGATCATGTCGCTGACAGGCTTGTGGCTCTGGTGGCCGCGCGGGAGCGATTTGCTGCGCGCCCTGCGCTGGAAGCGTTCGACACGCTTCACTTTCAATTTGCACCATCTGCTCGGCTTCTGGATTTCGATTCCGCTGGCAGTGGTCTCGCTGACCAGCATCTATCTCTCGTTCCCGCAAACCGCACGCGACGCAATGTCATCGATAACGACGATGAATGAGCAACCGCCGCGCGGAGGCCAAGCCGCTCAACATGCTAACCTGACCGCAGACCGCGCCCTGGAAGTTGCACTCAAGGCTGCAGCAAACGCCGCGCCGGTCGCGCTGTTCCTGCCGTTGCAACAACGCGGCGAAGCCGGTCTGAACTGGCGCGTCCAAATGGCAGAACGCGGCGAAGCGCTAAGCGTAACGGTCGACGACCGCAGCGGCCAGGCAACCGTCACCCGCCTGCAGCCGGGTGACCGTGCGGCGGCCTGGATCAGATGGATCCACGAAGGCAGTCACAGCGGACCGGTTTGGGCGGTGATCGTGTTTTTGACCGGCGTTTTTCCGACCATTTTTGCAGTCACAGGGATCATCATGTGGCTGCGCAAGCGCGCCGACCGTAAGGCGCTCAATGCCAAGCGTGCCACCCCTCAGCTGCGACCAGCCGAGTGAACGTGTTAGGATGGCCGTGGCGGAAAGGATCGAAAGTTCAATGACCCGTTATTGTCGCCGGTATGATGTGGTGGCAGCCATCGTTGCCATAAGTCTCATTCAGCCCGCCCTACTCTTTGGGCAAACGACACCGCAGGAGCCGTCGTCGCCGCCAACTGCTTCACCATCTGCCTCGACTCATCAAGTTGCGCCCGCGCCGTCCGATCCTGTCCCTGCCGCTCAGCCATCAGCCCAACCGTCTGCCGCCTCGACCGAGATTGCGCTCAAACTGCCACGCGACTTGTCGCCCTGGGGCATGTTCATGGCGGCCGATATCGTGGTCAAAGCGGTGATGGTCGGCCTTGCCTTTGCCTCGGTGCTGACCTGGACGGTCTGGTTCGCCAAGACAATCGAACTGTTGATTGCGCGCCGACGCATGCGCGCAGCAATCAATGCACTCAATCAGGCCCGCTCCTGGAGCGAAGCGGTCGCACGCATGAAAGGCCGCGACAACGGACCCGCCGTCTTGCTGCGCGCGGCGGACGCGGAATTGCGTCTGTCCGCCGACGCAATGTCGCCGACCGGCGTCAAAGAACGCATCGCGTCGCGCCTTGAGCGCCTCGAAGCTTCTGCCGGTCGCAGCATGATCCGCGGCACCGGCATCCTCGCCACCATAGGCGCCACCGCTCCATTTGTGGGATTGTTCGGAACCGTCTGGGGCATCATGAACAGCTTCATCGGCATTTCGAAGTCGCACACCACAAATCTGGCTGTGGTGGCGCCGGGCATCGCCGAAGCGCTCCTTGCAACAGCGTTGGGCCTGGTGGCGGCAATCCCTGCCGTTGTGATGTACAATGTGTTTTCACGCTGGATTGCCGGGTATCGCGCGCTTCATGCGGATGCTGCCGCCGAGATCCTGCGCATTGTCAGCCGCGATCTCGACCGTGGCGCCTTCGACGAGCGGCCCGCGGAACGTCGTCGTGCGATAGCCGCCGAGTAGTTCACGATGAGTGTCCGTCTTGACCATGGCGACGAGGAACTGAGCGAAGTTCACGAGATCAACGTCACGCCATTCATTGACGTGATACTCGTGCTGCTCATTATCTTCATGATCGCAGCGCCGCTGGCGACTGTTGATATTTCCGTCGACCTGCCGGCCTCCAATGCCGAGCGAGTTCCGCGACCCGAAAAGCCGCTGTTTCTCACGCTCAAGTCTGACTTAAGCGTTTCACTCGACAACGGCGCCGTTAATCGCGCCGCGCTTGGCGCAGCGCTCGATCGGGCGACGGCCGGCGACAAGCAGCAACGCGTCTTCCTCCGCGCAGACAAGACCGTGCCTTACGGCGAACTGATGAGCCTCATGAATGAATTGCGCGGCGCCGGCTACCTGCATGTCGCGCTGGTCGGCCTCGAAGCCGAGAAGTTGTAGTCATGGCCGCCGCGCATCAGGCACTCCCCGTCCGCCGCTGGCCGGACACTGCGCGCTGGACTGCATGTTTTGCGCTGGCCCTCGGCTTCCACGCGGCAGGTGCCGCGGCGTTGTTTGCACGCTGGGGCGAGGACTCCGACCTGGTCGCCAATGCGCCAGTGGTGATGATCGAGCTGGCTCCGGTGCCGGTCTCACCCAATATCACGCCAAACGAATTGCCGCCTGGTCCGCAGCAAAGCGAGGCGGAGCCGGAACCGGTGCCGGAGAAGCCGATCGAAAAGGTCGAACTACCACCCGATCCGAAAGCCGAGCCGCTCGCGGTAACGCCTCCGCCGAAGCCGATCGAAAAGCCGAAGGAGAACAAGCCGAAGCAGAAGCACGCGAGTCTCTCCAGCGCACCGAGCACAGCCGAGCAAAAGGCACAGCGCGCTGCTGCACCGATGCCAGGAGCTTCTTCGCGCAATTCCGACGCAGTGCCAAACTGGAAATCGCAACTCGTCGCAAGGCTCGAGCGTTACAAGCGCTATCCCTCGGAGGCACAGTCGCGGGGCGAGCGCGGCGTGGCGCAACTTGCATTCAGCGTCGATCGCAACGGGGGCGTGCACAATGCGCGTATCGTCCAGAGTTCAGGCTCGAGCATCCTCGATCAGGAAACTTTGACCCTGGTCGCTCGGGCGCAGCCCTTGCCGCCGCCTCCACCGGAGGTCCCCGGCGCGCAAATCCCGATTGTTGTGCCGATCCGCTATAACGCGCGCTGAGTGCGACGTCTGACCTCGCGTCCAGCGGATTTTTCGCCGATTGCCTTGCCGACCATCACCAGCAGCGGCCCGGGAAGGCTCATCTGCGCCAGCCGATCGGGCAGTTCGCCGATTGGCGCGGTGACGACCATCTGGTCCGGCCGCGTAGCGCGGGAAATCGCCAGCGCCGGGGTGCTTGGGTCGAGACCTTCGGCCGTCACTTTTTTGATCAGTGCAGCGAGCGTGCGCGCCGGCATGTAGATCGCCGTGGTGGCCGTGGGATCGGCCAGGCTTCGCCAATCGATATCCTCCGGCAGCGTCCCGTTTTTGGCGTGACCTGTCACGTATTGCAGCCGCCGCGCGTGCACGCGGTCGGTGAGAGGAAGACCGAGCTTCGCCGCGGCGCCTTGTGCCGCCGTGATGCCCGGCACGATCTCGACCGCAATGTTCGCCGCCTCGCAAGCCTCTATTTCTTCAGCCGCACGGCCGAAAATGAGCGGATCGCCGCCCTTCAGGCGCACCACGCGCTTGCCCTGACGCGCGAGGCCGACCATCAATTCGTTAATGTCTTCCTGCTTGCAGGAAGGACCGAAGCCGGTTTTGCCAACCAGCATTTTTCTCGCTTCGCGGCGGGCAAAGTCGAGGATCTCGCCCGAGACGAGATCATCGAAGAGGATCACGTCCGCCGATTGCAGCGCCCGCACGGCACGCAGTGTCAACAGCTCAGGATCTCCCGGTCCCGCTCCCACCAGAGTCACCGAACCGTTTTCGACCGTTGCGCCTAGCCCCCTTACCTCGGCGACGAACCGTTCGAAATCTCTCTCGGCCGGTTCACTTTGTGGATTGGCGACGGCATGTGCCGTGAAAATCTGCCAGAATTTTCGTCGCCCTGAAAATGACAGACCGGACGACTTGACCGCGCTGCGCCAGCGCGCAGCAGCAGCTGCCCAGCCCGCAAAGCCAGTCGGCAGCAGGGCTTCGAGCTTGGCGCGGATCGCCTGCGCAAAGACCGGCGCAGCGCCGTCCGTCGATATTCCAATCACGAGCGGCGATCGATTGACAATCGCGCCGAAGGCAAAATCGCAGAACGCCGGCTTGTCGATGACATTGACCGGGACGCCGGCAGCGCGCGCGGCGGATGCAAATTCCGCCGCGCCTTCGTCGTCTTCGAAAGCGCCAACCGCGACAGTGGTACCTTTCAAATCGTCAGCCGTCCACGCGCGCCGAGCGATTCTGATCGCGCCGCGTGGCAGGCTTCCGGCAAGCTGAACAAGCTCCTCACACGGATCGGACGCATAGACTTCGACGCTGGCGCCAGATGCCGACAACAACTCTGCTTTCCAGGCTGCCGCCGGACTCCCGCCCGCCAGCATCGCCCGCTTGCCTTCAAGCGCGAGGAATATCGGCAGCCGTGCCAGCGCATCCATGCGCGGCGAGCTTGTCTCAAGCGGTTTGCGCGATTCGTTCATGAGCTACGATCCTCTTGAGCTCCGGCAGGCATGACCCGCAGTTCGTGCCGGCGCGCAGCGCAATTCCGACGTCTTCTACGCTTGCCGCCGTGCCGCCTGCAAGCGCGGCACGAATGGCGTTGAGACCAACGCCGAAGCAAGCACAGATCAAAGGTCCGGGATTGGCAATGCCGTTGGTCGATTTGCCCGACAGGACCGCGCGCCGCTCCACATCGCCGAGCGCCTCGCCCGCGAATGCAGCTTTCATTTTATCCCAGTGCGTCGCGGCCTCGGTCTTGCCCAGGAACACACAGCCCACCAGCCGGCCATTGACAAAACCCGCTGCACGAAAGATTCCGCGAGGTTCGTCGAGATATTCGGATATCTCCGCCGCCCCGAACATGGCAGATATGCGCGCGCGCCATAGATCCGGCTGGTCATTGGTTGCGAGCAGCAAGCCGACGCCGTTGGCGACCCTCACACGCGCCCACCAGGTCGCGGCGGGCATGCTCGGCATCGCATGGCCCAGCACAAAGCCACGATAGGCATAGACCATTGGCTCGATTGCTACCGGCGTCGCCTTCGCTTCCGGTTGACCCGAATGCGGATCGTTCGCGGACATCACCAGCTCTCCGACGCGCGCAGTCGAGGCAGTCTCCTCGCTCCAATGGATCGGTGCGAACAAACAACCTCTTCTTTGGCTATCGGTGATCGCGACGTTTAGGATGCACGTCCCGTACGGTGATCGCAGTCGGGCGAAACCGCCGTCGCTCAGTCCTGCCGAGGCAGCGTCCACCGGGTGAACTTCGACGAAAGGCTCCGGCAAATGCTCGGCCAGCCGCGGGCTCAGCCCGGAGCGAGTCATCGTGTGCCACTGGTCGCGCACGCGACCGGTATTGAGCCGGAAGGGAAAATGCTCTGAAACGTTTTCACTCAATGCCGGTTCTTCGCAGGCTATGAAACGTGCCTTGCCGTCGGAGGTGAAGAATTTTCCATCGCCAAACAGGCGCGTTTCACGCGACGTACTGTCGCCGCGCACCGGCCACTGCACCGGGCCGAGAGCGTTGAATGCATTGTCGTCAAGCTTCGTCAGCCCGCCGATATCGAAATCGCGCGTACCCTGGTTCTCGAAGGCCGACAGCGCCGCGTGCTCGCGAAATACATCAGCTGCCGACTCGTATTTGAACGCATCGGAATAGCCCATCCGCCGCGCGACCTGCGTGACAATCCACCAGTCCGGCTTTGCCTCAGCCGGCGCCTTGAGGAATGAGCGCTGGCGCGAAATGCGCCGCTCCGAATTCGTGACGGTACCGTCCTTCTCGCCCCAGGCAGAAGCGGGCAGCAGGGTTTGCACGCCGGCCTTGATCGTGTCGTTCGAAATCGTGTTGTCGGAAATGACGAACAGCTCGAGCTTTCGCAATGCCTCGCGCACCGCTCGCGCCCGCGGCAAGGAGACGGCCGGATTTGTCGCCATGACCCAAAGCGCCTTGATCTCACCCCGTTCGATTGCGTCGAACATCTGGATTGCTTTCAGCCCCTCGTGCTGGGCGACGTTTGTCGCTTTCCAGAAACGGGACACACGGTCGACCTCGTCGCGCGCAAATCCCATGTGTGCGGCGAGCTGATTGGCCAGGCCGCCGACCTCGCGGCCGCCCATCGCGTTGGGCTGTCCTGTGAGGGAGAACGGCCCCGTTCCTGGCATTCCAATGCGGCTGGTAGCGAGATGACAGTTGATGATGCTGTTGACCTTGTCAGTGCCTTGCGCCGACTGGTTCACGCCCTGCGAGAAACAGGTGACGACCTTCTCTGTAACGCGGAACAGATCAAAGAACCGTGCGACATCGACTTCGTCGAGCCCTGACGAAGCCGCGGTTCTTGGTGCATCCGGCGCGACTTCCCGGGCACGAACGAGCGCATCGGTGAATCCGCAGGTGTGGGCGTCGATATAGCCGTAGTTCACCGCGTGCGTCTCGGCGAGATGGACCAGCAATCCGGCGAAAAGCACGCTATCCATGCCGGGCGCAATCGGAAGGAACAGGTCGGCCTCTGCCGCCGTCGCCGTCCGGCGCGGATCGATAACGACGATCTTCGCGCCGCGCTCACGCCTATTCGCGACCATGCGCTGATACAGCACCGGGTGGCACCACGCCGCATTCGAACCAACCAGTATAATGAGATCCGCAATATCGAGATCTTCGTAAATGCCGGGCACGGTATCGGAGCCGAACGCACGGCGGTGGCCTGCCACGGATGACGCCATGCACAGGCGCGAATTGGTGTCGACATTGGCCGACCCGATAAAGCCTTTCATGAGTTTGTTCGCGACGTAGTAATCCTCGGTCAGCAGCTGGCCGGAGAGATAAAAAGCGACCGCGTCGGGGCCGTGCCGTGCGATCGCGCGTGAAAAGCCGCCGGCCACGCGATCGAGCGCCGCGTCCCACGTTACGCGCGCGAGCGTTCCGTTCTCTTGCCGCAGCATCGGGTGCAGCAGGCGCTCGCCAAGCCCAAGTGTCTCGCCGAGCGCCGAGCCCTTGGAGCAAAGTCTGCCGAAATTGGCAGGATGGTCCGGATCCCCGACGATGATCGCGCCGCCGCGTCCGTCAGCCTTTGCCAGGAGGCCGCAGCCAACTCCGCAATAGGGACACGTGGTTCGCACCGCCGGGGAATGATGCGAAGGCGCATTCATCAATAAACGTCCTGCTGATAGCGGCTTTGCTTCTTGAGGTCGGCGACGAAGGCCGCCGCTTCCTCTGCGCTGCGCGCGCCGTGCTGCACGACAATATCGACCAGGGCAATCTCGACGTCCTTGGCCATGCGCTTGGCGTCACCGCAGACATAGATATGCGCGCCATCCGCCAGCCACGCCCACAGGTCGCGCCCGACCTCGCGCATGCGATCCTGCACATAGATCTTCTCGTTGCCGTCCCGTGACCATGCCAGCGAGAGCCGCGTCAACAGGCCGGACGCCTTCATCTCCGTGAATTCTTCTTCGTAGAAGAAATCGCAATTGGAGCGTTGATGACCGAAGAACAGCCAGTTTCGGCCGGCGGCTCCAATCGCGCGCCGTTCCTGCAGGAAAGCACGGAACGGCGCCACGCCGGTGCCGGGCCCGATCATGATGATGGGTGTGGCCGGATCGGGCGGCAGACCGAAGGCGTGAGCTTTCTGCATGTAGACGCGCAAGGGCGTGCCAGGCGGGCAGCGTTCGGCGAGATAGGTCGACGCCACGCCTAGCCGCGTGCGGTTGCCGATGTCGTAGCGCACCGCATCGACCGTGAGCGCGACGCGGCACGGATTGGCCCGGGGCGAGGATGAGATCGAATAAAGCCGCGGCTGCAGCGGGTCGAGCGCTTCGATGAATGCTTCCGGATCAGGACGAATACCGGGGAATTTCTCGATCGCAGCCAGCACGTCGAGGACCCGCGCATCGCCGTCCGGGTCTTCGCCGGTCGACAGTGCCCTCGCCTTTTTCCGCCGCTCCCCGCCGGTGATGTAGGAGAACAGTTGGAACAGCATGTCCGGCGCAGGTGAGAGCGAAACCCCGTCGGTAAGCACCTCGCGCAACGTGCGGCCACCGATTGGGAAATCGTCCGGTGCGTCAAGTGCCTTGATGATGACGTCGACCAGCTCGGCGTCGTTGGCGGGGAAAAGTCCGAACGCGTCGCCCACGGAATAATCGAGACCAGAGGCAGAAAGATCGAACTCGAGATGCCAGGTTTCTTTTTCGGAGCCTGGTCTGTTCAGTCTCGTTCGCGAAAGAAACGTGGCTTCGACGGGATTGTCCCGCGAATACCCAAGTCGCGCTGTTGTTGCCACCGAGGGAGCAGACGTTGCGGGGGTCTTTGTGGGAGCCAGCGCGCTTTTGAACTCCTCAAAAAGCGTCTTGAGCATGCGGGCGGTTTCCTTGCCGCCGGGCACACAAAGATTAAGCCGCTCCTCTTTCCCGGAAAAAATCGCGCCAGAGTAGTTCTTGCAGTCATAGCCACACTGGCCGCAGTCCTGTTGGGCCATTGCCGCCATCATGCGCCACCGCAACGGCCTGCCTTCCGCCAGTTGCATGCGTTCGGATATCGGCAAGGTCTGGTCGTGCCACGGCGCTCCGCCATCGTCTTCGTCGTTGCTTTTTGCCGACGCGCCGCCGTTAATGAGAGCCGCCGCCTGCTCGCTCGACAGCGGCGTGATTCCAAAGCCATCGAGCGATACCAGGCCGGCGAAGAAGCCATTGAGCCAGACGCGCTGTTCTTCGGAGAATGGCGCCGTTTCGGGGACGAACGATGGGATCGGCGGCGGCAAATTCTGCGTCATTCGGCCGCCTCCGAATCGAACTTCTCTCTCAAAGCGCCGATGTCGTGCCGGCGCGAAAAAGCCAGAAAAGTCTCCTCGCGGGATAGGCGATTGGTGAGATAACCTTTGAGCATCCGCTCGATGGTGCGCGGCGCATCTTGCGCCTTGACGTCGCGATAGATCTCACGGCCGAGCGCCGCGTCGGGCCCGAAGCCGCCACCCACATACACGTTATAGCCTTCGATCTGCTCCTCGCCCTCCTCCACCTTGCAGGCAAGAAGGCCGATATCGCCTATGTAGTGTTGCGCGCACGAATGATGACACCCGGTAAGATGAATATTGACCGGGCCATCCATATGAACGCGGCTTTCGCACCATTGCGCGATTTCTTCGGCGTGCCGCTTGGTATCGGATGCCGAGAAACGGCAGCCCACGTTGCCCGTGCACGCGACTAGACCGGCACGTATGGAGCTTGCTTTCGTTGTCAGACCAAGTGCGCCGATCGCGGCTTCGACAGCGGCCACCTTGCCATCCGGCACGCCCGAGATGAGCAGGTTCTGCCAGACCGTGAGGCGAATATCGCCGTCCCCGAACTCGCTTGCGATCCTGGCAAGACCCCGCATTTGCGCGGCCGTCAGGCGCGCGACGGCCAGCACGACGCCGATCCAGTTGAGCCCCTGCTGCCTTTGTGCATGTACGCCGATGTGGGCGCTGCGATCGAAGACAGGACGCGGCACGATCGCGTCCGCAGGCACCTTCGTCAGTTTGCGCCCCAGCTTTTCCTCGACGTGTGCGATGTATTTTTCCAGCCCCCAGGCGTCGAGCACATATTTGAGCCGGGCCTTGTTGCGATTGGCGCGGTCGCCATGCTCGATATAGACGCGCACGATCGCATCGGCGACCTGGGTAGCTTCCTCCGGCTTGACGATTACCCCGGTATCGCGGGCGAAGTCCTTGTGACCCGTGATGCCACCGAGCGCGAGACGGAACCACACGCCCTCCTCCGCGCCGAAGCCGGGCTTCACGCTTATCGCCTGAAATCCTATGTCGTTGGTGTCCTCAAGCACCGGAATGCGGCCGCCGCCATCGAAGCCAACGTTGAATTTTCGCGGTAGTCCGTAGAGCGCGCGTTCGTTGAGGATGTGGAAGTGCCATTCGCGAGCATAGGGGCGTGTGTCGATGAGCTCATCCGGGTCAATGCCCGCGGTCGGTGTCCCTGTCACGTTCCGGATGTTGTCGGCACCCGACCCTCGCGAGCACAGGCCAAGATCCTGGATGGCTTCCACCATCGCGACTGCATTCTTCGGTTCGATCTCGCGCATCTGCAGATTTGCGCGCGTTGTCACGTGCGAATAGCCGCCCGCATATTTGTCGGCGAGGTCCGCAAGGCCCGATAGCTGCCAGTGCGTCAGAATGCCATTTGGAATGCGCAGCCGGCACATATAAGAGGTCTGCGCCGGCGCCACGTAAAACAGTCCGAAAAATCGCCAGCGGAAATTGTCGGCCGGCTTGGGCGCTTCGTTCTTGCGCGCCTGCTCTTTCAGCCGTTCGTACGCATCGAACGGATGCAGCTCGCGTTTGAATTTTTCCTGATCCGCCAGTGTGCCGCCGCTCGACAGTACGCGGTCCTGCGCACGAATGTGGACTGCGTCCGGACCGGTCGGCTCATCGCCAGCCTGGCCTGCTGCTGTCCTGCCGCGTGCCGCACGCGCCGCGTTCAGCCCCGACGCAAATCCCTCAAGGTAGCGCTTCTGGTCGGGGGTGAAATCGCTCGACATCACGCCGCCTCTCGCTCGGCTAGCGCGCGGCCAAACATCATGTCGTCGCGGATCGCCTCGATGGAGGCGCCCGAGCGGATAAGGTCGAGATACCAGAGCCCGTCTGCCGTATCGCCAAACAACACGGCACCGACGAGCCGCGCATCACGAACGATGAGCTTCTTGTAAGTGCCGAGCCCTTGGTCAAAGAATAGGAGTTGCTCGGTGCCGGGCGCGCCGAGGAAATCGCCGGCGGAAAAAACATTGACTCCCGATACTTTGAGATTGGTGGCGAGCACGCTCCCCGGGTAATGCACCGTTTCACCGGCAAGGTGCGCTGCGAGAACACGCGCTTGTTCGTACGCCGGCTCGACCAATCCGTAGCAGATCCCGCGATGCTCAGCGCATTCCCCGATCGCATAGATGCCGGGCCTGCTTGCCTGCAGAAGGTCGTCGACCAGAATGCCGCGATCGACGCCGAGACCGGCGCTGTAGGCGAGTTCGACATTGGCGCGAATGCCGGCAGCGACCACCACGAGATCGGCTTCGATTTCCGTCCCGTCCTTGAGCGCAACAACGTGTACGCGATCTTTACCGCGGATTGCGATTGTTTCGGCTTTCAGAAGCACCGAAATGCGGCGCGTTTCGAGCGCCCGTTTCAGTAGGCCTGCAGCGTGGCCATCGAGCTGACGCTCCATCAGCCGATCCATCAGATGGACCACGGTGACTTGCGAGCCGAGCTTGGCTAGCCCATACGCGGCCTCCAGCCCGAGCAGACCGCCGCCAATGACAACGGCCTTGGGAAGCCTAGCCGCCGTCGCCTGAATTGCTGCGACGTCGCCAAGCTCCCGGAAAGTCATCACACCGGGCAAATCCATCCCCGGCACCCCGATCCGAATTGGGCGTGAGCCGGTGGCGAGTACAAGCCTTGCGTATGGAAGAGTCGCGCCATCCGCGAGCCGTACGCGCCGAATGGTAGGATCAATTGCCGTCGCCGTCCGGCCATAGAGCAAGGTCACGCCTCGCTCACGCCACCAGCCCGCTGGACGCAGTTCGATGTCAGACCGCGAGACTTCCTGTGCCAGCACCGCCGACAACAGGACGCGATTGTAGGCAAGCCGCGGCTCTTCGCCGATCACAGCAACTGCAAAACGGCCGAGTGCCCGCTTTGCAAGCTCCTCCACCAGATGCACGGTGGCCATGCCGTTACCGATAATGACCAGCGGTTCGCCCACAGCGCTCCCCTCGGGGCCTGAAAGTTTCCGAACGCGCCGCGCCATTGCGGCTGTCCCGCAGCGTTGCGGGATGAGAGCAATTCTCGTCACTCATCACGCCGCCTCAACGAAACGATGGCGCTCGTACAGGAATTCAAGGACGCGCTGGCGGCACTTGAGATACGTTGCGTTTCCGGCGAGCTCCAACCTCTTGCGCGGCCGCGGCAACGGCACATCGAGAATCTCGCCGATATGCGCCGACGGGCCATTGGTCATCATGACGATGCGATCCGAGAGCAGCACGGCCTCGTCGACGTCGTGAGTGATCATCATCACCGTGTTGCCGAGCTTCTGGTGCAATGCCATCACCGAGTCCTGCAGATGAGCGCGTGTCAGAGCGTCGAGGGCCCCAAAGGGTTCGTCGAGGAGAAGAACCTTGGGCTCCATCGCCAGCGCCCTGGCAATGCCGACCCGTTGCTTCATGCCGCCGGAGATCTCGGCCGGTCTCTTGTCCTTGGCATGCGTCATCTGCACGAGGCCAAGATTGTGCATCGTCCATTCGTGCCGCTCGGCGCGCGACTTGCTGCCCGAAAAGACTTTGTCCACCGCGAGCCGGACGTTGTCGTAGACGGTCAGCCACGGCAGCAGGCTGTGGTTCTGAAAGACCACCGCACGATCGGGGCCTGGCTCGTCGACGAAGCGGCCTTCGAGCAGCACGCCGCCCTCTGTTGCAGGCACAAGGCCGGCAACGATGTTGAGCAGAGTTGATTTCCCGCAACCGGAGTGACCGATGATGGAAACGTACTCGCCCTCCGCGACGTCGAGCGTGATGTCCTTGAGCACGTTCGACTCGATATTGCCGCGCTTGAAGGTCTTCGCCACGTGATCGATCTTGCAATAAGGGATCATGGGTGTTCCTCAGTTGGCCGCAGTGCCGCGCGTGACAATCGAAGCGACCCCCGCGACCATTCTGTCGAGCACGAACCCGACCAGGCCAACATAGATCAGGGCCAGAATGATTTCGGAGATGTGGGAGGAATTCCACGCATCCCAGATGAAGAAGCCGATGCCGACACCGCCGATAAGCATTTCGGCGGCGACGATTGCCAGCCAGGACAGGCCGATACCGATGCGCAGCCCGGTGAAGATGTACGGCGCGGCTGACGGCACCATGATCTTCACGAAAAATTCGAACGGATTGAGCCGCAGCACTGCGGCGACGTTGCGATAGTCCTGCGGGATGTTGCGGATGCCGACCGCCGTGTTGATGATGATCGGCCAGATGGCGGTAATGAAAATGACAAAGATTGCCGCGGGTTGCCCCTGTCTGAACGCGGCCAGCGATAATGGCAGCCAGGCAAGCGGCGGGACCGTGCGTAACACCTGGAAAATCGGATCGAGGCCGCGCATGGCCCACATCGACTGCCCCACCAGCGTGCCGAGCGCCACGCCGGCGACTGCTGCCATTGCGTAACCCATCGCAACGCGCTGAAGGCTTGCCGACAGATGCCAGAACAAGCCCTTATCAATGCCGCCGCGATCGAAGAACGGGTCGAAGATCAGCTCCCTCGTATCGCGAAGCAACTTCGATGGCGGCGGCAGCGTCGACCCCGCTTGGCGGCAGATCAGTTCCCAGACCGCCATCACCACCGCAATGACAATCAGTGGCGGCACCACACGCGCGACGGTCGCAGTGCCCGCATCGATCAGCTTCGTCTTCAAGCCAAGACGTTTCGAAGGCAACACAACGACGACCGGTTCGCTGGCAACCGCCTGGATGGGCGGTGACGCGGCCGCCATCACTTCGGACTTCAGTGGAATGTTCATTCCGCAGATTCTCCGTGGCTTCGGATATGGGCCTTACACTTCGGCACGCTTGATGCTCAGGCTCTTCAGGTACGCAGTCGGGTTCGCCGGATCAAAAACTTTGCCGTCGAAGAATGTTTCTACGCCGCGCGACGTCGACGCCGGAATCTCGGCGGTGGCAACGCCCAACGTTTTTGCGGCGTCGCGCCACATATCTTCGCGATTGACCTTCTTGATCAGCGCCTGGGTGTCGAGGGTCGGCTCAAACTTGGCCCAGCGGATGTCTTCGGTGAGGAACCAGAGTTCGTGGCTCTGGAACGGATAGGAGGCATGGTCCTTCCAATACTTCATTATGTGAGGAGAGTTCTCGACCACCTTGGCTGGCAGGCCGTAGTCGAATTTGCCGTTGGTGCGGTCGATGATGTCTTCGATCGGCGCGTTGATCCATTGCCGTTTCGCCATGATGGCAGCGAGCTCTTGACGGTTTTCCAGCTTGTCGCACCACTGCTGCGCCTCCATCACAGCCATCAGCAGCGCTTTCGCTGAATTTGGATTCTTGTCCACCCAGGACGCGCGCAGCGCGAACGATTTTTCCGGATGCTTGTTCCAAAGCTCTCCAGTCGTGATTGCGGTGTAGCCGATGTTCTGATGGACAAGCTGTAGATTCCACGGCTCGCAGACGCAGAAGCAATCCATGGTGCCGACCTTCATGTTTGCCACCATTTGCGGAGGCGGCACCGTGATAGTTTCGATGTCCTTGTCCGGGTCAACGCCGCCGGCGGCGAGCCAATAGCGAATCCACAGGTCGTGCGTGCCGCCAGGAAAAGTCATCGCCGCCTTCACCGGCCTGCCCGACGCTTTTTTCTTTTCCAGCGCTTCTTTGAAAGGTCTGGTGTCGAGTCCGATCTTGAGGTCGGCATATTCCTTTGCAACCGAAATACATTGTCCATCGAGTTGCAGCCGCGCGAGGATGTACATCGGCGTCGGCACGTTATTCTGGGTGACCTTGCCGGAGGAAATCAGATACGGCATCGGCGTGAGAATGTGCGCGCCGTCGATGCCGTTGGCCTCACCGCCAAGCACGAGATTGTCGCGCGTCGCGCCCCATGACGCCTGCTTGGCGACTTCGACGTCGGGCATGCCGTATTTCGCGAACAAGCCTTTCTCTTTCGCCACGAAAAGGGGTCCAGCATCGGTGAGAGCGATGAAGCCCAGCGTTGCTTTCGTGACCTCCGGCCCTGCCGCCTGCGCGGTATGAACGCCGAAGGGAAATTGCGTATTGACCGCTCCGAGCAGCGCAGCGGTTCCTGCGCCCGCCTTGAGAAATGAACGGCGGCTGAAACCACGCTGATTGCTTCCCTGCTTGATCGTCATCGTCTTCGTCGTCCTTCCGTTCGTGTTGCCCCGGTCGATACCCGCCACGCTGTTTCTTCGCTCACTCTTGCAGTCGCCAACAAAAAAGCCGCGAACCTGAAGCGCGCCATTGCGCATTCCTCGGGACGGCGGCGTTGCAATCGGCCCGTCATTGGACCCGAAGGCACGCACTGATGCGCACCTTCGACTGACTTCAATTCAAATGGCGTGCCAACTCGACGAAAACGTGAAATATCTAGCAAACTCAGGTGTTTAAGGCCAAGGCCGGATTACAGTTTCAGGATGCAGTCTGCGATTCGTTGCCCAGATCCGGCGCAAACTGCGGAATATTTGTGCAACGCAATATCAGCGAACGATCGTGAGCCGGGGCTGTTGCGGGCGCCTTCTGTGCCAGGCCGAGAGATAGCCGTCGAGATTGCTGGCATCGAATTCAGGACCAACAAATGCGCCGATATTCCCACCATGAGCTGGCGAGGGGGCAAGCCCCAGTGCGCCGTCATAGAGATCAGCGCGAAACACACGTTCCGCCTTGATGCGCAGCTCATCCGACAAGGGTGCTTGGCCCCAACGCACAATCTGCGCGTAAGCCCAGGCAGCTTGAACCGGATCGGGGCGGTTCGCGTCATCACCGCCGATAACAATGTAGCGATCGGATTTGCGCGTTTTGCCGTCGGGCATCGTCTTGAGATTGCCGGTCAGAGTACGGACCACAAGCTCGTGAGATATGCCGAGGCGTTGCGCGACGATGTGCGCCACGCTGGTGCGATTGTCTGCCCTGATTGCGAATTCGCTGGCGCGGGCCATGGCACGGATGAGCGCGACGAGCGCGTCGGGATTCTCGTCCGCCCAGCTCTCGCGCAACGCCAACGCCTTTTCTGAGGCGCGGGTCATGATCTCGCAGCCGAAGTGCAGAATGCTGCCGACGCCCAGATCAACGGCCACCGAATTCCATGGCGCGCCGACGCAGAAAGCGTCGACATGCCCACTGGCAAGGCTTTCCACCATGTACGGCGGCGGCAGCACCACGAGGCGCACATCCTCATCGGGATCTACGCCTCCCGCTGCCATCCAACACCGAAGCTGATAGTTGTGATTGGAGAACGGAAACGTCATCCCAAAAGTGAGCGGCTCGAAGCCGCGCGCTTTGCGTTCTCCAATGACACGAGCAAGCGCCCGCGCCGATACTTTGGGATCGCTAAGGCCACCATCGGCCGCATTGGACAGCATCGCGAAGAGTCGCGGCGACACCGTAATGGCATTGCCGTTGATGCCGAGATTGAAGGGCACAACGAGCGGCACCCGCACGTGTCCGATGCCAAGGCTCGAAGCGATCGCGACCGGAGACAAAAGGTGCGCGGCATCGAACAGACCGATGTTCAACTTGTCGCGCACGTTTGACCATGACACCTCGCGGACCAGCTCAACAGTCAGCCCTTCTGCGGCGGCAAAGCCCTGATCGACCGCGACAAGGAGGACCGTGGCATCGACCAGCGGGATAAAGCCGATCCGAAGCTTCTCGCTCATTTGAGCAACTCCGCTGCCGTCAGAACGGATTGGGCGATCTCCACGATCTTCTGGTTTTCCTTCATGGCAGTGGTGCGCAGCAGCGCATAAGCCTGCTCTTCGCTCAGCTTTCTCGCCTGCATGAGCACGCCCTTCGCTCGATCGATGATCTTGCGTTCCTCGAGCGCTCCCTTGGCATGATCGAGTTCGGCTTGCAGGCGGGCAAACGCGTTAAACCGCGAAATGCAAAGATCGAGGATGTTGGTAACACGTTCCTTCTTGAGCCCGTCGACGATGTATGCGGAGACGCCCGCATCGACCGCTGCCTGGATCGAGGCGCTGTCGCTCTGATCGACGAACATTGCGACCGGACGTTTCACCACCCGGCTCATTTGAAACATCTGCTCGAGCACGTCACGGCTAGGATTTTCCAAGTCGATTAGGATGACGTCCGGATCGAGGGCATAGATCCGGACGAGCAGATTGCGAGTTTCTGCAATGCGTTCGACTTGCTTGAATCCGGCCTCGCGCAAGCCGTCTTCGAGGATGGCGGCGCGAACCGCGCTTTCGTCGACAATGGCAATCTTCAAAGCCGAATCCCGTTGCTCGCCGGACAGAAGGCCGAGTCCGGTGGAATCCGAGCCTTTGCGCGTCGCCGCCAAATTTCTTGTCCCTGCCGACATTCAGATCGCCTGGCCTGCGGCCATGCCTTTCCCTGGCCTGCTTCAAGCAAGACCCATTCCAGTCGGATTGGCTGAATAAGCCGCTGTTTTTTCGGGAGCTAAACGCGTAGGACCGCCTCAATTTGCGGCAAATGACCAGATTTTAGGTGGTGCAGCCGATCACTCGCGCTGTTTGCCGGTATTGGCATGGAACTCACGCCCGTTGCCGCTCGCTGCGACAAATCCGGCGCGGATGACAAAATCGCCGAACCGCTCGCCTTTTTGCCGCTCAGCTGCATAGGCCGCAAACAGCGGCTCGAGCGCCGCGACGATGCCGGCGTGATCGAGATCTTCGGCGTAGAGCTTGTTCATACGCGAGCTGTCAAAGGCTGCGCCGAGATAGAGGTTGTAGCGGCCCGGCCCTTTGCCGACCAAACCGATCTCGGAGAGATAAGGCCGCGCGCAGCCGTTCGGGCATCCGGTCATGCGGATGACGATGTCGTCAGCCGACAGCCCGTGCGCGGCAAGCTTCACATCGAGCGCGTCGAGCAGCTCCGGCAGATAACGTTCGCTCTCGGCCAGCGCGAGCCCGCAGGTTGGCAGCGCGACGCAGGCCATCGAGTTACGCCGCAGGCCGGACCAGGGGGCCAGCAATCCGGCCTCGCGCGCGATGCGCTCGATCTCGGCCTGCTTCTCCGTCGGCACATTGGAAATGATCAGGTTCTGGTTCGGCGTGATGCGGAAATCGCCATCGTGCATGTTCGCAATGGTGCGCAGCGCGCTCTGCTGCTCGGCGCCTGGAACGTCGTGCACGCGCCCGTTCTGCACGAACAAAGTGAGATGCCCGCGGCCGTCCATACCTTCGGTCCAGCCATAGCGGTCGCCAGTCGAGCTGAATGTGTAGGGCTTTGCTGGTTCGAGCTTCACGCCCGCGCGTTTCTCAACCTCAGCGCGGAATGCATCGAGCCCGCGGTCCTCGATCGTATATTTGAGGCGCGCGTGCTTGCGGTTCTTGCGGTCGCCCCAGTCGCGCTGCACGGTGACCACCGCCTCGGAGACTTTCACCACGTCTTCCGTGCGGCAGAAGCCCATCACCTCCGCGATGCGCGGATAGGTGTCGGGCTCGCCATGGGTCATGCCCATGCCGCCGCCGACGGTCACGTTCCAGCCGGCGATTTGGCCGGCGTCATCGGTGATCGCGATATAGCCGAGATCGTGCGCGAAGACGTCGACGTCGTTCGAGGGCGGCACCGCCACCACGACCTTGAATTTGCGCGGCAGGTAGGTCTTGCCATAGATCGGCTCGACCGCCTCCTCCTCGCCGCCCGCAATCCGCTCGCCGTCGAGCCAGATCTCGCGATAGGCCGGCGTATGCGGCAGCAGATGATCCGAGATCGACCGCGCCAGCGCGATCGCCGCGGCATGCGCGCGCGACTGCTCCGGCAGCACGTTGCACATGACGTTGCGGTTGATGTCGCCGCAGGCCGCAATCGAGTTGAGCAGAACGGTATCGATCGATTTCAGCGTTGCCTTCAGGTTCGACTTGATGACGCCGTGCAGCTGCACCGTCTGTCGCGTCGTCATCCGCATCGTGCCGTTGCCGTAGTCGCGGGCGACCTCGTCCAGCATGAGCCACTGCTGCGGCGTCAGCACCCCGCCCGGGATGCGCACCCGGATCATGAAGGCGAAGGCCTTCTCCATCTTCTTGCGGGTGCGCTCGGCTCGCAGGTCGCGGTCGTCCTGCAAATACATGCCGTGGAATTTCACCAGCTGCGCGTCGTCCTCGATGATCGCGCCGGTGATTTCCTCGCGCAGGCCGTCGGCCAGCGTGCCGCGCAGATAGTCGCTCGCTTCCTTGATGCGCTCGTTGCGCGACAATTCGTCGGTCATTGGTAGCCCAATAGGTGCAGGATCAGTAGGTATCCTGCAGATAGCGCTTTTCGCGCTCCAATGTCACCACCGCCTGCTCGGCCGCTTCGGGGGTGAGGGACTTCACGTCGGCATAGGCGCGCACCAGCGCGGCGCGGACATCTTTCGCCATCGCCTTGGCATCTCCGCAAATATAGAAATACGCGCCGCCGTCCAGCCACTCGATCAGGTCCGCGCGGCGCTGCCATAGCTTGTGCTGGACGTACATTTTCTCCGGCGTGTCGCGCGAGAAAGCGACGTCCATGCGGGTCAGCGCGCCGTCTTTCAGCGCATCCTGCCAATCAAGCTGGTAGAGGAAGTCGTGGGTGAAGGTGCGGTCGCCGAAGAACAGCCAGCTGCGCCCGGACGCCGTGGTTGCACGGCGTTCCTGCACGAAGGCACGGAATGGCGCGACACCCGTCCCCGGACCGACCATGATGATGTCCTTGTCCGGTGCCGGCAGCGCGAAATGCCTGTTGGGCTTGAGCTTGACCCGCACGTGCTGGCCACGCTTCAGCCGCTCCGCGACGTAATTCGAGGCGACGCCCTTTCGCGCGCGGCCATGGCTGTCGTATCGAACGGCAGAAACGAGCAGATGCGCCTCGTCACCTACTTCGCGTCGCGATGACGCGATGGAATAGGCGCGCGGCGCAAGCGGGCGCGTCAGTGCGCGCAACTTTTCGGCATCGAGCGCGATCGGAAAGGTCGCAATCAAATCGATAAGCTGGCGCCCGGCGATCCATTCCTTGGCTTGGCCATCCGCGAGCAGCGCCTTGACGTACTGGTGGCCTGTGGATGCGTGGTAAGTCTCGACGGTCTTGAGCGACAGGGTCGTCACATCGCGCGACTTGATGAACTCGGCGCGCAATTTTTCGTCGGTTGCCAGGCCGGCAATTTTCAGCAGCTCGTCGACATAAACCGGGTCGTTGTCGGCGAAGAGATCGAGCGAGTCGCCGGGCTCATAAGCCGGGGCGCCGGCTTCGAAGCTGAGCGCGAGATGGATCGTCTCTTTGTCCGACCGCGAGGAATTCAGATCGACATGCTCGATGATCTCGGCCTCGACGATATCGGTGTTCGGCGAAGCAGCGGCCTTGGCGCCGAAATCGACTTCGATCACCCGTCCGCCGGCATTAGGCGGAGTCAGGACCTTCACAGCGTCGCCAATCCAGCGCGCGGCCGGCTCGCCGAAGTCCAAGTCACAGTCGACACGATCGACAACGCGCTTGCCGCCGAGCGCAGCAAGCCGCTCGTCGATTTTCCGTCCGATCGCGCAGAATTCCGCATAGGCGGTGTCGCCGAGCGCAAGCACGCCGAATTCGACGCCCTCGAGACGCGGCGCCCCCTCGCCCATCAGCTCGTTATAGGCTCGCACTGCGCGTGCCGGCGGCTCGCCTTCGCCCCAGGTGGCGGCAATCACCACCAGGCGCTTCGCGGACGCGAGCGTCGACAGCTCGAGATCGGCCATATCGATGACAGTCGGCTTCAACCCATTCTTGCGCGCGGCCTTGGCGAGATCGCTGGCGAGCTTTTCCGAATTTCCGGATTCGCTGGCATAGACGATCGTCAGCGGCTCGGCCGGGCGCGCCGGCGCGGCCGGATGCGGCATGACCGCCGCGCCCGAAGCATCAAGCCCCGCCAGGAATCCGGCAAGCCAGGCACGCTGCACGGGGCTCGCAGTGCCGACCACGCGATTGAGGAGATCGATCTCCTCTTCGGCGAAAGGCGCGGTCTTCGGAATTGGCGACATTCTTCTTCTCATTTCCCGGCGGCGCCCTGAGCGCCGCCGTATTGCTGGGCGTCAGATCGATGCCGGAAACAGGTGATTAACGATTGCCAGGACGATCAGCAGGACCACTCCGGTGCCGAGGCTCCACCCGATCAACTTTTTTTCGACCGGCAGGAGCGGCTCGGCTTCCGTCTTGCGAAATTCCCGCTCGATATTGATTTGCGACATGATGTCCTCCTTCGCTCAGCTGGCCAGCGGCGGCTTGACGCCGCTGAAGAACAGCCACGAAATCAACAGCCCGACCCAGATCACGAAGCCGAACAGGCTCACGAAGTACACCGCGGCAAGCCGGCCGATGCCTTCCTGCCAAAGCTTCTTGAAGTTGGAGAGCACGCCAATTGAGAAGAAGGTCAGGATAAAGAACACAACGCGTAGCGTGTTCGCCTCGGTCATCGCCGCCGGCACCTTCGCGGCGATATCTGCGGGCGTCGCCAGTGCGAGGTAAAGCCCGACAACGAACGTCACCAGGAAGCCGATGACGAATTTCGGAAAGCGCTGCCAGATTTCCCACGCGCTCGCCTTGTCGGATGTGCGGTTGATGTGATTGGTCCAGATGTAGCCGAGCACGAAGGCCCAGATGCCGATGAAAATGTCGATGAACACCTTGATCGTCGCAGCGGTGCCGAGAATCCAACCCGGCTGATACTTGATGCCCTCGGCTGCGTTCTGCGCGAGAATCAGGGACTCGGTGATGGCGCCGCCGGCGATCGCCGCCCCGTCGGTCTTGATGGCAAGGCCCATCCAGGCGCCGGCAACGAGAGGCTCATGCGACAGGAACGTCTGCGCCAGGAATGGCAGCAGCAGCACTTCAACGACCGCAAAGACCACAACGAGGGATGACACCAGCACCGGGACCATTGGCCTTGCCCGGATAGCGCCTCCGGTCGCTATTGCCGCCGACACGCCGCAGATCGAGATGCCGGAGGCGAGCGGCGCAGCCCATTCGCGGTTGAAGCCGAACCACTTGCGCGCGACGAAATAGACGACCGCCCAATAGATCAAATAGGCCTCGATGATTGCGGCGACCCCGCGCAGCAGCAGCGAGCTCGCGAGCGAGAGCTTGCCCGCTGCGGTGACGGCGAAGAATCCGCCGAGGATGACGATCGCGATCTTGATGTAGAGCTCGGGCCGCACGGCGTCCTTGATCGCTTCGGCAAAGCGCGGGAACACGTTGGCGATGACAAGACCGACGATCAGCGCGAAGATGTAAGCGCCTTCGTTGGTGAGCTTGAGCGACCAACTGATGCCGAATTTCTGCAGATCGGCAGGCGTCACGGCGGCGAAATTTGCGAAATTCCCCGCGACCCAGCTCGCATAGGCGATCCAGAACACCGCGGTGAAGGCGAGCGCAAATTTCTTGATGTCGCTCTTGAGCGCGACAGCTGCTCCGCTCAGGACGGCAAGAAGCGCAAGGTAGGTCGCGACGAGAGCGCCGAAGCCGCCGAGCCAGGCATAGGATTTGGAAACGGTGCCCAGAGCCTTGCTCACGTCGCTCCACACCGATGTGGTCACGAGCCAGCCGAGCAGGTCGACATTGGCAATGCCCGCGAGCGCCAGCACGAAAATGAAAAGCCCGATGATCAGCGACAGCCAGTCCTCGCTGATGCGCGGCGCAATCTCGACATTGTCGGCACGCGCGGGAGTTGCTTCATTCCATGTCGTTGTCGTCGTCATGAGCAAATGCCCTTCACCAATGCATGTGCGGCAAGACGCCGATGACAATAAGCGCGACCAACGCGGTCGCCAGCGCGAAGGCCCAGGTTTCGAGTCCCGATATTTGCTCAGGCTTGTGCGTGAGATTGCGCATCGATGCCGCCTCCATGACCCACCAGCATTACCTTAGTAGGAGATTATTCTGCTAAACGGCAATAAGGGCTGGAAAATAAGAAGATTTTCGTCGCTATGTTGGGCCCTAATGAGTGAAAGAATTTCCTTTGACCCAAACCTTGTGGAGAACGCCGCTAACGCTCGAATCTCGCGAAAACGTATGCAAAACACCGCAAGTGAGGCTGACTCGCGAATCTTCCGCTGATTGATGACAACCTATCGACGCAGGCTACATGCGTTGCTGACCCCCGCAGAGCATCGGGTGTTCACGCGGCTGGACGCGCCTCACAAGATCCAGAACTTTCTCGACAGGCTGCCGGTGAATTTCAGTCTTGACGGCGACACCGCGATGTCGCCGCGTCGGGTTCTCGAAGCGCGCATGGCGCATTGCGCCGAGGGCGCGATCTTCGCCGCGGCCGCGCTTGCCTATCATGGTAAGCGCCCTTTGCTGATGGATATCCGCGCGCTGCCGAGCGACCAGGACCACATTATTACTCTCTTCCAGGAGCGCGGTTTGTGGGGCGCGATCAGCAAGACGAACCACGCCATCCTGCGCTGGCGCGATCCGATTTATTTGACCGTGCGCGAACTCGCGATGTCCTATGCGCACGAATATTGCCTGCCCGGCGGCAAGAAATCGATGCTGTCTTTCTCGAAGCCGTTCTCGCTCGCGCGCTACGCGCCGCGCAGCTGGGTAATCGCGTCGGAAGATCTCGACGGGCTGCTGGTCGACCTTGACACCTCGCCGCATGTTCCGGTCGCGCCCCGGCATGCACTGCGCAAGCGCCGCCGCTCCTCGCGCGTCGAATTGTTGTCGCAACAGGTGTTGGAGTGGCCCGATCCGCGAAAGAAGAAGCGGAAGGTGAAGAGCTCGCACAAAACTCGGCAATAATAAAGGCGTCGAGCATTCCGCATAATCGGTTCATCCCGCGCACGCGGGGATCCAGAGCGGCACATGAGGTCCTTCATAAAGGCTGGGTCCCCACTTGCGCGGGAATGAAAGGTGAAAATGCGATCGCCTACTGCATTCCCGTTGACGCCGTTTACGGCGACCCAGCCTCTCTTTATAAGCAGCGCAGGCGGAGGCAACGCGTGGCGTCTTTCATCTATCGCCGGAAACTGACCATCGAGTGGGGCCAATGCGATCCGGCAGGGATCGTGTTCAACAGCCGTTTCTTCGAGATCTTCGATGCCAGCACCTGGCAGATGTTCGAGGCGGCGCTCGGGGTCAAACCGCACGAGCTGGCGAACGCGTTCGGCATTATCGGAATTCCACTGGTCGATGCCGGCGCCAATTTCCTCCGGCCGATCAAGTTTGGCGACGTTGTAGACATGACCTCGCGCGTCAGCGAATTCCGCCGCTCGAGCTTTGACGTCGAGCATCGCCTTTCGGTCAGCGGCGAGCTGGCCGTCGAGGGCAGCGAAACCCGGGTATGGGCGTCGCGGAGCAAGGATAATCCGGAAAAGATCGGCGGCACCGCCATCCCCGGCGACGTGATCGCCAGGTTCGGTCCGGCGTAACCGTTCCAGTCATTCCCGGGAATTGGCTCTGAGAAGCCCTTCGGACCGGCGGGCCCTGGGGCTAATATTTCTGCAACGACAACAACTAGGCGCGCCAAGCGGCGCGCTTGAGGGGACGAAACGCGTGGCCCGTCTGCTCGAATGCAGGCTCAATGGCCGCGACCGCGCCGATGCGGTCGCCGACAACATTTTGCTGCTCGATTACCTGCGCGAGAAGGTCGGGCTAACCGGCACCAAGACCGGCTGCGATGGCGGCGAATGCGGCGCCTGCACCGTGCTGATCGATGACAAGCCGACGCTGTCCTGCCTCACGCTGGCGGCGACCGTGCACGGCAAGCGTGTCGACACGATCGAATCGCTCGGCCAGGACGGGCAGCTGTCCGCCGTGCAGCGGGGCTTCCATGAGAAGCTCGGCTCGCAATGCGGCTACTGCACGCCGGGCTTCATCATGGCCTCGGCCGGTCTGCTGCGGAAAAATCCCGATCCGACCGACGCGGAAATTCTCGAGGCGCTCGGCAGTAACATCTGCCGCTGCACCGGTTATGTGAAGATCATCGAGGCGGTGAAGTACGCAGTGGCATTGGGCAAGCAAGGGGTCGCGCCGTGAGTGGAACGAACCCGCTCGCAACTCACTCACGGACGCTCGATTGTCATGGCCGGGCTCGGCCCGGCCATCCACGTCGTTTGCTGCCTACCAAAATTAAGACGTGGATGCCCGGGACAAGCCCGGGCATGACGGGTCGAGAGGCTTTGCGTGCCAGCACGTGTGGAGTGGCGCCATGAACAAGCCGATGCCCACGCACAATATCGGCTCCTACGTGCCGATGATCGACGGTCCAGAGAAAGTTTCCGGCCGCGCAAAATACACCGCGGACATCGTGCAGCCCGGCCAGCTCGCCGGCCGCATTTATCGCAGCCCCTATTCGCACGGCGAGATCGTCAATGTCGATGTGTCGGAAGCCTGGCAGGTGCCCGGCGTGATGGCGATCGTTACCGGCGCCGATTGCGACAGGACTTTCGGCGTGCTGCCGGTCGCGCGCAGCGAGCATCCGCTTGCGCGTGACAAGGTCCGCTATCGCGGCGAGCCGGTCGCCGCCGTTGCCGCGCTGGATGATGCAAGCGCGCGCGAGGCGATCCGCCGCATCAGGTTCACAGTGCGCGAATTGCCGGCCTATTACACCGCCACGGATGCGCTCGCGCCCGGCGCGACGCTCCTGCACGAAAAGAAACCGGGCAACATCGAGCGCGACGTGCTGTTCGAGCTTGGTTCGACCGCGCAGGGCTTTGCCGAAGCCGATCTCGTGCGGGAGGGCACCTACAACTGCGCCGAAGTCTGCCAGAACCAGATGGAGATGCACGCGGCGCTCGCCGAATATGACGCGGTGCGCGACCGCATGACCGTGCATGCCTCGACGCAGGTGCCCTACTACGTCCACCTGATGCTGTCGCAGATCCTCGACATGGACATGTCGCGCATCCGCGTGATCAAGCCGCATGTCGGCGGCGGTTTCGGCTGCCGCACCGAAGCGCTCAACATCGAGCTGATCGCCGCCCTGCTCGCGCGCAAGGCCAACGCCACCGTGCGCATGGTGACGACGCGCGAGGAGACCTTCATCACCCATCGCGGCCGGCCGGAGACCGACATCAGGCTCAAGATCGGCATGCGCAAAGACGGCAGCATCACCGCGGTGGAGTGCGAGTGCGACCAGCGCGGCGGCGCGCATTCCGGCTACGGCATCGTCACCATTCTTTACTCGGGCTCGATGCTTTACGCGATCTACGACCTGCATAACGTGAAATATGTCGGCAGGCGCGTGCTCACCAATACGCCACCCTGCGGCGCTTTCCGCGGCCATGGCACGGTCGACATCCGCTTCGCCTTTGAAAGCCTGCTCGACCAGATGGCGGTCGACCTCGGCCTCGATCCCTTTGCCGTGCGGCGCGCCAACCTTCTGAAGGCGCCGACCTTCACCGACAACGATCTGATGATCAACAGCTACGGCCTGCCCGAATGCCTCGACTGGGTCGAGCGCGAAAGCGGATGGAAGCAACGCAAGGGCAAGCGCGGCAACGGCAAGGGCGTTCGCAAAGGGCTCGGCATGGCCTGCTCGCACTACATCTCCGGCGCGTCCAAGCCGGTGAACTGGACCGGCGAGCCGCATGCCACCGTGAAGATCAAGCTCGATTTCGACGGGTCGATCGTGGTGCTCTCGGGCGCGGCCGATATCGGGCAAGGCTCGACGACGATCCTGGCGCAGACCGTCGCCGAGGTGCTCGGCCTCGATCTGTCGCGCGTGCGCGTGGTCACCGGCGACAGCGAGGTCGTGCCGAAGGACAACGGCTCCTATTCATCGCGCGTAACCTTCATGGTCGGCAATGCCGCGCTCGAAGCCGCGCGCAATCTCAAGTCGGTGCTGGTCAATGCGGCCGCGTACAAGCTCGAAGCGCGACCCGAGGACATCGAATGTCTCGGCGAGGTCTACCGCGCCGGCGCGCAGGACAAGGGCGCGACGTTTGAGGAGGTGGTGACCGAGGCGCTCAAGGACAGCGGCACGATCACCGTCACGGGCAACTACTCGACCATCCCCGCGTCGCACGGCGGCAAGAAATATCGCGGCGCGGCCATCGGCGGCACCATGGGCTACAGCTATTCGGCACAAGTCGTGGAGGTGAGCGTCGACGAGGAAACCGGTGTGGTCACCGTCGACAAGGTCTGGGTCGCGCACGACTGCGGCAAGGCGCTGAACCGGCTGACGGTCGAGGGCCAGGTGCAAGGCTCGGTGTGGATGGGCATGGGCCAAGCCATGAGCGAAGAAGCCGCCTACCACGACGGGCTGATGGTCACCGCCAACATGCTCGATTACCGCGTGCCGACCATCCAGGATTCGCCGCCGATCGAGGTCGGCATCGTCGAGAGCAATGATCCGCACGGGCCGTTCGGTGCCAAGGAGGCGGGCGAAGGCTCGCTCGCGGCATTTTTGCCGGCGCTCACGAATGCGATCGCCGATGCGATCGGCATTCGCTTCAACGATCTGCCGGTGACGCCCGACCGCGTATTCGAGGCGATCGAGAAGCGGCGGCGAGTGGCGGAGAGGAAAGGCGGGGCCTAATCCATGCGCATGTCTGGGTCTCTCCGCAGTCATGCCCGGGCTCGTCCCGGGCATCCCGATAAGGGTGGCACAGCAGTTGCCCTACTAGGCGGGATGGCCGGGACAAGCCCGGCCATGACGGGCAAGGGCGGAGTCATCTAATGGACGCCCTGCCCGACTTCCGCGTGCTCAACCCAAGGACGGTCGACGAGGTCATCGCGGCACGCGCGGCCAATCCCGGCAGCATGCCGCTCGGCGGCGGCACCGATCTCGTGGTGAACATCCGCCGCGGCATCGTCGCGCCGGAAGTCCTGATTGACATGAATCGCGTGCAGGAATTGCACGCCATCCGAGCCGACGAGAAAAGTCTTGAGCTGGGCGCGTCGGTCCGGCTGAGCGAGATTGCCGAGCATCCCGCGATCAACCGGCATTATCCCGTGCTCGCGCAGGCCGCCGCGCACATCGCCGGGCCGACCCACCGCAACATGGGCACGGTCGGCGGCAATCTCTGCCTCGATACACGCTGCATTTTCTACAATCAGAGCGAATGGTGGCGCGACGCCAACAATCACTGCCTGAAGACCACCGGCACCATCTGCCACGTGGCGCCGAAGAGCCGCGGCGTGTGCTTTGCCACTTTCGCCGGCGATCTCGCGCCTGCGCTGCTCACGCTCGGCACCGAGGTCGACATTGCCGGCCCGCAAGGCCGCCGCACCATCCCGCTCGAGAAGCTCTACATCGGCTTCGCGCGCCAGGATGTGCCGGTGACGGAAACGCAGGGCGACGGCAAGTTCTATCTCTCGCTGCGGCCCGGCGAGATTGTCACCGCCGTGCGCGCGAAACATACCCCGGGCCTGCGTTCGGCTTACGACAAGATCCGCATCCGCCGCTCGATCGAGTATCCGGTCGCCGGCGTCGCCGTCGCGCTGAAGAAAGACAAAGACAAGCTCACCGAGCTGCGCATCGCCTTCACCGGCACCAACCCGCGGCCGGTGCTGCTCGACGGTACCGCCGAGCTCTGCGGCGGGACGCTCGATGAGAGTGTGCTCAAGGGCCTCGATGCCCTGGTGCGCGACCAGATCATGCCGATGAAGACCACGTTCACGCCCGGCCATTATCGCCGGCGCGTCGCCGGCGTGCTGGCGCGGCGACTGCTCACACGGCTGTTCGAAAGCTGAAGGCGGGGGCCGGGGTGGACCACATCACCGAACGCAGGCGCTATAACGCCGTAACCGATTTCGTCGACGCCAACGTGGCGCGCGGCCTTGGTAACAAGGTCGCCTTCGTCGATCCCGAGCGCTCGCTGACTTACGGCGACCTGCAGGCGCGCTGCATTCGTTTCGCCAATGCATTGCGTGAGTTGGGCGTCGAGCACGAGCAACGCGTCGCGCTGCTGTTGAACGACACAGTCGATTACCCGGTGACGTTCTGGGGCACGATCCGCGCCGGCGCGATTGCAATCCCGCTCAACACATACCTGCCGGTGGCGCAGTACGCCTACATCCTCGCCGATTGCCGGGCGCGGGGGCTGGTCGTCGATGCCGCGCTGGCGGCCACCATCGCGCCGGTGCTGGACAAGCTGCCGCGACGGCTCGAGGTGATCGTTGTTGGTGGCAGCCAGGCAGCATCGTCATGGGGCTCGTCTCGGCCACCCACGTCTTCTAAAGGTGCCCCGCCGCAAGACGTGGATGGCCGGCACAAGGCCGGCCATGACGGTGGAGAGACCACGTATGATTTCGAAAGTCTCATCGCCCACGCCGATTCCACTCCCTTTACCGCTGACACGCTCTCCGATGAAGTCGCGTTTTGGCTCTACACCTCGGGGTCGACTGGCGATCCCAAGGGCGTCAAGCACTGTCATTCCAACCTGATCGCGACGGCGAAGCTGTTCGGCCAGGGCATCCTCGGCATCCGCGAGGACGACGTGGTTCATTCGGCGTCCAAGCTGTTCTTTGCCTACGGGCTCGGCAATGCGATGACCTTCCCGCTCTCGGTGGGCGCCACCGCCGCGCTGTGGCCGCATCGTCCATCGCCGGAAGGCGTGTTCGAGACCCTGCGGCGCAATCGCGTGACGATTTTCTATGGCGTGCCGTCGCTCTACACCGCGCTGCTCTCGCACCAGGAGATCTGCCAGGGCGCCGGCTCCGACCGCCTGCGCATCTGCGTGTCGGCGGGCGAAGCGCTGCCGGCGCATATCGGCGAGCGCTGGCGCAGCGTGGTCGGCGTCGATGTTCTCGACGGTCTCGGCTCGACCGAGATGCTCAACACGTTCCTCTCCAACCGCCCCGGCGACATTCGCTATGGCTCGACCGGCAAGCCCGTCCCCGGCTACGACGCGCGCATTGTTGACGAGCACGGGCGCGAGGTTGGTGACGGCGAGATCGGCGAGCTGATCGTGCGCGGGCCGTCGGCCGGCGAAGGCTACTGGAACCAGCGCGCCAAGAGCCGCCGCACCTTCGCCGGCGAGTGGACGCACACCGGCGACAAGTATCGCCGCGATGCCGAGGGCTACTACTATTACTGCGGGCGCACCGACGACATGTTCAAGGTGAGCGGCATGTGGGTGTCGCCGTTCGACGTCGAAGCGGCGCTGGTTTCGCACGAGGCGGTGCTGGAGGCCGCCGTCATCGGCAAGGAAGATGCCGACGGGCTGATCAAGCCGAAGGCTTTCATTGTGCTCAGGAACGGCTACAAGCCCGACGACGGCCTGCTCGAGACATTGAAGGTGCACGTCAAGGACAGAGCGGGGCCGTGGAAGTTTCCGCGCTGGATCGAGCTGCGCACCACGCTGCCGCGCACCGCGACGGGGAAGATTCAGCGCTTCAAGTTGCGGGAAGAGGATCGGCAGGCCTCGGCGCAGTAGCCGCGTGGCGTTGACTCGATGTCGTCATGGCCGGACTTGTTCCGGCCATCCACGTCTTTGCTGCACGGTCGTAAGACGTGGATGCGGGACAAGCCCGCGCATGACATTGGAGAGCGTCGGTGACTTCCATTTCCGTCATGGGACGGAATGAGAAGGCTAATCCGTCAGCACCTGCTGGCGCAGCGGCGATGACCCGGAGATCGTTGCCCCCAGGTTGATTTCCGCGATGGCGTGGCCGCCGTAATCGCGGAAGCGCGCCGACTGCACCGACATGTTCAGCTTCTGCAGTTCCTTCGGCAGCGCCGCCTTGAGCTTCTCCGGATCGATCGCGCTTTGCAGGGCACTGAGCGCGCTCTTGTTGAGGTCGGCGTTGGCGCGCCTGAGCACCGTGTCGGAATACCCTCCTTCGAGCTTGAGGAAGGGCTTGGTGACCTCGAGCGAGACTTTGCCGTCATCCGTCTTCATCAGGATTGCCGGCAAAGTTGCGTCGAACGGCTGCGTGCCGCTCTTGCTCTTCTTCACCTCTTTGACGGTGTGCTGCACGGCTGTCTTGTACTTGATGAAGGCGATCTTTTTCTGCACGTAACGGGTCTCGGTCTTCGGCGGCGCGTTGACGCAGGACCACATGTCGATATGGCCGCGCAGGAACATGACCAACTGATCGCTGCGCGGCCACAGCGAACTGCTCTTGAGCGACATGACCGGATTTGGCTCGGCGCCTTTGTTCGCACAGGTGTCGCCCGGCTTGAACTTGCCGACAATGCTCGCGATTTTTTTCTGCAGGTCGACGAGGTCGGCGAAAATTCGCGCGGTCACCACGATGTCGTTGTCGACCGGCTTGACGGTCGTATACGAGGTCGCGCTGACGGTAACCGGTACCCCGTTGACGGTGTTGTTGATCGCGACCGGGCCGACAGCGAGCTGGGCCGCGGCTTGCGATGCAAGCCCGGCCAGGAGAAATCCAGCCAGCAACAGCGTCCTCATGCCCACTCCCTGGAGGTAAAACTAGAGCGAAGTTTTCCGGAAGGCCAGCACGACAACCTGTGGTTCAGCGATTTCGACCGCCGGCCCCCGTGCCCGAGTGGCGCAAGCGGCCTGCGAGAGAGGCGCTTTCTTACCGGATCACGTTTTCGAAATTGGCTGTGATTATCGCGTGTTTTCCGCGTGGCCGGCGTCGCGCCCGTACGATCTTACCCCTTGCGGGATTCCACTCTGGGTTGATTCGCGTTCCGGGTATAGCGCCGTGGTATGGGAATAATTATCCCCGTCATTCTGTGATCTGTCATGGCCGGGCGAAAGGCGCGAAGCGCCGTCTCCCCGCCTGCTGTCCCGGCCATCCATGTCTTGGCTGCACGGTCGTAAGACATGGATGCGCGGGACAAGCCCGCGCATGACCGGTGAGAGACAGCGACACCCAAAGGTGCGGGCGCCCTACACGATCTTCACGTATTCGAAGTCGCCCGGCTTGTTGTCGATGCCGACCTTCGGCGGCGCGATCCAGCCGGCGAATTTTCCCGGCTCCTTCTCCGGCTTCATCAGGCTCTCGATAAAGTCGCGGTCGGCATCCGACGGGAGGAATTCGTTGCGGCGCTTTTGCCAGTCCGCATCACTCAAGATCTCCCCGTTTACGTCGGCCTTGATCGAGGAGAATTCGCCGATGTGGCGGTGAAACGCGGTGTGCGGCAGTTTGAGCTCGAACGGAATGCCGATATCGCTGATCACCTTGTTCCAGCGCCCGACGCCGTTGTTGCAGTCGCCCACGTAATCGTCGCGCAGCCGCATGTTTAGCGCGGACAGCGCCGGTGCATCCTCGTTGCTGATCTTGCCGTCGATCAGGCGCAGCACCGGGTAGGTGCCGCCTTCCAGCTGATGATCGTCCTTTAGCCGGTCCTCGCGGTAGCGGCCCTTGAGACCCGCGTGGAAGGCATTCGCCGCGTTGGTCGAGATCTCGCTGCCGAACAGGTCGAGCGTGAGCGAGAAATGCAGATTGGCTTTTTTCTGGATCGTCGGCAGGTCGATGACGCCAAGCTTGCGCACCTTCTCGATCTCGTAGGGATCGCTGATCCCCGCCTCTTTCATAGCTTCGCAGGTGCGCTGGATGACGCGGGTGACGCCGGTCTCGCCCACGAACATGTGATGCGCTTCTTCCGTCAGCATGAAGCGGCAGGTGCGCGAGAGCGGATCGAAGCCCGACTGTGCGAGCGCCTCGAGCTGCATTTTTCCGTCGCGGTCGGTGAAGAAGGTGAACATGAAGAACGACAGCCAGTCCGGCGTCTTCTCGTTGAAGGCGCCGAGCATGCGCGGCGTGTCGGGATCGCCCGAGCGGCGCTGCAACAGCGCTTCGGCTTCCTCGCGCCCGTCAGTGCCGAAATATTTTTGCAACAGGTACACCATAGCCCACAGATGGCGGCCTTCCTCGACATTGACCTGGAACAGGTTGCGCATGTCGTAGAGCGAGGGCGCGGTCTTGCCGAGATGGCGCTGCTGCTCGACCGAGGCCGGCTCGGTGTCGCCCTGGATCACGACCAGGCGGCGCAGCATAGCGCGATATTCGCCCGGAACTTCCTGCCAGGCCTCCTCGCCCTTGTGCATGCCGAAGTTGACCTTGCGGCCTTCCATCTGCGGTGCAAGCAGGATGCCCCAGCGATAGTCCGGCATGCGCACGTAGTCGAACTTCGCCCAGCCCTTCGGATCGACGCTCACTGCCGTGCGCAGATAGACCAGCGACTGCTGGAAGCCCTCCGGTCCCATGTCGTTCCACCAGTTGAGGTAGCCGGGGTGCCATTTCTCCAACGCGCGTTTGACGCGCACGTCCTGCCCGAGCGCGACATTGTTCGGGATCAAGCCGTCATAATCGACCTGGGCGATGTTCATGGCATTTGTCCTTTCTTTTTTCCCGCGCTCTCATCAGTCATGGCCGGGCTCGTCCCGGCCATCCGCGACTTCAACACACGGCCGCAAGGCGTGGATGCCCGGGACATAGGCGTGCGAAAGCACGCCGTCCTTCGGAGGGCTATGCCCGGGCATGACGCCGGAGCAATTGGCACGCACCCGCATTACACCCTGTCCTTGTTGAACGTGGGCGAGACGCCGCTGCCGTAGAGCTTCAGCGCGCCCTGCTCGCCGATCGCGTTGGGGCGCTGGAAGATCCAGTTCTGCCAGGCGGTCAGCCGCCCGAAGATTTTCGTCTCCATCGTCTCGGGACCCGCGAAGCGCAGGTTCGCTTCCATGCCGGTCATCGCATCGGGCGAGAAGCTCGTGCGTTCCTCGAGCATCACGCGCAGCTCATCATCCCAGTCGAAATCCTCGTAAGCCGCGGTGACGAGGCCGAGCTCGGCCGCCTCCTCGCCTTCGACGGGCTGGCCGATTTTTCCCTTCAGCGTCTCGAGCGTCTTCGGCTCGCCAAGGAAGCGCGTCTCGAGGCGCGTCAGGCCGTTGCCCATCGGATAGAAGCCGAAATTCGCCTGCCCAAGCGTGATCGCCGCCGGCTTGCGGTTGTCGCCGTCGCGCGTGCCGATCAGCATCAGCGAGCGGTCGGCGGCGAAGGCGAGCTCGGCGAGCGTGCCGGCGAAGCACGAGCCGGGCTCGATCAGCGCGATGAAGCTCTTCGCCGTGACATCGACGCGCTTGAGCACGCGCTTGAGATAATGACAGATCTCGCGCATCAGCCAGTCGCCATTGGCCTTGGCGAGGAATTCATCGTGCTCGAGGACAGCCTGCGCATTGCCGGAGGTCGCAAACAGCACGACGCCGATCGCGGCCTCGTTGGTGCGCAGATACAAGATCGCATCCTCGAGTTCGCGCGCGATCACCAGCGGCCAGAAGTTCGCGCCCAGCGCATGTGCGGCTTCGACCGATGACGGCGCGTTCTGCGATGGCCCGCGCACCGTGACCGTCGCGAGCCCCTTCTCGCGGTCGATCTCGACATCGACATGCGAATAGGACACGCGGTCCTTCTCGATCTTGCGCTCGAGTGGAGCGAGCGTGATGCCCTTGGCGTCTTTCGGCCGGTCCGAGCGCGCGGCAATTTCCTTTGCGCGGGCGGCAACCGCATCTTTCCATTTCGAGTTCGGCACCACCTCGTCGACCAGCCGCCACTCGACCGCCCGCGTACCGCGCACGCCCTCCTCGATCGAGCAGAAGACGTCGGCGCGGTCGCGCCGCACCTTGCGCTTGTCGGTGACGCGCGTGAGCCCGCCGGTACCGGGCAGCACCGCGAGCAGTGGCGTCTCCGGCAGCGCCACCGCCGAGCGGCGGTCGTCGACCAGCATGATGTGATCGGCGGCGAGTGCGAGCTCGTAGCCGCCGCCGGCCGCGTTGCCGTTGATGGCGCAGATGTAGATCTGCTTCGAATTCTCCGACGCGTCCTCGATCGCAAGCCGCGTCTCGTTGGTGAACTTGCAGAAGTTCACCTTGGCGCCGTGCGTCGCCTTGCCGAGCATGCGGATGTTCGCGCCGGCGCAGAACACGTTGTCCTTACCCGACTTGATCACCACGCAGCGGATTTCCGGATGCTCGAAGCGCAGCCGCTGCACGGCATCGTTCAGCTCGATGTCGACGCCGAGGTCATAGGAATTGAGCTTGAGCTCGTAGTCGCCAAGCCCGCCCGCCTGGTCGACATCCATGATGAGATAGGCGATGTCGCCGTCGCGCTCGATCTTCCAGTGGCGATAGCGCGAGGGGTCGGTCTGGTAGTCGATTGTGTTCATCGCCTCTCTCGCTGGCCGATCGCTCAAAGGGTCATAACTCTCAGTTGTCATGGCCGGGCTCGTCCCGGCCACCCACGTCTTCTCCAACGCACCGCCACAAGTGGTGGATGCGCGTGGACAAGCCCGCGCATGACGCCGTTTGGTGCATTATTATGCATATTCCATATCATGCTGGACGGCCCGGCCGCAACGGGGCCTAATGCCACGCAGTTCCAAGGGCCGCTCAAAGCCACATTCCACGCGGTGTTCCATCGCCTATTGCCCGGCAATATAATGCATGTTAGGTGGGGAGCATGAAAACTGCCCGTGCCAATTCGATTGCAAAAGCCAACGGCAAGCCTGGCAACGGCAAGTCCACGAACGGCCGCGAGACCGATGCCTATCTGCGGCGGCTCGGCGAGCGCGTGCGCACGCTGCGCAACCAGCGCGGGATGACCCGGAAAGCCCTGGCCCGCCACGCCAAGGTATCCGAGCGCTACCTGGCGCAGCTCGAGGCCGGGCTCGGCAACGGCTCAATTGTGCTGCTGCGGCGCATATCGCGCGCCATCGGCCTGCCTGTCACGCAGCTTGTCAATGAAGGCGCCGACCCCGCGCTCGATCTCGTGCTGTTGTCGCAGTTCCTCGAGCGGCTGTCGCCGCCGGCGCTGGCGGAAGCGCGCGACATGCTGTTGCGCCATTTCAGCGAGCCGACCGACGACGCGCGTCGGCGCCGCGTCGCGCTGATCGGCCTGCGCGGCGGAGGGAAATCGACGATGGGCGTGCTGCTCGCCGAGCGCCTCGGCGTGCCCTTCATCGAGCTCGACCGCGAGATCGAGAAGCGCAGCGGCGCCAGCCTGAGCGAGATCTTCGACATGTTCGGCCAGGAAACTTTCCGTCGGGCCGAGCGCGAGGCGCTCGACGATGTGCTGCACCGACACGAGCGCTTCGTGATCGCGACCAGCGGCAGCATCGTCACCGAGCCGAGCACGCTCGAACTTCTGCTCGCCTCCTGCTTCACCGTGTGGGTGCGCGCCGAGCCCGACGAGCACATGAAGCGCGTGATGGCGCAGGGCGACATGCGCCCGATGGCGAGCGCGCGAGCCATGGAGGATCTCATTTCGATTCTACGTAGCCGCGAGCCGCTTTATGCGAAGGCCGATGTCGCGCTTTCCACCAGCGGCCGCACGCCGGAGCAAAATCTGGCGGAACTGTTGCGCTTGATCGAAGTTCCCGATAAGCGCATCGCGCGGGACGACGGGGCCTCAGCGAAATTCAAGCAGGAGAGAATGTAGTGCAGCAACCTCCGTTCATCCCCGCGAAAGCGGGGATCCAGCCCAACTTGAGAGGGCGGAGAATCTCGCCCTGGGTCCCCGCGTTCGCGGGGACGAGCGGACATTGATGGCAGCGTGAAGGTGTAGAGACAATGTTACAGCGTCAGGAGCCGGCCCCTGCCGGGACCAAGACAATGAGCGAGACGATCAAGACCGATGTGCTGATCATCGGCGCCGGTCCGGTCGGCCTGTTCGCGGTGTTCGAGCTCGGCCTGCTCGACATCAAGGCGCACCTCGTCGACATTCTCGACAAGGTCGGCGGCCAGTGCGCCGAGCTCTATCCTGAAAAGCCGATCTACGACATTCCCGGCATCCCGATCATCACCGGCCAGGGCATCACCGACCAGCTGATGCACCAGATCAAGCCGTTTCATCCCACCTTCCATCTCGGCGAGATGGTGACCGCGCTCGAGAAGATCGGCGATCCCCTCTTCCGCGTGCGCACCGATGGCGGCAAGACCTTCGAGGCGAAATGCGTCGTGGTCGCGGCCGGCGGCGGCTCGTTCCAGCCCAAACGTCCGCCGATCAAGGGCGTCGAGGCCTATGAGGAAAAATCCGTCTTCTATGCCGTGCGCAAGATGGAGCAGTTCCGCGACAAGCGCCTGCTGATCGTCGGTGGCGGCGACAGCGCGCTCGACTGGACGCTCAATCTGCAGCCGATTGCGCAGCGCCTGACGCTGGTGCACCGGCGCGACGACTTCCGCGGCGCGCCCGACAGCGTGAACAAGATGCGCGCGCTGGTCGCGTCCGGCGACATGGATCTGAAGATCGGCCAGGTATCCGCGCTCGAAGGCGCTGACGGCACGCTTACCGCCGTGACGGTGAAGGGAAACGACGGAACGGAATCGCGCATCGAGCTCGATGCGATGCTGCCGTTCTTCGGCCTCACCATGAAGCTCGGCCCGGTCGCTGACTGGGGGCTGAAGATGGAGGACGAGCTGGTCCCGGTCGGCACCGGCACGTTCGAGACCAGCATTCCCGGCATCTTCGCCATCGGCGACATCAACACCTATCCGGGCAAGCTCAAGCTGATCCTCTCCGGCTTCCACGAGGCGGCACTGATGTCGCAGAAGGCATTCCACTACGTCTTTCCGGAGAAGCGGCTGGTGTTCCAGTACACGACGTCGTCGACCAGCCTGCAGAAGAAACTCGGCGTGGCGTGATGGACGCGATCCGCACTTTTCCGCGGTCATGGCCGGACGAAAGGCGCGAAGCGCCGTCTTCCCGCCTGAAGATCCGGCCATCCACGTCTTCTTGTTGCATTCTCGGCAAGACGTGGATGCGCGGGACAAGCCCGCGCATGACAGAGAATGTGAACGAGCGGAGCAATAGCTTTCCCCGTTCATCCCCGCGCAAACGGGGACCCAGGGCTACGAATAAAAGCATCTGGATCCCCGCTCGCGCGGGGAGGAACGGAGTGTGTGGCACACGCGCGGGGGCGAACGGATAGATCGCGAAGCAACGAATGCCCAAGATCACCTACATCGAGCACGATGGCGCGCAGCACACGGTGGAGGCCGAGCTCGGCGCGACCGTGATGGAAACCGCGCTGCGCAACGACATCGCCAGCATCGTGGCGGAATGCGGCGGCTCGTGCACCTGCGCCACCTGCCTCGTGCATGTCGACGAGAAATGGTTCGCGGTCGTCGGCCCGCCCTCGCAAGAAGAAGAAGAGCAGCTCGATGCCGCCTTCGAGGTGAAGCCGACCTCGCGCCTCTCTTGCCAGATCAAGGTGACCGAGGCGCTCGACGGGCTGGTCGTGCACACGCCGTCGTATCAGGGCCGGTGACGGTGGGGCGGCGCCGTCCTGCGACCGTAAAGTTGGAGATGCCCCGACCGTCAGGCCCGAGAGGACTTGGCCCGTTAACTTTCTCTTAATCCTGAGCACGAAGCTCTTAAACCTGCGCGACAGAGCCACTTAAGCCGTCACTTCAGGTGCTTTAAGGCTTCACTTTAAGAGGGCTGAGAAGCTTCGCACGTCGGATAAACCGTTCGTCCCCACGAAAGCGGGGACCAAGACCTTTGGCAATAGTGGATTGGGAACGGACCAGACTCGTTTGCCGTGGCGCGTCGTCTCGTGGCGCGCCTGGGTGAAGTTTGCGGGCGGCTGAAATTGAAGTTGGGTCTCTTAACTACCTGCGATCTGGCCCTATGGCGGCATCATCCAGCCGACGCTCTGCGGTGCTGAGCGCTGCTTGCTGTAATCCGGTCGCAGGTCAGCTCGCCATCCGCATACAGTGCAAGCCGAACGCCGTGAGTTCGCACTGATGCGATAGTGACCGTGCCAGCCATCGCTACATTCGCCACGACTGCTGGCATTAGAAAAGAGCCGCAGCTACCCAGCTGCTGCGGCTCTCCGTGCCTCTGTCCAGTCGGGAATAATCCCTCAGGGGCGATGCCGGACAGAGACTGCATAGAACTAACCCCGAGCAAAGCGTTGGATTTCTTGGGCGCGGAACAAAAATCCTTGTTTCTGTAGCTGCTACAGGATGCATCCTCGTGGCGCTGCCGGCGCGCTTACCTTGCCGCTGGCAGAGTGGGCCGTGCCCGGGTGCGACACACCTCCTCGGCGCGGCCCGCGATGCAGGTAAAAGAAAGAGCCGCAGCATGTGTCTCGGCGTTGCTGCGGCTCTCGCTTCTGTCTGGACGAGTGGTGAGAGTGCGTCCGGACATTGAGGAGTTAGGGAGGAAGAGAGCCGCGAGGGACGTCCAGATTATCGCGGCTCTTTCCGCGCTCCCACCCAATTGCGATCCAGGGACAACCGAGGACGAATTCGAGCGGAAGCCTCAAAAGCCTACCCACGCCAGGAACAGTAAATTCCGGCAATCACGTGCTAAAATTTATCTAAGACATGCCGTCCGTAGATGGCTCCGACCGGCGCCGCCTCAGATTTCCGGGGAACGTGCTTCTGTCGCGTCGGTTGATAGATGGCTGTGGCAGGTACAGGGATGCCCCCCGTTGCCGTCGTGGCTGTTAGGGCCGGGCCACATCATCGGCTTGGCCCTTTCTTAGAACGTTCCATCAGCAGCACGAGTAGCAGCCGGCGCTTTTGGATTTTTGACTTTTATTCAGGCTTTCGAAGTTGGATCTTAGGCCAATGCCGCGCCAGTAGCGCAAGCGTTAGGTTCCGCCATGTGAGGTCAAGATGAAGAAGTTTGCATTGATAGTGTTGGCAGGCGCGTCTCTTTTAGGAACCGGCATCGCCTCGGCACAGTATTCTTTCGGCGATGAAGGATATTGGCAACGGCGAGGCCGTGAATATGGCTTGCCCTGCGATAATACTCGATGGTGCGCCCAATATTCGGGTGGTAGGGCTGGCGGTGGCACCAATTGCGGATTCTTCACCCTTGAGCAGTGTAGAGCAACCGTGAGCGGCATCGGTGGATTTTGCGTGATCAATCAATTTTACAATCCGTGTGGGTCTGCGGGCCGACGCAGCTCTCGGTATCGCTACTAACTATTAAAATGTTCCATCTAGTGCTCGCGTCGCCGCCGGCGCTTTCCGATTTTGACCTTGATCCAGGTCTTGGATAACTCCGACTTAGTTTGAATCATTCTTCGATGGTAAAGGCATCCTTGGGTATCAATATTTTGGCGGTGTTGCCGTTGGCGTCTAACGCGACTTCCGCTGTTTTGGCAGAAATGATTGTTCCGGCAATTATCGCAAAGACTGCAAGCAAATATTTTCGCATCGTTCCCGCCTAGAATGTACCGTCCGTTGCCCCTGGCAGCTGCCGGCGACTTTGGATTTTTGACCATGATCCAGGTTTTCAACGGCCCCGGAGCGATCCAGTCATCGCGCGATTTCTCCATGAGGTAAAAAAGAGCCGCGTGTCCGCCGGCGTCTCGGAAGGCCGACTAGCAGCGGAACTTCTTTGCCTGGCCTGGAGGACAATGGTAGCCATACGACTTCCAGTGCTTCTTCTTCTTCGCTGTAAGGTAAAGGTGCATTGTGCCCAAGCGAGGTGTGGCGCTAGTCACACCGGCCTCCGCGGCCGCTTGCGTTGCGGTGAAGGTCGAAGTCAGAAAAAGTGTCGCAACTGCTGCCATCGAGATGTTTAAGGTGCGCATGAATTCCTCCCAATGTTCTCGAACGCTAGATCGCGCAATCAACTTCGAACGCCAGTTTCAGTTCCCATGCAATGAGGGATCGGCCACGACCCCTGTGGCGGCCTGTCGCAAGGCAACGCAAAACAGGCTGCCACGCGGGTAAAATATCCAGCAATCAATATCCTGACGTCCTATTTCAATTTGGACCTACCCGAGCTTCGGCGGCGGCGGCTCGTAAACAAGGTCGGCAAACTCATTGCGCTCGGCTTGTTCGGCCAGACGCGAATACTGTCTCGCCAAGTTTTCGTATTCATGCAGAGCCTTTGCGTCATATTCATTTCTGGCTCTGGCGTGAAATTCGGCAGCTCTTGTTCGGTAGTGATCCCTCATGCTCATTGGGGGGATGACCTATGTCTTTTGATCTACGGCCCGCCAAAGCGATAGGACCAAAATCGTTCCCTTGCGAAATCTTGCAAGGCAAAAAAAGGCCGCCAAAATGGGTGGTGGCGGCCCTTTCTTTCCCCAGATGTTCCTCCAGCTGAGAGGAGACGGGAATTTACTAACGGCTCTGCAACCGCGGCGGTAAGACTTTGCTCCTTGCACAAATCTTGTCCGCAGTTGCAGACGTGCAACTGAACGTCAGTTGCCAAAAGTAGGCCGACCGGGCCGATATGGTCGCTTAGGCTGATTTGGATTGACCTGTCGACTCGTAACTGTCGGATTGTCCATTTTGATAGTCATATACTCCGTCTGGCCCTTTGTGCCCTTCTTCTTCGCGGTTGTTCTAGCAAGGTTAGGCTGCTCAATTTTGGCGGGCTCTTTAACTTTGCCGCTTGCCTGAGCGGAACCGGTCTTTTTGGCCGAGACTTCTGCGGGCGCTAGTATCAAAATTCCAATCGCAACTGAAGCAATTCCGAAAAGCGGTAGGCGCATCACCGTCAGCCTCCACGTCAAGCCCTTAGCTCCCACAGGATAAACAAGCCGATCAAAAAGTGCCATCCTGTGCCCGAGTGGCAGCCGGCGCTTTCGGATTTTTGATCTTGATCCAGGTTTTCGACGGCCCCGAGCGGTACGGCGCATCGAGTCTCTTTGAGACAATCCCCTCAAGGCCAAGCTTGCAGACCGCCTCAAACAATTTATCGCCACGACCCTCGGCGTGCTCTTACGTCCCTCCGCACTGCCGCAGTCACGGATCAACACTTTTTTCTTTGCCTTCGTTGCTCTCGTAGTGTGAGTGCCCTCCATCGATTGGTGTGGGATGAACCTCGATGTCGTAATCCGGTTCAAAATAGACCTTGACCCTTGCGAGGAAGGACCCGTTGCGTTGACCCGGCGGTAGGTTCGCCCATTTTCTTTTAAGGTATCTTTCCGCTGCTTCCCGGTCGCGGAAAGCAGGATGATTTTCTTCGACTAAAACCCACGGATAATCTTCAGAAGGTGTTGCGATCATTTGTTCTCCCCCTTGAGGTTACGGCCACGACACGGCGTCGCCGCACAATGATGGATGATGTCGCGTCAATTCCAACGCAGGCTTAGGGCGGTGGCGTCCTACCACTAGCATAGCTTGTCGTCACAAAGCACCACAACTAAAATGCGAGTAACTCTTCATCAAGGAGGCCCGAGTAACTCTTCATCAAGGAGGCCTGAGCATGACTATTTTCAGAGACAAGGAGAAAAAAGAGCCGAAGGTCGAGTTTTCGTATCCGCAAAGTGAAGCCCTCGCAGAAATGATTGTCAAAGCGTGGACCGATGAAAAATTCAGGGCGCAGTTATTGGATCGAAAAAACGCCAAAGAGATCCTCGCGGAACGAGGATTCTTTTTGCAGAACCCCGTCGTGATCACGGACGAGGATTATTACAACGACTATGTCATGCAAAACAAAAATGAAGTCGTCTTTGTGCTGCCGCAGAGACCGGGCGATTCGAAGGGCAAGAGTCTTCTCGACACAGCCAAGTTGCTGATGGCTATCACGCCGAACGGAATTTAACGCGCCGGCCTCGGCAGTGCGATAACATCCACCTTCGCTTGCAGCACTTGCCTTACCTCTAGAATCTCAACGGCTTCCTTCGCTGTGACCGGCGCCTGGTGCGCTTTCAGGGCATCAAGAGCGGCTTGTGCCTCATCGGGCGTCAGGTTTTCTGTCCAGTTGGTGTCCATTAGTCGGTCAGCTCTGTGATGCTGAGTGAGAATGTCCCCGCATCGTTGGAGATCGCGGAGACGCGCTGGCCAGGAGAACAGCGAAAGACCTCGATCCAGTTCCGTGGCAGTAGTGTGCCTTGCGTAGAGCTGACATCGTTGTCGTTGGGACTCACGATTGCAATGCGACAGCCACCGGTCGAAGAGGTCGATCCGGGAAAGGACAGCTGCACGGGATAGGCCTGTGTGCCGAAAGCCGAACTAGATGCTGCCGCACCGCCGACTGAGGCAACGGCCAAAGCCTGCGCCGTACTCAGTCAGAGTGTGAAAAGGTAGTGGTACGACCGCACCTAGAAGCTCAGGCGGCTGCCTTTGTGACGGCCAATTGCTGAACTATATAGGTCGCGAACCATACGCGGGAGGACCCGCCATGGGCCGATACGACCACATCATTGATTGGTTCAAAAAGCGCCACGACACGCTCATAGACGATT
>Ga0209382_10000498_pt1 | contig 65063 bp, 97 predicted proteins | sample SoiMetdeltSBSDD5_FD_187599 | JGI IMG/M metagenome (GOLD analysis project Ga0209382, IMG submission 187599) | Bulk soil microbial communities from a Populus tree surrounding site in Tennessee, USA - Soil MetaG P. deltoides SBSDD5 (SPAdes) (version 2) | ecosystem: Environmental > Terrestrial >...
CATGACACTGCGACACAATTGATGCTCTAAAACTGCATCCTGATAGTGTCCTGAAGGCATGCGCTTGCGTTCACTTTTGTTTACCAGATATATGTAATTGCGATTTAGCTCAGACATCAAATCGGCATTTGCTGTGCCATAAGCGATGTAAGCCATGAGCTTGCCAGGCCAGTCACGCCGTCCCCAAAGTTGCTCCCTAGTGGGGTCACGCGCAAAGATGGTAAGATCCTTGAACGGACCCCAGTAATACCCCATCACGCCATACATCATGCCGTACAATTGATGCAGGTGTCCAATACAAACCACCGGATTCTTTTCCAGCCGGGGACAAACAGAGTACAATCGCGGATTGACCCCGCCGTCCCACACGAGTACGTTACACTCCAATTTGTCCTTGGACCAGGGGCTCATGGCATAAGCGCCAAGAATGTGCGACTCGACATGGGTGAAGGAATACGCCTGCCGTCCTCGTCCCTGCAGCATAATGGGCACAGGCATAGTCTGCCAGCCCCAGCAGTGCTGCTCGCTACTTATTGCGTCACCATCGTGATACGGAGCAACGCGCAATCCCTGCTCGCCTACTTTGAGAAAGCCATGCGTCCAACCATCAATGGCAATCTCACAATCATCAACATTGACGCGTTCACTATGCAGAATGTCCTCAATCTCCTCCACCGATTGGCATTTGCTGTAACGAGGATTCTCATTGATCTTTTCTAGCTCTATGGAGAACTCAAGCCTGCCATCAGCAATCAATGCAACAGCAGCATCGTGCGTCAGCTTGATCCCCAAGTAGTTCTTACGCACGAGGATTCTCCTTTGGCCTTGCTTCGAACCGAATCTTCGACCAAGCCTCTTGTATCTCATCACGCGTCGCAGGACGATCTTCATCCAAGTCCCATCGCTCAGCTGTATCAGGATTGAACACCATGCCTTTGATCGGGCATTCCTTAAAGTGTGGGAAGCAACATACACCATGCCTTGCGCAGTGTACACGCAAGAACGGCTCAGCCCAAGGATGCACTTCAATCACCGCTTCGCGCATGAGCCGGAACACATCCTGGTACTCACCTTGTGTTCGTGTGCACAAACGTAAGCCTGCCATGTGACTCAAAGTGCGTAGATTGAATTTGCCAATGATCGATGTAGCCACATTCGTAGGAAGAACACCACGAGCGTCCTGTGGTGCAACACCAACATTGATCAGATCATGATACGCATGGTTTATGTTGTGCATTGCATCGTGATAGATGCTATATGCTTCACTCTCTTTATCAGTGATCTGTTCACCAGTGCTGATGTATTCAAATCCACTCATGTCTACTGTCCGCTGTGACTGCTGTGCGTAGCTCCCTTCACGCGAGCGAACAAACTGGTGCGTGAAGGCCCGGCTTACGCCTGTGATTAGGAAGATGTAGTCACAGAACTCCCATGAGGACTCGATCGTGCCCAGCATGTAGTTGAGCTCTGATAGCTTGCGCTCCATAGGCCAGTCGCGAACCGCCTGCAAATCCTCAGGAGTGAAAGACAAGCGAGTCTGCTTTGTCATCACCAACATGTCTAGAGCGTCAGGATCGTACCTAATCAATTTTACGTTCATGGCATTTTCACCAGCTGTGTAAAGATGGCGATGTTTCTTTCCACAAGAAACATTCCGAATGTTACATGCTCACGAAATTTCCATCCTTCGCGATCCTTGGAGTAGTACGGCTGGTTCAGTAGATTACTAAAGATATCATTCGCACAAATTCTCATATGCCCAAAATCATGATACGCCATCGATCCAAGGTAGTGCGGTACAACGATGTTTGCCACGCCACCAGGAGCTAGAACACGTTGCATCTCTCTAAGCACGCCAATCGGATTTAAAAGGTGTTCTAAGAAATGGTATGCATGAATCTCAGACACGCTTTCGTCATCTCTTGGAATGGGCATACGATCTGCATCCCACTCGGGGAAATCAAAATTTATTGCGCCTGGGATGATTGACGCGCCAGAACCTAGATTGATCGCACACTGGACATCATCGCATTCGGGCTCATAAAACTCCGGGATGTCTCGTTTCATCCCAAGCTTGAAAAATTCCTGAATGTCTTTCACGACTCGAGTCTCCGATGATATCCAGTACGTTGTTCGATCCAACGACTAACCTTCTTGATGTCTTGTACTACATCATCAAGAAGAATTTGTCGCCAGGTGCCAAAACGACCGATGCTGTACACACGATACTCATCTGTCATGTGCAGCAGGAACTGTTGACGAACATCTTCATCAATGGGAATCAGTTTACCATACTCCTGCCGTTTGGTTCCTCCTCCGACCCACTCAATATATTCTAAACCGAAATCATAGAGAATGTTGTCAAACTCTTGATTAGTGATAGGTCCGGTCATTGACTCAACAATCATCTGCTGTCCTGTCACGCTGACCCTGTAGTACGACTCACTACCAGGGTAGTAGATTGTCTGGTGAATGTCAACGGCACTGTCAAGCAAAATTGTCGTCGACCAAATAGGTCGCCATGCATAATGTATCTGCACATCCCAACCAACAATCCTCATCAGATCAGGCATGGGGATTGTGCTGATTACATGGTCTCCATTCTCCTTGTGCTCAATCAGTCTTTCTAATGTCAGCTCTTCAGAAGTCCAAATCGAGACATCCCGGGCAAGAGTCTTGAGAAAATCGGGAGGTGCTATATACCTCACGCACGGAGCAAGATTGATGATCGATCTTGATGATACTCTGCCTGTGACCTTATAGCTGTATCTGTTTGCGTCCCGCAGGGAGCACTCGGTTGAGAGCAACTGATTGGACTTAATTGCCTTGGTGACGTCCACCATTCTAAAGCGTTGGCCAGTCTCCAATTCCACTGCAGGAGTGCGAAAGCGGAGCAACGCGCCGTGATTATCGGGCAAAGAATCTTGTCGCTCTCGCACAATCGGCTGGTGCCGTCGCAGAATATTTGCTGCCAGCAGCCCTGCCATGCCTGCACCGTAGATCATTACCCCCATAAAGCACCTCTGAGTCTTTTCAACGACTTACGAAAATTGGTTTTGCGCGGTTTTGTTTTTTCGAAAAGTCAAAACCGTTTACGAATAGCCCTAGTCACGCCCGAATAAGGAGTTACGGGTTTGGTTTTGAGGTTTTGAGGTTTTGAGGTCGGATCACCCATCACACCGGCGAGTTGCTCACGCCCTATAGGGTACCCAAAACCGCTCACTGGGCCTCCCCCTCATCGCCCTCGCCGGCCCCTACCCAGCCCTCGGCGCCCCCCTCGCCGGCCGCCGCTAGGGCTCGAGCCCGTAGCCGCCGGAGGGGGTAACAGTAGTAATTGCGTGTTGTTCCTCTGCTGCCCTCCAATCGAGTTTTCACAACCCTATGCACAAATCCCAATTCCACAAGCGCGTGCACAGGGTTGGCAAGCGGTGGACACCTGCCTACTTTCATGTCGAAGTGCATGGAATCAGATCTGATGAACAGACATTCCTCTGGCTCGCCCCAGTCGGATAGACCCAGCGGACCATCATCAACTTTCAAGAACGATTGACCCTCAAGCACACTAGCATCCTTGAAATCAGGAGCAGCATCGGCAACTTCTGACAGATAAGACTCCAGCTCCTGTGAAGCACGCACACTTTGACCATTGCCTATGACTCGTAAGATTGAGCCAGAACGCTGCACAAGATCTCGAAAGTAAACAGGTGGCTTGCTTGGCAAAGAGTCTACAGCAACGCGTGATCCGAGCACAAGCTCAACCCACCAATTCCATTGAAGAATCTTGCCACGACTTGTTGCCCTCACATCGCGCATTTCATTATCGCATTGGATCCTGACGTGCCAAGATCCCTCAATAGAATCAACAGCCCACAGGTCCACAATCTTCACACCACCGAGCATCCCGGACATCGCGAGAAACCATTTAGCTCTGACGCTAGAATCAACGGTAGCAGATGAGTCCAATTCATCTGTTACCTCTTCAGCCAGAGTAATCGTCTCCTGCGAAATTCGATCACGATCATTGGCAGTCTTCGCTTTTCGAAGAATGCGTTCAAAGTAGCCAGGATCAGTTATGTGGAGTGGATCTTTGGATGTGCCAGGATCAGTAATCTCATTCAACCATTTTCGCCGATGGGTGATGATTGTGTCTACGATTTCCTGCGGAGTCCAATTCAGAGCATCAAGACGTGTGGCAAGGGACAAATCATAGCCAGACAAGGAGTTATCCACAGGCATCTTGATCTTATGTTCCATGATCTGTGGAATTTCATGCTGGTTCGTAGCAGCAACGTGCCATTTGTCGAATGGCGGTTGTGCATCATCCCTCAAAGCAAACTCCAGGGTAACACTAGAGATGGCAGAATTGCGCGCCCGTGTCTCAACTTGCCATGACTGGAATGCAGAGGGCTCGTAGCGGATTTCTTCTTGCTGCAGGATGAAGACAGGCACAGGCTGTGCACGTTTGAAGTTGCTCGTTCCTGGCACTCGTAAGACTCGTGCCAGATCTGCAACAGCATCAAGTTCAGCCTTTGATTCAAGCCTGGCAACTTGCCTACAGTACTGAAGCCAGCCCAACTCAAGAGATGCTGCTCGGCTGTCTTTCGCAGACAACGACTCTTGAAACAACCAATGAGCGTGAATGCCACCCCCTGTTGAAACCAAGAGTGTCGGCCGGAGCGGCAGAGCGGCAATAAATCGCTGCACACCCTCAACATCATTAAAGCCCTTGGAGAAATCTAGATCTAGCCACAGGCCTGGAATTGCTAGTGCTGTATCAGTCGTTCCACGACCCTTTGGTACACGCGGCTGGGCCGCCATACCAAAGTAGACATCAACAGTCTTGCCAATCTCGAGAGCACGTTTTCCAGCCTTGTCGACGTCCGAGTAGAACTCAGACGACATTTTTCCTTCGCGCTTGATTGCTAAAACAAGATGGCCGCCTTCTGGCAGACCAACTGGCCACAATGTATGAAAGAATTCCAACGACTACCCTCTGACTGGAATTTCTACAGCCCAACCCTGCTGGCGCAGAATTGTCAATGTTTGCCGCGCACGAGTCATTCCAACATAGAAGGTGCGCAATACACCATCGTGATGTGCCCACCCAGGTCGGCGAAAAGTCTCCATGCCCTTCATAGAGAGATCAGGAGCAAGAATCACGTGATCAGCCTGACCACCTTTCACAGAATGAATTGTCCCAAGGATGATATTTGGTTTTGCTCGCAGTCCTTCAAGCCCAAGCCTCTTGTACACTGTGATTGGATACTGCAGTGCTCTGCGTGTTGCTGCTTGTGAGTGCTCAGCAAACCAGTCTATGTTCTTGTTTAGCATGGCTTGACAGGCCATGTCAGTAAAGATCTTTCGTATCGCTTTTTGCATTTGCTCCACTGTGGCACCATCAGACATCCAATCGATGTCATCCTGTGATACTGGTCTAGCACCAGTACGGAGCATTGTCTTTGCCAGGAGAGAAATTTGTTCTGGTGATGGTAGTGTAACACCATCAGTCATAGCAGAAACACACGCACACCATGCCTCAATCCGATCCGTCGCTGTGCGCCTACGTTCTGTCCCGTGCTGCAGCGGGCTCCATGCAGAATCACTACGGTAAGGATTGTGGTACGGGATGCCACGCTTGCGCAGCAATGTGATAAAAGGATTCAACATGTAGGCGCAAGTGGCCAAGAACATGACTGTTCCTTCTAGGCGATCAATCAGATTGAGAGTGCGCTCAGCTTCACTCCAACCAATATTGACAGCAACACACGACCCCTCCTCCTCGCGCGGTTTATATTCCGCGTTGAGATAGGTGCTGCTGCGCTTACCGAGCGCTACTGCTGCAGACTGCACAGCCCTGGGCACCCGGTAACTTTGTCCCAAAACTATCGTGGGGACCGCGTGCGCAGTCTCCTCTGCCGCGTGACGCCAGTGATAGATGGACTGGTTTGGGTCACCAATCAACCCAAAATGATCCACATATTGGGCCCAACTACGAAGAAGAGTCAATTCAAGCTTAGAATGGTCTTGATATTCATCAGCAATGAGAGCTGCAGGATTCCCTGGCGGCATAGGAACATCATTATAGGCATGCTCGATCATATCGGTGAAATCTACGAGACCTTCCTGACTCTTATGATCTTCCCATGCCTCAGCAAAATTCTTGGCAGACTCCGGCACAGGCACCATGTGATGCCGCGCACGCTCCACAAGAGCCATGAACCTATCACCCAAGGTTTCTCTTGGCGGCTGGTCGCCAGCTTCTTCACGCTCAGTGCCACTGAGCGCCCAGTCAGGGTACTCATCATTCCACGCTGTAATCGCTGCAGCATTGACCATTTTTGGTTGGCCCAACGCTCGAAAACAATGCGAGTGAAGTGTGCCTACCATCTGGCGTGACAATTCTGTGCGACCAGCCAACTCACGCGCAGCAGCACGCGTCAGAGAGATTGCCAAGCATCGGTCAGGCCCATACCGCTCTACATGGCGCTCAACTTGGCGTGCTGCCCAAGTTGTCTTACCACACCCAGGAGGACCTACAACGATGTGTTCCTGCATCAACGGAATCCGACGTCGAGTGAGCGTAATCCTTCGTGCGACACTTCTACCGCATCTACCACTTGCTCATATCGCACACCACCAGTCACCCAGGCAACAGAGTATTTGATGCAACCAGCAACAAGAACTCGTGCCTCTAGAATAGTCACCTCAATCGCTCCCATGTGTGCTTTTTGTCCTGGCTCGGCGACCAGTACTGCGCTCATTTGCTAATCAAGCATTCGCGCCGCGAAGGAATGCGCACGCCAGGGATCAATCCTGCAAGCTTTGTTTTCATCTGTCCATCTGGCAGCAATGCTACAGCCTCAGCAATCACGGCATCACCAGCACGCTGCGCAGTCAGCACCTTGTCCGGAACATGGAGCACAATAGCCTTGCGCATCAAAAGAACCGTCAGCAATGCATCCATAAATCCGCCAGGAGCTGATTGCTCCATGGCATTAACAACTACAAGTGCACGGTTAAAGAACCATTCTTTTTGCGCCTCGGTATCGGCGAAAACAGGAAGATTGCCTTCATCAAAGCGAATTTCCAATTCAGGAACATTTCTGTCACCAATTGCAGAGGCTTTTGGTGCATGCAGAACTCGTAGACCAACAGGTTGTGTTTGCATTTAGTATTCGTCCGGATAATCGTGCATTGACATTCGTCCAAAGTCGTCTTGTGCTATTGAATGGTCATTGCTAAAGTCATCTTCAGCATTGTGAATCACGGCCATCGCCTCTTCAACTGTCTCTACCCACTCGCACACAGCACCACTTTTGCGAATTTCTTCCATGACTGCTTCTTGCAGTCGTGTTGGCTTCTTACCTGGAACCTTGAATTCTAGGTAACACGCCCGACCGCGTGGGCGCAGCAAGTGCACAAGTAGATCAGGGACTCCGGCGCGCAGGTACTGTGATGCGCCTAGGCGCAAGCACCAACGGCCGGAGTCCTTGATCTTCTTTGCGGCACGATTTTTGATGCCGCTTTCGCTCATTTACTGAGCGACACCCTCGCGATACTGTACGAAAGTCTCGCGAGTTTGGATGGCGAACTGCTGAGCAGCAGCCACTTCCTCATTCGTCAGTTGACGAATAATTGACGGCTGTGCCTTGGCAAACTTGATGCCATTCTTGTTGCGCGATTCGATGAGGTTGAACCGGACAAGGAAGCACCAATAGGGTTTTCCCTTGCCAGTTATCTGCATCAGCCACTGCTTCATAGGCTGGAGAGACGTGGGCGGGAGCGCGATGACACTAGGCAAAGCCATGCCTTCACGAAGGATGAAAACGAAGCGCTGCTGCTTGCACGCCTGACCACGCGCCTTTTCGTCACCATCACTCTCGGCGCTTCCCCACTGAGCATATGGGCATGAAGCGCACTCTCCACCAGGATCACCAATGCCGATCAGATTGTCAGGAGAAGAGCAATCCGGCGGTACACCACCACCGCTTTCACTGAGGCTTTGCTTCCAGAAGCTGCGACCCAACTTGTGGAACATGATGATGCCTTCAACCGACTGCTCATAGGTTGGCACGCCGCTGAGCCCAGGAATCTCCCACGCCAGCATCCCGCCTGAGGGGACCTTGATCCGCTCAAGATCCCAAACAGCAATCTTCTCACCACCGAGGTTAGCTTCCAGTGCTGCAGCAACGTCACCACCGCCCATCAGTGCTGGGTACTTGCTTTGCAGCAAAGCAAGCGAATTCTCTTCGGCTTCTTCTTTCTTCGCCATGTCTTTTTACCTCTTTGTTTTAGGAGACGATCTGCCCGCTGGCGATGCGATCTTCACTGAGACGTGCAATCATTTCAGACATCGTCTCTAGATTGAGATGAAGGTTCTTGACCATTGCAACATACAAAAAGAATGCCTTGTCTCGCATGCTAGAGGCAGGATGACGATAAGCAATCACCTCAAGAGCATGCATTACATGTGCGTACCAGTGCTGTGGCAAATGGCCAAACTCACTCGGCTTGAATGGCGCAGGCGGTTCGCTCTGGAAGAACGCACCAGGGACATTCACCTCACGAGGATCATGTGGCACCATGAAGGCAAACCGAATAAAGGAAGTCAAACGTCGTCCAGGCGAGTCAGCAACGCCGCGCGATGTCCACGGCTTAGGCTCCTCGTCGCATCCACGCACAGCAGTGAGCAATGTGCCCTGCTCACGCAGCGGCAACTCCATCACCCATGGCTGCAGAACGCTATTCACGACCGCGCACTCCCACGCGATGCTTCACCTCTGCGCGCACCCACTCACCCAGAGGAGGTGGCACGTTGCCGTCGTCGTCGACGAGGTCTTTCAAAAGACCTCGTACAGACTGATGATTGTACGTGATCATCCCCTCATGTCCCATGGCAATGAGTGTGTCCACTGCGTGCTTGCGGGCTACATCACGATCAACACCATCTGGGATGATCAGCGCAGGCCACATTTCACGACGGATGTGTACTGTGCCACCCTTGACTTTCATCGAAGATACACCACTTGCGATGAATGCTTCAGACAAACGATCTTCCAAGATCTTCAAGTTGGCTTCAACATCAGCAACTTGAGATTGCAGCTTGCGTCGTTTCTCGTGCAGCTTGGCAAACTCCGTCGCATCGCGAGCTAACTCTGATTGCGGTTGTTTCATTTTTTCACCATGCAAAAAAAGAACCGAGGGCGCCGGCAGAAAGGCCCGGCGCCCTCGGTTGAGGGCCAGTTGAAATGCGGTAGGCGACTACGCGGTGGGCTCGCCCTCGGCGGCGGGCGGGGCGGCCGGCGCGGCGGCCCGCTGCAGCGCCTGCGCCACCAGCGACGGCACCTGCGTGGCCAGCGCGGCCAGCTCGTTCTTCTTGGCCTGGTCGATGGCCTTCTTGGCCGCGCTCACCTGCTTGTTGATGTAGCTGGTGGGCAGCCCGGTCGCCTTGGCGACGCGCTCGACCTCGACGCGCAGCGGGCTCTTCTTGACGGGCTTCTTGGGGGCGTTGGGGTCGCGGGGCTTCTTCGGAGCCTTCGGGGCGGTGGGATCCTTGGCCATGGTACCTGTCTCCTGAGTTGGCGGTCTCTGACCGCCGGTTTAGGGCCACCCGTTTGTCCCGGCCAGCGACAACCGCCGCCGGGCTAAGGCAACCCAAATTCCAACTCCTTGAGTATACGCCAGCAGGCTTCATTTCGCGCCATTCAGTTGCTCGGCTGGACCACATCGCAGCTCCTCCGGCATGGGCGCGAAGCCATCCGGCGCAGGGATGCCAGCAGCCCTGAGCTCACGGATGCAGACAGCCATACGCCGAAAGCTAAAAGGCTGCGTGCTGATCCGATTCGGATCAAGGTACGCCCAACACGCGCGCAGCCAGAGGCGATCGCCGTCGTTCAGCATGGCTCTTCCTTTATCTTCAGCACCTGCTGCAGCGCCGCCTGCATCGCGTCGTTCCACATGCCGTATAGTTCCTCGAACATCCCCAGCGCCTTAAGCTGATCGTCGAGAACTCGTCCATCACCTTGTATGCGGTGCCACTTGCTGCGCGGAGGAATTGCGAGGCCGCTCCACATGCCATCAGCACAAATGGAGTATGTGGAGTAGTATCGGTCGAGCGCGCTGTCGTCGAAGTCGGTGAAAGTGCAGCTCCAAAGAAGGTCGCCTCCGGCTTCGGCAGAATCGAACCACTCAGCACGATGCGAGGCGTCAGGAGGCTGCATCTCTCCGGTCTCGAGGTAGACGTCCAGCAGCGCCTCGAAGACCTCGCGTGGCCGTTCACTCATTCCTTCACCAGCTCGGCCGCGACAAACGCCAGCACGTCCGCACGCTTGTTCAGTGCACGGCGAATGATCTTGTCGACTGACGCCTTGACGTCTATGTGGTAGTATGAGACTGAGCGTGTCTGATCAGGACCATGAATGCGCGTACGACTCTGCTCATAGTCAACCAGCGAGTATCCCTTGGAGAGATAGGCACAGTAGCGAGCATCGGTCATGTCGACGCCAATGCCACCAGCTTGTGTCTGTGCTCCCAGCACTGCACCTTTGCCAGAACGACATGCTGCCTTCCATTCATCAAGCTGATGATGCCTGCCAGACAACTCAAAGAATGGCCTGCCAGTCTTACTGGCAGAATGCTTGGCGACATCAATGTCATGATGGAACCGGCCGAACACGACCCATGGTTCCTGATCGTCACAGCTCTCCAGTAGATCAATCAAAGCCTCTTGCTTTGCTGTATGAATGATCTCTTTTTTGCCATCCTGCAGCAAGGCGTGCGGCAGGAACCCAGATGAGATCTGTGCCAGCCGCATCAGCTTTGCCAAACTGTTGCCAACAGTCAGGGTGCCACTCTGCAACTCAGCGACACACTCATCGCGCATGTCAGCATAGATCTTCATCGCAGCAGGAGGCATCTGAACCTCTACATCGATATCTTCTGGTGGCAGCAAATTCAAGACGTCTCTAGAAGTCTTGAATGTGTACACTCTCATCCTGGCAGCGAGATCATCAAGATTCTTGTAAGACAGAACCTGATGTCCACCAAATCCACCCATCAGAGCATACTGATCACGGAAGCGAGCAAAGCTAGTGCCCCACAGCCCCACGTCAAGATAGCGAAAGACGCCATAGGCATCGAGTGGGCTGTGTGCCAGCGGAGTCCCGCTCGCACCTATACGCATAGCTGCTGTGCGAGAGATGTAAGCAAGGGCCTGGCTCCTGCTGGAGCCAGGAGCCTTAGCAAAGTGAACTTCATCTGCCACAATGGTCAGGCCTGTGAGTGCTGCTCTGAGTGCCTTCTTCTGTGGTAGAGAGGTTCTCTCCAACACAGACCATCCCATCACAACAATGGTCGGCTTGTCTGATGTCAGGTGGTGGCAGGCAAGAGCAACACGCTCAGCAACTGTACCACCGCTGAGAGGCACAACACGCAGATGGCGGCCAGGACCACAGTGTCGCCTTGCCTGCTCTCCCCAGACGGGCACAACCACCTTGGGGCACAACACCAAGCCTGCTCTCAGACTTGGGTCAAGGCCTGAGAAGTAATCCAGGATGCACCGAGTCTTGCCCGTGCGCATGCCCATATCAAGCAGGCCGCAACCAAGATGGTTGCGCGCCCACATGAGGAAGTGGTAGGCCATGCGTTGGTGCGGCCAGGGGACTGTTAATGATGTGAATGGAAGTTCAGCATCATTCTCAGTTGGTCGCTGCATCGATGAAATGCGTGCCACAAGAGCATTCGCTCTTTCATCAAGCCGCGCATCAACACAGCCCATGTTCATGAATGCTATCAGCCGCAGGACAGCGCCAGCGCTGTCTGGCATGACCCAGCGCGTTGCTTCCCACTTAGCAGATGGTAGCTGTGAGTACACAGCCATCTGAACAGCCTTGTCGAAGCCGACAGGACGAATGTGAACCGCCCCGTCAGGAGCGGTGATCTCTACGTGGCTCACAACGACGATGAGCTGTTGTTGCTGTGACGCTCTGCGACGAGCAGTTGTGCGATGAGATCGTATGTGCCGCGACTCTTTGCCAGCACAGCAACAGCAATGTCGCGCTCGGGTACGTTGTGTCGCTTTGATGCTGCTGCCAGCTCATCCTTGATGCCGTCGGAGGGTGTGACGCGCAGCGTCAAGGCGCGGGACCGGGGGTTAAGGGGCCGCCCCGGGGGGCGGCGGGGGCGGGTAGGCGTCATGGGAGCAATTATGGGGTAACCTGGGGCGGGCGCAACGCGAGTGGTCGTAAGTCGTTGATTCTAAAGGTGCAAGTGATATGCCCGAAATGCCTCATTTTGACCGTATAATTAGGGCCGGTTGAAAACTAGGTAGCGCCGGGGCCGCCGCTAGGGCGCCCAACCCGTGAGGGTAACCGGCCCGGAGCCTAGGGGTCAACTACTTGCCAACTGAATAGCGGGTAAGCAGGGACGGCGGATCAGCCAGAGAGCTGCCGCAACACCGACGCGTAGGGAGCCGAGAGCGATGGCCCGGAGACGCTGGGAGCGGGTTGTGGTAAGGGGAGCAGGGGAGCGAGAGCTTGAAAGAGGCGCTGAGGCAAACTGGACGCCACCGTCAACCAGTGATCGTCTGCGAGACGAGCACAACACCTTAACCCCCGCGCCACCCACCAGGGGTGCGAGCAACGCCAGCCGACAACCGAGTAGCCTGCGGGCACCAACAACTCGGTCGGAGCGAAACTGCTCGCACCAGTGATACTGGTGGCTGTGGTGAGCGCTGTGAGGACGTAACTCCTCTAGCCGCCGTGCGCGGTCAGCGCTCACCACAGCCACTCGGCAATCAAGCCGATGCTGTGAACGGAGAATTGGAACATGCAACTACGAGACGGCGAAATGGGGTTCGAGATCGTTGGCTTCGGTAGTGCTCGCTTCAAGGCAAGCACGTTTGATGCTGCTATGAAGATGCTAGCGCGCAACACTCCCAATGGGATTGCCCGACTGATCAAAGATGCCACTGGCCAAGACTACATTGGCCAAGCGGTGAAGCGCGGCAATGCGATGATGACGAAAGCAGAAGCTGTCGCCATTTGGATCGAGGCAGTTGGTGGAGGTTCAACTCTATGACGCTCATTCCTGCCTACGGTCGTGACTACAAAAGCAAGGCTGCTGTGCTCGCCGACTGGAATGCCAACAAGGATTTTGTCGTTGCATCAATCGGCGGACCAGGGTGCTACATCAACAAAGAGCAAGCCGACAAACTTGAGATCTGGATCCGCTACGCCAAACGCACCAAGATCGTGAGGGCACAATGAATTGCCAACATTGCCATCGCTAGTTCGACAATCTGCGCGTGTTCGGTTGGAGTCCCAAGTTCTGCCAGCCATTGTGTGAGAGCCTTTTCATCGACAAAGCGGCAGACGCTTTCAAAGCGTGGTGGGAGCGTTCGCGCTGAGCGTTGCGGGTGACGCGCTGACGGCAGTGCGCATCCCGGAGTGCTCGACAATCAAGTCGGCCCTTCAACTAGGAGCATTGGAATGAACAACGACAGCATCCTTGTGGTACGCAACATCGAGCAGGCCGCAGCGTGGCTCGAGCTCGACGGTCAGATCAGCGACGGGCACTGGGAGAACTCCTCTCCCCATGAGCACTGGGTGCCTTGGTACCACGCTCGTGTCGTGGTCGCGCAGGACGAGCAACAGGTAGGCCGCAACTTCCACACTAGGAAGGACACCTACAACTTTACCAACATCGATCTCCTGAAGGTCGTCGGTCTTCGCATGCTGGGCATCATCCGCATCGCCCGCAGGTTCGGCATCGAGACCGCGTCGCTCTTCGAGCACAGCGTCGAGTGCGACGCATCCTTCGAGGTTCCCACATACGAGGGCGAACGTTACGACGAGATCCGCGCCAGGGTCTATGATCTTGGCCTTGAGAACATCCAAGCTGCGCTCGCCGACGAGTCCTATACTTTCGACGCCATGAAGCGCGACCTCGTCGACCTCAAGACAATCGTCAAGACGAAGATCGACGCGATCGTAGTAAGGACCGAGGTCGCAGGCATCGTGAAGGAGGAGCTCCGGTACGGCGCGCGGGCCGAGGCCATTGCCAGCGAGCAGGAGCGTGCCCGTGAACTTCGGACCAGGAAGAATACCGAGCGGTACGGGAAGATGTTCGCCGATGTGAACGAGACCGAGGAGCAGTTCCTCGCTATCAAGGGCTCGTCGGTGGACGAGGTCATCAACCGCGCCAAGCTCTCTCATAGGATGGAGCAGGCCGACAAGGGTTGCAAGTTGATCGAGGCCGCCGCCCTGCTCCGTGACTGCATGGACGACTTAGTAAGTAGCCTCAAAGAGCGCGGCATCAACGCTCTGCCCAACTCACTGGGAGAAGTGCAGGGCAAAGGCGCAGACGTCGACCGTCTCTGTGCTGAGTTTGCTCTCCTTCGTAGCCTCGGCGGCGGTAGTCGCTAAGCATTGCGGATGACGCGCTGGTGACAGCAGCGCGCATTCCGGAGTGCTTGGACAATCAAGTCCAATCACCTCAACACAGGAGTGTTGACGTGCAAATGACGACAAGAGATGCCGACGAGACGCCAGAGATTGCCCCAGCCTTCTACACCGTCGCCGTATACCTGGCCGACCGCGCCTTCGGCGGTCGCGAGGAGGGCGGCTGGTGGTACGACACCGGCGAGCTGGTAACGCACGCCGAGGGGGAGCCTCTGCCTGTCCCGGTCATCACCAAGACCATCGAGGAGGCGAAAACGGCTTCCGCTGCCATGCAGGCGACGCTCAACGCCACCGTGAACGTCGGCCGACGCGGGAAGTCTTCGGTGCTCTCGCAGGGGGTCTACGAGGCGCAGATTCACGAGAACCACGCGCCTCCGTTCTACCCGGCGGTTCGGCCGCACTACGAGTGAGAAACCAAATGGAAACAATCAAAGCAGCAGACTACGCCAAGGTTGACGACGCCATTCAGTTTGCCAAACACCTCTGCCGTCAATCGTTGCGGCGCCGACTAGGTTACAGAATCGTTGATGCGGTCGGCTCCACTCTGGCAGAGGTGACCAAGACGAACGGCATCATTCGCATCAAAGACGAACGTGGCGGCCGACGCGTTGCTGGAGGATACTGAGATGCTCACATTCACCGATCATGGTGACCGCACGGGACACTACTACGGTTGCGATGACGAAGGCGATGAGGAAGCCACCGCGTTCGAAGTCCAACTGCCAGTGAAGTACGAAGTTTGCTGGCGATGTGATGGTGCTGGTGTTCACGACCACCCTGCATTCTCCAACGGCATTACCAGTAGCGAGTGGGTCGAGTGGGACGACGACGAGCAGCAAGCCTACATGAATGGTCGCTACGACGTACAGTGCGAGGAGTGCAAAGGCCTGCGTGTTGTGCAGGTTGTTGATGAAGAAAAAATTCCAGAAGAGTACAAAGAGGCATGGGCCCAGAGGGCAAAAGAAGAGCAGGAGTACAGAAACGAAATTGCGTACGAACGTCGGTGCCGCGAACGCGGCATTGAATACTAGGAGTTCAATTCATGAAACGCATCGCCACACTCATAGCCCTCGCCATCTCAACTTCCATCGCCGCACACGCTGACGTCAACATGGGCGTCTTCACCGCGTCTGGCAACTTCGAGTTCTCCTCAACTGTCACAGGAGCCAACGGCACCGTGACTGCCTTCTCAATCACCAAGCACTTCGAGGACGATGATGGCCGCATGGTAATCGAATGTGCTAGCGTGCAGTGCGAGGTCGCTGTGAGCACGCTCAAGCCTGGTCAGTATGTCGGCGTTGCTGGCGTCATCGACGCGGACAAGGACGGCGCCGTGACGCTCCGCGCTATGGACGTGATGAGGCAGTGAAATGATCAAAGACGTTGTGGCAGCATTTCGCTTTCCAAACAACATGGTTGCTGTGACTGATCGCAACGGCGAACAGATCCCAGAACTGCAAGGGCCATACACTATCGAGTTACACAGACTCATTCAAGCGAGAGCGACGCCGCAATGTGAGTGGAATGGTTATTGGCCATTGCAATTCAGCAATGGTGAATCGAAGGAGTCAGTATGACGTTGTCGGAGTATGCAAAGCTTCCTGGCGTGGTGGACTTGCCCATGCGCGTGCGCGCCAAATTCATCGCTGCCATCAAGGCAGAGGATGAAGGCAACCACGAGCTGGCAGCAAGCAAGCTGGAGGAAGCGGTCACGATCGAGCAGGAGCTGAAGCTGGCCGCCAAGTAAACGGCGCTCGGTGAAGCTAGGACCCAATGTCAGCAAAACAACACCGGCTGGCATTGGTGCCGAAACGAGTGGGGCAGTTCCCACTCGTCCGCACAGTTGGCTACTGTGTGCTGATGAGGCAGCTACAACGACAATTTCGTCGTTGATTGATGAAGGAGAATCGCGATGCGAGGGAATCGTGAAAGGTATCACAAAGGCATGTGTCCAGTCTGGCGCGTAGTCGAGATCAGGAAAGGCACGCTCAACATCGACACTGGTGAAGTGAAAATGAATCCCAGCCGGACAGAAACCGTTCTTCAGCAATGCTGCGTCCCTCTGTTCGATAGAGACGCGAAGATTTGCAGCAGTTGTGCCAGTGGATGGGAAACGGAAAAGAACGCGCTCGCTACAGGCGCCATCCTTCGTGAGCATGGCATCGACCCAGCAACCGAAGACATCACAGCATACTTCAAATGATCGAATACAAGGAGCACTCCATCACGCCGGAGGGCGAAGGATTTCGTGTACGCAAGGGCGAGTTTGAAATGGCTCTGTGCCCAAACATGCCCGCGGCATACGAGTACATTGACGCACTCGAGATGATCGCGCGCTCCATCGCGAAGCCACTTCGTGATGAGCCGGAGCGTTACGTCACCACGTCCTATGTGCGACAGTTCTTGACTCCAGCCGAGCAACGTGCTGCTGATCGTGCGGCACACGAGAAGATCAACGCAGCTCTAGATCGCTGCGGCATTGAGCGCTTCAGCTTCTTGAATAAACCGCTGCCACGCGTCTTGTGTGCGTGGTGTAAGATGGTGATGGCCGAGGGTGTTGAGCCTGTGAGCCACGGAATTTGCCAAATATGTTTGGCAAGGCAACTGGAGGAACTGTGAACTATCGTGGCGTCGGCAGTGGCCTAGCACAAGATCACGCTAAGGTTTGTGCCCAACTACTCGGCGTTGGTTTCCCAGCGCAGGAGGATGAACTCAAGCGAGCGTACCGTGAAAAGGCACGCGAGCACCATCCAGACAAGGGCGGCGACAGCCACATGTTTCGTCGCGTGAAGGAAGCATATGACTTTCTCAAGAACAACTCCTACCTGTGCATCGCTCCGCACGCATCAGGCTGCGCAGGCAGAACAATTCAAGGAGACTTTCTGAGTGAGTTAGGCAAGGGTCTGGGACCACGAGTCAATGGCACAACATGTACAATGTGCGAAGGGCGTGGTTACTCGCAAGACCGTTGGTATGAGAAAATAACATACTACACTTGCTTCAAATGCAACGGCACGGGTGAAGTCGAGATGTTCAATCCAGTGCTACCCAAGTGGCGTCTTGGTCGCACAAAGCAAGGCAGCAAGCCACGAGAGAAGAAGCGACATGGACGATCTTGATCTCATTCGTGAGCTGCTTGCTAATACCAATGTGCGAGTAGCTATCCGCCAATCCAATTCAGCGCTCAAGGCACAACGCGCCATTGGCAAGCCATTCATGATCCGAACCGAGAAGCGACGCAATCGCTTCCAGTCAATCGCTCTTGTGAGCGGCACAATCGAGCGATGTGAAGTCATTGCGCCGTCTCAGTGGCACGTCTGGTTGAGATCGCCCAATGGCAAAGTCCTTCACGGTCCATTCGTCGTTCGTCAATTGCCGAGGTGATGATGCAACACAAAGTTGGAGATCGTGTTAGCCGTGAGGTCTACATGGACGATGGAACATGGGCGCGCGAGGGGGATCAATGCCTGCCGCGCTCCCCACTCCGCTTCGGCACGATCATTTCAGTCGAGGTAGAAGGCTACTGGAGATATAGTGACAACAGAGGATGGAGCAACATTCTCATGTACCGCGTTGCGTGGGATGATGGCCACCGTAGCGGTCGCTACTTCGAGCACGGAGTAACCGTATGTTCAGAACCCACTGCGACACTGTGAGGTGCAAGAACAAACCATCGTGGCGCGTCGTTCGTCACTACACAATCAAGTGCAGCACTGGTCGTGTCAAAGAGCTTCACACAGACAAGGAACTGTGCAACGAACCAGGTTGCATCGGACACGCTCTTGATCAGATGTACGAACCAGAAACGATTCGCGGCACATGGGAGCGCATTCCATGAGCATACTGCGCGAAATTATGAGAGGTGTGCGTCTCGATCCGCGCAGTCTGTTTGATGGTGGCTTAGCAGAGACGCAGCAACTGCTTAATCAATCTCCGATCTGCATGGACGTCAGCAGACTCGTCCTGGCAGGAATCAACCTCACAGTTGGCGAGGAAAATGCCAAGCCACCATACCCGTTGGTCTGGCTCGAGGACATGCACCCAGACGGTCCTTTCGTGTCTGAGGATTCAGAGAAACGAGTACAAGCAGGAACAACATTTGGTGCACTCATTCAAGCAGAGAATCAATCAATGTCTCAGCTCCGGGTCAGAGAGATTCTACACACCGCTCGCAGACTTGGAGAAGAGACATACCGCCGTCTGTCAGACATCCAACGCATAGCAGAACAACTAGACTGTGGCCTGTGGATTCGTGGCTACGTGGCCCGCGACAACGCACGCTTCATTGTCGAGTTGGGGCAGTGTTGGATCCCGCTCGACAGCAAAGGCAATGGCTTCCGTCGTGCCAATGGATATGTCGACAGTGAGCCTCAACTGTCAGAAGGTGCACTGCGTGCAATTGCTGTCAGTAGGAACATAGAGAAGCGTGACATCAACGACGAGCGTGCAGAGCACAATCTTGGCGTCATGGGTTCACGCGCACTGATTGCATTCTCTCTTCTCAATTGCAAGAATATCACGTTGCAGAAACGTGATGTGAATGTGCGGCGCAATCGCAGACACGGCAAGACTGGCATCGAGTGGCGCGTGCTCCACATCAAGCATGGTGGAAGTAAGCGCACAACCGTTGCAGCAACTGTTGAGAGTGATCGCCTCACACGCGCACACCTTGTACGCGGACACTTCAAAACATACACAGAGGACAAGCCGCTGCTCGGGCATGCAGTGGGGAGGTTTTGGTGGTCGCCAAATGTGCGTGGCAATCCTGAGCGTGGCGCCATCATCAAAGACTACGAGATTGGCAAATGAGGTACACACTAGACCGATTGCGTTGCTTCGGAGAGTCTTGTTTCGTTCAAGCGGTGAACGGAGCACGAACATTTGAAGATGGCGGCCCAGCATACTTCATCACCTTGATTGAGAAGCGTGACAATGTGCCACTGTTCCGCGTCTCATATAGCGACGGCATCAATGGTCCATTGCAAAAAGATGGTTCATGGTTGCTGCTTGGTGAGAATGTAAATTTCCTACCAGCACGCAGTATCATACGCAGTCACTTTCAATCCACGTACGAAGAGTTGAACAAGAGGACCTGATGGACGCTGCAGTACTGATGGCAAAGAAGGGTCACGACGCAGACATCGGCTACACGAATGATGATGATGGTCTTCACATTTGGTGCTCTTGTGGAGAAGACATCCCCATGGGGCATGACTATGGGCTAGACACAATCATAGCAACTTACAACAAGCACGTAGAAGAGAAGCAATGATTCACATCACTCATGACGGCTTCCACACTCTGTGTGGCATGACCCAGTTCAAAGTCGGCACAATCATCATGGTGGCCATGGTGACACCGAAGGAAGCATTCGCTGTTGCACAGCACACAGATCACGGTGAGCATATTTTTCCCAGCGACGTCTGGTGCCAGAACTGCATTGGCTCCATGACGGGTGACAGCCCTAGGCGCGCGGAACCGGCCCAGCCCCTACCGGCGCCCCCGCCGGCCGCCGTAGCGGGCCTACCGGCGCCGGCTATAGGCCCCGGCGCTGGCGCCCCGGTAGGCCCTACGCCCACGCGGCCGACGCCGCCCTTACCCGGCGCCCCCCTATGGCCCGCCGGCCAGCCGGCGCCCCCGCCGGGCGAGGCTTCTGTCTTGGGTGGCGTGCTGCGCTTTGTGTTCGACGAGGATTGGGGGCCAGCAGGACCTCGACTGATTGAAGTTGAGGATGGGCATGGACGTGGCATCAATGCTGGTGAGTGGCGCCACGAGCCTCCCTACTGGGTGCTCTACATTCCAGATTCTGCGCCGGCAGAATGGCAAGCCGAAATTGAAGAGATTCGTCGTGATGAATTTCAACGGAGAGAAGAATATCAACGAGCACTCGCGCCTTGCGCACAATTGCTGCTGAGAGCAGAAGAGCTACTCGCCAGTGCACAGCATGGCAATGCAGACGATAAGTGGCGGCGCGATGTGAGCGACTACTTCTCTGATCACGAGCGTGGCGTTGTGATCAAGACTATCAGAGAATCTACATGAGCGATCAGAAACTTCCAAAGAAGATGAATCGTCGTGATGCGCTCACAGAGCTAAAGCGCATCAACATTCAGATGCGCTGCGATCCAGAGTCTGCACACTTTTACGCAGATCGAGTTCTCATGGCGCTGTTGCTTGACTTTGGTTGCCGAGCAGTGGTGAATGAATTCAATTCAATCAAGAAGTATTATGCATGAAAATTCCTGCAAACACAACTACGGATGATCTTCTGGAATGGCTAGAGAGCCTTGACTTTGAAGATCTTGTGCTCATTCTCCAGGTCATAGATTCCAACTACTGCATGAGTTGCTACGACGAAAGAGAGCGCGATACTGGAAAATGCTTCACGTGTGGAGCACCAATATGAGTGGATGGAATCTTCCACCCGGAGTATCGGTTCATGATATTCCTGGCAACGAAGTCGACGACGATGGCGACTTCTGTAACCACTGCGGCAGTGATTTGCGACCGCAATCCCCCGAGTCACTCAAGGCACAACTTGACGAATTGCTCACAGCACCACTCCATCGTGTGCTTGAGCTGAGAGCGAACCACAGGAACAAACGATGCGAATAATCCAACGCAGAGAGCTGATCAAGACTTATGCGTATTCGATTCAAGACGTCAATGAAGAGTCGATCGAACCAATGATGAGACAGATCATCAAAGAGAGCAAAGATAGCGTAGAGACGGAAACAGGATTCGTTTCTGCATACATCGGCAGGAAGTCTGCACAGATCCAAACCACAGGACTCTACCTTTACAGTGTTACTATTGAAGTGTGGCGAACGATACCATGAGCAAGTACAGCAATCTGATCTTTGTCGACTGCGAGGCTATCGGTCTAGGCTGCCCAAGCATGGGGCTGATGACCGAGTTCGGTGCAGTGCACTATGATACGCGCTTCGCCCATCACGGAATCGTGATGCCCCACAAGGAGCACGAGCATCTAGTCGGCGAGCCCGTACCGGAAATCCTGCGGACGAAGCACACACATGATCTTCCCATTCACATGATCGCTTTCAACCAGTGGCTTCACTCCCTGTCAACAGGCGCCATGCCGGCAAAGTGGGATCGTGGTAGACCATGGCGCTGGACTCTTGTAAGCGACAACCCTGCGTTCGATTGGCAATGGATCAACGATGCATTCTTGCGATGCTTTGGACACAATCCGTTCGGCTTCTCCGCCAGGCGCATTGGCGATTTCTACGCAGGCCTCGCCAATGACTTCTCCAAGGCGACCGACTGGAAGTCTCTTCGCGTCACAAAGCACGATCACAATCCTGTCAACGATGCCATGGGTAACTGCGAAGCATTCGAGCGAATGCTGAATGGAGAGCGAGTATGATTCCTGCTTCAAAGTTTGAAATTGGTCAAACAGTTTTCAAGAGTGGCATACAGTCTTACACCGAGGGAACCATTTGCCCAGATTGCAAGGGCAGCGGTCAGTGGAAGGTTATGACTCCTGCCGGCGACGAATTCAACACAGTGTGCCAACGGTGCAGTAGTTTTTCACGAGCCGAATTGCCCCCGCTGGGGCGCACTGTATGGGTCCCCCTCGTCAGACAATTGACCATCGGATCAATCAAGATGGACACCGCAGTGCAGCCCGACTGGGGCAACAGAGAACTCTTCTCGTACATGTGCGAGGAGACTGGTGTTGGTAGTGGCAGCATCTACTGGGAGTCTCAACTACACGCTACTGAGGAAGAGGCACAAAGAACGTCTGAAATAGAAGTAGCACTCAAGCAACAAGAGCAAGACGCAAAGCAAGACGAACAGATCATTCGAAACTTCAGCCATCTAACAATTCGTGATGCCACAATCGAATCCGCTAAGCACGCCATCTGGGACTCATGGTATGCTTACCATGCTCTCTACGAAGATGTGGAGGCAGCCGCAAAAGACGATCAAAAGTTAAGGGATGTGCTTGATGCTCGTCGTTTCAGAACTGCCACCCTTGGTGAACGGCTTGTCAATGCAGTTGATGCAGTTCTCAGGAGCGATTCTGATGTCCAGACAGCAGCGATGGAAGAATTGATCGCTGCACGAGGAGAACTAGCAAAGGCACTGGAAAGGAAAACCAATGCCCAGTGAGTATGGTCCCATCCCACAAGATTGGACTTCGCATCCTCGTCGACCGCTAGAGGTCGGCATGGAGATTCGCGTTGGCAACGCAAAGCCGATGGTCGTGGTACGAGTCAGTCCTGCTGGTACCACAGTCGAGCTAGCAAACGGGTGGCACGCTGTTATCTCTACACACTCAGAAGTGGAGTATAGGCAAGCAACCAAACGCCCATCTGAAGTTGCAGTAACTTCAGAGGAGGATCAAGATGCTCGCGAAGCTATTTGAGGTTAGAGACAGGGCAACATTCATTCCGGTCATCGCAGTGCATCTTGCGCCGACAACGCCAATCATATGCAACCGTAACTTGCTTGAACTGCCATCTGACCATCCAGCAGAACTCTATCTACTCAATGTGTTGGGCTACAGTGGCGGTCAACGAACCGACTTCACTCCATACATTCTCTTAGCAAGAGCGAGTTGCGGAGACGCACATTACGATCCAAACCATTGGATGGATCGTACAATGAAGACGGCACACAAATACATCACAGAGAACTGGATCCAGATCAACTCAGGAGACGTGGTCGACGTTGAATTCATTCTAGGAGAAACTACAGAACCAAAAAAGTCTCAACGCCATGAGCAATTTTTCGTCTAGAAAGGAGAAGTCAATGCGGTACGTCGCAGCAGTGGTCGTCGGTAGAGGCGCAGTTGTAACGCGCGCCTGGTTCGCTCTAGCCGCGAAGAAGTGGAGCACTAAGTGAACGCCGCAATCCTAGTTGCCATCGCTGTCGTCGTCGCGGCTATAGTGGTCGACATAATCAGAGACGCCACGAGGAAGCTGCCGCCAGAGCTGCCACCAGGCGACAACACATACAGCTCAGTCATGCGCCGATGCTCCATCAAGAGCTGCGGCGCCCTCTACACACACCCAAACCCGCGCGTCAAGCGCTGCGCCATCCACGCCGGCACCGCGTGCCGCTGCGGCTACGCCAAGCAGAAGTGGCAACCTGACTGCGGCAGAATCGGTGACTCAGGCGACAGCAGGGATTCTTGTGATTACGCAGTGGCGAACCGAAACAAGATGTCAAAGTCCAAAGTCGTAACCAACTTTAGAAAGGCGGCAAAATGATGCGAAGGAAAATCGTCACTCCAATCTACAGCGAGGGGAGCGAGCAACTGATGAATAGCAAGAAGTCGTACAGGTCGCCGTGGCCTCTGATCGCCATCGCGGCGTTCTTCGCGCTGCTCTCGATCTGCATGTTGGTTGCCATCGCACGAGCACAGGCGACGCTGCAGCCGACACAGGGCCACGCCGTTTACGCGCAAGGATTCAAGTGGGCGCTGTGTGTCGATCACTTCGAGGATCGACCAGTCGGGTGCGACCCATCAGTACAACGAGGTCAAGGGCTGCCCAATGCGTGTACGGGTACGGTGACGTTCTATGTCTCGCGACCGGCCAACCCTAACGCGGTGCTGGCGGACGATAGGTACGGCAAGCCGTGTAAAGGGAGTCGTGGAGGTGAGATCGCATCGTGCGCCGATATCGAACCATGGGGAAGGTCAACTGAGAACCCATTGAACCTTGTCAACAACACGCACTGGAACTGCGACAAGAACGACCTACCCTACTTCTACAACAGTCCACAACCGTCGATACCTAGCCCCAATGCGTCTGGTAGCACAGCGTACGAGCACTATGACAGGATCGCGCGGGCATGGGCGGCGAGCCAGCAACCGCCGACTAACCCGACGCCTACGCCGACGACATCGCCTACACCGCCGCCAAACGTCTGCCTGACCGGGCAGTGTATACCTGAGTGCCCGCAGAACTGCCCGCCAGCGACTACGCCATCGCCATCGCTGCCACCACCGCAACCAACCCCTACGGCGACCCCTGTGACGACACCGCCAACGGTAGTCTGCCCTTCACCTACACCGTGCCCGGCTTGCCCCCAGCCATTGCCGTGTCCTGTGTTCGACGCCATGCCGGCAAAGGTGCGTGCGACGATCAACAGGGGCTTGAACCAGATCGGCAAGGGGCACGCGGCAGACAGGGACGCGGCGAAAGCGTGGATGGCAGCACACCCGGATATCAGGACGCCGAGAAGCAGTGGCGGTGGACAGTGAGCGCCTCGGCGCGGGGCCGGGGGTGCGCGCCGTGAGCCATCCAGTATTCGCGCTGCCGAAGCGAGCGCGCTACGTGGACGCCGAGAGCAACGCCGGCATGGTGATCTGCGTCAGCGGCGCCGTGCTGGCTGGCCCGCTCGGCTGGGTCGGCCCGCTCGTGGCGGCCCTAGGCGTCCTGATCGTCGCGCACGCGAACGAGCGGTGGTGGCTGTGGTATCGAGCTGCCAACCGCGCAGTTCGTGAGGCCACGCCCGCCTCGCCGAAGGGAGGGCCGAATAGCCCGCCCGCGCTTCCGTCTCAAGAGCGGGAGCTAATCGAGTTGATGTTCAGGTGCTTCGACGCACTGCGCCGCGCGGGCTGGATGGATGCCATGTACGCGCCGAGAGATGGGAGCGAATTGGAAGTGATCGAAGCGGGGTCAACCGGGATTCACAAGGCCACGCGAGACGGCATGGGGGCCTTTTGGGTCGCTGACGAGTTCGACCTTTGGCCATCGCGACCGGTGCTCTTCAGAGCGAAGGCAAAGTCAACTTGAGGCCCCAGGCCGGCATGCTGTCCGACTCCCGCGCCAACGAAATGTCGAGACACTGGAGCAAGCAAGCGATGAGCGACGAGTACACACTGCACGATGCCCTGCGCGCGAGCGCCGGTCTGCCGCCGAAGAAGCCAGAGGCGAGCGCGCCCGCACTGACCGCCGCCCGCCGCGAGGAGCTGATCGCAACCATCGAGGAGTGGGCGCACAACTTCCCCGACGGCAGCCAGCGGCCGATCACGCGCGAGGAGCTGCACGCGGCGCTGCTGGCGCACCGTGAGCTCTCGCGCGAGGGCGAGCGCGAGCCGGCGAGTAGCGGGCAGATCCAAACGGCGTGGTGGCGAAGTAACGCGTGTAGTCCTGAAAGGGCATTCACCGAAGGCGCCCGCTGGGCCGAGTCTCGCCTGGGCGTCGGCGCGAAGGAGCCGCGCTCGTGAGCGAGCAAGAAAAGGGGCTGTGGTGGTGCTGCGCCGCTGAGTTCGGCCACCACGAATCGGCATGTCCCAACTACGAACCCGAGCCGAGCGAGCCCCACAAGCAGCCCGCCCCGCCCGTGAGCGAGGCGCGCGAGGGCGGCAGCCCGCTTGCTCAACTCGACCACCACGGCACCGAGTGGCGGCTGATCCCCTGGGACCAGCACTTCACAGGTGACCCGACATGGCAGGTACGAGACACTGTACATCGCGACCGCTGGCACGACCGCTACCGCGCCGACGGGAACCACGTAGAGCTCGCCCGCCAGCTCGCCGCCGTCACGGCTGAGCGGGACGCGCTGCGCAGTGCGTTGCTCGGCGTAGAGGAGTTGCACTTCCGTGAAGGCGAGAATGCCAACGCTCGATTCGAGCGCATCGGCGAGGTGTTCTATCGCGAGACAGGCTACCTACGACCAGGGAAGAGCGAGTCGCCGCATACGTGGCACCCCGGAAAAGACGAAGAGCGCGAGGCGGCCTTCACAGACTGGACGAAGAAGAGAATCAACGCTGCCCGTGCCGCCCTGGCCGCCCCCGCTGCCGCCGGGCGAGAGGAGGGCGAATGAGCGAGCTTGCACGCTGGAGCGAAGGCCGACTCGTTGCCACCGACGACACCGGAGCGGTTCTCTCGCGCTTTGGGGGCTGTGCTGGCTACGCGCCCGCGCACGACGCCTGCGAACTATGGGAAGCCATCATTCATCTTGACGCCACCGTTAGAGAGCGGGAAGCCACCATCGCCGCCCACGAGGCCGAGCTTGCGCGCGTGCGTGCCGCCGTCCCGCCAACGAGCCTGGACTACACGATGCCGCCCGACGAGTGGATCGGGTGGCTGACGCAACGGGTGGCGTGGCTGGAAGGCAAGATCGACTCGATTGTGACGGCACAAGACGCCGCGCGCGAGGCGATGCGTTGCAGCTACGCCGACGAAGGGCGCAGCGTCGCCGCCATCGTTGAACTGGTCAAGGGTCCGGTTGCGAAGCGCGACGAAGCGATAGAGATGGCCAGAGCAGCTGTGCGAGGCGATACGACCACCGCGCCCGGCGAGCGGCGCGGCGAGGGGGCGAAACGAAATGAGCGAATCCGTATTCGAGGAACGCATGAGACTCAAGAGAGCGTGCGGTACTTGGAACCGCAGCCATGAGCGCGACCCGCCACGAGCGCGACCGCCACGGCGTGCCCGTAGACGACAGGAGACCACATGACCACCGATAGCACCGAGCGCCTCGCCGGCATCCGCGCCGAGCGACGCGCACTCGATCACTCGCTCACCGACCACGGCGACCAGCGAGCCTTTCAAGCCGAGTGTTCGGTGTGCGGTCGCGTCGTCGCAGTCGGTTACCCACACACCAGCAAGGACGGAAGAGGATTGTGCCCAGTTGGTCAGAAAGAGGTGATATGAAGAAGTCAAATGATGGCAAGGCGCACGGAATAAATGTTCACATCGCTATGGAGTGGTTGCTGAACATAGTATTCCTCCGCAAGCAAGTTACCACTCCGCAACCACAAGTCGAAGTTGTAGATCCTGGACACTTCGGCGGCGGCTCGCCGAACATGAAGTTGCTCTACAGTCTGCTCTGGTATGCGTGGGCATGGCTCACAGACTCGCGCAACATGTCTGTGCATCGTGAGCGCATGCGGCGCATCATCAACCGTGAAAGAAGTTTCTACGGAAATGTCGAGCCAACCACAAGCTCACACGGTCAGCTTTGGCTCGCTGTAATGACAGGCGCGCTCTATGTCGCGCTCCAATGCGAACACGATGATGTACGTGATGAAGCTGTGTGGTGGCTTCGCATCGATCATGCAATCCACTGGGTCACAGAGGCTGATGGCGCCATGTGGGCCCCAGGAGGACGCTGCACAGACAAGCCCAAGAACATGGGCGGTAAGCTACTCGGCAGCAACCCAACAAGGCCAAAGTACCTGCAAGCCTTACAGACTGGCAAGACCAAAGGCAAGGCCAATCAGTACGACATCGGAGCATGGTTCATGACGCGTGTACCGCAGGCCTGGCGGGAAGAAATTCAGCGTTGGCCTCAGTCATTCCCACCCATGGCTGGTGGGTTTCACGCTCGTCGCTATGCCAATGGAGACTTCATAGCTTGGTATGAAGATCTGGAAGGTGTAGCAGACACCACATATGCAACAGGAAGATTTGAAGGAGCCCTTTGGATCAGTGAATCGCCCATAGACGACGACGACAAGAACCACCACATCAATCTACTCGACGCACATGAGGGTGAGACCCCAGAGCTGTCAATCGATGCACCTGCTGCAGTAACCGCCTAACCCCCCTGCCAGGACCCCCCTAACCGCCGCCCTAACCGGCCCCCGCCTAGGGAGCCTACGGTCGCCGCCGGGCGGCCCCTAGGCCCTACGGGGGCCGGTTAGCGGCCCCTACCGGGCGCCCTAGGCGCGTAACGTGGCCGCCGGGCCTACTAGCGCCGGTTCTACGGGCCTAGGGGGCCCGCCCCCCGCCTCCCCTTTACCGCGCCCGCCCGCCCCTACTCCTCGCCGGCCGGCCGCCGGCCGCTCTTAGCCGCCCGGCGGGAGCTGCGCAGAGGCAGGCCACTCAGCACGACCCTCGAATGCCTCGCGCAGTTGTGTAGTGCCTAGCCCAAGAGCAAGTTGATAGTGTGGCTGATCGCCAAGATCACCCGGCCAGTCCCCGCCCCACTCCACACCCGCCGGTTTCCAAATTCCCCCTAGCCTACCATAGTCGTCGTCGTGGCGATCCTCACGATCGAACGTGAGGTATGTGCCATCGGCAGCAAACAATCCAAGATCCCACGCAATGCCGAAGTTGTGTCGGCTCTGCCCACCGCGCGCATTAGTCACCACGCCTTTTCGCGTCTTGCGGTTACCAATAGCGTACAGCGCATCTTGTTCGGCATAGGTCCGGGTCCCGCCGACCACACGCGGATGCAAGCCAGCAGCGTGCACAGCGAGCAGGCAGGCACGCGCCTGCTTGTGGGCTACCGGCAGTAACGTGCGCAGCAATGGCGTAGTGCGGCCGCCCCACTCAGCGAAGGCGAACGATCGAGCTACTGCATTGTGCTGAGTGTCCCAGGCTAGCTCCGCCGCATAGGTCTTCGGACCGAACACGCCGTCCAGCTTGCCAGTGTACAGTCCTGCGGCGCGGTAATAGCGCTGGTCGCTAAGCACTTGCGCCGGCAGCAATGGCGCGCTCACTCACCGTCTCCTGGCGGCCGCTCGCCCACGTCGGGCAACTCCTCTGCATTGATGCGCACGATCTCAGTTTCGATCTCCTCTCGCGTCATTGTTTCAATCTTGTCACCGTGCTTAGCGATCATTCGATCCGCAGTCGACGAGGCCAGCTCGAAAGCCGTCGCGGCGAGCGGCCCACCGTAGACGCCGACGGCGACCTGGAGCAGAGCCTTGAGTTTGGGGTCGAGAGTCTTCACGATTTGCTCCTCCACGGCGTCGCCTCTGCCAGCTGCGCGAGCAGCGCGTCCAGCTGCGCCGACAGTGCCAGGACCTCGGTGGCGTCAGTTTCGTCGTTGGTCAGGTAGTTCTCCAGCGCGAGGCCGGCGGCCACGACCACTGGCTTCATCACACGCAGGACAGTGCGCGCCTTGTCGAGCTTGTCCTCACTGACGGCGTGCGCTGCGCTGGCCGCGTCGACAGCCTTGACGGCATCCTTGTAGATGCTGCGGGCAGTGGTAATGGTGATGAGCGCCTTTTGCTCTGTGCTGAGATGATGGCGCGGAGCCTCGGCGCAGGCGGCAGCCAGGAGAGCCACCGCGAGGAGTGGAGCGAGAGAGCGCAGCTTCAAGGCCTCTCCTCCTTGGCCGCCTCGACCTTGGCGATATCGGCGTTGGTCATACTGGCGGCTTTGGCGAGCGTCGGCTCGCTGAGCTTGACAGCAGGGACCACATTGTCCCTGGTTGCGACTGTGCCGGCACCGGCGATAGCCAGTAGGATGATATCAAGGAAGGTCTTCCACTCCGCTGCGATGTCGACGCCATACTTGTGCAGCGTGACGCCGAGCGCGATGAGGAAAGCGTCGAGCAAGCGCGTCGCGAGAACCGGCTGTCGCTTGACCCAGTCTGTAAGCCACTTCATTACCTCTCCTTCTCGATTGTTGGCAATGCTTCATCAACCTTAGCCGCCAGCTTCTCGATTGCCTTGCCGCGATTACCAGCCTGCTCAGTCTGAATCTGCACCCTCCCAGCCAGATCAGCTAGCCGCTGATCGATTCTGGCAGCCCTGTCGCGATCCTCCTCGTCTCTCTTCTCCATTGTGCCTGCTTTACCTTCCAGCAACTTTAAGGAAGCTTCGATTCTGCCAATAACATCGTGCAGTGATGTGCCCTTGTTAGGCCGGAACTGTTCTGCTATTTCGTTGAGCGTTGAGAACACTCCTGGTGTGTCCTCAAATTGTTTCACCATCTGTATTAGTAGAGGCAGCAAACGATTGTGGAGCGTAATGAGCATGGCGATTGGACGCACCAGCTTAGTCCAAATGATTCCTGAGGCTACTATCAATGTAGATGCCAGTACGATCCCTTCGACCAAATGCATCAAGCTCTCCTTCAAGTAATTGCTACGTTTCTTTTTAGTCTCGCTTTGCCTCGTGATCAAGCGCCAGCTTAGCGACAGCCTCGTACAGTTTCCCCGTCGTTCCGAATGGCGCGAGGTCGTAGTTGTCCAGTAGCCAATCGGCGTACTTCTTGGCATCCTCGAAAGAGCAGCCCATGCCCTTCACCATGTCGGTTGCAAGGGCCTCCTTCGCGGCAGCCCCGTTGGGAGGGCAGCAGACCCCAGTCGCACAGTTGCGCAGTCCGTTGCTCATCGCTTCTCTTCTCCTTTTGGTAACTGGTTTGGGCGAGGGCTGACAGCCAACGGGACAGTACCTGTTCCGACTGGAGGATTGATTGAGCCATTCCAAAGTCCCGCACGCGCAAGCGCAATCTTAATGTCATAGAGATCGTATTGCTGCATTAACCACTTACCATCAAACTTGTCGTTGAACTCTTTGAGCTGCTCGCGTAGTTCTCCAGATTGCTTGGCCTGCTCACCCTGAGCACGCTTAATGTCGCGAAGCTCAGAGACAATCCCCCAGTAAGCGAAGGCTGCCAAGATAATAGCCCCTACAACTTTGATAAAGTCGCCAAGAGCTATTTGAATGACCATTCCGTCGCCAGCTTTTATCATTGTAGGCTTACGTTGAGCTTCAGCCACTGTGCTCACCTCGCCAGATTGGAAACGACGAGTCGTGGATTCAGCACCAGCAGCGAGGTGGATCTCATTAGCGAGACGAACCCCTGAATCGTTATCTCCTGATCCCTTCTGTTCCATCCGTTGTGCTCCATACTTCTCTCACCCCGTCTGAAAAAGTTAGCGAACAGCGTTTCTGTTCCTTCCACGCTCCCTAGGTGGCAACTTCGCCACTGCTGCCGAAGGTGTCGGCGCAGGCTCCATTTCGACTCCGTTACGATCCCTCGCCACCCAATCCCCGTTTGGCCTGCGATCCAATCTTTGCTCAGCCATCACCAAGTCCAAATCAGCGAGCGTCTCAATAACAACCACCTCTGCTCGCGCTGCGATGAGTGCAGTCAACCTAGTATCAGTGTCCTGAGCTGCCTCCAACGGGGTCGGGAAGCCAGCGTGCGCAGCTCGCAGTGACGACCACGGTGCTGAGTCGGTCTCTCTTACCGAGCAGCGCCACATGCCGCCAGGCAGTGGCTCTACCCTAATCTGCCAGCCTTCAGCGCGACGACGCAACAGAATTTCGTCTGTAGGCACTCTATGTCACCTTCAGTCCGCCACCCGAGGTGGGCAGAACGATCGTCCCAGTTCCCTCTGTACCAGCGCTGCGAATCAGACCGGAGTCAGAGGCCTGCAGAATATTTCCGGAATCGGCCGCTGCATTGATAAGACCTGAGTTTGAAATGTCCATGTGCTTGAAGCCTGGCACTTGGAAATGAGCATGATAAACGCGAAGATCAAAGTCCAGCTCTGTGATCTTAAGTCCTTCGACTGTGAGCGACAATCCACCATAGTTCGTGATCGCGTCAGCCTCACCACTAGACAATGTCAAAGTGTACGTGATCGTAGTGTTGTTAGTCAGTGATTGATTGCCGGTGGCAATGAGAGTTGCTCCCTGCTTTAGCTTAAAGATGAGAACATTCTGAACCCCAGGGCAGTTCAGTTGTGCAGCTGTGACTGTGAGTATGTGTCCTGTGCTGACCAGTGGGTCGGCGACAGCCGACAATCCAGCCTGATAGACAAATGGCACATCCTGAACAAGCGTCTTAATGTAGTCGCTGAGATTCTCAACAGCCTCATCGATTGACTGGAATATGTTCGTTGTCCCGCCTGACTGGTCGGACCAGCCAGAGGAAGCGATGTCGCTATTGGGTCGTGCGAAGATAGGCATTAGCCACCAATCGCAATCGACTGAACAATTGCCAACTCGGTCGTGTTAATCGCTACTCCCAGCATACGTCGCCGCACTGAGGAAGATGGAGTAGGAGCTGTGATCGTAAATCCTCCAGCCGTTGATAGATAGTAGGGCGACCCTGCTGTAAGGCTGGACAATGTAACACGGCCGCTTAGTACATACACTCCAGTAGCCTCTTTGAAAGCGACCAATGCGAGTTGATCATTTGTATCAGCTTGCGAAGCGTCAGTCCATGTATTCGCTGTTGTTGTCATGCGCACAAACTTGCCGACTGTGCCACCGGTCTGGCTCACATTCAAAGTAGTGCGCGCGTCATTCTTTACGCCGAGATTAACAACAGCTGTTGCAATAGAATTGAGGTCGCTGAGATTGTTCGCTGCAAGCAAGTACAGCGTCGGATTGTGCACAATGTACACATCACGTGTACCAGCACCCCAATTTACTGCTGCGCCGTTTGGCTGCAGAACAGTAGCTCGCGTCAGAGTCTTGGCTGTGTTGTTCCAGACACCAGTGCCAACCTCACAGAGCTTTGGACCACCGACCACTGTGGTGTCGACCACGATGTAGGCGACGGTGTCTCCGTCGGCTAGATCTCCGTCTGTAACGGCGCGAGTCAAATTGCGCCAACCAGCCGAGGTTGGCTCAGACAGAGTGTACGTGCCTGTGCCTGTTGTAGATGAAGTGCTCTTACACCTGAAAGGAAAACGAAACGCCATTTGTCTTACCTCATCTCTGTGATACCAAGCTCAGTTACTGTGAATCCTGTCTGTCGATATTCGGTAGGGATATGCTTGACGGAGACATCCTCTTTCACGCGACCAACATACAGAACATCCATTGGATAGATCAATTCAGATGTATCAACACACACCACTATGTCGTGCGATGAGCCACGCTCCAAAAGCATGTCCTTGATATTTGCTCCATCAGCCTTTGTCAATGCACCAGGCTGCCATCCGAAAGACACTCTACGACGCGCACCGCACGGCCTGGTACTCTCTCCTCCATCCATATCCTCTGTCCCCACAACATTCTCGCCATGGATCATCTCCCACCCAGGCTCTGCCGAATGGACAGGAGTGATGGGCGTTCCTAGAATTAGACGCGATCCACGAACGAAACCATCACTGTTCGAATTCCACTGGAAGTCAACTCGCCACCAACGCGCACCAGATGTGCCGAATGTGTATAGGCGGTGGGGACGACGATACTTAACCATCGAAAGTTCACTACCAGCCGGGTAGAATGGAATCATGCCAGAGTCAAACGATGGATTAGCTGTGAGATCCACCTCTGAACTTGCTGATCTCAGTCTGAATTCATCGCTGTCCTCACCGTTAAAGTAGCCTAGAAAAAGTGCACGCCAATTGACTACTGCTCCCGCATCGACTGTGATAAATGGAGTCGTCGTCGTTGACTGCCAAACCAACTTTGTGCGCTGGTTCCGAAGATACGCGGCAGCAGTCCCTCCGACAGAATTGCTAGCCACCATCTCATGAATGGCGTCAGATTCCTTCGGACTAACGAGTGTTGTTAAACTACCCAAAGAGATCCACCTCCACACGGTCGGCACTTGAGCTGTCGCCGTAGAATTCAGACAACTTTACCACCATGTAATTCTTACCAGGACCGAGAGCGTAGCGTGCTAGTACGAAATTAACAATCGTCCCGATGAAGTAACTTAGTATGCCTGCCTCCAGAGTTATTTTTAGCAACCGACGATCCAGCTTCAGAATGTCAAGAACTAGTTGTGCCAATGCTTGAGCAGCAGCCTGCTCGTCGATATTGGTAACAATCTCCAGCTCGTCGGCATCAACACTGCGCAACGGGTCTAAGGCTCGTGCCACACGGTGAGGCTTTCCGTAGTCGTTGCGCGTTGCGAGCGGAACAATTCCAGCAATGTCAGTCGGACTCAGGACTGTGTGATAAGGACGATAGAGCACACGCACCTCACCCACGCGCACACCCATAGGATCATCGCGGAACCGACCACCCTTAGTCGGCTCAATTACATCAGTCTTGGTTAGGAATACAGTTGCTGTCTTGCTCTCCGGTGCAGGCGTGCGCCCACAAGTGATAGCGCCCACACGGTTCGGCCCCCACCAGGACCAAATGCTTAGGAACACTTCTTGTAGCGCTGCGTCGCGGTTAATCTCGGAATCCCAATAGAATCCATTCACAGAACTGTCTGCAGCCAGCAGCGCTGCAAAAGCAGCATCGTCAATATCGCCTGCTGACCAAGAGCAGTACTGTAGAAGGATTTTCTTAGCGATGCCTGTGACTGTGTGCTGATAGCCGCCAGCTCCGGCGTTATCTCCCTTGATGTCTCCAGTGATTGTGCCAACCGGAGTTGACCCAAGTCTCACCAAACCTTGAGCAAGACAAGTGTTGTAAGTGCCAGCAGACGGAGCAGAAGCGTAAATGTCAGACACATCGCTGCCAAAAGTAATTGGGTCTCCCTTGTCTCGCATCGCGTCTACCGCCTGCAGCGGACCGTCACTAAACTGCCAGACGCCATTTTGTGTATCAACCCAGGTCGGAGCAACTTGGCGCCTTACGCCAAATGCTAGAGGCTTTGGCTTACCCGCTAGGCTGGCATCACCCTCTAGTGTGCCAACCCATTTGATGGCTGCACCGCCAGTGAGTGTGAGCGTACCAGTACCCACTGTCGGAACAGCCGACGTGCCAGAACCCTCGTTTACTGGATTGTAGTAAGTCAGTCCAGTTTCTGTGGTGTTGAGAATGCTGTTGTAAGCTGAGAGTATTTGATCTGCCGTGCGAACAACAGACCAAATTCTGATCTCGTCGACCTCGGCATTCAGAAATGTCGCCAGATCTGCGTAGCGCAGTACTCCCATTGTACTCAATACTGTGTTGAACGTGCCCGTCACCGCCAGCGATCCGTCTAGCACTCCGTCTACGTAGACTTTGAGCAACAGGTTCGGCACATCAAGCGTCATCGACACCATGTGTGCAGTGCCGAACGTGAATGTAGTAGAACCATCTAGGACGTAGATAGTGCCTGCGTCGTTGCGCACTACCGCCGAAAACTTGTTTGCACCGCCACCCTCAGCTACTCCAATCTCCCGGAAGCCAGCGCCTGCTCCATTGCGCCAGCTCACAATCGGACGACCAGCAGTGATGCTTGCCCGCGTCCTGACTCGAGCCTCCAACGTCATGGACCCTGCTGGCGGTGTAACAGTGCCTGTCATGTAGCCGGCTGTGCCGTCACCACGCACAGCGGCTCCAAAGCCGCCATACTTATGAGGTTGCAGCGCGCGTTGCAGTTTGAACTTGGCATCACGGAACACAACCAGTGCATCGTCGAGACCTCGAGACACGCCAGAGCCAGAGCCGCGCAGAATTGGAGTGAACTCCGAGAGTGAGCCATCCTTGGGGCCTAGTAGTACCTGTGTGTCGATGCCGAGCCAATCCAGACCCATGTCCACATCTCGCAAAGCGTCGCCATTATTCAACACAACAGCACCGATGCCAGCTTGCGTACTCCCTGCCAGCGTCGGTACTGAGAGACTAACAGTGAAGTCTCCTGGGCGACGAATCGCTGGATGAAAATGCTTGTAAGGACTATCAGTTGGTAGAGAAACGTAGCCACCACCAGAGAGATCAACAGGATTTCCAAATCCGAGCGCATCCTTTGGTTCTGCACGTAGCAAGAACTCGCGCTTGGCCTCTGGGTCAGAGAGCAGACCAGTCAAAGGATCTGCGACCGACAATGACCCAGTAAACCCTCCGAGTGGAAACTCGCCAAGAGCTCCGTCTGCCATCTTACCTGCTGTCCATCACAGTTCTTTTGGTTGTCATCATAGTGGTTTCCATCAACTGAAGACGCTCATTCAAAATTTGCTGATGAGTTGAAATGTTCCCTAGTTCGTCTACCATTGCGTGCATTGTTGTGAGCTGTTCTGTGCCAACCGCGACGGTTGCCGCGAACCCAGTGTTAGTCGCCTGAATCTGCTGCTGTGTGCCAGCGTTGAATAGGGTGCTTGTAAGCAAGTTGTCGTCATGCGCAGTTGTTATACCAAGCAAACCTTGCAAGTCGGTCTGAATGTTCGGGAATTCTGCAGCGAGCAGCGCTGGTGAGAAGCTAGCCAACGCAGCAAGGTAGTCGCGGCCGACATCATCGATTGCTTCCATAGCAAATATGTCGCCAGTGCGGGCAAGATCTCGCGTCTGCTGGTACAGTGCTTGCTGTGCCTCGAATGCCTGCCTAGCAGAGACTACGCCATGGGCGCCAGTGGCCATTTCATTGAGCAGGTCACGGATGCCATCTTGGGCCTCGATCAATCTGCGCGCAAGATCGCTGAGCCCAGTTGCCACTTCACCGACAGCACTGCTAAAGTCTTCCATCTGCGGGAAGAACGTACTGCCCTCAAAGCTGGCGTCACGGATCCATCCAAGAAGATCAGACAGCGTGAACGAGAGACCTTCGAATGCGCCTGCCGCAGCCAGGGCCAATGCGGCAGACATTGCCTGCGCCTGTGCCAGTGCGAACTGGGCGTGCGCCAATTCAAGCACCACCTTAGTCGGTAGTCGCACACCGAGAGACTCCAACGAGCCAAGGAACTCGGCACCGATTTGACGTGCCGCGATGCTTTGTGCCTTGTCAAGCTTTTCGATATCCTCAGCTAGGAAGTCAGTCGACCGCCCTGCAGCGCGAGCCTCGTCGGCGAGCTTGCGCAACGCCTCGCGGCTCTTCTCGAACGCGGCCAGCATGTCGATAAGTCCACGCTGCGAGCTGCCGATACCGGCAGCTGCGTCAAGCGCTGCACGGTGGGGGGCCATTGCAGCATCGCGGCCCTGCTCAATGAGTTGATCAGCTTGCTTCTCATATTCTGCAGTGAGAGATGCTATCATGCCAGCAGCAACATCAGCCGCAAATCCCCCGTCTGCAACCTCCTTGAGCAATATCTCCAGACTCTTGCTGAGCTGTGCCAGAGGATCCTGACCCACACCAAGGAATTGATTGACGCGATCACGAATCCCCTGCCTGATCTCTGCTTGCCGACGCGCCACCTCTGCCAAACCTTGCGCTATGAGCGCGGCAGACTGCGCTGCACTGAACCCAGCATCCTTGACTCGTTTCTTGAATTCCTCCAACCAGAAGCCGGTGTCTGCGAGTTGGCGCGTAATGTCGCTGGCGCCAAACAATCCTGCCTCTTGCAGGATGTCAGCGCGCGATTGGCGTTGTGCATCGCCTCGCCCAGATCTAGGACCACGTCCTGCGTCTCTGCGCGCAGCCGCCAACGCATCGTCGAACATCGTGGCGAACTCTTCCCACTTACCAAGAGCGACCAACTGCGCCTTGATGGCTGCGAATTCAATCTCCACCTTCATCAAGGCGTACTTGTGAGCTTCTGCTGCATATTTTCCGCTGCTCTGCAAGTATTTGTACAGAGCATCAAAGATGCCCATGTTAATCTCTTGATCAGAGAGTGCAACAGGGATCTTATCTAGCTCTGCAACGTAGCGGTCAACCTCGGCCTGCAATCGAGCGATAGCAGCATCAAACTCCTCCTGAGTCTGAATGTGCGATTCGCCAAGCGCGCGATTGACAGTGGTCCGTGGGCCTGCAGCAACAGCAGCTTCCAGATCGGCGCGAGCACGGTCTACTGCCTGGCTTGCAATGGCTCCAGCAGTATCACCCAGCTCAGCGATGCCGCGCTGGAAGCTAGCTAGATTAGCGATGGCATCTGACGCCGCAGTATCAACACCCAGCAGGTTATTCTTGAGTGCTGCAGCCTCACGATCTCGCTTCGCAATTGTGGCATCAATCGAAAGACCCAATGCTTGCAGAGAAGCGACCTCAGCAACAGACGAACGGAAGATATCATACAATGCGCTACCAGATTCGCCGAGCCTCGCGTGAACAGCAGCCAATGCTGTGTCAATGTTCTTTTGGAATTCGTCCAGCTTCGTAGCTGTCGAATTCTTAATGGCGGTTACTATCTCAGAGCTGAGTCCGATGTTCGGTGCAGCCTTAATCGCTTGGATGGTAGCGAATTCGAACGCTGCCTCCATGTCCTTGCCGAAATTGACAACAGCACCATCGATCAACCTGACTAGCCACTGTGTATGCTTACCCTGACCCTTCTTGGTGATGGACATATTGCCCATCTCCTGCTTGGTCAGGTCCAACTCACCTCCGAGCGCAGTCAGGAAGTCGCGGACGTTCTTCATCACCCCCTGAATCTGAGAAAGCACCACAGCCATCGAGTGCGACGCATTTGCCGAGCTGCCGCCCTGCGGATTGGTCATCGAGCCGGGCATGCCTGAGGTATACATGCCCTGCGGACCGCCGAAGAAGATGTCCTGTGAGGCGCGCGGCGTGCCAGCTTTCGCCATTTTATTGAAGGCGATGAGAGCGACAGCCAGGAACGCTGCTGCCCAGCCTGCACCAGCTGCAGCTCCGCTGCTACTGCCTCCCGCCGCTACAGCGCCGGAAGAACTTGTACCTGAGGCTCCTAGGCCTGAGTAACCAGCAGTGCCAAACCCAGTACTGCCGCCCACTGCCCCGCCGCCGGCAGAGCCGCCGCCGAACATCCGCATGATGCTGCTCATCCACCCGCCGCCACCTCCGCCGCCGCCGCCACTACCACTGTCCGCCGCCTTGCGAATTGCAGCTTGCTGAATGGTGATCGCGGTCTTTAGCAACTCGCCCTTCAGCCAATTCGTGACGATCTCCGCCACCATGTTCGCGATGATGTTGATGAGTCGATCGACAAGGGACTCCATGATTGCTTCGCCATCAATGGCCCCTTCCTTAAGGCCCTGTGCGATGGCATCGCCGAACGCGTCTCCAACTGCTCCCGCAGCTGCCATCCCAGCCTGCATATATGACTGGAAGACATTATCGACCAACACCTCCTGCGCCATGATCATCTGGTTCAGGTGATCCTGCGCCGATCCTGCCTTGACAATCTCCTCTGTGATGTCGGCCTGTATGCGATTGTTCTTTGCGAGCCATGCATCCATGACCTCGGTGGACACACCGAGCTTGATCATTCTCTGCCTAGCCAACTCGATGTTGACTGCAAACTGCTCGCTGTCACTCAAGCTCTCAAACCAGAAGTCGAATTTGCTCTTAGCTAGCTCCTTGCTCACGCCGGTGAGAGATGCAATGTCTACTCCCTTACCAGCCTTTTCAATGAAATCCTTCAGACGGGCGAATTTGTCACCGGCCAGTTTCGCATTTAGAGCCAGCTGCACAAGCTGTGCAATTGTCTTTGCTGAAGCGTCAGGGAACTGCTTCATTACAGCTACAAGAGCTTCAGAGAATTCAACCGACTTGCCACTAGCTAATGACTCAAGCCCAGCATTTATCGCCACTACCTCAGCAGAAGCTTGCTTGAAAGCTGCAGCAAGCGCTTCACCTGCAGCCTTCTCTTCCTCGGAGAGTCGAACAAGACCATCACCAGTGATGTTGGCTGCCCTGCCAAGGGCTAGCTGCGCATCAACTTGCGCAAGTATTTGCTTGACGATATCAGACCCAATAGTTCGTTCCATTGCATTGAAGGACGCGTCCAGTGCAGAACGTGTCTTTCGTTGCGCACCCTCCATCTTATCAAACATGGCCACAAGCGCCAGCCCCGCAGGGCCGGCGAGAATGGCCATTGACTTGCCCGCGTTCAGAATCTGCAAATCAAGATCGATCCACGCGTCAACAAGACTATGAATCTTCTTTACAATATCCAGCACACCAACATCAACCGTCATCCAGAATTTGTGCCAGTTATCGTTGATCTTGTCAATAGCTTTGACCGCTAACTCAACTCCTGCACGAAATTGTCCTGTGGAATCTTTTCCAATAGTCTCGAGCAGTCTATCCCATGAATTCTTTAGCGCAGTTAAGGATCCTCCCATTGTGTTACGCATGGCAGCTGCAGCGCCAGCGTATTTAACAGCAAGTGCATCGAGCAATACTCCTTGCGCCTTGATGAGCTCCCCATGGGCCATCAAGTGCTTAACCTGCTCTTTTTGCTCGTCAGTTAAAGTGACGTTCGTTCTGCGCAGCAATGTGAGCCCACGAATTGGGTCGTCTATCGAACGACCTAGACTTTCCATCGCGCTAGCAACATCACTACCAGTAGCAGCAGCCATATCCATGGCCGCTTGTGTTACGCGCGGGAAGACCTCGTTTCCTATGTGGGTGAATCGCAGCGCTATTGTTTGTGCCTGAACAATCGCATTGTCTGTAAATGTAGAAACGCGAGACAATGCATCTGCTTGGCCTTCCAAAGCCTCAGCAACACCTTCACTTGCATTCCGGGTAGAATGAAGAACTGCTACCAATCTGGCATGGTCATTAGCATCCTCGATCACCTCCTGAGAGATGTCGTTGAACAATTTGATCGTGGCACCTGCAACAGCAGCAAACGACAGCATGCCGCTGATAGTCTTCGCCATGTTCGCCGTGAACTGATCATTCAGGCGAATTGTTCCTTCGATTATGCCAATGCTAGTGCTCATGCGACTGGCTTTCTACCTTCTTTCATCATTGCCTTGAATGAATCAAATCTCTCACGTGCTTGTAGCGCAGCTTCTTCTGGGGACAGTGGTTTCTTATTTTCTACTTCCTTCGGCACAAACTTGAGTGCACAGTCCTGTGGTGTAAGTTGCTTGGCTCCTCGTCGAGCATTGACGTTATAGATTGCTGCAGCAATGCTCCCAGACCGCAAGTCGTCGCGCTCCTCGCCGAATGGTTCCAACTGAAAGTATTCCAACCATGATAGCAATTGATCTAATGAGCCAGGCTCAGCCAACAATTTTTCAACGTGCCATATTCCTAGCTGGGCGCAGGCTCGGTATGCGAAGCGGAGGAGTCCGCTTCGCGCGATGCGTTTGGGAGCTCAACACCTCCGCTGCTAGTAATCGCCTTCATGATTGCAACCAACTGAAACGAAGGTGCCTTCTGTAGCTCATCGACGCTGCTGAACATCGGAGACCCATCAGGGTTAACCAGATGCTTTTGAAGAAACTCCACCATACGCTCGATGTGCTTTCCGTTTCCTCCAGCTGCGTCAATTTGCTGAGCCTCGGCATGTTCACTCTGAAACTTGATCATTGCTGCTGCCGAGATAGGAGTAAAGCAGACCATACCGGTCTGACCATTCTTGAAGAATCCTGGCACCTCCACCTGGCGGACATCGCTATCACCACCACGAATGATGTCTGCTGCAGAGAGCATGGGATTCGTGCGGTCTTGAGACTTCTTGTTAGACATTACCTTTTGTTCCTGTACTAGCAGGTTACTTAGGAGAACAGCACGCCATCAATCTTGACGAACGGCTCGGTGAAAGACACCGTAACATCAACCTTGCGAACGCCAGCACCCTCAGGAGCACTGTCCTTCCATGAAGTGATCTCGCCGGTCTGGATCACCTCATCTACGCCAGCCGCTCCACTCGGCCCCCAGTAGCGCCAGCCACGACGACGAAGCGCCGTGGTATTCGCAAGGTATGCCGCGCGCATCGCTACATGCACAGCAACCGAAGGGTCGTAGTTGATCGAGAAGGTCTGATCTTCTCGCTCAACAGGACCGGTGACTGCACTGTTGATGTTCGCGCCGTGCGGCGTGAACTTGGTGGTGGCTCGCGTGCCAGAGAATCCAAGGATGTCGCCCTGGATACCTGGAACACTTGTGAATGTGCCACTCACAGGTGCTGCGATTACTCCTGCGACTACAGATCCTGACTCGAAAGCCAGTGTCGCATAGTGGCCAGATTCCACGCTCATAGCTCTCTCCTTTCGTGGCTCATGCGGCCACTGTTATATTGAAATTTCCATCAAGCGCAGCATATACGGCATTTGCTCGCGCTTCTGCGACAGCATAGTTTGTTGCTGTAATGACCAACTGTGCTGACAATCGTTTGAATTTAGTTGCACCAATTCCATGCGGCCTAATTGGTGCAGTACCACCAGTATTGATCACAGAAATGAATGGTCCTGCGCCAGCAGGGAGTGCGACACCAGGGCCGGAGAAGATGTCTGTTCCAAAAGTGCCTAGACCAGCAGTGTTAAGTATCTTCACGATACACAGCACCCAAGAGGCTACTGGCTCTTGAGCCACAGCACTAAAGTTGACAGAAAACTGATTACGATTTTGCCCATCAAGCCCAATTGGAAATGGTTCCTGGTTTGCAGTGATAGAGAGGAAGCGAGTGCTCATTCTTCCACCTCGACACTAGCTTTTTCCTTCGCAACGCGCGCAGCAACTCGCTCAGCCATACCAGGTATGGCTTCCATGAGTGGACGCTCTAGGTACTTCGGACCAGTACCAGGAGGATTGAATGTGATTGTCTTTCCTTCCCAGCTAGGAGGACTGGAACCAGAAGGGTGTTCATGAACTGCAGTCGCATAAGCTGCTGCCGCACCACCGAAACCCAACACAACAGAGAAAGCAGTACCTCTACGCGCTGGCTTAGACACAAAGCCGCTGTTGCGCAATGTGCCACCCATCTCCTCTGCGACCGGTGTTACTTTTTTTGCGGCTGTCATTACGAACTGTGCTTCCTTATATAACGCGCGCTCGATCTTGTCAGGGAACTCTTTTTGTATTGCCTTGATCTTCGCGCGCATCTCCTTGATGCCTTTGAAGACGATGCTAGCAGCCCCCACTAGGCCATCACCTCATCAGTCACGGCTGCTCCAGCAATGACAGCTTCCAACTGCAGGCGGAATGCTTCGCCAATTGCCGACCACTGTAACGATGGACGAGCAGTAAGTGCCAGTCCACGCTCGCTGAATTCTCGGCGCAGTTCCTTATAGGCGTACATGCGCCACAAAGCTCTGACCGTCTCGTCCCTATCTGGCACTCCACCAATGGTGTACGGAAACATATTCAATGGAGCTGAGAGCGCTGTTGCTGTGCAAGGCACCTTCATCACTGCATCTTCTGGCCACTCTCCTAGTGCGCTCCAATCTGGAACGATGCAAGGAATCCCACAGGCCATGGCTTCATGCGTTGTCAGGCCCCAACCTTCGCCTTGTGTCGTGGTAAGGACGACGTCGAACGCTCTATACACTTCTGCCATCGTATGCTCGCTGAGCTCATTGCCAATGCTCGGCACATTCATCATGATCCGATTCTTCAGAACAGAGCCATAGTATGCAGCCACCGCTCTGACATCGCACGCCTTTTCACCAGTCGCAGCGATGTGCAAAAAGAGATGAGCATCCGGGACATTGTGCCTTTCAATGAACTCAGCAAAGTAAGCTATGGCCAAATCGATCCTTTTACGAGGCTGATTTCGCCCAACGACGCCGACGATGAATGCATTCATCGGCACTTCCGGCGGGCAAATTAGCAGACGAGCCTCATTGCGATCGCCAGGCTTGAACACAGAAGTATCCACACCTAGCGGAACGATTGAGGAAGTGCCGGTGTAGCCGCCCTTACGCAGCTCATCGATAGCAAATTGCGTCCATGTAACGATGTGTGCAAGTTGATTCAATTCATCACTCATCGGATGATTTTTTGCATCAACTGCAAGCCACCCCACGACCGGAATTCCTTCAACTCCTTTTTCCTTGAGAGAGTCAAAGTACTCGTCAACGTTCCATGGATCCTGAAGCAGCACAATCACGTCAGGCTGGAGATCAGAGGCGAGCACCGCCAAGCGCTGTGCCCCAAACAAGTCACCCTTGCCGCGTCGTTGTGCCACATAGATCGGATATGGATATCGTTGCTGTAGTTGCCATCCACTTGCATCTGCTTGCGAGTCTCCAGACTCGTTAATACCAAGTACAGCAACCTGATGCCCTGCAGCATGCAATGCACCGCATGCCGCACGCGTACAGCGAGCAAACCCTGTGCTCACAGTCGGCGCGTCACCAACCCAGAGGACCTTCAATGTCTTACCTCGCCAACTTCGCCGACAGATACGCCGAATGCACTACGCTTTACATTGTGAATCTGTCCATTGCTTATCTTGACGCGAATCCTGTTTGGAGTCTTATTGTCGAGCAGCACGACAGTCTCACCAGCCCTGAGCAATATGTCGCAGCACAACACACGCAGATCGCTTCTGAGGGTATAAGTCTTACCGATTTTCACGCCGCCACTTCCTTCTCGCCAATCTGCACGACGCCTGGGAGAGGGAACAGCAAGTTGCCACCAGCTCTGAGGAACTCGCGCTCGCGCGCGATGATAGAGTCGCGGAAGTGCCACGGCATTACTAGAAACTGGTCTGGCCTCATAGCGTGCGCTTCTCGTTCTGAGATAATTGGGATCATCGACCCAGGAGTGAAGCAGCCAAACTTCTCCTCATTCACCTCCGCGAAATACGGAAGCTCACGGCTAGTCAGGCCACAGTACTGCAGGATTACATTACCCTTGGTTGATGCTCCGTATCCGAAAGTCCTGGTCCCACGAGCTGAAGAGCGAGACAAAGCAGAACACAAAGAGTCGCGATGCGAAGCAACAGAGGAGGCGAACCGACTGTAAGTGCTAGCTGTGATCGATTCTTCTTCGCGAAGCAATTCGTACACAGCCGGTTCCGTTCGATAATTTGACGCAGCGTGAGCCATCACGACTGCAAAACTACCACCATTCGCATTCGTTCTCGTTACATCAATCACGCGCAGGCCTACACAACGCGCAATATATGCAATTTGCCGCAATCCGTAATATTCCACGTGCTCGTGGCATACAGTATCGTAGGAGTTCTGATACATCATCGCTGGCATGTAGCTCTGTTCGGAGACCCAAATTCCATCGTCAGCAAGTACATCTGCAACATCACGAGCAAACCCCACAGGGTCAACCAAATCGTAGAACATCGCGATGGATGTAACTAGCTTCGCCTTCTTACTCCCGAAGCAACGTTGCCAGAGTGCTTCTGTGAAAAAGTCAGGAATTTTCTCAATGTGATCAGGATAGTAGTGACCGAATTTACGAATGGTTGGATCCACTCCAACCAGAGTCACTCCTGGCGCAAAAAAAGACAACAAGGTCCCATCATTACTGCCAATGTCCAGAACAATGTCGGGCTCTTGCAGTGTATCAACATGGGACATTGCGAATGAACAAACATGACGTAAGTGCTCGATCATCGCCTTGTTCAATCCAGAACGATATCCGTATCCATCACCATAAAGCAAGTGTGCCGGATAAACATGCCGCAATTGAACAAGCCCGCAATCGCCAACACATCGCACAAGCCGTAACGGGCCTTCAGGAACAGCTTCATCAAGACTCGCAGGGAACAATCCTGTCAATGACTGCACACCCAAATCGAGCACTGGAATTAGGTCATTACAACCACATACCAGACACCCAGCTGTGAGCGTGCCGATCACAGCGCCACCATAGCTTCTTGATTTACCCTGTCGTACTGTGGACCATAAGGTGAATGCCTCGTCTCTGGAGCAATCCGAAGAGAAAGACCTGGATTGTTCCATGGCAAAGTAAGCGTCTCTTCGCCATTAGGACCGCCCCACTTTCGACAGTAGTAATTCCTATTGCGCACAAAGGTGTCGTGGTTGCGACGATTCACCTCTGGGTCACGATAGATAGTGCCACTCCCGACGTGAGAGACAGAGGTTCCCTCGCACACTGTCTGGCCCAAGCCTGACAGAGTCGCGCGTCGACCATAGTCGCAGTCTTCAAAATATGCAGGGAACAGATTTTCATCGAAGCAACCAAGAACCTCAAGTGCAAGTGGCTGTAGTGCGAAGCATGAATAGCCATGAGAAGAAACGGCCCTCTTGGCGCGCTCATGGTATCCACCGCACACAACTATGAAACCATCACGATGGTTCACTGCGTGCTCTGCCATGCGCCTCAGGTCACCAGCTCCAAACACAATGTCGTCATTAGCGATGATCACGACATCTGCACCATCTTCATAGCAGGCAAGCACACCTTCGTTCCAAGCACGTGCGAGACCTGCATTGTGCCGAATATCGCGCAATTGACACGCCGAGCCGTACCGCGCCGCAACATCATGGCAAGCCTGCACAGTTTCCTCATCGTTGGAGTGTAGGAACAATTCAAAACGCAAGGCATCGCTGAGAGTGAAACCATCAGCGCTATCAACCAAACGAACCAAGTCACGTCCAGAATTGTACGCTGCGATTACCAATCCGATGTTCATGCCTGTACCTTTTTCAATACTAGTGATGCAAACGTATAACCGTGCACGTGTGCTCCGCGATCAGTATAGTCTGGCGTCCCGAGCAATTCAAACCCAGGCGCATCGTTGATCAAGCGGCTCAAACGCGCGACATTATACGTTCGCAGATGCCCAGATACTTGTGGAACTCCGTCTGGCCAAAAGTCCACAGTAAGGATAAGCAGACCGCCTGGCCGCACGAAGCTCTGCAAGCGACGAAAGAAATCGCGATCTTCCTCGATGTGTTCCAATACTGATAGACATGTTACTGCATCGTAAGTCCTCCGATCATCATAACTCATGATGTCTTGCTGATGATAAACCAAAGGACGCCCAAGCGTCCAGGCTTGATGAGCGACCCATTCCAAACAATCGCCAGGGTCAACCTGGACCACAGTAATTCCAAGCGACGCGGCAGCGGGAGCGAAGACAGAGCCGCCACCACCCACATCTAACACCGAGAAGCACTCACGCGATCGCAGCACATTGAGCGCCAGTCCATACTCCCATGCGCGTAGAGGGTGCTCAAAGCGGTGGGCGACGCTGGCGAGTTGCTCGTTGATGTTAAGGACGATTGCAGACTCCTCGAAGTTGTCTGCAGGATCATATGTCTTCGAGTAAATGATAGGCTGCCTGGCATTGATGCCAAGAGAGTACAGAATATCGATCGCCGACGGGTTAACAAGATAGTGGTTATACGGTGACTGCACCCAATGTCGCTCGTCCCAAGAGCGCCCGTCGTGTGGCACCACCTTCGGCATTGAGAAGCCATTAGCAAGCACGAGCATTGCCGAAGACAACCCAAAAAACCCGCCGGAATCGGCAAGCCACGGCAAGATCTCTAACATGTCAAGGCCCGTCAGATCGAGGCTGCGCCCTCTGCCAATATACTCACCAAATGCGCCAATTTCGACGACTGGTATAGGACTCAGGCCAATTACCTCACGGAACAAATCCGCATAGCTCGTCTCGCCACGAGCTGCCAACACTGTGTACGATCCGCTGCCAAGCGTCGCACGCTGATAGAAGTCGTAGCGAACATCGCAGCCTCGCCAGTCAATTCCAGACTGAGAGGCAATGAACTCATTGAGTGGCCGATCAGGAATCGTCCTAAACCCCAGGTGATGCACAGCGTCATAGCCATCTGGCACTGGCATTTGCCATGGCTGAACGCCGCAATCAGCGCGCTCAGGAATGTAGTCGCCAGCTACTATAGCGTGTCGTATATAAGGTTGTGCTTGTACAAGATCGAGAATGGGCCGGCAATACTCGCTCGTGTAGAAGTCAGCCTTACAACCATGAATTTGGCACAGCGCACGCACTGTAGGCAATGCGTAGAGCGCGTCGCCAATCTTACCAGGATGGGTGCAAGCAATCACTCGCAACCTCGATCATAGGTCTTGGTGATGACTGTGATTCCATCCTCACCAAAAAGTTGGTCGATGTGTTGCACCAATCTTGTCCTGTGAGCATTCAATCGCTGCGCTTGACGTGCTGCGGCAGCAGTTGTCTTATCGTCTTGATCAGACATGACGATTTCCTGCGCCAACCAAGTAGCACGAAGAACAATGGCGAGATCGAAAATGAGGACACCGGCACCATCGCCCAAGTGACGATCGAGTGCATCAACGAGCATCCACATGCGCGCGGCAAGCTGTGCGTCACCATCTGGTTTCTCTGAAATGCGAAACGCCAGCGTCGCAGCCTCATCCACTAACTGTCCTGTGCTCTTTACCTCGATGCTGCTCATCCGAGAAACACCTCTGTGGCAACAGGGATGCCAGTCACTGCATCAATGAATCCTGCCATATCAAGAATTGGCCCAGTAGTCCCGTCAGGAAGCGTGATCTTGTCGTCGTCACCGATGCCTGCGCCACCAGTGGCTGCCACAAGCGCATCGATGTCGAGGAATGTCACTGCAGCGCGGCTGACAGTAAGCAACCCTGTGGTCGTGCGCACTTGTGTTTGCTTCCAATCCACGATTGCTTTTAGATCAACTGCTGCTGCGTATGTTTTGTCGCCAAATCCATCTTGCCCAGTGAATCTTTCGTAAGAGACTGAAGGTTGCAGATCCTTTGTTACCTTATCGGCAACCTTTACGCCCGAGCGAATGACACCTAGCAAACCCATTGGCTACATAGCACTCAAAGACGCACGGAGCGCCGGAGTGATGACCTCATCAGTAAGCCAACTGGGCACCAGCAATTCCATAACAGCATCAGGCAACACCTGCCGCTCGATCATTTCCTTGAATGTCACAGCCACCGAACCTGCACGCACAGAAGTGATTCCCTGAAGCGACACATCATTATCAAGCGTGCGATCAACGATGAGCAATTGCCCAGCCAACTCAAATTGAGCTTCCTTTAAGGATTGCGGAATTGATGTAGAGCCAGTGCTTGGAATAGCCCTTCCAAGTCGATCAAACATTCCCTCGCGCCCCCACGCCAGCGCCTGTGTCGCTGTGGCCACTGTGCCTGTCCACGCGCGTGAAGTAATGTAATACGGGTATCCCTTTGGTCCACCTGCCTTATCGCGGTGCAGTCTCTTGCGTGCCACCGCGAAAGAATCCAGCACGCGTGTGGCCATGATCAATGCTGCCTTTTTCGGCTCACCAGTACCTGTTGGCCATGGCGTTGCTAGTGGCACACGAGCCTCAAAATAGAGGTCTGCCTCTGCCAATGTCCCGTAGGAATTTGCAGCCGCGTGCCCAGGCGTCGCTTCAATGGTCAATGCCACAGCAGTCTACCCTTTCAGCTCTGCGCGCTTTGCATCGAGAGAGTCGAGCACACCCTTGCGATTCTTGCCATCTTCCTCGGCCTTGGCCACGGCATCAACCTGTGCGACCGTAGTGAGGTTGGCAATTTCAGCAACTGCGTCAGCTACCGTGCCTTCCAGAAAACCGAATGTCTGAGGCAACTGTGACTGCTGTGGTTGCTGAGACGTGTCGACAGGCCGCTTCTGCCAGACCAACTCGAATCGATCCAGAAGACCCGCAGCACGATCATCATCCATTTCCAACTCATCACCAGCCTTCAACACCTTGCCACCTTCGTAGTGCTCGTTGCCAGGCTTCAGTCTATATGTGCCCTTATTCATCTTGTAGCCTCCTTCGTAACTCGGATCACTCGTTCGCTTTCTCTCGGCGGCCACCACTTGATGCTATCTGTCGTATTCCCGAGCGCATCTTCTAGATAGAGCACATCTCCGGCCTGCAGCAACTTGATTATAACAGACTGCAAAGGCGAGTCATAATGCAGTTCAACTTGCCGACCAATGTCTGCTCCTTCATCATCAAGCAAACGCGTAACTGTGAATTTGGAACAAGGAGGAATCTCCTCCTTGGTCCATTCACCACCGGAGTTGCGAACTACCTTAACAAACATACCTATTCCAATGCTTTACGAAATGACGTAGATGCCGCTGCGATCAGCCGCCGTGGCCCGGACCACTGGCACCTGAATGGCGAACACCTTCATCGCCACTGCCATACCGCCGTAGATGTCCCACTGAATGGTCTGAATGCCCTCGCCGTCGGCGATGGCGACCACGTCACGGGTGGCCTGGAACACTGTGATCGTGTTGGCCGGCTGCTGATCAGCAATGATGATCTTCTGCAGACCCTTGATCTTCATGATGCGATCGTTGATCGTGACGCCAGGATACAGCGTGCTGTAATCGACGTCGACTACATCACCATAGGCGCCAGGGAGCAGAACCCAATACGGACCATAGAACCGCTTGGTCCGCAGCACGGCGACCGCCGTGCGAATGTCGTTGAACATGTCGAGGCCGGTCTTGGCGACCTGTGCCCAGTTGCCGTTGGTGCCGAAACCACCGGTGTTGCGCTTGGGGTGGTTGTTGAGGCCATAGACTGTCTGACCACCATAGGTCGGACCACCGATGATTGTCATCTCCTCAATCTTCTCACCAACCAGCCCGCCCGACAGGCCGACCTGCAGCGTGTCGAGCGGCTCGCCACTATCACGGCTCGCCTCCAGAGAACGCAGGCCGATATTGAAGTCCTTGTGTGTGATGGGAAGCGGCACACCGAGGTGGTCGAACTCGGTGCGATCATTGTCGCTGCGAGCCAATCCGTCAAGCGACACGATGGCAGGAGTCATGTTGGTGATCCTGTCCCACTGGAACACAGTCTTGCCCATCGCGTTGGGGATGGGGATTCGCAGGCCTGCAGCCAACAGGTCGGTGACGAGCGGAGAGCGGACCAACCCCTCGCGCACCGCTACCTTATCGAACTCAATCCATGCATTGAACGGAAGTGTGTCGAGGGTGCGCAGCTCCTTGGGGCTGAGCTTACGCCCTTCCTTCAGGGCCTTGAGCAGCTGCTCGCCGGCCCACCGACCGCCGGTATCGCCGCTGCTCATGAATGCGTTGGCGCCATCGACGCGCGCCGGAGTAGCTTCGGACATCTCAGGTTCTCCTTGCGCTCTGGCGCGGTTAGAGGATAATCACAACGAGGCGGTCGCCGCCAGCAGCACTCGACGGAGACTTGTCGTATGCAGCACGTGCGATGGGCTTGGTGGTACCAGCCTTCAGGCGCCCGGCACCGTCCGACTCCAGCTCAGCACCATCAACGAAGGTGCTGCCCGAGTCGACGATGGCATTGACGCGTTCCCCAGTCTTGAAGAAGCCGGCCTTGATGTAATCGAGCGCAGCGTATGCCACGTCGATGCCCTGGCCAAGCTCATCGCGCTCCAGCGCGAACCAGGGACCAGCAGCGCCAGACGCCGTGGCATGCTTGCGCCACTTGCCGGCGTTGACCTCGATGAGATGGCCAGGCGTGATCGCAGCGCTGGCCTGCTTCTGCTCGTCGACATTCGGCTCGCCGCGCACTGCGATGACGCGGCTGCCGGTCTTTTCGCTTCCAGCCATGGTTATTGTTCTCCTTGTACTTTCTTGTCGTTTTTCTTATGCCTCGTTGGAGAGCCCACGCATGGCACGTGCCGACTTCTCCATCGAGGGCGGCGGCGGAATTACCTGCGGCTCACCCTCGGGTGCCAGCGACGGAACGAATCGCGCGCTGTGATCCTTGGGTGTGGCCTTGGCCAACTTGGCCACGCGCTCGAGCTCGGACACCTTCATAGCCTTCAGATCGGCATCACTGTAGGCGTCCTGCTTGGTAGCCTTGATGGCCACGAGCAACTCGGCATGGCGAGCACGATCACGCTCCTGCTCGCGCGCGGCCATCGCACGCAACGCCTGAAGCTCCTCAGCCTGAATCGCCACCACGCCCTCGGGCAGCTTCGGCTCAGCCGGTGGATCCTTCTTTTCATCGTCCTTCTTCTCGTCGTCCTTCTTCTCAGTATCAGCAACCGATGCCTCCAGCACTGCGAGTCGCTCTGCGGGCACGGCAGTCAACCATGCGCGATCGCCTTCGTTGAACTTGCCAGACTTGATGAGCGCCGCGACGCGCTCTTCGGGCTTGTCCATCTTCGTCTCCTTATTTGCGTCGTCGACGCGGTTATGAGCACAGCCGCACGATGCGGCTTTCGGTTCCTTCTGTGCACATTCAGCACCCAAGCTAACTGCATGATCGTGGACCGTCTGAAGCATCTTCTGGTCGCTCGCTGAGTGGCGCTTGCCTGCAGCAGCGATCAGTTCTGTAACCAGCTCCAGTTCCTCAACTTGCTCCACATCTACTTCCGCTGCAATTTCGCGCGATGTATCATCCTCTGTGCCAACATCAGCCACTGTGAGCTTGGCAAGCAGAGCCTTGAGTCGGTCAGCAACTGTCATGGCAGACTCCTTTGAAGACGATGGCGGAGGCGGCTTTTCGTGGACAATGGTTGAAGGCGGTGTGACCGGAGTCGTAACCGCCGGCTCGTCCACGAGAGACAGACCCTCCGCCGAAACCATATGACGCATGGCTCGAACGCCACACCCCATTTTGTTTGAGCATGCGCCGGTAGCGCCAGGAGGCAATAGCGCAATATGGTCGCCTTGAAGATCGCGCCAAATGCCGACATACTTTTTGCCGTTGGGAGCAACACCGCTCTTGTCTTCGACCTCAACCTCTACACCAACACTCACTTCAATGGGCTCGTTTTTCTCTGCCCGCTGCAGAGCACTCAAGGCGTCACCGCCGAGCCGCTCGGCACGTGCACGGTCGATCCATGCATCCAGGATCATGCGCCCATCAATGAAACGAGGATTATCAATACGGCCGAACGCGTGGCGATCAGCAATATGCGCAGGATTGGCCGAGACGTAACGGCCATCTACCTGCGGATGATCCCCAACAACAGGGCGCCCACACCAACTCATGTAACCACGCCGAATCTCTTCAGCAGGTACAAATTCTGGAGTATCACTGTTAGCTGCGTGCACCACCTCATCACCGATTAGCACTGTCAAGGGAACAATCAGGTGTGGGCGTTCCTGGAACAGTGCAGTACGCAACTGCGAGCCAACAGCATTGACGAGTGTGAGGTAGCGAAGCTCGCTCATAGTTGTGCCTCAACTAGTCCGACGCTGCAGCGACAGCGCGGATGCGCACCATCACCAGGCTCGATCTCAGTGCCGTCTTCTGTCACGAAATTCTCGCCTATGGGCACTTTCTGCCCAGCAAGAAACTCGCAGATATCGCAAGAGACCTCGTCATCAGTGAAGATCCACTCCATCATCTCCTGCCCTGAGAGCAAGCCTGCCTCGCGTGCCTGGTTCCACAGCTCAACTTGCCCTGCGCGCGCAGAGTTAAGACTTTCAGTCTGAGCAATCATGTCAGCACGGTCTGCAATGAGCTCACGAGTGTACCGTTCGGCAGCCTTGTCGATCTTCTCACGACTAGCGCCATCCTCGGCCATCTCAGCCCGCAGCCGTGCCACTGCGCCGGCGCCTTGCTCGGTGAGGCCGATCATGGCGCGAATCAGTTTTGCTGTTTCGCGTGGCGGTCGACCCTCAGTGAAGGCTTCAGCGATGATCTGCCGAATGCCTGCGCGTGTAGCTTTGTTGATGTCTGTGATGAGTGTGGCGCTGTGCTTGAGCGCGTGGCGCACGGCCATTGGATTGGTGCGGTCGAAGGATGCAAGAATCATTTCTTCACCGTCTGTCGCCGCACTGCGTTGGCGCCGTCTTCCATGATGTCGAGAAGGGTGCCTGCCAGTCCGTGCCGTGGTGCTGGCTTGAAGAGCTTGGCGTGGCGCTCGCGCGCCTCAAACCCAACCGCGACAGCCACGGCGCAGAGGGCGCGGATGCGCGAGAGGCGGGCATGGTCCATCAGGGAGTCCACTCTTGCTTGAAGATTGCGAAGATCAGGTAATCAGGAGTGTTGTCTGAATAGCGCTCAAACTTCATCTGCCAAGATTCGAGCACTCGGCCTTGCTGGCGATGCTCCGAGATGGCCGTCTGGAAGTTTGATGCAAGCTCAATGTCGTAGCCGCCGCCTATCAAGACAACCACCTGAGAACCAATAGCAAGCAGTCCGCCGACGTGATCGCTCGCCACTATAGGCCCCCACCCACAAGCTGGATAACGGATTTGTTGCTATCGGCATCGCTGAAGACAACTTCAGAAACAGAAGCCATCAGTCCTTCGAACCGAGCATCGCCGATATAGTTCTTTCCAAGCCCAGGCTTGAGGTATGCAACACACGCATGTGGAATGTACGTTGGATGTGTGTCTGTTGTGACGAGCGCTGAAGCAATCTTCTTGTTAAGTCTCTCAAGGTCCATACTGGTGACTGAAACATACAGCACGTCGTACTCTTCAGATGCAAAAATTGCAGTCTTACCGAGCTTCAGTGCTGCTGGTGCTTGACCCGCGAGAGCAGAGCGAACCTCATCGGCATCTTGGGTGTGCAACCCGTACTTCACTGTGACATGCGGATCGTTCTCACGTCCATCGGCAGCAAGTGCAGCATCAGGAATCGTGAGACTATATGCTAGCAACTTTTTAGCAATTTCAGGGGGCAGCTGCACTTGCGTAGAGGAGAACTTTCGCTCCTTGTCGATTGCTCTTCGCTCGCTTGCGACAGCAAACAGCGTCGCCGCCTGCGCCGGCAACTCCTCGTCCAGTAGCTCTCCGAACAGTGCGACAGCTGCGGCGAGTAGCTCCTCGGCCTTAACGCGGTTGCCCTCTAGCGCAGCCTGCTCTAGCGCCTCCATGTCTACTTTGTCACGTACACGATCAAACGCAGAACGAAATGCTGCTTCCAATCGTGGCGCGTAAGCATCGGCAACCTTATGTGTTGCCTTCCATGCAGGCTCGGCGGCAGCACGCTGCGCATCTTCTTCCGTTGCATTATCGTCTTCAGCGCCAGGAAGAGGCACACCAGGCAGAACAGGAGCAGGAGGTGGCTTAGGTAGTTCTTCCTCTGGTATGGGATCGAGCCCCCATATGCGATTACGAATCTCAGCAGAGGTCATGATCGGATCGCCACCAGCATTCTTTTGTGCTTGATTAGCAGTGGCAATCGCACCAGCAGCTGCAGTCTTCTCCGACTCGGACATTTCCTCTTCTACAGGCCACTCAATCTCGTATTTGCCATCCTTCGGCTCTGGCAGTTGGCCAACCTCAATAAAGTGATCCACGAGTTTGCGCAACGCCGGCTCTGCGACCGATGTGCGGCGCGTAGCAACCTCATCATTGAAGTTGTCGTCCTCACTCTTGCCGGTCATCTCGCCGATGCCGCTACCCAGTAGCTTGCGCTGCGGAATCCCCTTGGCTGCGGCAATCAACGCAATGACCAACTTGGCACTACTGTCGAAGGGGAATGGGCCACCGCTCAGCGCGTCTAATTCCACGCCTACAGTCTGAAACAATCGGCGCTGATTATGCTCGTACTCCGCATATTGCTCACTGATCTTCTCCTTGAGCGCTGCTAGATCAGAGTCAGACATACCAGCAGCCATCTCAGGATCGAACTTCGCGTTCATCCCGGGATGCGCCCGATGCCACGCAGCCTCGCCACCACCACCAACGAGCTTGTCTAGATCATCAAGCTTGTTCCACACAGAGCGAAGACGAGGCTCGCCGAAGATATCATCGGCAAGATTTCCCTCAACAAAATGAATGATGTGAGAATGATGAACGCGACGGGTCAAACCAGCAACAGAACCAGGCACTGGAATGCCTGTCACTGTACCTAACCTTACTTGATAGAACAACGGTTGCCCGAAGCGCTCGCTCTCCTTGTCTGCGTCCAGTGACTCGACTGTGCACTGCTCTTCACCCAGAGGCTGCAGAGACAGAACGGGCAACTTGCCATCACGCTCTTGTTCTAGGTTTTGTGCGGAACCGAGCAGCATCACTCCATAGCGCCCAAGCCCAGCGAGGACATCAAGCCGCAGCATGCGAGGCCACACCTGTAGCTGCTTGAACAGCTCCTTGGCAGCAGTCTCAAATGGCGTCTCGGTCTCTGTGTCATCGTCATCATAGACACAGCCCTTGGCACCCCAAGTCGCCTTGGGGAATGCCTCGACGATAGACTCAGCAATATCGCCGCGCTCGTAGCGCGTGCGATACATGGCTGGCGTAATGAAGTCAGCGTAGCCTAGCGCCTTGCTAACGTTGCGCTGGCCACCGAAGGTAAGGTTAGCACGCTCGGCCCATTGTGCGCGGCCAGCGATGGCAGATGCTGCAGCGCGCAACCACGCAAGCATGCCGTGGTCGCTGCCGTTTTGCTCCGACGAGGCTCTTGCCACCCTTGCCGGGCTCCACTTCCTCGGTGGGAGTCCTGGGCCGGTCCCCGCGCGCCGGGGACGGGGCGGCCGGCGCGTAACAGCCGCCCCTAGGCCGCTAAGTATGGGGCCAACGGGGCGGGGGCCAACGCGGGTGGGCCTAAGTCGCTGAGGCTACGGGCGGTTCCCACCCGCCGTCGGGGAACACGTACAGCGAAAGATCGGAATCACGCACATGTGCACGAATATTGTAAATTGATTCATCTGGTGCCCAACCACGTGCAGGACCGATGACGAAGCGCTCTTCAATATGAAGATGTCGCATTGACTCTGCGATATATTGACTGCGAGCGAGTTGACCTGCGAGAGCTTTTGCTTCTTCTATTGCTCTTTGCCATGTAAACATGTCAATCCCCAATCCAAACGCGCTTGCCACTGCGCACACGCTCAACCGCATAACGCAGCGAATCAATCACGTGATTCTTCTTGTCCTCAAGCACAGGAGTAACAAGACCAGTCATCTTGTCTGTCTTATACGAGTACATGGTGAGTTCATCAATCGTATGCTTACATCGTGGGTGAACAATGATGTCATAATTCTGAAGAAAGATGACACCTTCTTTAACGCTGTTCGGCCCCTTGATTGCTGCTGTGATCTTGGGATAGCCATGCTTCTGTAGATACGAGATCGTTTCTGGTCGTGCGCTATCTGCAGTGATTGTCCATTGTCTAGCCATGCCGTGTGCTGGAAGATCTCTACACCACACAGGGATCTCACACCCACAGGCATAGAAGCGATTCGGTCCAGGCTTGCCATGCTTCGCTATGCTCGTACATGGAACATTGGGTATCTCACAACCACAGGTAGCACGATCAAACAGATCAGGCAGATCATCAATCTCACATCCTATCTTGTATGCCTCTCGATCGATGAACAGCTGATTGCCTACTACAAAGCAGCGAATAAGAACAGAAGGATCAATCGAGAATCCCCAGTCACCACCAAACAGGAATACAGAATTCTCTGGTGTGTCGAATTCCTGCACCGTCCAATTCTTAAAGACGCGCGACTCGGCATGCTTCTCATACTCACCACGCCAGATGTGCGCATACTTTTCTGGGTCGCGCCTCTGGTCCCACTCCATCTCCTGTCGCAGCACTTCCGGGAACCACGGATTGTCAGTGTAGTTAACCTTGATGACCACAGCATCTGGAGGCAGGTCTGTGCCACGAAGAAGCACATCAACAGGATCTGTCGCATGTTTTGGATTCCAAGAAAACCACAATTCCGAGTCAGGCAAACGAATCGTAGGGCGAAGCAATGTCAGTGAGCGATCAGAAAGTGACTGCGCTTCCTCTACCCACGCAATATTGAATCCTTCGAGCGACTTGATTGACTCGGCCGTCTGCTGATGCATGCCTTGAAAAATGATGATGCCACCACCAGGCGTGGCGATGTGTGTATTCATGATGCGGAATTCTTTGTGAAGCGCATACTTAGCGATCTTGTCTTCCAGCAACCGCTTCACAGACTGTTCCAATGATCTCTGGTATTCACGGATACAAACCGCCCTCACGGTCTGCTCCATACATCGCTTGATCAGCAACTCAGCGAAGAAATGACTCTTGGCCGAACCGCGCCCTCCGTGCGCACCCTTGTAGCGACTGGGCGTCAGCAATGGCTTATAGGCATCTGGAAATGTGATGTCTAACTGACGATGAGCTGCTGTAGTGTCCGTGAGGCCATCGCCCCACTTCTGTAGCATGCGAGCCCAGGCTGACTGCTGCTGATTAGGCATGCTTGATCAACAGAGCTGTATAGTAACGCTCACCTTCATCTGCCGTATGCGAGACAACTGTCCAGCCTTGATCACGCAGCATCTCTAACAATCCAACAAACTCCTCGCGATCCTTGGATTCAACCAGCCCTGTGTTACCAGAACCTGTGACAAGGCTACACAAACCGTACTTCATGGTGTTCTTGCTAATTAGCGGCATCACAGACCACATCCTTTATGTATCATTGCCATGGTCAATCCCTTGCATGTATGCAATGCAATCACGCGCAACTATCGATCCAATTTTGAATAGCAAGCGACGTGCCACTTCAAGATTGTTCTTAACATCAACAAGAGCATCGTGTGCGCTGCCATCATACTTAATGCCGAATCGTTCCAGCAGTGCTGGCATGTTAAGGGGAATATTATCCATACCATGCTCCATAAACATGACCCAGCAAGCAAGATGGTATGTGTCCAGGCATCGATACTCACAAGGAAAGAAGCGGTCTGGACCGTACAGCGCGCGCAAGTGTGGAATGTCAAATGCTGCGATGTTATGCCCTGCCAGGCGAGCAACAGAATACTTCTTGTGTGGAGGTTTCTTTCCAACCATGGGCACCGACTTATGCCGATTGAGGAATGCGTCGATTAAGGATTGTGCCTGTGCGCGTGACTTGATGTTGGACCGTTTGTTCCAGACATCAACACACTTGATAAACTCTTCACGATCTGGGACAAGCTTCTCTTCAACAGCAACCATATTGCCCGTGTACCCCGTCAGATGTGCGAACACATTGCCTCTCATTGCCTCGATCTCCCAAGGATCGTCAAGGACATGAAAGGCAATCTTGTACTCTACTTGCTCTACAGAAACAAGCGTCTTTGCGTCAACTGCAATGGCAGCAAACTGAAGAATGTGATGCTTACCTGGCTCTCTGCCTGAGGTCTCAAGATCGAAGAAGACTAGATGGCCATTATTGCTGGTCATAATTGCCCTTCAATACAGAAAGGATTACTTGTCTAGCACCTTCCACATCACCACTCTCAAACATCCTTCGAGCCTCGGCCACCTCATTAGGCCAAACAGGTCTTGTCTCCATGAATCGAATGGCACCATTAACAGAGTTCACCGAAATCTCATTGAGGCGATCGAGAAGTTCGTTAGCTTCTCCTCTCAGTTGACGCCGTCTTTGCCGGTAGCAGCACTCAATCTCATAGGCGATGCGCTTCTTCTCTTCTGAGACGCTGCGAGGTCCACTCATGACTGCTCTCCCTCTACAATCTCTGCATCGACTGTGTCTGGCAGCAAGCTGTGCCCAATGGCGCCACTGCCAAGTTCCTGCACGCGCCTCACATAAGCACTCAGCTTCTGCTTGTCGTCTGTGAGGCTCTTCGCCTCTGCAATCAGAGCTTGAATGAAGGCGTCAATGTGCTCAATCAAGATGCGCTCACTGAGAAGCTTCTGCCATGCCAGCTCTGCTTGACTGAGCTTGGCCCGCGTGGCCAGCAGGCGGTGGACCTCGTCCCAGGCGTTGTTAATCAAGGCCTGCTGCTCTACTATAGCGGCCAAGGCCTCGTACCCCCGCTTAACCCCCTGGAGGTTTTCCCTATCCAGCTCCATGAGGACCACACCCAACGCTGCACGAAAACTGATAGTCACGCCCGTGGGTTTTCCTGCAGTGATATTGCTCAAGACTTCTGCTGTTCGGGCATCGACCAGGGCCAGCTCCTCGCGGCAACTAGCAGCCTCCTCTAGCTTACTGAGGTCGAAATGCTCACGGAGCCCCTGAGGGAGCACTGCACTGTACTTACTTGCGCGGCCTGTCTTCCAGTTTTTGCTAGCTGGCCCGACCAGAGACTTGCCACCGTGCCGTCGGCAACGGTTAGATCCCTTGATTGGATGTACGCAACAATAGCGCGGAGGATCACTATTCCTGAGCTTTGCACCGCACCGTCCAGGTGTAGGATCTGCGCTACCGCGATCCTGCTTGTTAGGATCATTGAGTGTGTTCATAGGGCAGCATTCATCTCATGCAGTAGCAAACGGTTTGTACAATGGACTGACTTCCTCGAGACAGCGCCAACGTTTGATGTAGATCAGTCGGAATCCGTCCTCCTTGATTGATCCCTTCCACATGAACCACTGTCCAGCTCTGCCATGTTCGATGATCGGTTTTCCCCACTGCTGGTAGTCCCACCTCTGTACCCGCGTAATGATACTCCCAGTATCATCCTCCAGGGTCATGTTCAGGAACAAAGGGTCTTTATCAATCAGCTTTCCCCCTCGCTTCACTACGTTACCATACTCATTCAGATCACGCAAATTGAGATCAGCAATCTTAGCAAGAAAGACATAGTCTCCCTGGCCCTCGATATCCTTCACACGATAGATCTTCCCACTGATAACATTGAAGTCTTCAGGACGATCATAGATCATCTTGAATCGTCGCTCTCCCTCAAAGATGTCATCATACGGAGTTTTTGCCTCACTTAGCAACTTGCGTTGCCCCGGGAGCAGGGCACGTCCTGAGGAACGACGTGCGATGATGTCTTCAGCCTTCTTCGGTCCAACTCCCTTGATGTTCGTGAGACCACCGATCAACTTACCATCAACAACAGACCACTCTAGACCAGACCTCTCTGCGTCCACAGGAGTGTACGCAAAGCCTTCCTGCACGAGATCGCGCAATACGTTCACGCCTTGCGCTTCATCCTTTTCGTGCCTCAAGCAAGCGGCGGCAAACTCCAACGGCCAATGGGCTTTGAGGACGCAGCACCAGTAGCTGATGATTCCATAACTGATGCCGTGACTCTTGTTGAATGCCCACGAGCCAAACGTGCACATGTTCTCCCAGATCTTCCTTGACTCTTCCTCGTCAATGCCATTCTCAATGGCACCATCACGAAACCGTTCCCAGTACTTGTTGAAGAACTCCTCGCCCATGCTCTTGCTCATGGCCTTACGAAGCTCACTGACATCTTCCCAAGACAGACGACCAACATCCCTACCGATCGCCATGACCTGTTCCTGGTAGATCACCACACCATAGGTCATTGCCGTAATCGGTTCTAGCATCGGATGCATATACCGAACGGGTTCCTTTCCAATGCGTCGCTGAATGAACGCTGTAGCAGCGCCACAGTGTAGCGGCCCAGGGCGGGCCAGCGCACCAATCACTGCAAGATCATCAAACGTCTCAACCTTCATCTGCCGACACAAGGCCTGTAGCGCGTAGCCCTCAAATTGGAAAATGCCGCTGTAGCGCTGTGTATTCAATATGCTGAATGCTGCCTCATCATCTAGAGGATATTCTAGCAACCACTTACGCGTCTTGCCAATCTGATCAAGGCAATCCTGAAGCACGCTCAAGACGCGCAATCCCAGTGCGTCAATCTTGAGCATGTTCAGTGCTTCAGCATCCTTCTTGTCCAATTGCACCGCGCCGGAATTGTCGATGGTGCAATAACCGACGATAGGCTCTTGACATACCAGCACACCAGCAGCGTGCTTACCAGTGTGCTGCGCGTGGCCTTCGAGTATCCCTGCGATGCTCATCGCAGGATACTTTTCCAACAAGGCCTTTCCCACTTCGAGCGTCTCCAACGCATCTTTAACGCAGAACTGAGCGCGAGCATCACCGGTACTCCGCTCAATGACCGCGTCCTGCACCTTGCGCACTTCCCAAGATGGAATGCTGAGGCCCTTTGCAGTGTCACCCAACGCGCTCTTTGACTTCAGTCTAGACACAGTACCAATACGGCCAACACGATTCTCTCCATATTTATCACATAGATATGTGATAACCATGTCGCGTCGCGTGTCCTGGAAGTCAATATCAACATCAGGCAAATCAGCACGCGTCACATCAATGAATCGTTCAAACATCAAGTCGTGCTTTAGAGGATCGACCTCAGTGATTCCCAGCAAGTAGCAGACCAAACTACCAGCACTAGAACCGCGAGCAGGCCCGACCAGCATGTTGTCCTTTGCCCACACTAACAGGTCAGCAAGCATGAAGAAGTAGTCTTCGAACTTCTTCTCAGCTATCATGTCGAGCTCGCGTTTCATTCGCTCAAGATAGACATCATCTAGCGTGAGACCGCGTTTCATTGCACCGTCACGACACAGTTGAAGAAGCGACAACTGTGAGGCAATCTTGATGTTCTCAGCACGAGGCAATTCAGCATTACACAGCTTTGCTATCCTGCCAATGTTAACAAATTCCTCTTCACCTGCCTGCGGAACTGCTAGACATAATTCATCCTCTGCTAGAAGATGCATTGGCGTCGTTCTAGTCAGCTTGTCTCGCTGAGACAAGATCTCATAGGCCACCTGATCTTCGAGTCGAGGGTAATGGTTGTCACAAACAACAGTATGCTGGAACCGCACGTCACGAGCAACAGTGTTATTCCATACCATGTTTGTCGGGCACATTGCCAGGTACACATCATCACTCGGATCAAGCAAATTGGTGTTTGTGCCGTGCCCCATTAGCACAATTACATCTTCACTTAGGTCGTTGATGTGCCCATAGCTTACGCGTGGGTAGTAGTAGAAGCCGTGCTTGTTGGCCATGCTAAGCACCACGTACATTTCCTGCAGGCCGTCAGAATTCTTCGCCAGCAGAGTTGCTAAGCCTCCCGGCTGCCGCTCACGCTTCAAGCAATCAGAAACAACGGGCACTGCCACGCCGTAGATGGGTTTCACATCATGCTTCTTGCATGCCTTTGTGAATGCGACATAGCCCCAGGTACCTGTATCGGTGATGACAGCACAACGTTCGTCGTGATGAGACAAATGTCTCAACAGCACACTCAGAACGTCATCGATTCGACCGAACGCTTTCCTGAACGAGTACTCTGTACGCACCCGTAGCTGAATCACGACTTGCCCTTTCGCAGCTTTAGTCGAATAGCGAAAATTCGCTCTCGTTCATTGGCAACAAGAGAATCATTAATCAAATTCATTGTAGACAAAGATGTCAACGCTTCGTCATACAATCCCAAGCCGACCAAGACGCGCCTGATTTCTTTGTCGTTCAGAAAGACTCTCATATGCGATTGTCCTTGGTCCGCAGCCAGCGAAGAATGGTCGCGAGACTACGAGCATCGTCTAACGCACGATGTGTGACAGGAGGTTTCTCACCTATCACGCGAGCATATAAATCTTCTTGCTTGAGACGATCTGATTTCTGTCGAGGAACCTCAAGATCCATCGTGAGCTCAACTGTGCAGATAGGCTCTGGCGGCCAGGGAAACCGCATCAGCATATTCACCCGTGCCAGCTCCCAGTACATGACGCCAAGATCATAGCTGATGTTATGTGCTAACCATCTACGTTCGCCCAGCACAAAGGTTGTGATAGCCCTCAGCACGCCAGCAAAAGAAGGTGCATCCTGCAGCATCTCAGTAGTGATATTGTTCCACTCAGTTACCTGTGCAGGAATAGGCCAGAGAATTTTCGGCTTGATCAAGAAGTGTATGTGATCTTTTTCCTCGAGTGTCTCATCATCCAGCTTCACTGCGCCAAACTCCATCATCTCTGGCTGCTGGTCCATCGGCACAGTGCTCGGTTTCAACCCACCAGTTGCTTCGGTATCCCAAACGATCATGGCTGTTTCTCACTGATCCTTCGATCCTCTGCCTCAAGCATGAAGCTATACACACCCAGATCGTGTATGCTGTCTACATGCCCAGCGTAAGGCATGGTGACATAGCGCACCAGCTTACCAACAACCTGCGTTATCAGTCCATATCGTACGAAGTCATCGTGCGTCTGAAGATGAATTCCATTTGGAAACAGAACAATCATCGCATCAGCAAATCGCTTTTCGCTATCGCCGTAGTCGCTACGACGATCTTTGTACGTTTGTACAGCTTGCTTGAGAAGTTTCTCTGCCGGTCCTGATTTCATCCCAGCCTCCTGCTGCGTGGTTGCAGGCAAACAATTCCATTCTCTCGGTACATGGCAACAACATCATCATCATCATCCATAGCAAAAGCAATCTTGTTCCCTTGTGCAATCAAATTGAGCAAGACCTCATTCTTGATAAGCGCTGCCGGTCTACGATCACGTGTGAATCTCATGAATATTAAACCAAAAGGAAGATCGTGCTTACTTAGCCAATGCTCTGTGATCTGTCTTTTTGAGGAATATCTGCCTGTGCTGTACACAATGCCACCGCCGCGTTGCGACCATGCACGAACCAGCTCTGCTTCAACCATATGAGGGCTATCCAGGTCGCAGAGCCTGTGATACAGCTCATATTCACCTGAATTTGCATAATGTACACGATGCCCATCATCGCACAATGTGCCATCAAGATCAATTATGGCTAGACCCAACTCAGGCGCGTTCATAAAGATTCCCGTCGGCGTAAATGTGTTTGATGCCAACTTCTTCAGCCCAGTTCATTGCAGAGTAGAGAGTAGGGAAGAATCCACATCCGTTTCTGTTCGCACTCGTATTGCACATGAACGGCAATCCAGTCATGCTCATAAAGTTGCGCAGTAAGCATGACAGGAATTCAGGTCCCTCAGTCGCTGTGTCTCCCACGCCTCGGCCAAGATCTTTGATCACCTGTACACGTGCTGTACCATCAAGATGGACAACAGATGGTGCTGCCTCAACAGTGCAGTCTTTGGCTACATGGTCAAACAGCATGTAGTAGTCATCTGTGCCGCCGCTGCCGAACCATTTGGTTTTCTGAGAATCAAGAACCATAGGAGCCACGGGTCGCCAGTATTCCCGTCCCTTGATCTTGTTGAGAAGATCCTTGGCGCCATTCACAGCGGGATTCATGAGAATGCTGCGAGCACCTAATGCTCGTGGGCCTATCTCAGCGCGACCCTGCATGCACAGAACGGGCAGGTAAGAGTCTGCGATAATGCTAGCAAGCGCCTTGGCGTTGCACACGACCTTAGTCCACCGATCTACATGAGAGAATCCTGCATGAAACTTAGGCCCCGAATATGGCGACCATTCCAGGTGCCATTGATCACTCCTGCTTGCTAGGGCGCAGGCAGCGCCAATGGCATTGCCAGAATCGTTAGCGCAGGGAGGAACAAACAGTTCCCAAATGTGTTCACAGTTCCTCAGAGCGCTATTCCATTTGATGTTGAGCGCTGATCCGCCTGTGAAGATAAGCCGCTCTCCGTATTGTGTATTACGCTTCACTCCACTGATCAGCATCAAAGTCAACCACTCATGAATTGATGCCAACACGTCTTCGTCTTTCAATCCACGAAGATGGTTATTTGTCATGACACTGCGACACAATTGATGCTCTAAAACTGCATCCTGATAGTGTCCTGAAGGCATGCGCTTGCGTTCACTTTTGTTTACCAGATATATGTAATTGCGATTTAGCTCAGACATCAAATCGGCA
>Ga0209382_10000499_pt1 | contig 65030 bp, 46 predicted proteins | sample SoiMetdeltSBSDD5_FD_187599 | JGI IMG/M metagenome (GOLD analysis project Ga0209382, IMG submission 187599) | Bulk soil microbial communities from a Populus tree surrounding site in Tennessee, USA - Soil MetaG P. deltoides SBSDD5 (SPAdes) (version 2) | ecosystem: Environmental > Terrestrial >...
TGAGGAATTCCTCGTTCTGCGTGGCGTGCGTGTACGAGTACTTGAAATTGACGACCGTCTTCGGCGTGATGCGGTAGTTGCCGCTGAAGTACAACTGGTGCGCCTGGTTGTCCGGCCACAATGCGATCGGCAGCTGCATGTTGGCGCGCAATACCGGGTCGAGCGTCACGGGCTGACCCAGAATGCCGACCAGTCCCGCGGCCGGAATCGTGGGCGTCATGCTGCTGTTGTTGTTCGTGTACCACGATCCGTAGTAACCCGCCGTCATGTTCAGGCGCGGGCCGACCCAATTGAGCTTGACGTCGAGCTGGCGGATCGTCGAGTTCACCGGCTCGGGCAGCAGGAAGAACGCATTGCCCGAAATCGTCCCGGCGGCGTTCGTCCCTGCGCATCCGGGCGCCGAGGTCGCCGTGCAGCTGAAGCCGATGCCGAAGTGGCGCGCCCCGACCTTGTCCTCGTTCTTGAAGTTCACTTCCATCTGCACGTTGCCGAACCATTTCTCGCCGTTCAGGCTGAAGCTCTTGCGCTTCAATTCGAGATCGAGCTCGTTGCCGATGCGCGGCGCAGCAAGCGGGCGCACGATGGGCGTGGTGCTGCCAGCGCCGGCCAATCCGGTGTTGATGGTGCGCGGGTCGTGACGCACGAGCTCGCTGTACTCGCCCCAGAGCTTCATGTCACCGAGCTTGCGGTAGGAGAATCCGACCTCGCGGCTGTCGAGGCCGAGATTGCGGCCCTCGACCGAGAACCACTTTCCGGTCACGCTGTCGCGGTCTACGACGCTGAAACCGAGCAGGCCGTAGCCCTTCTGCTCGCGCAGGCCGTTGAACATGCCGAAGCGCGCCCGGTCCTTCTCGTCCCCGCTCACCCAGCCCAAGCCCATGCTGAGCGAATTGCCCGGCTCCTTCAGCTCGCCGAGGTCCTGGCCGCGAGCGGTGCCGAAGGCACCAAGCACGGCGATGGCGATGACGGTCTGACTGAATGCTTGAAATGTTTTCGCTGTTGTCATGATCGCTCGCTCCCTCACCGGAACATGAACTGCGGGGTCGGGTTCGTGAACGCCGGGTTGTTCCCGCCGTGCACCTGGGTATGGCAGTTGAGGCAGCCCCGCGCCTGCGTCAGGTAGATGCCGCTCCTGCCGCTGGTCGTCGGTCCGAGCACCGCGGGCGGCTGGCCCTGGCCGCGCAACTGAGCGATGAAACCTCCGTGCGGCGTGTGGCATTGGTGGCAGAGGAACGGCGGCCGGACTTTCAGCATGCTGTCGGCCACTGTGCCGTGCGGGTTGTGGCAGATCGAGCAATCCTCGTTCACCGGCTCATGGCTGTGGACGAACGGCCCACGCTTTTCGGCGTGGCACTGGTAGCAGGTCTCGACCACGCTGTCGCGCTTCATCAGCGCCTTGCCGATCGAGCCGTGCGGGTTGTGGCAATCGGAGCAGGCAACCTTGCCTTCGAGGATCGGGTGGCGGAACGTCCGCTGGACCTCGGCCCGCTGCTGCTTGTGACAAGCAAAGCAGACTTCGGGCTGCGTGATCTTCGTCAGCACCTTGTCGGTCGAGTGCATCGTATGGCAGCTCACGCATGCGTTGCCGCGCGCCTGGTGGGTGCTGCCGTCCCAGTGCGTGCGCTTGCTGCCGCCCGCGTGGCAGGTCTGGCAGATTGCGTTCTTGTCATCGGCCGACATCGTCTTGCTGCCCGGGTTCTTCAGGCCGCCGACACCTCGCCCGCCGCCGGCTTTCACGTGTTCGGTGCCGTCGCCATGGCAGGTGGAGCAGTTTCCGGCGTTTGCCGGGCCTCTCACGTTCCCCTTGGCGCCGTGAACCGAGCCGGTGTAGTGATTGACGGTGGCTTCATGGCAGCCCTTGCAGACTTCGGGCCCGGGGGCCTGCGCCGCGGCTTGCCCGGCCAGGACGGCCAGGCCGCCTCCCAGCAATACCGCTCCGATCCAATTTCCAAGCGTGCGAGTGAGCTGGAACCGCGGACGAGCTGCCATTTCGTCTCTCCCTGGAATGCTGCCTTGCGGGATTCTCTTTTTTCTTGCTTCCGCCTACGTTTGGATCATGCCAACGATTTCACGCATTACAGCGCGGTTTGTGCGCTGCCCATTGACCTGAATCAAACGGAGAGGGCAGCATGTCTCGTTGACTCAGGTCAAATCGCGCACCGGATTCGGTGAGAAGCTTTGTGCGATGCAACAGGGGCTTCCAGTGAGAGACATCGCAAACGGCAACGGCGCAACCCGCGAGCCCAGGCTGCTCGAGGGCGTGCTCTCCAACGTTCCTCTGTTCCGCGGCATCGGGCAGCACCAGGTTGCAGAACTCGCCGCGCGGGCGAAAGCGATGCATTTCCGGCGCGGTGCGACGGTTTGCGGGCGGGGCCGTTGCCTCCCCGGGCTGTACGCGGTTGCGTATGGTCAGGTGAAGCTCTCGTTTCGCGGCGAAGGCGAAGAGCGCGTGGCGCGCATCGCCGGCCCCGTCGAGACGTTCGGATTGGCGGCCGCGATTCTCGCCCGCCCTGCGCCCTACGAAGCGACGGCGCTGGATGATTCGCTGCTGGTCATGGTCCCATCGGCCGCAGTCTCGCAGTTGATCGACCATGATCCGCGCTTCGCGCGCGCCGTCATCGCCGATCTCGCCGAGCGCACGTTGCTGCTGCTCGCGGAAGTGGAGTCGGGTGCGCTGCACGGCGGCGTGCAGCGGCTTGCGGGCTACCTGGATGCGCTGGCCGGTGACAGCGCCAACCGGACCTGCACCGTGCGGCTGCCGACGACCAAGACGGTGATCGCCTCGCGGCTCGGGATCAAGAAAGAGACGCTGTCGCGGCTGCTGCGCGATCTCGCGCATCGCGGCCTGATCGCGGTCGAGCAGCGCGAAATCGCAATCCTCGACCGGATGGGCCTCGCGGCAATCGCGCGGGAACAAGCCTAGCTGCGCCGGCCGCGCCGGTCGCTCGACGAGGCCACTTCGATTGCGCCCGACCACCCTCAAGTTCAAGGTCGGGGTCTATCCGGCGCTCGCGATGCTCGCTGCGCTCGCGCTGTTCGCGGTGCTGCTGGTGCGGCACCAGCGCGAGGAGTTGCGTGGCGAAACGGTGAAGCACGTGGCCCAGCTCTCCGAGGTCCTGATCCGCAGCACGCGCTTCGCGATGCTGCAGAACCGTCCTGAATACGTGCACCAGATCATCCGCGACGTCGCACGCGAGCAGAACATCGCGAAGGTGAGGATCCTCAGCAAAGAGGGCGTGATCATCGACTCGACCGACATCCGCGAGCTCGGCACGAAGGTAGACCGCAAGGCCGAGGGCTGCCTCACCTGCCACCAGACGGACAAGCCTCCGCAACAGCTGCCGGCGGGCGAGCAGGCGCGCGTGTTCGTCACGTCGGAGGGCGAGCACATGCTCGCCAGCATGCAAGTGATCCGCAACGAGCCCTCGTGCTCGACGGCCTCGTGCCACGTGCACTCGAAGGCGCAGTCGGTGCTCGGCGTGCTCGACATCGTCTATTCCACTGGATCGTCGTCGTATATTTTTTTTACTGCACGGTGCGCGCAATCGCGCGCTTCACCGCTGACCCGAGGCCTGACTTCGTCATAGCAGTTCGTTGATCAGGTAGTAGGCGTTGTCCTTCAGCTTGTGCCACGCGCCGCGCCTTTGCCACCGGTCCAGTTCGATTTCCTCCGCCCGCTTGACGTATTTCTCGAAGATTGCGTCGAGCTTGCCCGTCAGCTCCTGATCCTTGATCGCGAGGCTGATTTCGTCGTTCGTTTCGAACGAGCGGTCGTCGAAGTTGCTCGAACCCACCGCACTCCAGACGCCGTCGACGGTCATGATCTTCTGATGCAGCAGCGTGTGCGAATACTCGAACAGCCGCACACCGCACTTCAACAGCTTTTCGAAGTTGCGGTGCCCGGCGTGCTGCACCATCGGGTTGTCCGAGCCGCTGGTGGAGGGCATCAGCACGCGCACATCGACTCCGCGCTTGACCGCGTCGCCGAACGCGTCGATCGCGTCGGGCTCCGGGATGAAATAGGGGTTCTGGATCCAGATTTTCTTGCGCGCCAGGCAGATCGCGGTGTGATGCAGGATCTTGATCGCGGGGGCGGAGCTCTGCGGCTTGACGAACACGGCATGGATCAGCGCGTTGCCGGCCGGCTCGAGTTGCGGGAAGACAGCGTCTCCGAGGAACAGCTCGCCGGTTTCTCCGACCCAGTTCTCGCTGAACGCGCCCTGGAGACTGTGCACGATCGGGCCGTGCAGCCGCACGCTCACGTCCGCATAATGCTTGCCGTCCTCTGCATTGCCCAGCCATTCGTCGACGACGCAGTGGCCGCCGACGAAAGCCTCCTTGCCGTCGACGATGACCATCTTGCGGTGGTCCCGGTCGTTCAGCACGCCCAGGTTGCGGAGCGAATGATCGTGGAACCTGTGCACCTTGCAGCCCGCGCTGCGGAGCTGCTGCAGCACGTCCTTGCCGATGTTCCTGGAACCATTCGCATCGAGCATCACGCGCACCTGTGCGCCCGCGCTTGCACGCGCGCACAGCGCTGCCGCCACGCGGCGGCCTAGCGTCCCATCCCTCCACAGGAAGGTTTCGAAATGGACGGACTTCTTGGCCGCACCGACACTCTGCAGCATGGCTTCGAAGAACGCCCCGTTTTCCAGCACCTCGACAGAATTGCCTCCGACCGGGGTGCCGAGCGTCAGGCCCGACAGCGACGGCACGAGCTTGTCGATCGGGGCGTCGCAATCGACGCGCAAGTGCGGGTCCCGGTGGGTGCGGATCGACCAGATCGCGATCCCCGCCAACGCGAGCAGGCCGAAGAGCAGCAGAAACCAGAGCGAGGGCATCGATAGTGACGCTACCTAGCGGCGGCGCTTGCCCGTTCGCGACGCTCTCGACGGTCGCTGCGCCTCGTGGATCGCTTCGCCCGTCCCGCCGGCCAGCTTCGGCGTGATGTTGTCGTCGATCCACTTCGGATCCCACCACTCCACCGGAAGAATCGCTACACCGTGCAAATAGACGCCGTAGTGCAGGTGGTCGCCGGCTGCGAGCCCGGTCTCTCCGGTTCGGCCGAGGATCTGCCGCTGCTGAACAGCCTCTCCGACTTTCACGTCGATCTGGCTGAGATGACCGTAGAGCGTGAAAAGGCCGATCCCGTGGTCGAGAATGACCGTGCTGCCGTAGATGCCGAGGTCTCCGGCGAACACGACCGCGCCGCTGTTCGCTGCCTCGACGGGGTAACGCTTCGTGACCGAGAGGTCGTAACCGAGGTGATACGCGGTGTCGATCTGTTCGCTGTTGTAGACGTAAGTGCGGTGGTCGGCGAAGTTCGCCTCGACCTTGGAATTGCTGAGCTGCACGAACGCGCCTTTCCACAGGATCGACGGCGAAGCCTTGCGCGTAATCGCAGTGATCTTGTCTTCGTTTTCCTTGCGCAGCTTTTTGTTCACCAACACGAAAACGTCCTTCGGCGAGCCCTGGCGCGCCGCGGCGTCGGCGACGAGCGGGACCACCTTGGCTTGCAGGAAGCTGTCGGAGATCACGAGGTTGCTCTTGCGGTAGCGGAAATCCTTCAGCTCGTAGACGAGCCCCATCTCGCGCGAGTTACCGGCCTTGTCGGTAGCAACGAGAACCGCCTTGGCGTCCCTCGGGGCGTCGTAGGGGTGAGCAAAAAGCGCGAAGAACCGGTCGGGATGACCGTTGATCACGCCGCGCGCTCCGGGAAAAAAGTAGCTGCCGATCTTCACGCCGCTCGTCACCGCATCCGCAGACGTCTGGTACACGATCGCGCCGACGCCGCCGAAGTTCACATACCGGTCGTCGGCGACCAGGTTGATCGTCGGGGGAGTGAGATCGATCGTCAGCTGCTTCTGCACGACCGCCTCGTTGCCTCGGAACAGGCTCGCGTCGCGGGCCACTACCTGCAGCGTCGCGGGGCCTTCCTTGATGCCGGAAAGCTTCGACAGGACGACCGTGACCGTCTTCTCGGCGACCGGTGGCGCGAACTGCTCGGACGCGATGCTCGCCTCGCCCAGTTTCACTTCGACCGACTTGAGGCCGGTGCCCTTGTCGGTGATCACGATGTCGATCGGGCCCCTGCCAACCGTGTCGGACTCTGGCTTGAAGACGATCTGCGGCGGTTCGGATTCAAAACGCGGCTGCAGGTACCAGGCGCCGGCTGCCAGGCCCGCGATGAGAAGGATGAAGAGAAAAAGCAAGGCGGCGGACTTGCGCCGCGGGCGATCGTTGTCGTGGAAGCTCATGATCTGCGTTGTATTGAGTTCGATCGGCAGGCTGGCTTGGCGATAAAGCTGGCGACCCCACGGGGATTCGAACCCCGGTTACCGCCGTGAAAGGGCGATGTCCTAGGCCTCTAGACGATGGGGTCCCGGAACGCGGACTTCTGGGACTTGTGTGGTGGAGGTAACCGGGATCGAACCGGTGACCTCTTGCATGCCATGCAAGCGCTCTCCCAGCTGAGCTATACCCCCACGCAAGGGCGCGAATTATAGATCACTTGCAGGGTCCCAGGCGACGGCCCTTGATCTTCGTCGTCATCTCGAAGGGTTCGCCCTTGCCCTTGCCTTTGCCGGGCGAGCTGATCTTCGTCTCGCCCTCGACCGTTCCCCTGCCGTAGCGCGTCGTGCCGGAGCCGCGCATGCCGGATTTCGGGCACGACATCTCCCAGGAATAGCTGTCGCCGCTCTTGCCCTTCGGCGTGATCTTGCAATCGGGTTCGGGCTTGCCCTGCATGCGCGCCGGGTCCTTGACGTCGGCTTTCGTGATGCAGCGCTTCATCGTCAACGTCTGTGGCTTGGGCAGCTGGTCCGAGATCATCGTGTTGGTGAATTCCCACTGACCCGGTTCCATCCTCTGCGCGTGTGCTGCCATTGAGGCAAGCGCAATCCACGACCCCACCAGAATGCGAAACATCAGTCCCCCTTCTTTTTTATTTGAACAGCTATTTGCATGGCCCGACGCGGCGACCCTTGGTCTTCGTCGTCATTTGGACGTTCTGACCCTGGCCCGACATGGTCATCTTCGTCTCGCCCTCGATGGTGGCCCCGGCGAGACGCGCGGTTCCGGTGCCGTTCATGCCGGCTTTCGGGCACGAGATGTCCCACGACACCGAATCACCGCTCTTGCCCTTGGGCGTGACCTTGCAGTCGCTCTCGGGTCGCGGCTGCCACCCCGCCGGGTCGGCCACTTCCTTGCTGGTAAGGCAGCGCTTCATCGTCATCGTCTGCGCTTGCGGCAGCATCGGCGAGCTCATGGTGTTGGTGAATTCCCATTCGCCGGCTTCCATCTGCTGTGCCTGCGCGGCGAGAGCGGCGAGCGCGACCATCGATCCGATCCAGATGCGAAACACGAAGCCTCCCTTCAGTTCGAGTGAAGTTGTTTGGACAGCCGCGCCAGCACCGTCTCGCGCCCGAGCAACTCGAGAACGGCGTCGAGCGACGGGGTCTGCGTGCGGCCGGTCACCAGCAATCTTACCGGCATCGCCAGTTCTGGCATCTTGAGGCCGCTCGCCTTGAGCACGCCGCTCACAGTCGCGGCGAGCGACTTGCGGTCCCAGGCTGCGTCGGCCAGTTTGGCTGCCAACATCTCGATCGCCGGCCGCACGCGCTCGCTGAGCGTCTCGGCGACCTTTGCCGGCGCCGGTGCTTCGTAGCGGTAGAAGAGCGTTGCCGCATCGGCGAGCTGTGCAGTCGTCGAGGCGCGCTCCTTGAGCAGCGCCACCACCTGCTCGAGCGGCGGGCCGTTCGCGATATCGACACCGAGCGAGCGCAGCACCGGCAGCGCGAGCTGCGCCAGGCGCACGTCGTCGGCCGACTTCAGGTGCTGCTGGTTGATCCACGAAAGCTTCTCCGGATTGAACTGCGCCGGCGAGCGGCTGACGTGCGCGAGGTCGAACCACTCGATGAAGCGCGCGACCGGGAACACCTCTTCGTCGCCGTGCGACCAGCCGAGACGCGCAAGGTAGTTCACCAGCGCTTCAGGCAGGTAGCCGTCGTCGCGATATTGCGTGACGTTCACCGCGCCGTGGCGCTTCGACAGGCGCTCGCCGTCGGCGCCGAGGATCATCGGCACGTGCGCGAATTCCGGCAGCCGCGCACCGAGCGCGCGAAAGATGTGGATCTGGCGCGGCGTGTTGTTGACATGATCATCGCCGCGAATGACGTGCGTGATGTCCATGTCGAGGTCATCGACGACGACGCCGAAGTTATAGGTCGGGACGCCGTCGCCGCGCAGCAGCACGAGATCGTCGAGCTCGGCGTTGGGAAATTCGATAGGCCCCTTGACGAGGTCGTTCCAGCCAGCGCTGCCCTCCTCTGGCGTACGAAAGCGGATCACGGGGGCGCGATCCTGGGGAGGAACGAGGCCCGCCGCGCGCGCTCGCTCCGGACGCCACCGACCGTCATAGCGCGGCTTGACGCCCTGCGCACGCTGCGCGGTGCGCAACTCGTCGATCTCTTCCTTCGTCGCCCAGCAGGGATAGGCGTGGCCCCGCGCGATCAGCTGGTCGGCGATCTGCGTATATCGCGGCAGCCGCTGCATCTGGAATAGTGGGCCTTCATCCCAATCGATGCCGAGCCACTTCATCCCTTCCAGCATCGCGTTCACCGACTCCGCGGTCGAGCGCTCGAGATCCGTGTCCTCGAAGCGCAGGACGAACTTCCCCGCATGACGTCGCGCGTACGCCCACGAGAAAAGTGCGGTGCGCGCCCCGCCGATGTGCAGGAAACCAGTCGGGCTCGGTGCGAAGCGCGTTCGGATCGTCATCGGAAGCAGGCGATTCTACGGCAGCGGCGCGCGACGCTGCGCGGCCTCGGCCGCCGAGCCTAACTTCCGGGGAATGCGCTGATTCCGCTTGTGCTTACTCTTCCTGCCACAGGAAGGCGACGTGCGTCGACTTCCCTGCCGTCACGGTCGCGACGCGATCCAGCGTCTTGCCATTCTGCGTCGCACGGATCGTGTAGCGGCCGGCCGGAAGCCTCGCGAGCAGGAACGGGCCGTCGGATACCGCCTCCAGCACCGTGTTGCCGCGCGCATCGCGGATGAGCACGTTCACGCCCGCGGTGAATTGGGCGCGCGGCGTCGCCTGGTTTCCGAACTCGAGCGCAAGCGAATAATCGCGCTGCGCTTGTCGAAAAGCGTCCGCCTCTTCCTGGCCGACGCCGCCGGTCACATACTGGACCTGCCCGGCGATCTTCGTCGCCGGCAACGAGGCAACCGGACCCTCCGGTGTTTGCGCTGCAAGCGCAGGACGGATCATGAGCGCAGCACCGAGAACGATCATGTGTGCAAGTTTCATGGGGATTCCTTCTGTCGGGTAAAATCGCCACCTCTTCATCGGGGTGGTTAGCTCAGCGGTAGAGCATCGCTCTCACACAGCGGGGGCCACTGGTTCGATCCCAGTACCACCCACCAAACAATCAATAGCAGTAGCCCACGCTCGCGCCGAGCGCGAACGCACTCGCCACGAAATTCAGGCGAGCGAGAAGGAAACCGGGGTAGACCGGTTTCCTTTGCTCACGAAGAGGGGGCTACTGGTGCGATCCCATTGCCCCCAGACAAGCCGTCAGTTCTTAGCGGGCGGAACGATGACGACGGTATCGCCGCCGGGTTTGCCTGGCGCGCCTTGCGGACCGGACGGACCGGACGGACCCGCCGGGCCTGCCGGGCCGGGCACCGGAACCGACTTCTCGACCACGGTTTCCTTCTCCTTCACGATGGGACCCGGCGTGGGCACGGGCTGAACGACGGTTCTCGTGTCCGTGGTTCTCACTTCTCTTTCACACGCAGTCACTCCGAGTGCGAGAACGATGGTAGCGGCAGATAGCATCAGATGTCTCATGACTGTTCCTCTTTATCGACGGTTGCAAGAATTACAAGAAATCTCGCCAATACTTCTCCAACAGCCCGCTTCAACATCATTCTTTCGGCTGCGAAGAATAGAAAAGCACGAACGGGGCCAGAAATGCGCGCGGGCGCAGCGTGTCGGAGTTTCTCTTACAGCGGTGGATAACTTTCGGGCTTACACTCGTGTCAGAAATTTCTGCTTCAACCCGGACGCAACCTTCGATACCATTTCCTCGGTCGCGCAACTTCAACGATGACATCGATGTTGCGCGGCTGGGCGGGCGCGGGCCTCCTCCAGAGTTTCCTTCCCGCGTCCCGCCGATTCTCCTTTTTGCACCCGGAAGTAAAGAAGTGTTGCTATACCGCCCCGGTCTGGCACGCAGACTAGAATTGCGCCCTGATCATGGCGATCCTCCGGAACCGCAGGCTCCTCTGGCTGTTCGGCTTTCTCGTACTGGGCGCAGCCGCGGCCGGTTACTACTACTACGCCCACTATTCCACTGCGCGCGCCGAAGACGAGTCTGCAAAGCCCGCGCCCGGGCGCAAGGGTAAAGGGGCGAAAGGGGCCGATCCGGCGCGCGTCACCCCGGTGGTGGTCGCGACCGCCAAGTCGACAGAGCTGAACATCTATCTGAACGGCCTCGGGACGGTAACGCCGCTCAAGACGGTAACCGTCAGGAGCCGCGTCGAAGGAGAGCTTCTGCGGGTCGCGTTCACCGAGGGGCAGATCGTCAAGCAGGGCGACCTGCTCGCCGAGATCGACCCGCGCCCGTTCCAGGTGCAGCTGCAGCAGGCGGAGGGCCAGCTCGCCCGCGACCAGGCGCTGCTCGAAAACGCGCGCATCGACGTCGGGCGCTACCGGACGCTGCTCAAGCAGGATTCGATTGCCGAGCAGCAGGTCGCGACCCAGGAATCGCTGGTGAAGCAGCTCGAGGGCACCGTGCGCATGGATCAGAGCCAGATCGCAAACGCGCGGCTGCAGCTCTCTTATGCGCGTATCACCGCGCCGGTGGCGGGCCGGCTCGGCCTGCGGCAGGTCGACCCCGGCAACGTCGTGCGCTCGGGCGACACGAGCGGCATCGTCGTCATCACTCAGCTGCAGCCGATCAGCGTGATCTTCACGATCCCGCAGGACCAGCTTCCTTCGGTGCTGAAGCGCATGCAGGGCGCCGAGAAAATCCCGACCGAGGCGTGGGACCGCGAAGGCCGCGTCAAGCTGGCGACCGGGGCGCTGATCACCGCGGACAACCAGATCGATACCGCGACCGGCACGGTGAAGCTCAAGGCGCAATTCGGCAATGACGACGGCAAGCTGTTTCCCAACCAGTTCGTCAACGTGCGCATGCAGATCGAGACGCGCACCGCGGTCACCGTTCCGAACGCCGCGATCCAGCGCGGCGCGCAGGGCATCTTCGTCTACGTGGTCAAGGAAGACCAGACCGTGACGATGCGGCCGGTGAAGACCGGCGCGTCCGAAGGCGAGCAGACCGCGATCGAGTCCGGTATCGCTGCCGGCGAGCAAGTCGTGGTCGACGGAGTCGATCGCCTGCGCGAAGGCGCCAGGGTGCAGGCGTCCGCGGGCCGTGGTGCTGCGCCGCAGCCGGGTGCCGCCGAACCGGCGTCGAAGAAGGGCAAGCGCCGGCGCCAAGAAGGCGCATGAACCCTTCCCGGCAGTTCATCCTCCGCCCGGTAGCGACCTCGCTGCTGATGGTCGCGATCCTGCTCTCGGGCATTCTCGCCTACCGCCTGCTGCCGATCTCGGCGCTGCCGGAGATCGACTATCCGACGATCCAGGTGGTGACGTTTTACCCCGGCGCGAGCCCGGAGGTGATCACCTCGTCCGTGACCGCGCCGCTCGAGCGCCAGTTCGGGCAGATGCCCGGCCTGCGGCAGATGTCCTCGACCAGCTCGGGCGGCGCTTCGGTGATCACGCTGCAGTTCAACCTCGAGCTCGCGCTCGACGTCGCCGAGCAGGAGGTGCAGGCGGCGATCAACGCGGGCTCGAACTTCCTGCCCGCCGACCTGCCGGCGCAGCCGATCTACGCCAAGGTCAACCCCGCCGACGCGCCGATCCTCACGCTCGGCCTCACCTCGGCGACGCTGCCGCTGCCGCAGGTACAGAACTTCGCCGACACGCGCATCGCGCAGAAGATCTCGCAGCTGACCGGCGTCGGGCTGGTGACGCTGTCCGGCGGCCAGCGCCCCGCCGTGCGCGTGCAGGCGAATCCCAAGGCCCTCGCCGCGAACAATCTGTCGCTCGAAGACGTGCGCACCGCGATCGCCTCGGCGAACGTCAACCAGGCGAAGGGGAGCTTCGACGGCGAGCAGCGCGCCTACACGATCGACGCGAACGACCAGCTGCGCTCGCCCGACGAGTACCGCAAGATCGTCATCGCCTTCAAGAACGGCGCCCCGATCCTGCTCTCCGACGTCGCCGACGTGGTCGACGATGCGGAGAACGTGCGGCTCGCCGCCTGGATGAACGACGCGCCCGCGGTCATCATGAACATCCAGCGCCAGCCGGGCGCGAACGTGATCGAGGTCGTCGACCGCGTCAAGAAGCTGCTGCCGCAGCTGCAGGCGACGCTTCCGCCCGGCGTCGACATCGCGCTGCTGACCGACCGCACGATCACGATCCGCGCGTCGGTGCGCGACGTGCAGTACGAGCTGCTGATCGCGATCGGGCTGGTCGTGATGGTGATTTTCCTCTTCCTGCGCACCGCCGCGGGAACGGTGATCCCGAGCATCGCGGTGCCGCTGTCGCTGATCGGCACGTTCGGCGTCATGTACCTCGCGGGCTTCTCGATCAACAACCTGACGCTGATGGCGCTCGTCATCGCGACCGGGTTCGTCGTCGACGACGCGATCGTCATGATCGAGAACATCGCGCGCTACATCGAGGCCGGCGACCCGCCGCTCGAAGCCGCGCTCAAGGGCGCCGAGCAGATCGGCTTCACGATCATCTCGCTGACGTTCTCGCTGATCGCGGTGCTGATCCCGCTGCTCTTCATGGGCGACGTGGTCGGGCGCCTGTTCCGCGAGTTCTCGATCACGCTGGCCGTGGCGATCCTGATCTCGGCGGTTGTTTCGCTGACGCTGACGCCGATGATGTGCGCTCGCCTGCTGCGTCACAAGCCCGAGGCGGAGCAGGGAAAGTTCTACCGCTGGTCCGGACGCATGCTCGACGACCTGATCCGGCGCTACGGCGAAGCGCTCGAGTGGGTGCTGGAGCGGCAGCGAGCGACACTGCTCTTTTTTGCCGGCACGCTCGTACTGACCGTGCTGCTCTACAGCCTGGTGCCCAAAGGCTTCTTCCCGCCCCAGGACACCGGCGTGCTGCAAGGCGTGACGGAGGCGCCGCAAACGGTTTCGTTCGCCAGCATGGCCGAGCGCCAGCACCGCATGGCGAAGGCGCTGCTCGAGGACCCTGCGGTGCAAAGCATTTCCTCTTTCATCGGCGTCGACGGCGCGAACGCGACGATGAACAGCGGCCGGATGCTCGTCAACCTGAAGCCGCACGCGACGCGCCCGGACATGGCGAGCGTGATCGAGGGCCTGCAGAAGCGCGCGGCCGACGTGGCGGGCATCACGCTCTACCTGCAGCCGGTGCAGGACCTGACGATCGAAGATCGCGTCAGCCGCACCCAGTACCAGTTCACGCTCGAGACGGCGAGCCCGGCCGAGCTGTCGCAATGGACGCACCGGCTGGTAGAGAAGCTCGCCGAGGTGCCGCAGCTCACCGACATCGCGAGCGACTTGCAGGACCAGGGCCTGCAGGCCTACGTCGAGATCGACCGCGACAGCGCCGGCAGGCTCGGCGTGACGCCGGCGGCGATCGACACCGCGCTCTACAACGCGTACGGCCAGCGGCTGGTGTCGACGATCTTCACGCAAGCGAGCCAGTATCGCGTGGTGCTCGAAGTCAAGCCCGAGTTCCGCAAGGGTCCGCTGGCGATCGGCGAGCTGTACGTCGCCTCCAGCACCGGTGTGCAGGTGCCGCTCTCATCGATCGTGCGGGTAGTCGAGAAACCGGTCGCGCTCGCGATCAACCACATCGGGCAGTTTCCCGCAGCCACCATCTCGTTCAACCTGGCGCGCGGCGCTTCGCTCGGCGACGCGGTGCGCGCGGTGGAGCAGGCCGAGCGCGACATCGGCATGCCGATCTCGGTCCGCACCGGGTTCCAGGGCGCCGCGCTCGCGTTCCGCGCATCGCTCGCGAGCACGCTGTGGCTGATCCTCGCGGCGGTGGTGACCATGTACATCGTGCTCGGGGTGCTGTACGAAAGCTACATCCACCCGGTCACGATCCTCTCCACCCTGCCCTCCGCGGGGATCGGCGCGCTGCTCGCGCTGCTGCTCTCGCGCACCGACCTCGGGGTGATGGGTGTGATCGGCATCATCCTGCTGATCGGCATCGTCAAGAAGAACGCGATCATGATGATCGACTTCGCGCTCGACGCCGAGCGCAACGAGGGCAAGAGCCCGCGCGAAGCGATCAAGCAGGCATGCCTGCTGCGCTTTCGCCCGATCGTGATGACGACCGCCTCGGCGCTGCTCGGCGCGCTGCCGCTGATGCTCGGCACCGGCGTCGGATCGGAGCTGCGCCACCCGCTCGGCATCACGATGGTCGGCGGGCTGATCCTCTCGCAGCTGATCACGCTGTTTACGACGCCGGTGATCTACCTGTGGTTCGATCGTCTCGCGCGCAGGGTCACGCACCGCGAGCAGGCGCCTGCATGAACCTGTCCGAGCCGTTCATCCGCCGCCCGGTCGCAACCACGCTGCTGACGCTCGCCATTGCGCTCGCCGGAGTCGCCGCGTTCCAGAGCCTGCCGGTGTCGCCGCTGCCGCAAGTCGATTTCCCGACGATCTCGGTGCAGGCGCAGTTGCCCGGCGCGAGTCCCGAGACGATGGCGGCGACGGTCGCAACCCCGCTCGAACGGGCGCTCGGGCGCATCGCCGGCGTCACCGAGATCACGTCGAGCTCGTCGCTCGGCTCGGCTCGAATCACGCTGCAGTTCGAGCTGTCGCGCAACATCGACGGCGCGGCGCGCGACGTGCAGGGAGCGATCAACGCGGCGATGAGCCAGCTGCCGTCCGGCATGCCGAACAACCCGACCTATCGCAAGGTGAACCCCGCGGATGCGCCGATCATGATCCTTGCGCTGACGTCGGACGCCTACACGCAGGGGCAGATGTACGACACCGCGTCGACGGTGCTGGCGCAGAAGATCTCGCAGATCGCCGGCATCGGCCAGGTGACGGTCGGGGGCAGCTCGCTGCCCGCGGTGCGCGTCGAGCTCAATCCGCACGCGCTCAACAAGTACGGCATCAGCCTCGACCAGGTACGCGCGGCGCTGAACGGCGCGAACGCGAACCGGCCGAAGGGCTCGGTCGAGCTCGGCGACCGCAGCTGGCAGATCTACGCCAACGACCAGGCAAAGAAGGCCGCCGAGTACCTTCCGATCGTTGTGACTTACCGCAACGGTGCGGCGGTGCGCCTGTCGGACGTCGCCGAGGTCGTCGATTCGGTGCAGGACGTGAGGAACTCTGGCTCGTCCAACGGCCGGCCCTCCGTGGTGCTGATCCTGTACCGCCAGCCCGGGGCCAACATCATCGAGACGGTCGACCGCGTGCAGGAGCTGCTGCCGTTGCTGCGCGCCTCGATCCCGAGCGCGATCAATCTCGACGTGATGCTGGAGCGCACGAGCACGATCCGTGCGTCGCTGGTCGAGGTCGAGCGCGCGCTGATGATCTCGATGGTGCTCGTCATTCTCGTCGTGCTGGTGTTCCTGCGCAGCTGGCGCGCGACGCTGATCCCCGCGGTCGCGGTGCCGGTGTCGCTCGTCGGCACGTTCGCAGTCATGTGGCTCGCCGGCTTCTCGATCAACAACCTGTCGCTGATGGCGCTGACGGTGGCCGCCGGCTTCGTCGTCGATGACGCGATCGTCGTGCTCGAGAACATCCAGCGCCGCATCGACGAGGGCATGCCGCGCATGGAGGCCGCGCTCGCCGGCGCGCGCGAGGTCGGCTTCACCGTGGTGTCGATGACGGTGTCGCTGATCGCGGTGTTCATCCCGATCCTGCTGATGGGCGGCATCGTCGGGCGGCTGTTCCGCGAGTTCTCGGTGACACTGTCGGTCGCGATCCTGTTGTCGCTGCTGATTTCGCTGACGACGACGCCGATGATGTGTGCGCGGCTGCTGCGGCCGCACGTGCCGGAGAAGAGCAACCGGGTCGCGCGCGCCAGCGGCTGGGCATACGACCGGCTACGGCGGGGCTACGAAGCAAGCCTTGCCTGGTCGCTCAGGCATCCGCTGCTCGTGATGCTCGTGCTCGCCGGCACGATCGCGCTGAACTTCTACCTGTACTCGGTAGTGCCGAAGGGGTTCTTCCCGCAGCAGGACACCGGCCGCCTGATCGGCTCGGTGCGCGCCGACCAGGGCACCTCGTTCCAGGCGATGCGCCAGAAGGTCGCCGACGCGGTTGCCTTGGTGAAGACCGATGCGGCGGTGGAAAACGTGGTCGCGTTCACCGGCGGCGCCCAGCGCAACCGCGCGTTCATGTTCGTCACGCTCAAGCCGCTCGAGGTGCGCAAGATTTCCGCCGACCAGGTCGTCGCGCGGCTGCGCTCGAAGACGACGAACACGCCTGGCGTCGGGTTGTTCCTCAACCAGGCTGCCGACATCCGGGTCGGCGGCCGGCAGAGCGATGCGACCTACCAGTTCACGCTGCAGGCGGATGAGCTCGACGCGCTGCAGCGCTGGCTGCCGCGGCTCGAGCGCGCGTTGCGCGACGTCCCGGAAGTGGCCGACGTCAACACCGACCAGGAGGCGCGCGGGCTGCAGACGACGCTGACGTTCGATCGCGAGACGGCGGCCCGGCTCGGCCTCACGCAACGCCAGATCGACAGCGCGCTCAACCTCGCTTTCGGCCAGGCGATCGTGTCGACGATCTACTCCGAGCTGAACCAGTATCGCGTGGTGATGGAAGTCGCCCCGCAGCATTGGCAGAGCCCCGAGGCGCTCAACTCGGTGTGGCTGATCTCGCCGAAAGGCCAGGTGCCGCTTTCGTCGATCGCACGCTGGGAGCTGACCAACACGCCGCTCTCGGTCAACCACCAGGGGCAGTTCGTCGCCGCGACGCTGTCGTTCAACCTTCCGCCGGGCGTTTCGCTCTCGCAGGCGACCGACGCGGTGCGCGACACGATGGCCCGGATCGGCATGCCGACCTCGATCGGCGGCACGTTCCAGGGAACCGCACGCGCGTTCCAGGCCTCGCTCGAGAGCCAGCCGTGGCTGATCCTCGCCGCGCTCGTCGCCGTCTACCTGGTGCTCGGCATCCTCTACGAGAGCCTGGTGCACCCGATCACGATCCTCTCGACGCTGCCTTCTGCGGGCGTCGGCGCGTTGCTCGCGCTGATGCTGTTCGGCAAGGACTTCAACATCATCGCGCTGATCGGCGTAATCCTGCTGATCGGCATCGTCAAGAAGAACGCGATCATGATGATCGACGTCGCGCTCGACACCGAGCGGCGCCTCGGCAAGCCGCCCGAGGAGGCGATCTTCGCAGCCTGCCTGCTGCGGTTCCGGCCGATCATGATGACTACGCTGGCGGCGCTGCTCGGCGCGCTGCCGCTCGCAGTCGGCTACGGCTACGGCGCCGAGCTGCGTCAGCCGCTCGGCATCTCGATCATGGGCGGCCTGATCCTGTCGCAGCTGCTGACGCTCTATACGACGCCGGTGGTCTACCTCTACCTCGACCGGTTCCGCCTCTGGTGCCTGCGCCTGCGCAGACGCCGCCCTGTCGCGGCTGCGGCGCCCACGCCATGAAACGCATCCTGTTGCTCGCCGCAGTAGCGCTGCTCGCCGCGTGCAAGGCGGGGCCCGAGTATCGCAAGCCGGAGGTCGCGGTGCCGGCCGGCTTCAAGGAGGCGGGCGAAGTCTGGAAGCAGGCCGAGCCGCGCGACGAGGTCGATCGCGGCCGCTGGTGGGAAATCTTCCGCGACGCGGAGCTCGGCGCGCTGATCGAGCGCATCGATGTGTCGAACCAGAGCCTGCGCGCCGCCGAAGCGCAGGTGCGCCAGGCGCAGGCCGTCGCCGCCGCTTCGCGCTCGAATCTCTTTCCGTCGCTCGATCTGAACGCGTCGGTCACGCGCGGCCGCTCGCCGGGCGGTAGCACGCAGACGAACCGCTCGGTGAGCGTCGACGCGAGCTGGGACGTCGATCTGTGGGGACGCTTGCGCCGCGCGCTCGAGTCGGACCAGGCCGCGGTGCAGGCGAGCGCAGGCGATCTCGCCGCGGCGCGGCTGTCGTTGCAGGCGCAGCTGGCGACGAACTATTTCCAGCTGCGCATGCTCGATACGCAGCGCAAGCTGCTCGAAGACACGGCGCAGGCGTTCCAGAAATCGCTGACGCTGACCGAGAACCGCTACCGCGCCGGGGTCGGTGCGCGCGCCGACGTGATCCAGGCCGATACGCAGCTGAAGAGCACGCTGGCGCAGGCGATCGACATCGGCGTGCAGCGGGCGCAGCTCGAGCATTCGATCGCGCTGCTGGTCGGCGTAGCCCCTGCCGACTTCGCGATCGCTCCGCAACCGGGCTACGTAGCGGAGCTCCCCGTGATCCCGACCGGGCTGCCTTCGGCGCTGCTCGAGCGCCGGCCCGACATCGCGGCCGCCGAGCGGCGCGTCGCCGCGGCGAACGCCGAGATCGGCGTCGCCACCGCGGCGTTCTTTCCGTCGCTGACGCTCTCCGGCGCGTTCGGCTTCCGCGCCAGCGGCGCTGCGCAATGGCTGAGCGCGCCGAGCCGGTTCTGGTCGCTCGGCCCGGCGCTCGCGATGGCGCTGTTCGACGCCGGACTGCGCAAGGCGCAGACCGACCAGGCGATCGCCGCCTACGACGCGACCGTGGCGAACTATCGGCAGATTGCGCTGACGAGCTTCAAGGAGGTCGAAGACAACCTCGCCGCAGTGCGCATCCTCGAAGAGGAAACGAAGCTGCAGGCCGAAGCGGTCGAGTCCGCGCGCCTCTCGGTGCAGCTGACGACGAACCAGTACAAGGCGGGAACGACGAGCTATCTCAGCGTCGTGCAGGTGCAGGCGACGTGGCTCGCGAACGAGCGCACCGCGGTCGGCATCGTCGGCGAGCGGCTGGTCGCCACCATCGCGCTGATCAAGGCGCTCGGCGGCGGCTGGAAGGCGAGCGACCTGTCGCCGGAGCGGCGCCCCGGATCCTGACCGGGGTCAACGCTGCTTCAGTGCGCAGCCGATCACATCGAGCGTAGCCCGTATAGAAGCGTTATGTTGATCCGGCGGTTGAGATAGCCCTCCTGGAAACGAAGGGTGTCGGTCGCGTGGAACAGGTCTGAGTCGAAGATCACGGCCCGGTTCGCGCGATACGGCACACGAATCGGCTCGCCCCCCTTGGACAGGAGATAGTGCTGGAGGGCTGCTGAGTCGTTGTTGAACTTGCTGAAGCCCCAATGCTCGGGCGCATCCGCCGGGTAGACGAGAAGCCCGCCGGCCTGCGGATCAAGGTTTGCCGTGTCGTCCGTGATCCAGAAGTTCACATTGACCGCAGCCGCATCGGCATGGATGCCGAGACCCGGCTGGTTGCTCTCGCACTTGTAGCCCCAAAGCATCTGCAGCGGCAGGTCGCGGAAAATCGCCGGAAAGGACTCGCGCAACTCCCAGGCAAGCCTCAGCAGGAGTTCTGAAAAGAATCCGTCATGGAAGTACGCACCCAGATAGCCCCTCTTGATGTTGTTCCAGAACGTGCTCTCGAGGCAAAAATGGCGCAGCGCCGACAGTGCCTCGCGGGTGAGCAGCCCGTCCACCGCCATGACGTTGGGGTCCGCCGCCAGGTAGCGCTCTTGGATGCCGCGAAAATCGAGCGCGGGGTTGATGAGCGGTCCGGCGGGTGGGCGTACCTCGGCGATATGGACGGGTCGTTTATAGGTGCGCGCCACGAGCGGGTGGCGCGCAGCGTCGAAAGGCACGATCGATTCGATGTCCGTCGTGCCGACGCGCTGCAGCAGCGCGCGATAGTCTTCGAGCACCTCACGATAGACCGGAGGCAGCACCCCCAGTGACAGCAGGTATTCGATCTGCTCGCAGTCGTGTCGCAGCTTGATGTGATTCACGGCCATGTCGCGCGGCTCGAAGGAAGGCTGCGGGTCGGGCGCCAGCGCAGCGCGACGTTCGGCACTCCAGGGTTCGCCGCGGTTCAGCGCAATGCACTTCGAGAAGCTCGCCGCCGCAGCCGCGAAATCAGCCTGCTCGAACTGCGCGAGCCCGAGATTGAAGTACGCCGGCGACAGGCCCGGCTGGAGCGCGAGCGCACGCTGGAAGAGGCGCGCGGCCTCGCCCGGGCGGCGCATGTCCGCCATGACCGTGCCGAGCACGCACACGGCGTCGGCGCTTTGCGGTGAACGCGCAATGGCCGTATTCAGCGCGTCGATCGCCGGCTCGTACTCGGCGAGGCTCGAGTGCAGGACGCCAAGCTGCAGGTGCACGTCAGGGTCTTCCGCACCGCGCTCGAGCGCCATGCGATACGCCGCGACCGCAGCGCGCAGCTCGCCAGCAGCTTGCTTTTCCCTCGCGCCCGCGAGGCACTCGGCGGCGGTGCGCGAGTCGCCAGGTCCTTTGCCGCTCCCGAGCACCGACTGGACGAATTGCTTCAGCAGGCCTGCCATTGTTCTCTAGCCAGCTCCTGAGCGGAATCAGCCGACCTCGACGCGCTTCGTGATCCAGCCGGTGCGGCAGGATCCGATCCGCACGGTCGCAAGTCCCTTGCCGCGCAGCGTCCACGAGAGCGTCTTCGCGCCGGTGTTGCCACGGCTGCGCATGTGGTAGAGCGCGCCAGTGCCTTCGTACTTGCCGCGTCCCCAGCCGTCGAGGTGGCCGACCTCCTGGCGCGCCTCGCGCGGGTTCGCCAGCGAGCAGCCTGCGTTCGTGGTGATTTCCGCGACCAGCGGCTCGTTCCACTCGAGCTTCTTCGCCGATGAGAGCCCGTAGGTGGCGAGGTACCCGTGGTTCTCGACCCGCACGTCGAGGCGCGTCAGGTCCCCGCCCGCAGGCGTCACGTGCGAATCGGCCACGACCTTGGGCGCCAATGCCGCGATGTGCATGTAGGCCGCCGAGACCCCGCGGCAGACCTCGTCGATGCGGTCGTACGGTGGGTTCCACAAGCCGATGCGCGGATCGATCCCCCCGACCTCGACTTCGCCGAGCTGCGGGTGCTGGAATTTCTTCCATGGCACGACCACGCGGCTCGCGTTGTGCTCGGCGTCCCATTTCGCCAGCTTGACCATGTCGGCGCGTTCGAAATGCGTGTAGCGGTCGACGAAGCGCTTCTTCTTCTCGAAGCCGAGCTTCTCGAACAGATCCCACAGCTCGACTGCGAACGCGATGCAGCCGCGCTGGTGGTACGCGTACTCGGAAAGATCGCCGCGGATCGGCTTGTCGGGCTCGTAGGTGAATTCCTCGAACCCGCTCACGGTCGGGTAGCCGGTGCAGGTCTCGCACCACGCGGCGATCTGGCGAAACACCGCGAGATCCTCCTGGTCCATTTTCGAATCGGGCTTGTCGCCGAGCGGGCGGATGAAGACGCCGCCGAACGTGTGCAGGTTCATCCACGCGAACAGGTGCGGCTTGCGCGAAGCGAACTCGACCACTGCGCGCGACTCGGGCTCGCTCAGCGGGAACGACCCGGCGCCGACCTGCACATGCTCCGGATGCCATTCGAACGGAAAATTGCGGTTGAGGTCGGTCTGGTTGTCCGAGAGGAAATGCGGCGACGGGATCGTTGCGCCGTCGAAATTCTCGATCACGCCCTCCGGATAGATCTTGTAATAGGGACCCGGGTCCTCCAGCTCGCGCTCGTGCATCAGCCCGGCGCGCTCGGCCGACTCGACGAATTCGCCGCCCGGGTCCGCCTTGCGCATGATCCTCATGAGTCCGTCGCCGTCGACGTCCTGCGACTGCCAGCGCGCGTGGTTGCGGTTCAGGCGCTCGTCTCGCGGCACGCTGCGCACGTAGCGCCCGGTCTTGAGCACGCTTTCCGCACCGTCCGGGGACATCCGCGGCAGGATGTAGAACAGCACGCCGCGCAGGCGCTCGACGACGTGCGCCGGCAGGTTGTGCACCGGCTCGTTCGGATGCGTATGCAGACGAATCGCGTCCTCGGCGATCGCCAGCGCGACGCTCGATCCGCACAGCTCGGAAGCGTGCATGTTCCCGTCCACCCATACACCGGGCCGGGCATTGTCGGGATCCGGGCCGATCGTCAGCAGCCACAGCTCGCGGCCCGACTCGGTCCTGCCGATCGATTCGAGGCGCACGATCTGCGGGTGCGCGGCCGCCCAGGCGCGGACCTGCGCCGTCAATTCGTCGTAGTCGAGGTACTGTTCGCGAAAAGCGCTTGTCATGGGCCGTTCACAGCAAGGTGAGGAGCCCGATGATACCCAGAGTCAGGAACGCAAGCGCTTCGCCTGCGATCAACCCGCCGCCGAGCAGCGACATCGTGCTGATGTCCGCAGGCACGCCGTCCGCCCTCGTCCGGTTGCGGCCGAGCCTTGCCGCGGCCCAGTTCCACGACGAGGAGAAGATGCCGCCCAAGCCGACCCAGAACGACGCGAACCAGTCGACGAACCCGCCGAAGCTCGACGCGTACGGGCTCGGCAGCAAGATCGCATCGACGACGAAATCGGCCGCCCGCGTGCCAGGGCTCCTCGCCTTCCACGCCTGGTACGCCGCGCTCGCCTTCAAGCGCTTGCGCAAGACCTCGGTCGTGAACCCGATCGCGATCCCGAGAAGCATCAGCTTCAGCGAGGTCGGATCGGCGGACGTCAGCCCGCGCAGGACGCCAACCAGCTTGTAGGTCATCGCGCTTTGCCAGTTCGCGGCCTTTTGCTCCGGGTGCGCGAACGTGTCGATCGCGAGCACCGGGTATGCGGCGAGAAACAGCTTCGCGACGTAGACCGCGAGCAGCGCGCCCATGACGATGCCGATCACCTGGTAGCGGAACTGGACCATGCGGTGGGTGCCGAGCCGCCAGCCCGTGGAGCGGTCCTGCTGCATGTCGCCGCCGACATTCGTCGTGATGAGCAGGATCGATCCCGCGACCAGCCCGACGAGCGGGTCGGTCAGGCCGGTTGCCGCCATCAGCGTCACGGCAACGACGAACGCCGACGACAGCGGGTTCGAATCGGAAATTCCCATGCTGATGCCGTTGACGAGAACGAAGACGAACGAAAGCGCGACGCCGAGCACGGCATAAAACACCGGGATGCCGAGCAATCCGGACGCAGCGGCGATCGACGCGATCGCCCAGAATGCAACCCAGAGCGCCAGGTCGCGCAGGTTCGTGCGCTTCCAGTCCTCCGCTTCGGCTGGAGCGCCTACCCGGGCCCGCGCACGCCGCACGGCCTCGCGCAGCACGAGCGCGACGTCGATGATCGCAGCACCGAGGATCATGCCGAGCGCGATCAGGAAACCGACCTTGCGCCAAGGATCGCTCGGCCCGAGCAGGCCCTCGGCGCGCAGCCACGGCGTGACGGCCAGCCCGATCGCGCCCATGACGAGCATCGGAACGGCGATGCGCGCCCCGACGATGATCCCTACGCCGAAGCTCGAAGCGGAGAAATGGATCGCGCCGAGCAACGCAACCCCGCCCTTCTCGGCCAGCAGCGTGAGCGCTGCGCCCGCCCCCATGCCGCCGCCGAGCGTCGCGATCGACCTGCGCAGCAGGCGAACGTCGGTCAGCGCGCGCAGGATGTTCGCGACCGCGAAGCCCGAAGGAAACGTGAGCTGCATCCGGTCGACGACGATCGGCGTATACAGCATGCCGATGCCGACGCCGAGCATGCCGACGCACAGGAAATAGAGGACCAGCTTCCACGTCGGCGGCTCGGCGAGCCCGAGCCAGACCATCGCCTGGATCAGCACGCCCATCGCGCACATCGACGCCACCGAAGCCGCCATCGTCTGCATGTAGTTCGCGCCATGCCTGCCTTCGGCGCCGTAGCCGAACGTGACGACGCTGCCGAGAATGCCGGCGAGCACCTGCCCGCCGATGAAGAACCCGAGCGAGAAGTTCATGTAGGTCGCGGTGATTCCGCCGAGCGGGCCGAGAATCAGGATCGCGACCGCGGCGAGGAGCACGTGGTAGCGCCGCGAGCCGATCGGCGGCAGGAAGCGGAACCGGACCGGAGTCGAGGCGATTGCGGCGGGGGCGTGGTCCGTCATCGGGCGAACCGGTGATCGGCTAGAGTACCATCGGGCATGGCCACTTGCCTCGTGCTGGGCGGCGCAGGTTTCATCGGCTCGCATCTGGCAGATGCGCTTGCGCAGGCCGGGCATCGCGTGCGCGCGTTCGACCGGCCGCACGTCGACAGCCTCGCTCCGCTCGCGCAGCGCGGCGATTTCGAGATCGTCACCGGCGATTTCCTCAACGCCGGAGACCTGGAGAAGGCCTTGCGCGGCAGCGAGATCGTGTTTCACCTGATCTCGACGACGCTGCCGCAGGCTTCGAACGACAATCCCGCGTACGACGCGGAGACGAATCTGCTCGGCACGCTGCGGCTGCTCGCGCTGTGCCGCCAGCACGCCGTTCGCAAGGTGATCTTCGTCTCCTCGGGCGGCACGGTGTACGGCATCCCGCGCGCCGTGCCGGTCGCCGAATCGAATCCTACGCAGCCGACTTGCGCGTACGGCATCCACAAGCTGGCGATCGAGAAACACCTGCATCTGGAGCACCTGCTGCACGGGCTCGACTACTGCGTGCTGCGGCCGGCAAACCTGTACGGCGAGCGCCAGAGACCGGACGCGGCGCTGGGCGCGGTCACGGTGTTCCTCGATCGCGCCCTGCGCGGCGAGCCGATCCGCATCTGGGGTGACGGCTCGATCGTCCGCGACTACGTCTATGTGCGCGACGCAGTCGGTGCGCTGCTCGCCGCGATCACGTACTCCGGGGAGGAGAAGGTCTTCAACGTCGGATCCGGTACCGGCACCAGCCTCAACGATTTGGTGAAGCTCATCGAAGGAATGATCGGGCGCCGGGTCGCGGTCGAGTACACGCCGGCGCGCGCGTTCGACGTGCCGGTCAACGTGCTCGACAGCTCGCTCGCCGGGCGCGTGCTCGGCTGGAGCGCCGCGACGCCGCTCGCGACCGGAATCCGGAAGACCTATGAATGGCTGCGAGCCGGGCACTGAGCAACCCGTCCGGGTCACGCTGGTCAGCCATTACTATCCGGCGCATCGCGGCGGCGTCGAGCGCGTTGCCGGGCAGCTCGCCGAGCGGCTGGCGCGCGCTTCGGTCGCGCAGATCACCTGGCATGCGAGCGACTGCGACCCGCCACCCGACCTGGCGGGCGTGCAGTGCACGACGGCGGCGAGCTGGAACGGCCTCGAGCGCATTCTTGGGTTTCCCTATCCGCTCTGGACACCGGGCGCGCTACGCCGCCTCGGCCGGGACGCAGCCAGTGCGACGGTCGTGCATCTGCACGACTGCCTTTACCTGCCGAACCTCGTAGCGTTCATGGCTGCGAAGCTCGCGGGGCGGCGGGTAGTGGTGACGCAGCACATCGGATTCGTCCCGTACCGCAATCCGTTGCTGCGCATCGCGCTCGCTACGGCGAACCGGCTGATCGGCGGATTCGTCCTTGGCCGCGCGACGCAGGTCGTGTTCGAAAGCGAGACGGTGCGGCGTTACTTCGCGCGGTTCGTGCGCTTCCGCAAGCCGCCGCTCCTCGTGCCGAACGGCGTCGACACGCAAGCCTTCGTCCCCGCGGACCCGGCAGGGAGGGAAGCGCTGCGCGCGCGTCTTGGCGTAAAGCCGGGCACCCCGCTGTTTCTTTTCATCGGGCGCTTCGTGGAAAAAAAGGGCGTCCACGTGTTGCGCACGCTGGCCGAGCGCATTCGGCACGCCCATTGGATCGTGGCAGGGTGGGGTCCGCTCGATCCGCAGGGTTGGGGCCTGCCGAATGTCAGCGTAGTGCGCTCGCCCGCGATCGGCGAGCTGCCCGCGCTCTACCAGGCCGCCGATCTCTTCGTGCTGCCGAGCGCGGGGGAAGGGTTTCCGCTTGCGGTGCAGGAAGCGATGGCGTGCGGCACGCCCGCGCTGATCGGCGCCGAGACGGCTGCGGGCTGTCCGATCGACGGGGCTCCGATTCTTTCCGAGGCGACCGGCGTCGATGACACTGCCGCGCGCTGGGTAGCCCGGATCGAGTCGCTGCTGCGCGAGCCGCAGGTGCTCGACGAATTGCGGCCGCGCGTTGCGGCGTTTGCGCGCGAGCACTGGTCCTGGCAGGGCTGCGTGGAACGCTATGCGGCCGCGCTGCGCTCCTGCGCCGTAACCGCGTGAGCGTTGGGCTGGCCGGGCTGGGCGCGCTGGTCGCGATCGCGGCGACCCTGAGCCCGTGGTGGTTCGCGGTCGGCGCCTGCGCATTGCTCGTCTGGTTGCATCTCGAATTCCAGCGTGCACAGGACCATGGCCGCATCCCGCCGTTTCTTCGATTGGGTACGGCCACGATCGTATCGCTCGTCTCTTACGCACTGCTGCTGTCGATTGCGCTGCTGACCGTACGCGCCGCGCTTGGTCTGCTCGAGCTGCCGGTCGTGCCCATCGAGCAGGCAGGGCTGGCTCCAGGGATGCAGCGCGCATCGGTCGGCTATTACGACAAGTCCGAGCTGCGCCTCGCGCTGCTCGAGCTGCTGGCGCTGACTGTTGTATTCGCAATCGTATCGGTTCGACTGGCGAATCAATGGGTGCGTCAGCGACGCAAGGTGTTCGCGCTGCATCCGCTCACCGCCGCGTTCGCGCTCGTGCTGTACTTCGCCTCGGTCCGCTTGCCTCCCTATCCGATCGACCTCGATTACTGGCACCCGCTGATCGCTGCGGCGACCGGCATTCAACCGGGCGAATGGATGTCCCTGATCGATGATCCGCGCCGGGGCTGGCTGCGCCCCCATCTGCTTGCGCTATGGCTCTCGGCATTCGGACTGTCGGCTTTGAGCCTGAGTGCGGTGACAACGGTCTGCAGTGTTGTGGCCGGCATCGCGAGCTTCGCACTGCTGCGCAGATTGACCGGATCGCGCGCCGTGGCGCTGCTCGGTGCGAGTTACCTGCTGCTCGAGGCGACGGCGACGCACGCCGACCAGGGGGCATTGCCCGCGCCCGCCCATGCGGCGCTCGCCCTGTTGGCGCTGTATCGGAGCCTGCGCTTGCGCGGGGGACGTACGTGGCCCGCATTCCTGTTCGGACTGACCGTGACCTGGGATCCGTTGTTCGGCGCCTTTGCCGCATTCGGCTTCCTGCTCGCGCACGGTGGTCAGATCCTGCAATCCCAGAACGAGGTGCGAGCGACTCGCGTGCGCGCGCTCCTCGCCATGGGCGCCGGCATCGGGGCTTCGCTGGTCGTGGCCCTCGTGGTGCACGGGTCGCTCACCGGGTCCTCTCCGCAAACTGATGTGACCCCTGTTATGCAGGGGATCGTTGCGCTGCGCGCTGACAGACCGGCGCTGGAGTCGGCCCTGCCCTTTCTTTCGCTCCTCGTCCCGCTGCTGCTTTTCCTGGCACTCACCCCGCGAAAGCATGGGCGTTTCCGGCAATGGAGTGCCCGCCGGATTTTTGCCGGTGCCAGCCTGCTTTGTGCAATTCCGTACGCGTTTCTGGCGGCGGCCAGCGACGACCCCCGGCACTGGTATTCAATCCAGTGGGTATTACTTCCTGCCGCCGCGCTGGCGCTCTACGGCCCCGTTCGGGCGATCTTAAACGAGCACTTCGGCAGGCCGCTGCACTTTGGCGCTGCGCTGCCGCTCGGCATGAGCGCCCTGCTGCTCGTCGTTTGCTTCGATCTCTTCTTCCCGATCGAGCGGTTGAATCGGGTCGTCGCAAGATACGCGACCGCGTACGAATCCGAACGCGCGGCTTGGTACCGGCAGTGTGCAGCGGGACTCGGCTGCGACGCCGGTGCCAAGCCCACCCTCGCCTACTACGTCCGTGATGCGTCTCGGCCATTCGCGCCGCAGGGGGAAGCAAGCCGTGCACGCTAAGAGCACGGGCGGCGAGCGTTTTCTCGCGAAGCTCGATCCCGCGAGCATCGCGTTCGCCGTTCTGGTGGTGTTGGCCTCGGTCTATCTGCCTCCCTACAGGATCGATCTCGATCACTGGTACCCGCTGGTCGCCGCCGCGACGGGGATCGGCAATGGCATGTGGCCTTACCTCAGCGGATACGATTCGGGCTACGGATTTCTGTGCCCTGCGTTTCTGGCGCTCTGGCTTTTCTGCTTCGGTGTTTCCGCGCTCAGTTTGAGTGCGGTCATCATGCTCAGCAACCTGGTAGCGGGCGTCGCGAGTTTCATGCTGATTCGCGGGCTCACGGCCTCGCCGGTGCTCGCGCTGCTCGGCGCGCTCTATCCGCTGCAGGGGATCAGCCCGCATGTGCTCGAGATCGGCCGCGATTTCGCCGTCAGCAGCAGCTTTCGCGCACCCGTCCAGATTACCCTCTGCGGACTGCTGCTTTACCTGAGCCTGTTCCATAGACGGGGCCGCCTCGTGGCGGCCTTTCTCTTCGGGTTGATGGTGCTATGGGACCCGCTGTTCGGCGCTTTCGCTGCCGCCGGCTTTGTGTTCTCGCACGGTACCCTGCTCGCGCATGGGACAGGCGCAGCGCGCGCCACGCAGGCGCGGATCCTCGTCGCCATGTTCGGTGGTATCGCGTTGCCGCTGGCGGCGATCGCGGCGCTGCACGGCGCGGTCTGGACGAATCTGCTCGAGACCTACAGCGAGATTTCTGCCGCGGGCCGATTGGCAATGCTCGGCTACGCCAATCTTCCCCAGCAATTCGACCCGATCGTGATCGTCGCCTTCGTCGTAGGCGTGCTGTACCTGGCGCTCGTCGTACGTCGTTGGTCGCTGCATCGGAGATTGACCCGCCCCGACCTGTTCCTCGGAGCCACGCTGATTGCCGCCATCCCTCGTGTGCTCTATGCCCTCGGGCGTTCCGATCCGGTCCATTATCTGCCGCTGTATTGGGCGCTGATGCCCTGTGCCGCGCTGCTGATCGGCCTGGTCCTGCGCGTGCATGCGAGACGGGCCGGTCCTCGATCGACGGTGTCCGGCATGCCGGTACGGGCTGAACGTGCGAAAAGCGCGATCTTCCTGAGCGGATTGATCGTGTGCGCCTATCTGTGGGGCTCCTTCCCGCTGGATCGCATCCTGAGCGTGGATCATTTCGCCGACCGCTACGTGTCGGCGCACCAGGCATGGAAGAGGAAATGCGTCGCTGGCGCTTCGTGCAAGCAAGACGACGAACCCACTGTCGGTAGTCAGCTGCGGCGCGCAAGCAAGCCTCTCGAGAAAACGGGGCTTCTCGATAGCGACCCTGTGCTGCTGACTGCGTGCCGCGATGGCTTCACCGTGCTCTCGTACGCGGACGCATGGATCTACGCGGCGGCGGATTGCTACTCTCCTCTGCGGATTCCGGGGATCGCCTTCGTCACGACCGATACCCAGTTCGAGCGAACCGTGCGGCTGCTGGCGGCCGAGCAGCATGTCCTGCTCGATCCCGTCCGCTCGCGCTACGCCGAGTGGAGGGGCGAGCCGCTGTCCGAGATCAAGGCTCGCCTGATGGGGCACGGATTCACCGAAACCGGCGGCTGCGGCCGGTTCTCCGTGATGAGCAAAGTGGATCCGATGCCCGTGCTGCGCAGGCTGTGCGGCTGACCCCATGCGCAAACCCGTCTTCTGGATGATTCTGCTGGTCGCGTCGATCAGCGCCCTGGCGGCGATCTACGTGCAGCACTACGCGCAGTATCCGATGCCGATGTGGCGCGGCTGGATTTTCAGGTACCTGCTCTTCCACCAGGACATGGCCGGGCTCGCGTTGCTAGTGGCCATCGCAGTGCTGGCGTGCGTCCCAGCCACGCACCGGCCGGCACTTGCTTTCGTCGAAGCAATCGGACGCCGGCCTTGGAGGAGCGCCGCGGTCGCTTTCGTCGTGCTCTGCGCCGGAGCACTTTTCGCGATGCAGGGTCACGCGCTCGCCGGCGACGAGCATCTGACGCTGATGCAGAGCCGCGTCTTCGCGGAAGGCCGGCTGACCGCGGAGGTGCCGCCCGAGCTGATGCCGTGGCTGATGGCGGACTTTTACCGCTACCGCTGGATCATGCTGAATCCCCATACCGGCGATTTCGTCTCGATCTATTGGCCGGGTTTCGCGTTGTTGCTTGCGCCGTTCACCCGGCTCGGAATTCCGTGGGCATGCAACCCGCTGCTCGCATCGCTCGCGCTCGTGCTGATCGCCCGGCTTGCATCGCGACTGACGCAGAGCCCCCAAGCCGGCGGCTGGGCGATCCTGCTCGCCGCCGGATCCCCGGCCTTCAGCGGGTTCGCGCTGTCGTACTTTCCGATGACCGCGCACCTGCTGTTCAACCTCCTGTTCGCGTGCCTGCTGATCGAGCGCGGCCGCCGCGGGCTGGTGTACGCCGGCCTCGCAGGGTCGCTCGCGCTCGTGTTGCACAACCCGGTGCCGCACATGCTGTTCGCGCTGCCCTGGATCGTGTGGTTCGGCATGCAGCCCGAAGGAAGGCGCAATCTCGCGCTGCTCCTTCTCGGCTACCTTCCGGGCCTCGTGGTCGGCCTCGGCTGGGCAGTCTTCATACGCAACATGCACGGCTTCCTCTTCGCCGCGCCTTTTCCGTCGGACGGTGAATTCCTCAACGAGCTGGGCAATCTCTATTGGTATTGGCAATACCGGTCGTCGCACATGTTCGGTGTTCCGCAGGAATATGCGATCGGCGGCCGGATCGGGGAACAGGTACGCATGTGGGCATGGGCCGTCCCCGGACTGCCGATTCTCGCGATTGCGGGATGGTGGCTCGGGCGGCGCAACGTCGATCTCAACCTGCTGGCGCTTTCGCTTGCGGTCACGATCGCGGGATATCTGTTCGTCCGGTTCGACCAGGGCTACGGTTGGGGAGCGCGCTACGTGCATTCGGCGTGGGGTGCGCTGCCGATTCTCGGCGCCGCCGCGGTCGCACTGTGGCCGCCGCGGCCGGAGGGCGGCGCGGCCCTGCGCGGCTGGATCGCATCGGCGGCGACTTTGAGCCTGGTATTCGCCACCGCGCTGCGCTGGTGGCAGATCCACGATTACATCTCGGAGCATCTTGCGCGCCGTCCGCCTCATGTCGAAGGCGCGCGGCAGCTGGTCTTCATCCGCCCCGACCGGGACTACTACTACGACCAGGACCTGGTGCAGAACGACCCGTTCCTGCGCGAGCCGACGGTGTATTTCCTCAGCCGCGACCCATGGTGGGACCAGCAGATGCTGCGCGCGCTGTATCCGCGGGCGCGCCGCGTCTACGACGGCCCGCGCGGGCAGGTCTGGCGTATCGATTGACGAGCGCGCCCGCAGGTCACGCGCTTCGCCGCGCCGCCCGGAACACCCAGCGGCTCGCGACATAGTTGAAGCCGACGAGGAACACTGTGACCACGGGTGCGGCGATCGGCACCGAAACGCCCAGCAGATCGACGAAAACGAACAGCCCCGCGAGCGAAAGCGGGAAGTTGCTGCCGACAAGGAGGAGGTAGCGCGTAAGGGATGGCGCCCCGCGCTCGGCCCGCGGGTAGGTCCAGCTGCTGTGCAGGACGTAGCCGACTGCAGTCACGATGACGAGGGACACGACGGACGACACGACATAGTGCAAACCGACCGCGTCTCCTGCAATCATGATCGCGATGTGCAAGAGCATGCAGGCGAGTCCGACCGTGAGGTACCGTGCCAGGACCATCTCAGGGCGCCCGCTCGAAAAGCGCGACATACATGCAGGCATTGTCGCGGATGAATTCGCGCGGCGTGATCTGATCTTCGATCCACGCTTTCACGCCCAGCACGCAAGCGCTCAACGCGACGAGCGCAGGCCCGGCAAACGGAACCTTTGCAAGCACGTGGCAAAGGCCCAGCGCGCGAAGAACCGTAGTCCATGCGAGCGGGCCTGCGGCCGGCAGTATCGAGACGAGGCGAAAGCCGTGAGTCTCGACGTCAAGCTTCAGGCCGTCGATGGTCCATCGCCGGAAGTCCTGCGGATGCGGATGATAGAGCCACGTACCGTGGGTCGAGAGCAGCAGCGACCCAGCTGGGACGAGCACGCGGCGCGCCTCGCCCAGATAGGCGCCGATGTCCCGGACGTGCTCCAGCACCTGGAACGATACGATCACGTCGGCGCTCGCGTCCGCGCTGGAGAGCATGCCGGTTGGGCTGATCCGAACTTCATGCGCCCCCTCGAGGTCTGCACCCGCATAGAGCGCGCCGGCTGCCGTGAACCACGCTTCATACGGGCGCTCCCCGCAACCATAGTCCAGCACGCGCGCGCCTTTCAGTTCCAGACGCGACATGGTTTCACGGATGGCACGCGCCAGCTCCCGCAGCACGTACCAGTCCGGCTGCCAGATCCGCGGCGCGGCCCTGCGGTTTTCGCTCATCGTCGCAAATCCCCGACCCTCAACGCGGCAGCCCCTCGCGGCAGGGCTTCTTCATCGTCGGCGGGACGCCTGCCTCCCATTCGACGATCGTGCCCAGAAAGTGGTTGCGAAACTTGAAGAATGGCACGTACACCAGTGCGCCCTGCTTCGTCTCGATTCGTGCTTCCAGGCCTGCGTAGCTTCGCGCCCATTCCGTGCCGATCCTCTCGGTGACTGTGGTCTGACCGCGCAGGATCCCCGGGCACGAGCGCTCCATGCGCTCGAACATGGCAGTGACGCGGCGCTCCTCCTCGAGCTCGGCCGGGCTCAGGCTTCCGGGGCGCAATGCGCATGACACCAGCGCGACGCTCGATTCGCGCACACCGGCTTCCTCGGTCACGAGCACGTTCGCGAACTGCGAGAGTCGGTCATAACGCTGGGGCTGCCACGCAATCCTGAAGCAGTCCTGCGCGTCGACGCGAAAGCCATAGCGCAGCAGCGTCTGGTCGTAGAGCTCGAGGACGCCTGGCCGCGGCCGGCCGTCGCGCTGCAGCCGCAGCGCGCGCCCAATCGTGCGCACGCGGCCCTCGTGACGTGCGAGCAACGCTTGCAGGCGCGCTGCTCCGGGTTCGATGCTGTGCTGACCGCGCAAATTGATGAACGAGGAGTCGGGGTGCAGGAACGGCACGATGACGCTCATGGTCTGCGTCTCGACAGAAAGATAGAGCGCCGGCTCGCGCCGTGCGCGCTCGGGTACCTGATACGGAAGCCAGCGGTCCGACCACATGTCGATCATGAACCACCTGGGCGGGGAAATCAGCACACAGGCAGTCGCTTGCGCGACCAGCAGGATAAGCAATGCTCCGCGCGCCGCCGCCTGAGGCAGCAGACGATCGGCAAGGCGAGCCGCGAGCGGCCCGACGAGGAGCACTACGAACATCCCGTAGCGACCGTTCGCAGAGCTGGCGACCCATGCCGCATAGCAAAGAGCGAAAAATCCGAGCACCCGCAGATCCACGCTCGCCAGCGCAGCCGGGGACGCGGCCGCGGCATGGCCGCCGCGGCGCACGAGTGCGACAGCCGCCACGGCAACGGCCAGCGCGACGAGCGCCGCAAACCGCAGGTCTGGCGCGCTGATCTCCGCATAGATCATGCTTTCGGGCGATACGATCCGCAGCGGAAATGAAAGCGCCTCTTCCACGGTCTTTGGCGCAAAACGTTCTGCCGAGAGGTTCACCGGGCGAAAGTCCGGCGAGCGGAACCACGCGTTGAACAGCGGAAACACCGGGTTGCCATATTCGCGGTACAGATGCACGAACGCCTGCCCGCCAAACAGCGCCAACCCGGCGACTGCGCCGGCGCAATACGCCGCAACCGCGCGCAGCCTCAAGGGGACTCGCGCGGCGGGCTGCGAAACCGCGAGGACCACCGCCGCCAGCGTGAACATCCCGTTTGAATATTTGAGTGCCGCCGCGGCACCGAAAAGCACCCCCGCCCATAAAGCCCGCGGCGCGACCCGATCACTCCCTTCCGCAGTCAGGAGCAGCACCCCGCCGAGCATCGGAACGGTCGTCAATGGGTCCAGATAGGAGGTTCCGACGGTCGCCCAAAACACGGCGCTTGCCGCACCGAGAGCCGCCGCAAGCAGCGAAAGCAGCACGCGTTGGCGCTCCTGGTGATGCGCGAAGAGCCGGTGCGAGAGGGCATAGAGCAGCGCGATGTTGCCTGCGTGAGCCGCAGCGAGCACCCCGGCAACCAGGGCGCTGTGCCATCCGGAAGAAACCATCCAGTAGAAAGGCAGGTAGCCGACGCCGTTGAGATAGCCTTGCGCGCTCGCCGCGAAGAAATCGCGTTCCAGCCGCCCCTCCTGAAAAGCGTGCGCCACGTAGTAGTGGTAGTGCAGCAGATCCCAGCTGAGATCCTTCCCTGCATGGAGTGTCCAGAGAACGGCGAAGGCAGCGGCCGCGCCGAATACGACCCAGACCCGTCGCGCTTCGGTAATGATCACCTCGAGCGACGGGTGCGCGCACCCACCGGACGGTTCATGGGGCGGCAAGCGTCGAGAGAGAAATCCGTGAGCGTAACCAACCGAGCATCGTCCCTCAGCGTGAAGAGCACAGCAGCTTCAACATTATCGTGCCTTCCTGATGACGCTGTTTTTCGGCATCATGCGGCAGCGATGCTGACCTGGATCCGATCGAAGCTCGGTGCGCCGCCGCCGGAGACCGAATTACTCCTGCAGCAGGCTGAGGCCGCCTACGAGCGCTGCGCCCTCGATGAGGCGCGGCGCTTGTGCGCGGCCTTGCTGGAACACAGCCCGGGCGAGGCACGGGCGATGTGCGTGATGGCATCGGTGGCGGCAGATACCGGGCAAACGGAGGAAGGCCTGCGCTGGGCGCAGCGTGCCGCGCTCGCGGACCCGGATTCCGCTTCGCCGCATTACGTTGCCGGCAGGCTGTGGCAGGGCGCAGGGCGCCTGCCCGAGGCCGAAGCGAGCTACCGGCGCGCCGTGCAGTTGCTGCCGGGACACGCGCGAGCGCACAACAATCTCGGCAGCGTGCTGCACATGCAGGGCAGGCTCGAGGCGGCGCTGGTCGCTTATCGGCGGGCGCTGGAGCTGGATCCCGGCCTGCCCCAGGCAAACCAGAACTACGCCTCGATCGTGCGCGATGCCGGCGCGCTGGCGCGCGCCGCCGAGGACTACCGCCGCCACACGCAGGCCAACCCGAACGACGCGCATGCGTTCAACGACCTGGGGAACACCTTGCGCGAGCTCGGACGGCACGACGAGGCGCTCGCAGCCTACGCGCGCGCCCTGGCGGTCAACCCGCACCTGGCGGAGGCGCATTTCAGCCGCGCATTCGTCCAGTTGCTGCTGGGAGACTATCCGCAAGGATGGAAGGAGTACGAGTGGCGCTGGCGCATCCCGGCGTTCAATGCGCCGGCGCGCAGGTTCGCGCAGCCCATCTGGGACGGCGGCGCTCTTCCGGATGGCACGATCTTGCTGCATGCGGAGCAGGGCCTGGGAGACACGCTGCAATTCGTGCGCTACGCGCCGCTGGTGGCACAGCGCTGCGCGCAAGTGATGCTGGAGTGCCAGCCGGAACTGAAGGGACTGATGCAGCGCGTGGCGAGCGTGCAATGCGTGATCGCCCAAGGCGAGACGCTGCCCGCCTTCGCTGCCCACGCGCCGCTGTTGAGCCTGCCCGGCATCTTCGGCACTACGCTGGACACAGTGCCGTGGACGGGTCCTTACGTACATGCGAATGCGAGCCGCGTCGCTTCGTGGCGGAATGCCTTGCTGCCGGACGAACCGCGGCTGAGGGTTGGACTCGTGTGGGCGGGCCGACCGCAGCAGTGGGACGATCGCAAGCGCACGATCTCGCTTGCCATGCTGGCGCCGCTCGCCGCGGCCAGCGGCGTCACGTTCTACAGCCTGCAGAAAGGTGCGGCCTCGGCGGAGGCGGCCGCACCGCCGCCGGGCATGAAGCTGGTCGATCCGAGCGCCCGCATACAAGACTTCTCGGACACTGCGGCCCTTGCGAGTCTGCTCGACCTGCTGATTACCATCGACACCTCGGTGGCGCACCTGGGGGGGGCGATGGGTTTGCCGGTTTGGGTGCTGACCGCGCACGCCCCCGACTGGCGCTACCACCTGGGGCGCGAGGACAATCCCTGGTATCCGACGATGCGCCTGTTCCGCCAGGAGCGTGACGGCGATTGGACCAGTGCGATCGGGCGCATCGCCGCGGCCTTGCAGCGCCGTGCCGCCCAAGGCCGCGATTGATCGACCGGCTGCTTGCTGGCGAAGCTTCGCGCGCGTGGCTGCTGGTGCTCGCCGCGCTGGGCGCATACCTGTGGATCTTTGTTCCCTACCTGCCTTCCAGCGGCGCTCACTCGGGCCATGACTACGCGCTGCATATGCCTAACTTGCTTGCGGGGTATTTCTGGTTCCAGCAGAACGGCCTGCTTGAGGTGCCCTGGTTCAGCCCGGCGCAATGCGCGGGCGTGCCATTCCTCTCCGACCTGAATGTCGCGTATTACTCGCTGCCGCAGTGGGCGACGTTCGCGGTCGGCCCGGTCGGCGGGATCCGGCTTACCTTCGTCCTCTTCGCGGTGCTCGGCGCAGCGGGCTGCTTCGTGCTGCTGCGCGGGCCCTTTGCTGCCACGCCGTGGGCGGCGGCCACTGCAGCGGTGCTTTTCCTCTATAGCGGATTTTTCACCTATCGCATGCTGGTGGGGCATCTCACCTTCCACCCAATCACGCTGACGCCCTGGCTGGCGTGGGCGTTGCTCGCCGTGCGGAAGCACGTCTGGCAGACGATGCTGTCCGCCTGCGCCGCAGCGCTGATGTTCGCCTACATGTTCCATGCGGGCATGGTGCATGCGATCCCGCCCGTGGCAATTGCGGTCGCCGTGATCCTGCTGCTGCATGGCCAGCTTCACGGCCACCGTCGCGGCCCGTGGCTGGTGTTCGCGAGCGCGGTGCTGCTCTCGCTCGCGCTCGGCGCCCAGCGGCTGGCCGCGGCGCTCGCGTTCCTGCAGCAGTTCCCGCGCGACGAATACGCACTGCCGGGTTTCCCCAGCCTGCTGGACGAGGTGCGCGTCGTCCTGCTGTCGCTGTTCTGGCGACCGTCGGACGAGCTGGCCCGGCCGCTGCTCAGCGTCAACCTGCCGCTCGATCGCCACGAATGGGAGTACGGACTCGGGCCGGCCGCCGCGCTGCTGCTGCTGGCGGGCGCAGTGCGTGTCGCGAAAGGCATCCGGTTGGCCGCATCGGCTTGGCTGGTGACGGTCGCCATCGTCGCGGCACTGGCGCTTCCGCTGGCGCTGAACTGGCACCACCCCGCCTGGCACGAGTTTCTCAAGAGCCAGCCGCTGCTCGGCTCGAGCAGCACCCTCGTGCGGTGGTACGTGCTGTATGTGCCGCTAGTGGCACTCTGGGCTGGCTTGGCATTCGACGCCGCAGTCCCTGCAGCGCCGTGGCGCGCGCGCGCAGCCGTAGCGATCGCGGCGGCGACGCTGGCGTGGAACTGGACGGCGGATCGCTCCTACTACGCCACACAAACCTACGACCCGGGCGTGATGCAGCGCGCCTGGCAAGCCGTCGATGCCGGCGCGGTGCCGCCGACGGTGACGAATCTCTCGGTGCGCGTGGACAAGGACAATAGCCTGGCGGTGCCGCTCGATCGCAACGACGACATGGCGCACGGCTACTCACAGCTGGTTTGCTACCAGCCGATGTTCGGCTATGGGCTGGAGCGCTTGCGCTATGGCGAGTTGCGTCCCGGTCCGGCGCTGGCCGAACTTCCGGACGGGACCCTGAACCTGAAGAACCCGGCCTGCTACGTGTTCCCGGCGGCGAACGCCTGCGCGCCCAGCGATCATTTCCGCCGCGAGCAGCGTGAAGAAGCGGCACGTTTCGTGCGCTACCAGCCGTTTGCTTTCCAGCGGCCGGTATCGCAAACCTTCGCCGACGCCGTGACGCTCGCGGCTCTGCTGCTCATCCTTGCTGCTCTGGCAGTTGCCGCAGTGCTCTTCTGGCGGCAGCACCGCCTCAACGCTTGACGTCGCTCGCCTCGCCCCAGGTGACGGATGCCGTAGTGAAGAAATTCCAGAAGGCCGCGATCACGGCGCCCGCCAGCCCCGCCACCCAGTAGCTTACCGACATCAGGTACAGCCAGTCGGCAACCGCAAGATTGATGATCGCGCCCAAGCCGCAGGCAAGATAGAAGCTGACCAGACCTCGCCACATCCTGCGCCCGCGCAGCCGCTGATCGCCGTAGGTGAAGACGTTGTTGAGGAAGAAATTGCCCGTCATCGCTACCCAGGTCGCCAGCGACTGGCTGAGGACGAAATTCCCTCCGGTCGCGGCGAATGCCGACCACAGCACTGCCAGGTGCACTCCTACGCCGACGAGCCCCACGGCGCTGAAGACGAAAAACCGCGCCGGGATCAGCCTGCCGAACAGGTGATAGAGGATCAGCATGAAGAATTCGGCGATCACGCGCGCAGAGAGCTTGCTCTCGCCATGCAGGCGGCTCCTCATGCGGTAAGGAATCTCGCGGATGCGGACGCTGCCGCGCGCCGCGGCGATGAGGTCCAGCAGGATCTTGAATCCGCGGCCATAGAGATGACGCACCACCCTCTCCAGGTAGCCCCTGCGCACGACGAAGAATCCGCTCATCGGGTCGCTGAGTCGGCCCGCGAGCGCCTGGCCGAGCACACTCGCGACGCGGCTGATGCGCACCCGCGCGGGTGCAAGCTCGCCGGTGCCGCCGCCTTCCATGTAGCGGCTCGCCACGACGATGTCGGTATCCCCTTGCATGATCACGTCCAGCATCTGCGGGATCAGGCGCTCGTCGTGCTGGAGATCCGCATCGATCACCGCAAGGTAAGGCGCGGAACTCGCGAGCATCCCTTCCACGCACGCCGAAGCGAGCCCGCGCCGACCGACCCGGTGGATGCAGCGCACGCGAGGGTCCTGCTGGGCCCGCTCCCGGACGATCTCGTCGGTGCCGTCGAGCGCATCGTCGACGACGATGATGGTTTCCCAGTCGCGGCCTTCGAGCGAGCGTTCGAGTGCGGCGAGCAGCACGGCAATGTTCTCGCGCTCACGGTACGCGGGCACGACGACGGTGAGTTGCGGCATGGCGGCGCGATCGGGCCGTGCTAACGGTCCTCGCTCAGCCTCAGCACGCTCACGAGAAACGAGGCGAGCGAAACTTCCATGCCTCCGACCATCAGCGCGGCCGCCGGGATCGTGTCGCGCATCACCACCCGCGGATCGAGCGCGCCGAAACCGGCCTCGCTCCACTGCCAGAAAGCCGCCGCGCTCCACAGGAATCCGGCAAGGGCGGCACCGAGCCCGAGCGCAAGGCCGCGCTCGAGAGTGACCGCCTCAAGCAGCCGATCCAAGGCGGCATTACGCGGCAGCAGGCCTGCGTTCTGCGCCGACAGTCGCGCAAAAAGGGCAAACACGCACAGTTGCAGGCCGAGCAGCGCGGCAGCCGACGCATAGAGCATCGTGTGCACGTCCAGCCCGGCGCCCGCGATGCGCAGCGGCGCGAAATAGAGCGCTGCGGTCAGAAAGGCTCCCGCGAGGAGAAATGCGAGCCCGGGATAGAGAAACAGCCACCTGGGGCTGAACAGGAGCAGCAACCTCAGGTGCCGCCAGCCGTCGTGCCAGCTGCGCAGATGCGAGGGGCGCCCGCGGCCGTCGGGACTCAAGGTGGTCGGCACCTCGGCGATGGGCCATGCCGCGAGCGCGGCCTTCACCACCATTTCGGATGCGAACTCCATGCCCGGCGTGCGCAACCCGAGCGAAAGAATGCGCTCCCGATCGAAGCCGCGCAGGCCGCAGTGGAAGTCGCCGACCCCGGTGCGAAAGAACAGCCTGCCGACGAAGGAAAGAACCGGATTGCCGAGATAGCGGTGCAGCAGGGGCATCGCCCCCGGACGGAGGTCGTCCTTGAAGCGATTGCCCATGACCAGCGGGAAACCCGCGCGCAGCTTCTCGACGAACGCCTCGAGCCGGCTGAAATCGTAGCTGTCGTCCGCATCCCCCATGATCACGTACTTGCCGTGCGCCGCCGCGATACCGGCGCGCAGCGCCGCCCCGTAGCCGCGTTCGGGGGCTGCGACCACGCGCGCGCCCGCGGCCATTGCCATCGCGGCAGATCCATCGGTCGAACCGTTGTCCGCGATCAGCACCTCACCCGCGATGGCCGCGTCCTTGAGGAATCGGCGTGCCTTCTCCACGCAGCGCACGATCGTCGCGGCTTCGTTGAGGCAAGGCATGAGGATGGTCAATTCCACCGCTGGCAGCGGATCACCGCCGGCTTTTTCATTCGAAGCAGAGCAAAAAAAAAGGCACCCCGAAGGGTACCTTTTTTGGAAACGATCCTGCGATCAGCCGCGGCAGGAGCCGGGCAGATATTTCACGCTGGTGGTGGTTCCATCTGCCGCGGCGCCGCAGCGCCAGCCGAAGAGGCCAGAGCCCGAGTTCGCGCTCCACGTTGCGACATTGCCACTGTTGCACAGAGGGGCCAGCGAGACGGTGGTTCCGTCCACGACGCCGGCGATGCCTGTAACGCCCGCCGTGACGACGCCGTCGGCTGTGCTCGAGACACCCGAGACGTACTTGGTGGTGGCAGTGCTCTCGCAACCCCAGCCATTTGCGGCAGGCGGCGAGCCGCCCGACTGATAGACCTCGGTGATTGACGTGCGGCATGCGCTCAATGCGAGAATCACTTCGGACATCTTCGCGCGGATGGTGTAGTCCTGGTAAGCAGGCAACGCCACCGCAGCCAGAATGCCGATGATCGCGACCACGATCATCAACTCGATCAGCGTGAAGCCCTGTTGCAGGCGTTTCTTCATTCGAATCTCCTTCTTGGGTTGGGATGAGGCATCGCTGCCGAACAGCATTGTAGCAAGTCATGTGCCATTCGTCAGATCAAGAATACCTGACGACAATCAACGCCCTCCGATTTCCGCGAGGCGCCCAAATCGGTCACTTGAATGACAAATTTCGTCAGTCAGCCGACCGTCAGAATTTCTAAGGGACCACGTCGCGTAGCTCATTGGCGCGCGTCGTTCGAACGTAGCCCCAGCCGGCGCGCGGGCGGCGGGACTCGCTCGCCCGAAGGACTTGAAGAGCCATCGGATCATGTACGGGCGATGCGTGCTCAGCTCAGGGCCGCGGTCAGAATCTTCACGATGTCCCGTTGCTGGATCGCCGCGTACCCGGCTTCTTCGAGTTGGATGCGCTCTTTGTCACTGGCGATCAAGTGTCTGCAGGCATCGACCACCCCGGAAAGCAGGGCAAACCGCACCACCGGGCGGATGTCCGGATCGACGAACGTGTCTGCGGTTTCGTCGGCCACTACCGCTTTCCGGTTCGCGAGCAGATAGGAAACGCGCACAACCTCGAAAATCTTCGCATAGTTGCAATAGTTCACGTTCAGGACAATCTTGGAGCGGGCAATCAGCTCATCTCGCGCCGTGCCGTACAGGCCGCACACGTACACGGCACACACGCCGCGGTGCGACATTTCGTGAAAAACCTGCAGTCTCTCCTGGCCCGTAGTGCCATAGATCAGCACATCGATGTCCTGCACGCTCGGTTTGACGATGCGGCAAAGAAGCGGCGCGAACCCTACCGGCACGACCCTTACTTCGTATCGGGGAGAGAGCGCCTTCCATGCGTCCGCGTTGGCGGCGGTGTAGTCCCATATTCTGAAATTCGCCGCGTAGTGCATGACTTCCGGCCTTACATCGTGATCGCGAAGCGACAGGTTGCGCAGCGGGTCGAAGTTGTAGACGATCGTGTCCGGGGACAGTTCTTTCTGGGCCGGCACGGGCAGCATTTGCGCGCCGAAAATGATGTTCGTCGCGTCCTTTGAGAAGGAGTTGACGGCGCGAGTCGTGCGATGCCCGAGCCGTTCCAGTCCCCAGGCGACTGTGTCAATGACTTCCTGGAAGCCCTTGAAGGTGTGAATTCCGGGATCGGGAATGATGTGAGCAAGGTGATATCGGCGCATCGGTCTGCACTAGCGGTCCTTGCTTCCGCTTGCTCGCGTCCCTGCGAGCGCCACATGCGTCGCCACCTCGCGGGTCGCCGTCTCCACGAAATCCTCGGGATAGCCGGCGTCCTTCAGCCCCCACTGGATGCGATTGGCAAGTCGCGCCTTGCTGTAGAGGTTCAAGCGATGCCCTCTCGCAAATACATCGATACGCGCAAAGACCCTGCTGAATGCCTTGCGCAGACGCGCCAGCTGCTTGCGTTCGCCGGCGTTCGCTCCGCCAGGCGGATGACGCTCGATCAACTCGGCGACGATCGTGTCGGCGAACTGGTCGACTTCCCTGGACGAGATTGTTTCCGGCAATGCTTTTCCACGCGTGTGAACGGTCGTTTGATTATGCCACGGCTGAGGATCCCGACGCCTCGCACCAGTCGCGCCACAGCGTGCGATAAAGAGCCTCGAGGTCACGCGTGAAGCGCAGTTCGTCCATCAGCGGCGATTCGCGCATTCGCCGGCGCAGCGATGCGCGTAGCTCGGCGAGCAGCGCCTGATCGCCCGCAAACTTCAGTGCCAGACGCACGTACTCCTCTGGCGTTTGCGCGATCCAGTCTGCGAGGCCCATCGTGGTCAGCATGCTCGCCGCGCTGCGCGAAACGGATCTACGCCCCGCCAGGGTGACCACCGGAACGCCCATCCACAGCGTGTCGCACGTCGTGGTGCCGCCGCTGTACGGGGTCGAGTCGAGCGCGAGATCGACTTGATCGAACCATGGAAAATAGTCATTCATGGGCAGAGGAGCGACGAGCCGGATGCGCGCCGCGGCGATTCCGCGCTGCGTGAATTGTCCGAGCAGCCGATCCTGCGCAGATCCCGCGGGAACGCCCATGATCACCAGACGCGCATCGGGCAGCCCGATGAGAATCTGCGCCCAGAGCGCGAGCACTGAGGGAGAAAGCTTCAGCCGGTGATTGAACGAACCGAACGTGACGAATCCGTTGCGCACACAGGGCGGCTCCATCGCGTGCTGCTTGGACAGCTCCATCTCGCGGTAGGGGCGATAGCACCACTGGCTGTGCGGCATCCGCACGAGCGATTCGGTATGCAGGCGCTCGGCAACGCCCGGCGGATCGGAGACCGCGTCGCACAACCGGTAGTGCATGCGGCTGAGGCCCGTGGTATTCAGGTAGCCGAGCCAGGTGACCTGCACCGGCGCAGGCTGCTGCGCGAAAACGCAGAGATCGGAGCTCCCGGCATGGCCAAGCAGGTCTACGAGGATGTCGACCCCATCGCGGTGAATCGAGTCGGCCAGCTCGGAGTACGACATCTTCGACGCGTCGAGCCAGCGATCGGCGAGGGAGCGTACTTGCGCAGTGACGTCGTCGGATCTCGCGCTGGTCGCGTAGCAGTGGACCTCGAATCGCGAGCGGTCGTGCCGTTCGAGCACCGGGACCAGGAACCAGGATACCGGGTGACGGAAGAAATCCCTCGAAACGTAGCCGATGCGCAGCCGCCTTTCCGGGTCCCTCTCGTTGCCGAACGGTGCGAAACGCGCAGGGTGAGCGGCCTCGATCTGCCTGCCCACTTCGCGGTGCCTCTCGAACAGCGCCTCGTCGGAAATCCCATCGAAGTAGTTGAGCGCATGCAGTTCGGCCTGTTCGCAGGCGAGCCCGCCGCCGGCCAGCGTACGCGCGCGACCGAACATCTCGACTGCCTCTTCGAGTCGAGCGTCGGTGCGCAGCAGGTCGCCGAGAAACACATATGCGGCAAAGTACGCCGGGTCAAAGCGGATCGCGCTGCGAGCGGCGTCTTCCGCTTCTCCGAACCGATCGAGCCTGACCAGCGTCGTCGCATAGTTGTACCAGGCGCCTGCATAGTCGGGTCTTTGCCGCAGCGCGATCTGCAGCGCGGAGGCCGCCTTCTCGTACTCTCCGCGCGCATCATGGAGGCTGGACAGCACCACGTACGCTTCCGGAAACTCGGGCTTGCGCTCGAGCGCAGCATGCAGGTAGCGCTCGGCCTGCGCGAACATCCGTTTCCGGTAGTGCAGTTTGCCCAGGTTGAAGCTCGCATAGGCATTGCCCGGATCGATCGCCAGCACCGTTTCGTAGGACCGCAGCGCACCATCGTCATCAGCCGCGGCCTCGAGGCCGACTCCCAGGTTGAGATGCGCCGCCGGATACTGCGGTGCGAGCGCAACCGCCTCGCGATAGCGCTGGCACGCCTGGACAAGATCCCGTGCATCCTCGGCGCTGCGACCCGCGGCGATCGACCGATCCGCGGCTTCGATCTCCGCTTCCCTGATCGGGCGTGCGTGCGCGGGATCGAGCGGCAGCAGGCGCCTGAGGAGGTCACGCAGCATGGGCCACCACTCAGCCGCCCTCGGTAGCAGGCCGGCTGGCGCACCATCCGCGCCACAGCCTGCGGTAGAGCTGCTCCAAGTCGCGCGTAAACCGCACCTCGTCCATGAGCGAGGAAGCAGCCATCCGGTCGCGCAACGAGCGGTGCAGCCGGACGATGGTTTCCGGGTCGGAGGCGAACCGCACTGCGCGACGAACGTAGTCCTCAGGCGATGCCGCGATCCAGTCCGAGAGTCCCAGCGTCGTGAGCACGCTCGCTGCGCTGCGTGAGGCCGGCCGTACGCCTGGAAGCGTAAGCACCGGCACGCCCATCCAGAGCGCGTCGCACGTGGTCGTTCCGCCGCTGTAGGGGGACGTATCCAGAGCGATGTCGATGTCTCCGAACGCCCGCAGGTAATCGCGCAGCGACATGAACGGCAGCAGCGTCACCCGCGTGGAATCCACGCCGTCGTGTGCCAGCGCCTGCAGCAGTTCGTCGCGGACTCTCGCCTGCGGAACGCCCGCCAGCACCAGGCGCGACCCCGGCACTTCGCGAAGGATTCGCGCCCAAAGCGATCGCATCGCCACGGTCAGCTTGGGGAACTGCGTGAACGAGCCGAACGTGACGCCGCTGCCGCGCTCGACCGGGGCTTTCTGCGGCACATCGACCGCCACGTAGGACCGATAGCACCATTGGCTCTGCGGAAGCCGGACCAGCGCCTCGGTATGCAGGTGCTCGGTCATGCCCGGAGGGTCGCAAGTGGCGTCGGTAATGCGGTACTGGATGCGCGTCATGCCCGTGGTATTCAGGTTTCCCAGCCAGGTCGCCTGCACCGGCGCCGGCCGCTGCGCGAACGTGGCGAGCCGCGCGATCCCCGAATGTCCGGACAGATCCACCAGGATGTCGATTCGATCGCGATGCACGAGGTCGGCCAACTCCGCATCGTTCATGGCCTTCGCTTCACGCCACCTGTCGCTCTTCTCTTCGACCTGGCGCGTAAATGAATCCGCAGGCAGGATCGAGACGGAATAGCAATACACTTCGAATTGCGACCGGTCGCTGCGCTCGAGCAGCGGGATCATGAAACGCGCCACGGGATGAAGGTAGAACTCGCCCGAGATGTACCCGATCCGCAGCCGCCGGCCGGGATCGCGGTCGTTCCTGAACGGCTCGAAGCGCCGCGCCACGTCCCTCTCCAGCCGCTCGCCGAATGCCCTGTGACGCGCGAAGACTTCCTCGGCTGTAACGTCGGCGACGAAGTTGAGCGCGAACAGCTCGACGGATTCGTACTCCCTGCGTTCCGGGGCCTGCGCACGCCGGGCGCGGCACAACTCGAGCATCTCGGCGATCCGCCCTCCGCGTTCCAGCGCGGCCATCCACCCCAGGTACAAATCTTCCCGCTGGGGCTCCAGCAGGGTGGCGCGTGCAAGCACGGCCGCAGCGTCATCAAAGCGGTGCAACCGCATCAGCGCCTGACCGTAGGCGAAGAGCCCGAGGGGCCAGTCCGGCTGCTGCTGCAGTGCGGCCTCGATGTGCGGGATGGCGGCAGCGAAATCGCCGCGCTCCCGATACAGATCGGACAGCGTGCCATGCGCTTCCGCGCTCGCGGCATCGAGCGTCAGCGCGCGCTTCAGTGCCGATTCTGCTTCGTCTTTCCGCTTCAGCTTCACCAGCACGAGACCGTAGCCGAGCCACGCGCCGAAATCCTGCGCACCCTGGCGGATCGCCGATTCGAAGGCGACTGCCGCTGCTGCCGCGTCGCCCCGCAGGTCGAGCAGGTTCGCCAGCACGACTTGCGCCTGCCAGAACTCCGGCTTGCGCGCGATGGCCACGCGCACACACCGCTCGGCTCGAGGGAACTCACGCCTGAGCAACAGCAGCTTGCCGAGGTTGTAGTTCGCGTAGGCGTTGCCGGGATCGCTCGCCAGCACTGCCTCGTAGGACCGGAGCGCGCCATCGCCGTCGCCCGAAGCCTCGAGCGCCACCCCCAGGTTGAGATGCGCCGCCGGATACTGCGGGGCGAGCGCCACCGCCTCACGATAGCGCTCGCAGGCCTCGCCCAAGTTGCCTGCGTCCTCCGCCTGGCGCCCTGCCGAGATCAGTCGATCCGCCGCAACGACTGTCGATCGCTCCGGCTGGGCGGGCGCCCAAGCGAACGAAACCAGACGCTTGAGCGCGTTTCGCAACATGCATGAACTATAGCAATTGCACGCCGGAAAGCCGCGGCCGTGCGGGCGGAACTTAGTCGGGGCGTTCGAACACCGCGACCAGCCCTTCAGCATATCCACCCATCTGGCGGCGGATGCGCATGCTCGACAGCTCGCGTTCTACCAGGCCGCGCTCAGCGGCCAGGCGGCGCAAGTACGCGGCGGAGTGCGCGTAGCGACCAGACACGGTCAGCCGGTAATCGCCGTGCTCGGTGCTTTCCACCGAAAACGCGAACAGACCACCCGGCTCCAGAGCGCGGCTGGCCCCTTTGAACACTTCGGTCAGCTCGCCGATGTAGATGAACGTATCGGCGGCAAGAATGGCGCGACAGCTCGAAGGCCCGACTTCCCCCAGCGCCTCGATCAATTCTTTGCAATCCAGCGCCGCATACGCGCCGGTCCGGCGCGCGTAGTCGAGCATGCGCGGAGAAAGATCGATGCCGTGCACGCGCGCACCGTTTCCCGCGATCGCCTTTCCGACCAATCCGGTTCCACAGCCGAGGTCAAGCACTTCGCAGGCGGGCGAGAGAATCGGCCGTACCCGCAAAGCCAGGGCTTCGGGCACGTGGTAGCCGAGCTGCCCGACCACATGCCCCTCGAAGCGCGACGCCATGCCGTCAAAGAGCGAGAGGACATATTCGGGAGGTGCGCGCCGCGTCGTGATTCCCGTCGCAGCCGAGAGCAGGTGGCGGAAGTCCGCGCGGTCCGGAAAACGAGCGAGTGCCCGGCGGTAGATGCCGGCAGCCGCTGCGGTTTCGCCCCGGGATTCATACAGCCGTCCGAGATTGACGTAGGCCAAGGCAAGATCGGGGTCGTGCTGCATGGCGGTCTCGAAAGCACACGCGGCTTCCAACGGCCTGCCAAGCGTCTGCAATGTCGATCCGAGATTGTTCCACGAGGGCGCGTGATCGGGGGCGAGCGCGACGCTGCGCTCGAAGCAGGCGAGCGCCTCGCGATCTCGGCGCTGTTCCTGGCGCACGTTGCCAAGCCGGTACCAGGCGACCGCTTGGTCGGCCGCGCCGCTCAAACCGCGCTCCAGGGCCGCCGCAGCGGCATCCCAGCGCTCGGCGCGGTAGTGCGCATATCCTTCCTCGAGCCATTCGAGGCCGCTCCTGTCGGTCATCGGCGAGCGCCGCAGCTCAACTCAAGGCCACACTCAGGATTCTCACGATGTCTCGTTGCTGAATGGTCGCGAGTCCGGCCTCTTCGAGCTGAGCGCGTTCTTTCTCACTGCCAAGCAAATGAGCGCACGCATCGGCAACCGCTGCGAGCGGCGCAAACCTTACGGCGGGGCGAATGTCCGCTTCGACGAATGTGTCGGCGGCCTCATCGGCGACGACCGCCTTGCGGTTTGCCAGCAAGAAGGAGACGCGCACGATTTCAAAGATCCTTGCAAACGTGCAAAAGTTGACGTTCAGCACAATCTTGGAGCGGGCGATCAGCTCATCTCTTGCAGCACCAAACAGGCCGCTGACGTACACGGCCGTGATACCCCGGTGCGACAATTCATGGAAAACCTGCATCCTTTCCTGCCCCGTAGTGCCGTAGATCAGAACCTCTATGTCCTGCACATCCGGTTTTCGGATCCGACACAGAAGCGGAGCGAACCCGACCGGGACGTGCCGCACCTCGTACTTAGGGGAGATTGCCTTCCACGACTCGAGATTGGCCTGGCTATACTCCCAGATCCTGAAATTTGAGGCGTAATGCATGACTTCCGGCCGAAAGCTGCCCGGCGCCAGGTTTCGGAGCGGATCGAAGTTGTAGACGATCGTATCCGGTGGCAACTCTTTCTGCACTTCCACGGGCAGCATTTGGGCACCGAAAAGGATGTTGGTGGCATCTGCGGCGAATTTGTTGACGTCGCGCGTAATGCGATGACCGAGCCGTTCCAGTCCCCAGGCTACCGTATCAATGACTTCCACGAAGCCATTGAAGCCGTGAAGTCTGGGATGCGGAATGATGTGCGCTAGGTGATACCGCTTCATGTTGCCCGTCATCCAGCCGCGAGTGACCAACCAAAAGCACTTATACGAGGCTGGGCGATCACCCGGGGCGCTCCTCCCCCTTCGAGATCATTTCCTCGGTCATCAGCACCCACTCTGCGGGCGAAGCCACTTCGACCGCGCAGCGCTGCTGCGCCTGCCATTTGCCGCCCTGCAGTCGACTGCGATGCTTGTCTTCGAAGCGTTGTACGTATTGCTGCCAGTCGGCACGGTAGTCGCCCAAAGAATTATGCACAAGGCACACATCTTGGCAGACCGCAGCGCGGAACCCGGCAAGATGGGCGGAAAACGTGAAATCGAGATCGTACAGGTGCCAGCCGTCGAAGGTTTGCTCGTCGAACGCGATCCGCTCCAGAACCTCGCGACGCATGGCAAGAAACACACCATCGATCGCCTGGACCTCCACGGCGGCTGTACTGTGCGGACCGTATACCGTGACGATCAAGCTGCCTGGCTTCGAGATTCGCGAGCCGACTTGACCGTGAAGATGAGGCCAGCCAGCGCAGGTCCAGCTACCCCCGATCAGCCTGGTGGTGCCGGCGACGCCTACCAGGTCATATCGGTTGAGATGACCGAGCAGGCGCGCGGCAAAATCGGGCGTTGCGATTTCAATGTCGTCGTGCGAGAACACCAAGAGGTCGCCACTTGCCCGTGCAATACCCCGGTTGTAGCCCTCGCAAAGCGAGCGTGCGTCGTGAATGCCGATGATCTCGTGGGGCACCGCAGCGAAGACGGCGCGATAGTTCGCGCAAACCTGCGCAAAAAGTTGCGGATCCACGCTGCAGACGATGATCGATACACGGCGATGCGTGTCCGGTTCGGCGACCGCGGCTTGGGGCGTCCGACCCGATGCGAGATCTGCGCGCGCTCGCGCCAGAGCACGAAGCATCATCGCATACAAGACCAGGGGATATTCGGGTTTGAGCGCAAGGGACGCCGCGAATGCCGTGTCGGCTGCGTTGAACTCTCGCAACACGAGTCGCGTGGTTCCGAGGAGCAACTGCGCTTCGGCCGACGTTTGATCGAGCGCAACCGCCTGCTCCGCGCAACGCGCGGCTTCCGCGTACCGACCGGCGCGATAGGCGCTGGTCCCCTGCTGGTGCAACGCCTGGACACGTGCCGCGTGGCGTGCTGAACCAATTCGCCTGGCGAGCTTGGCGAAAGCGTCGCGAAACATGAGCAACGACTCGGTCCGGTAACGCGCCGGTCTACGGCGTGAAGCCAGGAATCCTGGAGTGGTCCACGTCGTCGATCTGGTCCGGATCCAGGTACGCCTCGGCATAGCGCAGGTAGACCTGCTTGCGCACGAAGACGTCGAACAGATCGGGGTCGACGTGTCCGTTCTGCTTGAACCGGCCGAGGATCTCGAGCGATTCGGACAGCGTCTTGCCCCTCTTGTAGGGCCGGTCTTTCGCGGTCAGCGCCTCGAAGATGTCGGCAATCCCCATGACCCGGGCCGGAATCGACATCTGCTCGCGCGTCAGCCCGCGCGGATAGCCTTTGCCGTCCATGCGCTCATGATGGCCGCCGGCGTACTCCGGGACCTTGCGCAGGTGCTTCGGCCACGGCAGCGCCTCGAGCATCTTGATCGTCGCAACGATGTGGTGATTGATGATCTTGCGTTCATCGACCGTCAGCGTGCCGGCGCGGATCGTCAGGTTCTGCAGCTCCTCGGCGGTGAGGAACGGGCCTTCGTTGCCCGCGACATCCCGCCAGCGATAGGCGGCGATGCGCTCCACGCGCGCCACATCCTCGTCGCGCATCCGCTCGCCGCCGATGTTGGCATTGCGCAGGAACGCGCGGTCGTCGTCGAGCTGGCGGATGCGCGCCGCGTAGCGCTCGCGTGCCGCCGCCGACCCGTCCTTCAGCATCTCGATCTCGGCGTCGCGCTTGAGCACCTCGAAGCGCGTGTCGATCACGTGGATCCGGTCGATGATCGTCTCGAGCTTGGTCGACTTGTCGACTACGTGCACGGGCGTCGTCACCTTGCCGCAGTCGTGCAGCAGGCCGGCGATCTTCAGCTCGTAGCGGTCCTGGTCGCTCATCGCGAAATCCGCGAGCGGCCCTTCGCGCGTCTCGGCCGCCGCCTCGGCGAGCAGCATCGTGAGCAGCGGCACGCGCTGGCAATGGCCGCCGGTGTAGGGTGATTTTTCGTCGATCGCGGTATTGATCATGCCGATGAACGACTCGAACAGCTCCTCGAGCTGGTTGATCAGCATCCGGTTGGTGAGCGCAACCGCCGCCTGCGAGGCGAGCGATTCGGCGAGCCGCTGGTCGGCGGGCGAGAAGGCGACGATCTCGCCGCTGCGCGGATCGCTCGGGTTGATGAGCTGCAGCACGCCGATGATCTCGTTGTCGTGGTTCTTCATCGGCACGGTGAGGAACGCCTTCGAGCGATAGCCGGTCTTCTTGTCGAAGTTGCGGGTGCCGGAGAAATCGAATCCCTGCTCGACGTAGGCGTCGGCGATGTTGACCGTGCGACCGGTAAGCGCCGCATAGGCCGAGATGTTGGAGTGGTTCGGCTTGCCGTCCTTGTACAGCGGGACCGGGTAGAACGGCACCGGGTTGCCGGTGGTGCCGCCGAGGTAGTACTTGAGGCTCGTGGTGCGGACGATCTCGAAGCGCAGCGTGTTGTCCTCGGTGACGCGGTAGAGCGTCCCGCCGTCGGCGCGCATGATCGCCTTGGCGGCCGCGAGGATCGTTTCGAGCAGCCGGTTGATGTCGCGCTCGGCCGAGAGCGACGTGCCGATGTCGTTCAGCCTCTCGAGACGCTCGACGAGGTCGTCGTCGCCGGCCCGGCGCTCGCCGGGCGGCCGCGTCACCTCAGTCAAGTCCAGGGCGCTGCTCATCGAGACCGGTGCGCCCTCACTTGATGCAGACGGCGCGCACTTCCTTGATGTGAGTGATGCCCATGAGCACCTTCTCGATGCCATCCTGCTTCAGGGTGTGCATGCCTTCCTCGAGCGCGACCGCGACGATCTCGGCGACGCGCGCATGCTCCTGGATGAGCTTCTTCAGCGCGTCGGTCGCGACCAGCAGCTCGTGCAGGCCGAGCCGGCCCTTGAAGCCGCCGCCGCCGCATTTTTCGCAGGTCTTCGTCTCGGGAGGACGGTACAGCGTAAGCTGGCCCTTGTCGTTGCCGTAGAGCCGCAGCCAATCCCTGTAGACGCTCTCGACGCCCGCCTTCGGGTCTTTCTTGAAGGTGGTCGTGTTCATCAGCTCTTCGCAGTATTCGTTGAGCAGCGACTTGACCTCGGCGGGCTCGGGTGTGTACGCCTCCTTGCAATTCGAGCACAGGCGTCTTGCCAGGCGCTGCGCGAGGATGCCGAGCAGCGCGTCGGAGAAGTTGAACGGGTCCATGCCCATATCGAGCAGGCGGATGATCGATTCGGGCGCCGAGTTCGTATGCAGCGTCGCGAACACGAGGTGACCGGTGAGAGACGCTTCGATCCCGGTGCCGGTGGTCTCCTTGTCGCGCATCTCCCCGACCATGATGATGTCCGGGTCGGCGCGCAGGAACGCCCTCATCACTGCCGCGAAGTCGAGTCCCGCCTTCTTGTTGACCTGCACCTGGCGCAGGCCCTTCTGCGTGATCTCGACCGGATCCTCCGCGGTCCAGATCTTCGTGTCGGGCGTGTTCAGGTGTTTCAGCACCGAGTGCAGCGTGGTGGTCTTGCCCGAGCCGGTCGGCCCGCAGACGAAGAACAGGCCGTACGGCTTCTCGACCGTCTTCTTCAGGTTTTCTTCGGTCAATTTGGTCAGGCCGAGCTTGTCGAGCGGAATCGGCTCGCCCGCGGCCAGAATCCGCATCACGATGTCCTCGACGCCGCCTTGCGTCGGAATCGTCGCGACGCGCAGCTCGATGTCGAGCGGCCCGAATTTCTTGAACTTGATCTTGCCGTCCTGGGGCTTCCTCTTCTCCGAGATATCGAGGTCGCACATGATCTTGATGCGCGCCACGATCGCGGCGCGATAGCTCGCCGGCACCTCGATGTAGGGCACGAGCGAGCCGTCCTTGCGCAGCCGCACCTCGGTCTTCGATTTGCCGGGGTACGGCTCGATGTGGATGTCCGAAGCGCCCTGGTTGTATGCGTCCACGACGATCTTGTTGACGAGCTTGACCAGCTCGTTGTCGGCGGCCGCCGAAACCTCGTCGCTTGCGGCGGCGTCGACGCTCTCGCCGTCGTCGCTCATCTCGGAGAGCAGGTCGCCGATGTCGCCGGTGTCCATCGCCTCCGCGCCGTAGAACTGATTGAGCGTGTCCCTGAACTCCTTCTGGGTCGTGACCTTGTAGACGATGCGCGATTTCGGAAACACGTTCGACGCGATGCGCGAGCTGCGGATGCGCTCCGGGTCGAGGCAGAGCACGATCAGGCCTTCCTTCGTATCGTCGATCGGCAGCCACTGGTTCGCTTCGACGTACTCGCGCTTCAGGTTCTTCAGCAGGTCCATCGGCTTGATGCGCTCGGGCTTGAAGGCCTCGTAGGGCACGCCGAAGAACTTCGCCAGCGCCTGGCCGATCGCCGGGATCTTGACCTGGAACTCCTCGATCAGCACCTGCTCGATGTCGAGCGCTTTCTTTCGGGCCTGGCGCGAAGCGAGCTCGAACTCGCCCGGCGACAGCACGGCGTCGGCGATCAGGAAGTCGTACTTCGTCTTTACGAGCTGCGTCTTCTGGCGCTGCCGCAGCGCGATCGCGAGCGTCTGCGCGAGCTCGGTGACGCCCTCCTCGGTCTGCGCGCCGAACGGCAGCCCGGCCTTGTTGTTGATCAGCTGGATGACGCCCACCAGCTCCTGATTCTGCGCGTCGACGATCGGGGCGACCAGCATCTGCTTGGTGCGATAGCCGGTGCGCTTGTCGACCTCCTGCAGGAAGCGCAGGTTCGGGTTGACCGACTTCAGCTCCACGTCGTCGTACACGTCCTTGACGTTGACCATCTTCTTCACGAGCGCGACATAGCCCGCGATCGAGTGCTCGGCGATCGGCAGCTTCAGGTCCTTGAACGAGTTGAGTCCGGTCTTGACCTTCGAGACGATCGTCTGCTTGTCCTCGCCCACCGAGTAGATCGTCAGCCGGTCGGCGTTGAACAGCGTGCAGATGTCGGCGCTCACCTCCAGCATGATCTCGTCGACGATCGTGGTCGAGTGGATCTTGTTGGTGACCGCCTGGAGCCGCTTCTGGAACAGCAACTTCGCGTTGGCGTCTGCGCCTGCGGCGGGTTGCTGGCTGAGTACTGCGCTCATTCCGATCCTCCGATCCTGCACTGCCCCGGGAGCCACACGGCACGGCCTGTGGATGCGCCGTGTCCGGGCGCGCCTATCCTAGCCCCTGAGGGCACAAGATTCAACCGCGGCGCGCCCCAAATCGGCTCGTTTGGCAAGGTCTACTTGGTCTCGAATTTCCGCACGCCGTCCCACCCCGGCCCGGGGGGATTCTTGCGGTGCTCCGCGACGAATTCCGAGTACGCCCCGTAGAGCTCGCATTCCGGGTTCATGCGCTGCAGGTTGAGCAGCGCGAGCTCTGCCTGGTCCCAGTCCTGCGCCCGGTAGTACTTGAGGCACTGGTTCCAGAGCTTGAGCTCGTCCAGCGTTTTCTTCTCGAGCTCGCCCTGCATGCCGAGCGGCTCGAAGATCGCGACGGCCGTGTCCTTGCCCTTGACACGCACCATGTCGACTTCGCGGAACACCACGTCCGTGACCAGCTTGCGCGTCTCGTCGCCGACCAGCATCCCCAGATCGTATTGCTTGGTGAGACCTTCGAGGCGTGAGCCGAGGTTCACCGGGTCGCCCATGACGGTATAGGCCTTGCGCAGCTTCGAGCCCATGTCGCCGACGCGCATGCGCCCCGAGTTGACGCCGATCCCGATCTTGAACTCCGGCCAGCCTTTCGCCCGGAACTCCTCGTTCAGCTCCGCCGCGCGCTTCTGCATGCTGAGCATCGTGACGACGCCGTTGCGCGCGTGCTTGGCGTCCTCGACCGGGGCGCCCCAGAACGCCATGATCGCGTCGCCGATGTACTTGTCGAGCGTGCCGCCGTTGCCGCGGATCACCAGCGACATCGCGGTCAGGTAATCGTTGATGTAGAGCGTCAGGTCCTTGGCCGAAAGGCTCTCCGAGATGCTGGTGAACCCGCGCACGTCGGAAAACAGGACCGTCAGCGTTTCCTCCTTGCCCTCCATGCTGTACTTCTCCGGGTCCTGCGCCATCTTGTCGACCAGCTCGGGCGGCACGTACTGGCCGAAGAGCTCGGTGAACTGGCGCTTGGAACGCGACTCGACGAAGTAGCCGTACGCCATGTTCATCACGTAGAGCGACAGGATCATCAGCAGCGAGGTCGCGAGCGGCAGCACGGTGTGCGCCTGCGTCCACGCGAGGATGCTCAGCGCCGAGACCGCCGCGAGCGCGATGAAGGAAGACAGCGTCGCCCAGACGGCGGACAGCATCGGGATCAGCATCGCGAGCAGCAGGCCGATGCCGACGATCAGCATCACTTCCGCGCCCAGCATGTACGGAGGCTTCTGCGGGATCTTGCGATCGAGAATCCCGGCGATCATGTTCGCGTGCACTTCGACCCCGGCGTAGACGCTGTTCACCGGCGTCGCCCGCAGATCGAACAGTCCCGAGGCCGTGGCGCCGACCAGCGCGATCCTGCCCTTCAGCTGCGCCGGCTGCACGCGGTCGGCGAGCACGTCCGAGATCGAGATGTAAGGAAAGCTGTACCGGTCGCCGCGGAACGGCACCAGCGCGCTGACCGTTTCATCCACCGGAATCGTCAGCGGCCCGGTGCGCAGCCATTCCAGGCCCGAGTAGCTTCCCTGCATGACACCGCCTTCCGTGTATCCCGGCTCGACCTTCGGAAAGCCGAGCAGCGTGCGCACCACCGCGAGCGACAGCGCCTCGTAGTAGGCGCCGTCGAGCTCGGCGAGCATCGGCACGCGCCGCACGATTCCGTCGGGATCGGTAAACGGGTTGAAATGCCCCGCATTCGCGGCGCTCTTCTGGAACTCGACCAGATTCCCGCCGTAGCCCACCCATGAAGTGAAGTAGATGTTGCGGCCGGTGAACATGCCCTTCGGCAGCACCGGTTCCGGGATCGACGCGATCCGCCGCGAGCCGCGCTCGTTGGAGAGGTAATAGCCGAGCACGACCGGCCGCCCCTTCATCGCCTTTGCGAACAGCCCGTCGTTGTCGAGCTGCGGCCGGAGCTTCTGGTACGCCTGCTGGAAGCCCGGGACCTCCTTGAGCTCGGCGCGCGCGAATTCATCGAGCACGCGGATTCCGGACGAGTAGTCGGCCTCGGCGAATACGACGTCGAACCCGACCACCGCGATCTGGTACTGGTCGAACAGCTTGTCGATGAATTTCGCGAGCAGGTCGCGGGACCAGGGCCAATGGCCCAGCTCCTGCAGGCTCTTCTCGTCGATGTCGAGGATGATGATGCGATCGTCGACGCCGCGCGGCATGGTCAGCACCAGGCGCGCGTCGTAGATGATGTTGTCGAGCTGGTTGATGAAGCCGAGGTGGTAGCGGTCCGAGGTGTGTCCGAGGAAGAAAAGGACGATCGCGATCCCGAGCGCGATCCGGACGATGTGCTGTTTCACTCGTTCGGAATCAGCCCTTGAAGAAGAATTCCATCTTCACGCCGGCCAGCTCGATCACGTCGTGGTCTTTCAGCGCGTGCGGCGCGTTGCCGATCGACTGGCCGTTCACGGCAGGCTGCTGCGCGCCTTCGACATGCGTGATGAAGTAGCCGTGCGGTCGGCGCGTGAACACGGCGACCTGAATGCCCGGCTTGCCGAGTGTCGTGAGGGGCTTCAGCAATTCGAGCTCCCTGCCGGCGTTCGCACCCGAAAGCAGCTGAATCGTCCCGACCGGCTGCTTCGGCGCGGCTGCAGGAGCCGACTGCGCCGGGATGGGTTGCGCTGCTTGCGCGGCGGCCACAGCGGGCGCGGCAGCCACAGCGGGCGCGGCGGGCGCCGGAGCCTGGGCCGGCGGCGCCTTTGCATCCTTGTCGGCGACACCGGTTGCCGCGGCGCTCTGCGCAGCCTGCTGCACAGCTGCGGCCCGCATCGCCTGCGCCGCGCCCGGCTGCCCGCCTGCGGCGGCCATCGCCTTCGCCTGCTCCACCGCGGCCTTCATGGCGCCGGGGCGCAGCACCATCGTCTTCTCGAAATCCGCTGCGGCGGGGGCGGCCGGCGCCGCCGCCTTCGGCTTGCCCTTCTCCGCTAGGTACTTGAGCTTGTACTTGCCGAGCTCGACGACGTCGTTGTCCTGCAGGAAATGCTTCTTCACCGTCTTGCCGTTGACCATCGTGCCGTTGGTGCTGCCGAGGTCCTCGAGAAACGCGTCGTCCATGATGCTGACGATCACGGCGTGCTCGCCGCTCACCGCCAGGTTGTCGATCTGCACGTCGTTGTGCGCCTTGCGGCCGATGGTGATGCGCTCCTTGGAGAGCGGAATCTCCTTGAGCACCTGCCCGTCCATGCTGAGTATCAGTTTCGCCATGACCGAACCCTGAGGGCTATTTTAACCACGCGAAAAGCTTGCCGACCACGCCGCGCGGCCCGGGATACTCCCGCACAACGCGAACGAGTATAACCGATACGTTGTCGCGCCCGCCGTTGTCGTTGGCCATCTGCACGAGGTGCTGGGCGGCGAGCTCGAGGTTCGCGGCACCAAGCTCGCGCAGCGTGCTCGCGATGTCGTCGTCGCTCACCATGTCGCACAAGCCGTCCGAGCAGAGCAAGTAGAGGTCGCGCGGCGCCGCGTCGTATTCGTGGATTTCCGGATCGACGGACGGGTCGATCCCGAGCGCGCGCGTGACGAGATTCTTGTGATGCGCGTGCTTCGCCTGCTCCGCGGTGATGAGCCCCGAGTCGATCTGCTCCTGGAGCAGCGAATGATCGCGCGTGATCTGCCTGAAGTCGTCGCCGCGCAGGCGATAGAGGCGCGAGTCGCCGAGGTGCGCGACCAGGATCTTGTTGTCGTAGAAGAGGCCTACGACGAGCGTGGTCCCCATGCCGGCGTACTGGGGCTGGCTCTGCGCCGCCTGGAAGATCGAGGTGTTGGCCTTCTTCACCTGCTCGCGCACCAGCTTCGAGGCGACCGGGGCGCTGGTCTCGGGATCGACTTCGAACGGGCGCACCTTGGTGAAGAGCTTGCGCAGCTCCGTGGTGATGACGGTAGTCGCGATTCCGCTCGCGACTTCGCCGGCGTTGTATCCGCCCATCCCGTCGGCGAGCACGACGAGGCCGCTCGCCGCGTCCGAGGCGATCGAATCCTCGTTATGCGACCGCACCATGCCCGGGTCGGTGCAACTTGCGATCTGCAGGGTCTGCGTCAGATCCATGCGGCGCGCTAGAGCTCGATGTCCACGCCTTTGCCCGCTCCGGCTGCGGCGGGGTGCGCAGCGGCGGGCGCGATGGCGGCTGCGGGCGCGGCGCCCGCAGCCGGCGCGACGCGCAGCGCCTGCGCAAACTCTTCGCCCGACTGATACCGGTCGTCGGGATTCTTCGCCATCGCCTTGTCCAGGAACTGCACCAGCCCGGGCGCGATCGCCGGGTTCACGCTGCGAATGTCGGTCGGCGGCTCGTTCGCGATCTTGAACATCAGCTGCGCCATCGACTCGCCCTCGAACGGCAGCCTGCCGGAGAGCAGCTGATACAGGCTCACGGCGAGCGAAAACAGATCCGAGCGTCCCTCGATGCGCTTGCCGGCGAGCTGCTCGGGCGACATGAAGGAAGGCGTGCCGAGCACCATGCCGGTCTTGGTCTTCGACGAATCGGTCAGCCGGGCAATGCCGAAATCGGTGACCTTGAGCGTGTCGGTGTCCGGGTGATACATCAGGTTGGCCGGCTTGATGTCGCGGTGGACCACGCCCTGCTTGTGCGCATAGCCGAGCGCCTCGGCGGCGCGCGCGACGATCGAGATGACCTTCGAGGGCTGCAGCAGGCTCCCCGGCTTGCTGAAGCTGACCAGATCGCCGCCCTTCAGCAGCTCCATCGCGATGTAGCACAGGTCGTGCTCTTCGCCGGCGTCGTAGATCGTCACGATGTTCGGGTGCGACAGCCGTCCGGCCGTCTCGGCTTCGCGGAAAAACCGCTCTTTCACCTCGACGAGCTCGTCGGCCTCGAACTCCTGCGAAAGCGCCATTGTCTTGATCGCCACGACGCGCCCGATCTTCGGATCCTTGCCCAGGTAGACGACGCCCATCGCGCCCTTGCCGAGCTCCTTCTCCACCTGGTAGCGGCCGAGCATCGGCTTTTCCATCTCCCCGCCTTCGCCGAGGATGGAAACGTTGGTGCGCCCCGTGGCAGCACCGCCGCCGAGCATGACGGTCTCGGACAGCTGCTTGGCGCGCGAGAGCCGCTGCTCGAGGTCGCGGAACTTCGGATTGAAGCCGTGCATGTGGCGGAACACGCTCTCGGCCTTGTTGAACTGGCGCTTGCGCTCGAAATCGAGCCCGAGGTTGTACAGGTTCTCCATCAGCGCGTCGGAGAGCGTGACCTGGCGGAACTTGTCCCACGCCATGTCGAGCTGGCCCTGTCCCTGGTAGGCAAGGCCCAGCATGCGGTTCGACTCCGCGGACGTCTCGTCGGACTTCACCTTCGCGCGCTCGGTGATGATGAAGCGCTTCGACACCAGCGCGCCGTGGCCGATCAGCAGCAGCGTCGCCGGAAGCATGAGCTGCAGCCACATGCCGCTGCCGACCATCAACCCGAAGTGAAGCGCGATCAGCGCGACGAACGCTGCACCCGAGATCGCGAGCGCGGGACCCGCCGCAAGACGCGGCAGCAGCACGATGAGATACGCCGCGACCAGCATGAACAGCAGCATCTCGATCCAGTGCCCCCAGGTCGGCGCGACGAAGAAGTGTTCCTGCAGGATCGACGACACCGAGTGCGCCAGCGTCAGCACCGGCGCCATCGAGGGAGAGATGGGGGTCACCTGGGTCGCGCCGAGGCCGGGCGCGGTCGCGCCGATCAGCACGATGCGATCGGCAAAGTTCGCCGCCGGGATCTTGCCATTGGCGACGTCGTAGAACGAGGCGACGCTGAACGCCGGCCGGTTGTCGCGATCCTTGTAGAAGTACGTGTACATCTGCAGGGCGGGATCGGTGCCGATCCGCAGCCTGCCGAGCGAGACGCTCTCGCCCCGCTGCACCTTGATGTCCGCCGGGGTCAGGTTGAGACTGCGCGCCGCGATCATCATCGACATCGACGGAAACAGCTGGTCGAAATACTGCAGCACCAGCGGTTCCTGACGTACGCCGCCGTCGACGTCCTGCAGGGTATTCAGGTGCCCGAGACCCGCCGCCGCGGTACCGATCGCGTCGATGGGCAGCCGCACCGAGGAGGTGAGGTAGCCGAACGTGTCGCCGCCGCCCTTCGGCATCGCGATCGCGTTCTTCAGCGCGAACGCGGGCAGCGGCTTGTCCGGCCGGCCGAGCGGGTCACCAATCGTGAACAGCATCGGCTGCACCACGTTCGCCGCCTTGGCGTAGCTTTCCGCGAGCTTGCGGTCGGTATTCAGCGCGACTTCCGCTTCCTTCAGCAGCGCGACGATCGGAGCGAGCGCATCCGGGGCCGGGGGCGATGGGGCAGCGGCCGGATCGGTGCCCGGCGCGGGCGCTGTCGCCGGCGCCTGCGCAGCGGATTTCTGCGCCACGTCGAGCAGCTTGACGACGTACTGGTAGCCGGGGTCCAACTGCGGCTCGGAGAGCAGGATCGTGTTCGCGATGACCTTGGCCTTCGCGGCGGCGAGCTGATCGGTCATCTTCGCCAGCACCTCGCGCGACCACGGCCAGCGCCCGATCTTCTCCAGGCTCTCCTCGTCGATCGCGATGATCGTGATGTTCTTCGCCGGCTCGCGCGAGGTCGCGCGCACGCCGAGGTCGTACGCCTTGCGCTCCAGGCTCGGGATCAGATCGCTCGCCCGGTTGAAGATCACCACCAGGACGACGATCAACGCCCCGAGAAACCAGTCCGTCCTCCAGAATCCGCTGCCCAAGGCTTTCATCCTGCGGCCCCCCAGAAGTACCGACGCGCGAAAGCGCGAAAAGGCGAAAAATTCTACGCCATCCCGCTACCGCCGGACAGCTAGACGCCGAGGACTTGCCCTGCCTGGATGGATCCCGCCGTGATCAGCTCCGACGCGGCCACTTTCTTGCCGTCCGCCAGCTTGGCGCGCAAGACTTCGATGCGGCCGCCCTGCGCCGTGACCTGGAACGCGTTTCCGGCGGCTTCGACGATCTCGCCGATCTTGCCGCGGACCGCGCCGAAGGTGCGCACCGGGATTTTTCTTGCATCGAAAATCTGCAATTCCCTGCCCTCGAGCGTAGTCCACGCGCCCGGCGCCGGATTGGAGCCCCGGATGACGTTGTACACGTGATCGACGTGGCTCGCCCAGTGGATGCGCGCCTCGGCCTTGCGAAACCAGCCCTCGTAGGTCGCCTGGGATTCGTCCTGGACCGTTTCGCGCTGCTTGCCGGCCACCACGAGGTCGGCCGCTTCGAGCATCGCCTGCACGCCCATCGGGAACAGGCGCTCGAAGTACACCGTCCCGAGCGTGTCGTCCGGGCCGATCGGTGTCGTCTTCTGCAGCACGACCGGGCCCTCGTCGAGCCCGTCGGTCGGGCGGAAGATCGTCAGCCCGGTCTGCGTCTCGCCGCGCGCGATCGGCCAGTTGATCGACGACGGCCCGCGGTATTTCGGCAATAGCGACGGGTGGTACTGGATCGTGCCGTGCTTCGGGATCGTGACGAAGTCCTGCGGCGCGAACTGCAGCACGAACGCCATGATGCCGATCTCGGCGCCCAGACCCCGCAGCGCCTGCTTCGCCTCGTCGCTCTTCAGCGATGCGAACTGGAATACGCGCACGCCTTTTTCCTGCGCGGCGACCTTGAGCGCGTCGGGACGCGCGCCGGGCTTCTCGGGCGCGCAGAACACGCCTGCGACCTCGTCGCCGCGCGCGAGAAACGCTTCCAGCACCGCCTTGCCGAAATCCTGCTGGCCGGTGATCGCGAGCCTCATGCGGCCTTCTTCGGCGGAACGGAGAACGCTCCCGCCTGCTTCAGGTTGGCGATCCTGGAATCGTCATAGTCGAGCACCGACCGCAGGATCTCCTCGGTATGCTCGCCCAGCGTCGGCGAACGCTCGATCCGCGTCGGCGAATCCGAGAGCTTGATCGGCATGCCGACGTTCCACCACTTGCCGCGCTGCGGATGGTCCAGCTCGACCCACATGTCCCGGCCGCGCACGTGCTCGTCGTTCGCCAGATCCTCGGTGCTCATGATCGGCCCGCACGGCACGTCGAGCGGATTGAGGATCCCCATCAGCTCGCGCTTGGTGTACTTCTCGGCGAATTTGTTGAGCAGGGTCCAGACGAGCTGCTGGTTCTTGCGCCGCTCCGGGATCGTCGCCACGCGCGGGTCGGTGGCGAGGTCGGGGACTCCGACATCCGGCCCGATCCGCTTGGCGAGGTCTTCCCACACCGCCTCCTGCACGACGACATAGAGCCAGTCGTTCGCGCCGTGCGGCTTGCAGTGCACCGCGTTGCCGAGCTGGCCGCCGCCGGAGTCGTTGCCGGCGCGCGGCACATCGCCCATCCCCTTGTACGTCGGCACCGAATATTCGGCGAGCGCCTGGCGCGCGAGGCGCTGATGATCGCGAAACTTGACGCGGCACAGATTCATCACGCCGTCCATCATCGCCACTTCCACGTACTGCCCCTTGCCGGTGAGATCGCGCTGGCGCAGCGCGGCGAGCAGCCCGATTGCGAGGTGCAGCCCGGTGCCCGAGTCGCCGATCTGCGCTCCGGTGACGAACGGCGGCCCGTCGGGCACCCCGGTCGTGCTCATGGAGCCGCCCATCGCCTGCGCGACGTTCTCGTAGGCCTTGAAATCGGCGTACGGCCCGCTCGAGCCGAACCCCTTGATCGAGCCCATCACGATGCGCGGGTTGATCTCGCGGATTTTTTCCCACGGAAAGCCGAAGCGCTCGAGCACGCCGGGGCCGAAGTTCTCCATCACGATGTCGCACTTCTGCAGCAGGTCGACGAACACCTGCTTGCCTTCGGCGGTCTTCATGTTGACGGTGATCGACCGCTTGTTGCAGTTGAGCATCGTGAAGTACAGGCTGTCGGCGTTCGGCACGTCGCGCAGCTGGCCTCGCGTCGCGTCGCCCTGCGGGTTCTCGAACTTGATCACGTCGGCCCCCAGCCAGGCGAGCAGCTGGCTGCAGGTGGGTCCTGCCTGGACATGCGTCATGTCCAGGATGCGTACGCCCTTGAGCGCTTCCATGGCTTACTTCTTCTTCCCGCTGCTGGGATTGAGGCTGGTGATGCGGCCGCTCTCCGTTCCGGCCGTCTCGTCGATCACGGCATTGATCAGCGTCGGCTTGCGGGAGCGGATCGCCTCTTCCATTGCCTTGCGCAACTCGGCCGGCGTCGTGGCATGCACGCCGACGCCGCCGAACGCTTCCATCAGCTTGTCGTAGCGAGCGCCCTTGACGAAGACGGTGGGCGCCACATCCGGGCCGCCGGTCGGATTGACGTCGGTGCCGCGGTAGACGCCGTTGTTGTTCATGATCACGATGCACACCGGCAGGTTGTAGCGGCAGATCGTCTCGACTTCCATTCCCGAGAAGCCGAATGCGCTGTCGCCCTCGATCGCGATCACCTGCTGCTTGCTCACCACCGCAGCGGCGACGCAGTAGCCCATGCCGATTCCCATGATTCCCCACGTACCGACGTCGATGCGCTTCCGCGGTTCGTACATGTCCACGATGCTGCGCGTGAAATCGAGCGCGTTGGCGCCCTCGTTGACGAACATCGCGCCGGGATTCGCCTTGACGATGTCGCGCACCACAGCGAGCGCGCTGTGGAAATTCATCGGCGATGGATCCTTGGCGAGCGTCTCGGTCATCTTGGCGATGTTGGTGCTCTTGCGATTCGCCACGGCCGAGAGCCACTCGGCCGGCGGCTTCGGCCAGCTCGAGCCCGCTGCCGCGAGCAGCGCCGACACGCAGGAGCCGATGTCGCCGACCACAGGCGCGTCGATGCGCACGTTGCTGTCGGCCTCCTGCGGCGAGATGTCGACCTGGATGAACTTCTGGCCGCCCCACGCCTTGTGGTGCTTGCCGCCCCAGGTCTTGCCCTTGCCGTGGGAAAGCAGCCAGTTCAGGCGCGCGCCGATCAGCATCACGACATCCGCCTCCGGCAGCACGTAGGAGCGTGCGGCGGACGCGCACTGCGGGTGCGTGTCGGGCAGCAGGCCCTTGGCCATCGACATCGGCAAATACGGAATCCCGCTCTTTTCGACCAGCGCGCGAATGTCCGCGTCTGCCTGCGCGTAGGCCGCGCCTTTGCCGAGGATGATCAGCGGCTTGTGCGCGCTCTGCAGCAACTCGAGCGCGCGCTTGACCGCCTCTGCAGCCGGAATCTGGCGCGGCGCGGGATCCACCACCTTGATCAATGAATTCTTTCCCGCCACGGCGTCGATGCTTTGCGCGAACAGCTTCGCCGGCATGTCGAGATAGACGCCGCCGGGACGTCCCGACACCGCGGCGCGGATCGCGCGCGCGACGCCGACGCCGATGTCCTCGGCGTGCAGCACACGGAACGCCGCCTTGGCCAGCGGCTTGGCGATCGCCAGCTGGTCCATTTCTTCGTAGTCGCCCTGCTGCAGGTCGACGATCTCGCGCTCGCTCGACCCGCTGATGAGGATCATCGGGAAGCAGTTGGTGGTCGCGTGGGCAAGCGCGTTGAGGCCGTTCAGGAAGCCCGGCGCGGACACGGTCAGGCAGATGCCCGGCTGCTGCGTCAGAAAGCCGGCAATGGACGCGGCGTAGCCTGCGTTCTGCTCATGGCGGAACGAAAGCACACGCAGGCCCGCGGCCTGCGCGCGCCGCGTCAGGTCGGTGATCGGAATGCCGGGCAATCCGTAGATCGTGTCGATGCCGTTGAGTTTCAGCGCATCGATGACCAGCTGAAAGCCATCCGCACTGGGCTGCTCGACATCGGCGACAGTGGCTACCTGGGGTTCTGCGGTGCCCATCGGGCCTCCTGGAATGCGGGATCCTTGCGGGAAGGTCGATATGGTAAGAATCCGCGCGTGTGCAAGGCCTTGACTGCGGTCAAGAAGCTACAATCCGCCCGCAATGACCTTGATCGCGGTCCATCCCCAGAGCAACAGCCTGCGGCTGCAGCTGCACCGCAATCTGGTGCTGCGCGAGATGCGCGCCGATCAATGGCAGGAGCTCGAGCCGCTGCTCGCGGCGGGCGATTTCGCCAAGGGCGAGTACCTCGTGCGCCAGGGCGACGAGCAGATGGAGCAGATCTTCATCCTCGACGGGATGCTGAAGCGCGTGGTGTCGAACCCCGAGGGCCGCGAGATGATCCTGCGCTTTGCGGCGGAAAACGAAATGGACACGTCCTACGCGGCGTGGCGCCTGCGCACCCCCGTGCCGTACTCGATCGTCGCCGTGACCAAGGTCCGCATCGCTGCGCTGCCGATGCCGCTGTGGGCCGAGTTCCTCGATCGCCATCCCGACATCAAGGGCCGCTTCGAATACGAGGTCATGAAGCTGATGTCGGAGGTGATGGCGCACACCATCACGCTGCATCTGCTCGACG
>Ga0209382_10000500_pt1 | contig 64939 bp, 66 predicted proteins | sample SoiMetdeltSBSDD5_FD_187599 | JGI IMG/M metagenome (GOLD analysis project Ga0209382, IMG submission 187599) | Bulk soil microbial communities from a Populus tree surrounding site in Tennessee, USA - Soil MetaG P. deltoides SBSDD5 (SPAdes) (version 2) | ecosystem: Environmental > Terrestrial >...
GAGCAGGCGGGGCGGCTGGCCGGCGCGGGCGCCCACCGGTACAACCACAACCTGGAGACCGCGCGGTCGTTCTTCCCCCGCATCGTCACCACCCACACCTGGGACGAACGCTTCGCCACCTGCCGCCTCGTGCGGGACAACGGGATGGAGCTGTGCTGCGGCGTCCTGCTCGGCATGGGCGAGTCCCCCGCCCAGCGCATCGAGCTGCTCGGGGAGCTGCGGGAGGTCGGCCCCGCCGAGGTGCCCGTCAACTTCCTCGACCCCCGGCCCGGGACCCCGCTCGCGGACCGGCCGATCATGGCGGCGCTGGAGGCCATCCGCTGGATCGCCCTGTTCCGCCTGGCGCTGCCCGACGTGATCCTGCGCTACGCCGGCGGGCGGGAGGTCACGCTGGGGGAGCTGCAGGAGATGGGCATGACGTCCGGCATCAACGCCCTCATCACCGGCAACTACCTGACCACGCTCGGCCGCTCGCCCCAGCAGGACATCGTCATGCTCAAGGGACTCAAGATGCCGATCGGGTCGCTGTCCAAGGTCATCTGATGTTCTGCACCGGCTGCGGCAGGCGCACCGGCGAGTGCGGCGGCTGCGGCCGGGACGCCGACCCGTGGCACTACTGCCCGGACTGCGGGAGGTGGCTGGCCACCCAGGTCACGCCGACCGGCTGGACCGCCCGCTGCCGGGGTTGCGGGCTGACGCACGAGGTGCGGCATTGACGATTTGGCGGCGCATACGCCGAGATGGCGACGTATGCGCCGCCAAATCGACCTAGACCTACCGGCCCGACTGGAACGCCACCCGCAGCGCCGCGGGGTCTTCGATGCAGCGGCCGGCGCCCAGGACGACCGACTCCAGCGCGTTCTCGACCAGGTGGACGTCGATCTCGGTCTCGTGGGAGATGCGCTGGTCGAGCCCGGCCAGCATGCCGCCGCCGCCCACCAGCACCATCCCCTGCCCGATCAGGTCGTGCGCCAGCTCCGGCGGGGCGCTGCCCAGGCAGGCGATGACCGACTCGACGATCTCCACGATCACGTCGTCGATCGCCGCCCGGATCTCGGCCGGGGTCAGGATCACGGTCTTGGGCAACCCGGTCGCCAGGTCGCGGCCCCGGACCTCGGCCTTGAGCTCGTCCCGCACCGGCCACGCCGACCCGATCGCCAGCTTGATCTCCTCGGCCGTGCGCTCGCCCACGGCGATGCCGTACTCCCGCCGCACGTAGGACTGGATGGCGGCGTCGATGTCGAAGCTGCCCACCCGAACGGCCGACAGCCCGACCACCCCGCCGAGCGAGATCAGCGCGGTCTCGGTCGTGCCGCCGCCGACGTCGATGACCAGGTTGCCGACGGGCTCGTGGATCGGCAGGCCCGACCCGATGGCGGCCGCCATCGGCTGGTCGATGAGGAACGCGTCGTTCGCCCCCGCCCGCCGGGCCGCCTCGGCCACGGCTCGCCGCTCGACCGTGGTGATGGCCGACGGCACGCAGACCACGACCCGCGGCCGGTTGAACCGCCCGACCCGCACCCGGTGCAGCAGCAGCCGGATCATGCGCTGCGTGACGTCGAAGTCGGTGATCGCCCCCTGGCGCAGCGGCCGCTCGGCCACGATGTCGCTCGGCGTCCGCCCGATCATCTGCCAGGCGTCGTGCCCCATGGCCAGCACCTCGCGGGTGCGGGTGTTCAGTGCGATGACGGTCGGCTCGTTGAGGACGATGCCCCGCCCCCGCTCGTACACGAGCGTGTTGGCGGTCCCCAGGTCGATGGCGAGGTCACGGGCCAAGCGTCAGCGCCTCCACCAGCGGCGCGGCGGCGCCTGCCCGTCCCGGGGCGCGAGCGCCTGCATCTCGCGCCGGAAGTTGTCGATGCCCGAGTCCAGCGACGACGGGGTGCGATTGCGCAGGTAGAGGATGCCGCACCCCACCACGGAGATGACCACGGCGATCATCAGGAAGGCCACGGGACTCATTGGCGCACCCTTCGGGATGCGCGCCATGAGCCATCGGCCCTTCGGGCCGAGCAGGCCACTGTGTCGATGGTTCGCTCGCTGCGCTCGCTCACGTGCTACCCAGCTCCCGCGTCGACGATGTGCTGGGCTTCCAGGCCCCAACTGCTGCCGTCCGCCCAGGTCTCCTTCTTCCAGATGGGGACCGACCGCTTCAGCGTGTCGATGCAGAAGCGGGCAGCCGCGAACGCCTCGTCGCGGTGGGGCGCGGTCGCCACGACCACCACGGCGCTGTCGCCCACCTCGAGGGCGCCGACGCGGTGCAGCAGCACGAGCCGCCCCAGCTCCGGCCACCGGACCCGGGCCTCACCGGCCACCGCCTGCAGCCGGGGAACGACCTGGCTCTCGTAGGCCTCGTACTCCAGCTTCTCGACCCCGGGCCGGCCCTCGGCGTGGTCGCGGGCCGTGCCGGAGAACAGGACCAGGCCGCCGCAGTCGGGCCGGACCGCCCACGCGGTCGCCTCGGCCACGGGTAGTGGCGAGGCCGACAACCCGACCCAGGTGTCGCCGTAGGGCGGGGCGAGGGGCGGGGCGGCGTCGTCCATCGCCGTTCATCGTACGTTGGCAGTGGCCGCACGCTGCGCCACCGCGCCGGCGATCGCAGCACGGGATGCCACGGGGGGCGCTCCCCGCTCGCCGCACCCCGCCGATATCCTCCGGCCCGTGCCCTTCGACGAGGACGCCGAAGAGGGGCCGTCGGGGTTTCGTCCGCCGCCTCACCCCGACGATCGGATATGGCGACATCCATCGGAGATGCGCGCCCACCCGATCGTCCGGTTCGACGCGTCCGAGGGCGACCTGCCCCCGGGCCGGGGCGCGCTGCCCCGGCGCCCGTCGCCGCGCCGCCCCGCCCGCCGCTGGCTCACCCCGGTGGGGGCGGGCGCCGCCGGTGCGGTGCTCGCGGGCGTCGGCATCGTGGCGCTCGGGCTCAACGAGCGGGTGGTCGACCGCCAGGTCGTCGAGCGGGTGGCGCTCAACCCCGTGGCCACGGCCCCCGGCCTCACCGGGAACATCGTCGACGGCGTCCGCCAGCGGGTCGCGCCCAGCGTGGTCGCCATCCTCGCCCCCGGCACCGGGCTGCCCGGCACCGGCGACGGACAGGTCGTCGGCTCGGGCGTCGTGGTCCGGGACGACGGCATCGTCGTCACGAGCGCGGCGCTGGCCCCCGGGGGCACCGAGGTACGGGTCCGGCTGCCCGACGGCACCGGCGTGGTGGCCGCGGTCCTCGGCGCCGATCCGGCCACGGGGCTCAGCGTCCTCGACCTGGAGCACGAGGGTTACACCGCCGGCGTCCTGGCGCTGCAAGGCGACCTGGTGGCCGGCGAGGCGGCATTCGCGGTCGGCGCCCGGGATTCGATCGGCACCACCACCGCGTCCGGCGAGGTCGGCCTGACCCAGCGCTACGTGGGCCCCGAGGGGAGCGCGCTCGACGGCGTCCAGATCGAGGGCGACCTCGACGAGTTGGGCCTCGGCAGCCCGGTGGTCGACGGCCGGGGCGCGGTCGTCGGCATCACCACGGCGGTCGACGACGGGTCGTGGTATGTGGCCCCGGTCGAGGTGGTCCGGCGGGTGGCCGACGACGTGATCCTCGAGGGCCGGGTCCATAACTGCTGGCTCGGCATCGAGGGCACGACCGACGCCCCGGCCGAGGGCGTGGCCACGCCCACGTCCGGGGGCGGCACCCGGGTGGCGTCGGTGGTGAGCGGCAGCCCGGCGGCCCGGGCCGGCCTCCAGGCCGGCGACGTGGTGGTGTCGTTCGACGGCCGCCCGATCGCGCGGATGCCCGACCTGATGGTGGCGCTGCGGGCCTACGAGCCGGGCGACGAGATCAAGCTCGAGGTCACCCGGTCCGACGGCTCACGGGCGACCGTGGACGTGACGCTCGAAGAGCATCCGGGCGCCACCTGACCGAGGCTCGACCGCTCCGGCTCAGCGGCGCAGCCAGCGGCGCGCGGCGAGGGCGGCGCCGACCACCGCGGCGAGGATGCCGGCGCCCGCCACGGACAGCGTGACCTCCTGGCGGCGACGGGGACTCATCGTGGCCCACGGCCCGGCCTCGTGGGCCTCGACGCAGGCCTCCTCGTTGGACACGGAGGCGGACCAGCCCTCGGCCCGCAGGCGGTCGGTGGCGACGACCCACGGGTAGGCGACGTAGGCGAGCAACTCGGGAGGGGTCGGGCCCAGGCCCCAGCGGAACCGCCAGCGGGCCACGCGGTTCGCCACCCGGCCGGGCAGCGGGACCTTGACGGGGGCGCCGATCAGGGACCGGACCTCGTCGGCCGGGATCGAGCCCTCGGGGGCGACGTTGAACGCGCCGTCGAGCCGGGACCGCCGGGCCAGGTCGACGGCGGCGGCCAGGTCACCCAGGTCGACGAACTGGACCGGCGGCTCGTCGGTGTCGTCGGGCACCGCCGGCCCCGGGCGCAGCGCCCGGACCAGCCAGTCCCGGTGGTCCGATGAGGACGACCGCGCGGGGCGCAGAACCGTGGCGGTGGCGCCCGGATGGGCGTCCCGCCACTCGGCCGTGAGGCGCTCGATCTCGGCCCGCTCGGCGGCGAAGGCGAACCCGGGGTTGGGCCGGAGGGTGGCGTCCTCGGTGAGGGGCACGGGATTGTCGGCCCAGGCGCCGTACACGGTGGCGCTGGACAGGACCACGACGTGGGGGACGCTCATGTCGCCGGCCGCGTCGAGGATCCGGCGGGCCACGGGGACGTCCTCCGTGGCGGCCGTCGGCCCGGGGGGCACGGAGGTCGCCAGGTGGACGACCGCCTCGGCGTGTTCGACGTGTGGCTTGATGTCGTCGTCGGCGAGGTCGACCTGGCGGATGGTCACCCCGTCGATCCCGGTGACGGGTCCTCCGGCCAGCCCGACGACGTCGGGTGCGCCGCCCTCGGCCGCCAAGCGCGCCACACGGCGGCCCAGTGGTGTCTCGACCCCGGTGATCACGACGGTCCGCATGGACTACACCTTGCCAAAGTCGGCCCGGCCAAACACATGCGACCCGATGGGGCGGCGGCCCCTGGTGGCGATAGCGTGCCCGTGGTGAGTGACGAACCGGGTACCCCCAACCCGTTCGAAGGATTCCCGCTGTTCGGCGACCTGGCCAAGATGTTCGGGCAGGCCGGCCGGGGCGTCCCCTGGGACGCGGCCCGGAACCTGGCGCTGGCGGTGGCCACCGACAACGCGACCGAGCCCAACGTCGACCCGCTGGAGCGCATCAAGCTCGAACAGCTGGCCCGGGTGGCGGAGCTGCACGTCGCCAACGTCACCGGCCTCACCCCGTCGACCACCGGCGGCGGGCTGACCGTCCTGCCCGTGACCCGCGGCCACTGGGCCCAGCGCACGCTGGAGGACTACCGGCCCCTGCTGGAGAAACTCGCCGGGTCCCTCGGCCAGGCCGACGCGGGTCCCGAGGACGAGGACGACGCCGACCCCGACGACCCCTTCCGCGACCCCGACGATCAGCTGGTCGCCATGCTCGGGCCGATGATCCAGGCCATGCAGCCGATGATGGTGGCCATGACGGCCGGGTCCATGGTCGGCCACCTGGCCCGGCGGTCCCTCGGCCAGTACGACCTGCCGGTACCCCGGCCCCGCTCCGACGAGCTGCTGATCCTCGTCCGCAACCTCGACGACTTCGGCACGGAGTGGAGCCTGCCGGCCGACGACCTGCGGCTGTGGATCTGCCTTCACGAGATCGCCCACCACGCCGTGCTCGGCGTCCCCCACGTCCGGGATCGGCTGGAGTCCCTGCTCAGCGAGTACACGACCAAGTTCCGCAGCGATCCCGGGGCGCTGGAGGACCAGCTCGGCGACCTCGACCTCACCGGCGGCCCCGAGTCGCTGGCCCGCATCCAGCAGGCGCTGGGCGAGCCGGGGGCGCTGCTCGGCGCCATCCAGTCCGACGAGCAGCGCGCCATCCTCCCCCGACTCGAAGCGCTGGTGGCGGTGGTGGTGGGCGTCGTCGACCACGTGATGGACACCGTGGGGACCAAGCTCATCCCCAGCTACGGGATGCTGACCGAGGCGCTGCGCCGGCGCCGGGTCGAGACCGCGGAGTCCGACCGGTTCGTCGAGCGGCTGCTGGGCCTCGAGCTGACCCAGTCCACCTACGACCGGGGCGCCAGGTTCGTCGGCGGGGTCATCGAGCGGGCGGGCGACGCCGGCCTGGCCCGGCTGTGGGAGAGCGAGCAGATGCTGCCCAGCCCACCGGAGATCGATGCGCCCGGCCTGTGGCTGGCCCGCATCGACCTGCCCGACCTGCCCGAGGACTGACGGCCAAGAGGCTGCGCGGCGGCACAGCCGCCGAATCCGCAGCGGCGCACCTGTCCGCGGACCCTCTACAGGTTCGTCGGGTCGATGACCACGCCGCGCTCCTCCGGCGGAGGAGGCGGTGGCGGAGGCGGCGGAGGGGGCTGGGCGAGCGCGGCCTCCCGCTCCCGGTCGTCGGCCTCGCCGTCGTAGAGCGGCAGCTGCTCCAGCTGCCGCGGCGGGGCGTCGGCCTCGTCGTCGCCGGCCTCGTCGGCGTCGTCGTCCGGGTCGTCCGACGCCTCCCGGGGCGGGGCCTTGTCCTCGAGGGCGAATCCCTGGCGCCGCAGCCGGGACAGCCGGCTCGTGATCGCCTCGGTCGGGCGGCGGGGGGTCGGCATCTGGCCCCGGGCCAGGGCCCGCAGGCCGGCCAGGTAGGAGAACAGGGCGAATGCGGCCACGACGGTGATCACCAGGAAGCCCACCGGCATCGGTATCGGCACGACCACCGGGATGAAGGCCCCGACGACCCACGTGAGCTGGAACCGCGTCTCGAACCGGGCGAAGGAGCGCCCCCGGTTGGCGTCCGGGGCGTCGCGCTGCACGACGGAGTCGAACGCCAGCTTGCCGCACGAGGCTGCGAGGCCGATCACCGTGGCCAGGAGCGTCGCGGCCACCAGCCCGCCCGCCCACGCGGCCAGCACCCCGGCCACCGCGGTCACGGCCAGCACCGCCTGGAGGATGCGCTCCTCCGACGTGCCACTGCGGCGCAGCGGGGGCGCCACCAGCGAGCCGAGCAGCGATCCGAGGCCGCTGGCGCCGAGCACGAGGCCGAACTGCCAGGTCGGGGCGCCGTCGGTGCGCAGCGCGAACGCCACCAGGAAGGCGAGGAAGCCGACGATCCCCCGCAGCAGGCCCATGGCCGACGCGGCCAGGAGGATCCCGCCGCCGCGCAGCTCCTGGCGCTCGGTCTCGGACGTGTGGTCGGCGGCCACCTGGGTCGGCGGGATCTTGACGCCGAGGACGGCACCCACCGCGAACACGATCGCCGCCAGCAGCAGCACGCCCTCGCTGCCGAACAGGGCGATCACCGCCAGGCCGGGCACGATGGCCGCGAAGCCCATGACGCCCGACAGGAACGCCAGGCGCGAGTTGGCCTCCACCAGCTCGTCGTCGGACCGCACGACGGTGGGCACGATGGCCGACTTGGCCACGTGGTAGCTCTTGGCCAACACCAGTATGAGGAACGCCTGGGGGAACAGCGCCAGGCTCTCGAGGTCGCGCATCATCAGCAGGCACAGCGCGGCCCGCAGGCCGTTGGCGCCAATCACCATCAGGCGCCGCCCGCCTCGGGCCCGGTCGAGGACGGGGCCGATGAGCGGGGCCACGACGGCGAACGGCGCCATGGTCAGGGCCAGGTAGAGCGCCACCTTCGAGCGGGCGGCGCTGGGATCGATGTCGAAGAACAGCGATCCGGCCAGCGCCAGGGCGATCAGTGCGTCGCCGGCCACGGCTGCCGCGTGAGTGCGGGCCAGCCGGGTGAAGGGCGTGATGACGAAGACGCTCGCCCCCGTGCGCTTGCGGGGCACCGACAGCGGCTGCCAGCCGTTGTCGACCGTCATCACTGCGAGGGTACAAGCCTCCTACTCCCGTTCTGGCGTCTCTCGGCCCTCGCATTCCGGCTGAGGGACGCCAGAACGAGGGGTCAGGCGCGGGGCGTGTCGTACTTGTAGCCCAGGCCTCGGATCGTGACGATCCGGGTCGGGGCCGCGGGGTCGCGCTCGACCTTGGCCCGCAGGCGCTTGACGTGCACGTCGAGGGTCTTGGTGTCACCGACGTAGTCGGTGCCCCAGACCCGGTCGATCAGCACGTCCCGGGGCAGGACACGACCGGCGTTGGCCAGCAGGAGCTCCAGCAGCTCGAACTCCTTGAGCGGCAGCTTGACCTGCTCGCCCCGGATCTCGACCTCGTGGCGCTCGGGGTCGAGGCGCACGTCCCCGACCTCGATGGCCTCGCCCGGAGCGGCCCGGCCGGCGGTGTCGACCGGCCGGCGGCGCAGCACGGCCCGCATCCGGGCGACCAGCTCCCGCAGCCGGTAGGGCTTGGTGACGTAGTCGTCGGCACCGACCTCCAGGCCGACGACCGTGTCGATCTCCGACCCCTTGGCCGTCACCATGATGATCGGCACCGTCGAGCGGCGCCGCAGCTCGCGGCACACGTCGACGCCCGACACCTTGGGCAGCATCACGTCCAGCAGGACCAGGTCCGGCTTGACCGCGTCGAACACCTCGAGGGCCTCGGCGCCGTCGTGGGCGATCTGCACCCGGAACCCCTCGCGCTTCAGGCCGACCGTCAGGGCCTCCACGAAGCTGTCCTCGTCCTCCACGAGCAGGACCGTGGCGTCGGGCGTGGTCATCCGGCCTCCTTGGTGACGGCGACCGGGCCCGGCCCGGCGGGCAGTCGCAGGGTGAACGTGGATCCGACGCCCTCGCGGGACTGGACCCGCACCTCGCCCCGGTGGTTGGAGGCGACGTGGCGCACGATGGCGAGGCCGAGCCCGGTGCCGCCGGTCTCCCGGCTGCGGGCCCGGTCCACCCGGTAGAACCGCTCGAAGATCCGCTCGAGGTCCCGGCGGGGAATGCCGATGCCGTGGTCCCGCACGGTGACGTCGACCCAGGTGCCGTCGGTGCGGGCCCGCACGTCGATCGAGCTGCCCGGCTCGCTGTACTTCACGGCGTTGTCGAGCAGGTTGGTCACGGCCGACACCAGCTGGCGGCGGTCGCCGATCACGGTGAGGCGGGCCGGCGGGGCGTCGACCTCGATCTCGATGCCCCGCTGCTCGGCCGCGGGCCGAACCCGGTCGGTGGCGTCGATCACGAAGCCGGCCACGCCGACCTGGTCGGTGGCGAGGCCCGTCGCCACCTCCAGGCGGGACAGCTCGAGCAGGTCGTCGATGGTGTTGCCGACCCGGAACGCCTCGTTGGCCAGGCGCTCGGCCAGCCGCCGGGTGACGTCGGGGTCGGACTCGTCGAGCAGCGTCTCGGCCAGCAGTGCCAGCGCCCCCACCGGGGTCTTCAGCTCGTGGCTGATGTTGGCGACGAAGTCGCGGCGCACGTTCTCCAGGCGGCGGCGCTCGGACGTGTCCTCCACCACGACGAGCACGCCGGACGGGCGGGTGGCCCGCTCCAGCGGCACGGCCCGGACGCTGAGGATCCGGTGCGGCGGGCCGAACAGCTCGAGCTCCCGCTCGCCGCCCCGGCCCCGCAGGGCGTCCGACGCCATCGTGGTGATCGCCTCCTCCACCAGAGCATCGCTGTGGCGGGCGGCCAGGAACGAGGCGGCCGGGTCGTTGCGGTACACGATCTCGCCGCGCTCGTCGAAGATGACGACGCCGTTGGCGATGGCGCCGAGCGCCCACGACAGCCGGTTCTCCGCCCGCGACGCCCGCGACCGGCGCTCGGAGGCAGACGCCACCGAGTGCTCCAGGTCGTCGAGCGCGTCGTCGAGCGACCGGCGGGCCGAGGGATCTGCGGACGTGGCGGTGTCGAGCGTCCGGGCGGCGGCGCTGACCCGGGCGGCGGCCGCCCGCCGGCTGACGGCCGCGGCGACGAGCGCGGTCAGCGCCACCACCAACGCCAACACGAGGACCGTGATGGCGATCACCATGGCGGCCTCACGCCGTCCTCCGGCCCTCCGCCACGACCGCCCGCAGCACCTCGCTCACGTCGGTGCGCTCGTCGATCTGGATGCCGGTGATGGGCGACACGGCGACGAAGCCCGCCCGGACGAGGGCGGTGTCGCAGTCGGGCGGCAGCTCGACGTTCGTGGGCCGCAGCTCGACCTGGAGGCGGCCCCCGCCCTCCGCCGACTCGACCACCGCGGACCGTACCGTGCCGAACGGGGCCAGTGTCGCAGGGCGGGCGCCTGCGAGCCGCTCGGGCGGCAGGTCGGGGACGTTGACGTTGAGCACCGTGCCCGTCGGGGACGCGGCCAGCCACCCCACGGCGCCCGCCGCAGCCCGGGCCGCGGTCTCCCAGTGGAGCGGGACCGGCCCGCCGTCGCCGGTGGGCCGGGACGGTACGTCGATGCTGACGGCCAGGCCCCGGCACCCGAAGTTTGCCGCCGTCAGCGCCGCGCCCACTGTCCCGGAGTGCAGGACGGCCCGGCCGGTGTTGCAGCCGGGATTGATACCCGAGACGACCGACTCCGGCGGGTCGCCGAAGCCGCCGAGCCGGGCGGCCAGGACGCACAGGCCGGGCGGGCCGTCGACCGCATAGGCGGGCACCCCGGGCAGCCCGGGCAGCTCGACCGGCTGGGCGTCGATGTGCTCGTCCACGTGGATCCGGCCGATGGCGGCGCCCGAGCCGCTCATGTCCCTGTCCGGGGCGGCGACCACGACGTCGTGGCCGTCGTCGACCAGGGCCCGGACCAGGGCGTGCAGCCCGGGGGAGGAGACTCCGTCGTCGTTGGTGACGAGCACCTTCATCCCTACAAGTGTGCCGCCGGCAGGCCTCTCACCGGACCTCGGCCGCCAGGTGGGCCGGCTCGCCGGTGAGGAGATAGCGGAGGCGGGCCCCGATGATCGCCGCGTGGTCGGCGATGCGGTCGGCCGCCTGACCGGCCACGAACAGGTGCATCGCCCGGGTCACCGCGTCGGGGCCGTCCAGCCGGCGCAGCTCGTTGACCAGCTGCTCCTGGAACACGCCGAGCTGGGGCCGCTGCTCCACCAGGCTGCTGGCGAGGATCAGGTCCTGGGTGGACCAGGCCCGCAGCGCGGTGCGGTACTGGTCGACGGCGACGTCGACCAGGGTGCGCACGATGTCCCAGGCGGGACCGGACGTCGCCAGCTCGTCGAGGTCGGGGCCGAGCTTGATGACCCGCAGCCCCAGGTCGCCCACCCGCTCGAACTCGGACAGGATGCGCACGACCGAGACCAGGTACCTCAGGTCGGTGGCCATGGGGGCCTCGCGGTTGAGCAGCTGGTAGCAGCGCTCCAGCAGTGAGACGTGCATGGCGTCGATCTCGTCGTCGGCGCTCAGCGCGGCCTCCACGAGGGCCGGGTCCAGGCCGTGGTCGAGGAGTTGGCGCATGCGCTCCAGGTTCTGGTCGACGCGCACCCCCATGAGCTCGACCTGGAGGCGGAGCTGGTCAAGCTCCTCGTGGAAGACGGTCCGGAGTGGGACGGGGGCGCCTTCGACGTCAGCCACTAGCCGAAACGTCCGGTGATGTAGTTCTCGGTCCGCTCGTCGGACGGGTTGGAGAAGATGGTCTCGGTGCGGTCGAACTCGACCAGCACGCCGGTGCGCCGGTCGGACTCGGGGTTGACCTCGGTGGAGAAGAACGCGGTGGCGTCGGAGACCCGGGCCGCCTGCTGCATGTTGTGGGTCACGATCACGATCGTGAACTCGCTCTTGATCTCCTGCATCAGGTCCTCGATGCGGGCGGTCGCGATCGGGTCGAGCGCGGAGCACGGCTCGTCCATCAGCAGCACGTCGGGCGTGGTGGCGATGGCGCGGGCGATGCAGAGCCGCTGCTGCTGGCCGCCGGAGAGGCCCATCGCCGAGTCCTTCAACCGGTCCTTGACCTCGTCCCACAACGCAGCCTTGGTGAGCGACTTCTCGACGAGGCCGTCCATCTCGCCCCTGCGCTTGCGGCCGTGGAGCCGCGGGCCGTAGGCCACGTTGTCGTAGATCGACTTGGGGAACGGGTTGGGCTTCTGGAACACCATGCCGATGCGCCGGCGGACCTCGACCGGGTCGACCTTGGGGCCGTAGAGCGGCACGCCGTGGTAGTTGATCGTGCCCTCGGGGTGCGCCCCGGGGATGAGGTCGTTCATGCGGTCGAAGCAGCGCAGGACCGTGGTCTTGCCGCAGCCCGACGGGCCGATGAAGGCGGTGATCTCGTGCTGGCGGACGTCGAGGTTGACGTCGCGCACCGCCCGGAAGTCGCCGTAGTAGACGCTGAGGTCGCGGACCTCGAACACGATCGGCAGGTCGTTGGGATCGGCGACCTCGGACGCCCGGACCTCCATGCCCTGGGGCAGCGGGTCGTGGTGGGCGGCGTCGGACACGGTCGCGTCGGCGGGAGCGTCGGCCGCGGTCGTGGGCTCGGTCATGCCGACCTCTTCTTCTCGAATCGGTTGCGGAGGACGATGGCGATCGAGTTGATGACGACGATGAAGACCATCATCGCGATGATCGCCGCCGCCGCGTTGTGGATCTTGAATGCCTCTTCGGGCTGCTTGGCCCACGTCGTCACGACGACGGGCATCGCCGTGAACCGGTGGAACAGGTTGTCGGGGTTGAACACGTCGCCCGGGGCCAGGCCGCCGGTGCCGCCGAGCAGGCCGGTGACGGCGCCGACCACGATGATGGGGGCCGCCTCGCCGACCGCCCGGGCGATCGACAGCAACGCGCCGGTGAGGATGCCAGGGGCGGCGTAGGGCAGCACCTGGGTGCGGATGACCTCCCAGCGGGTGGCGCCCACGCCGTAGGCGCCCTCCCGGAGGGTGGACGGCACCGCCCGGATGGCCTCGGCCGTCGTGATGATGACCACCGGCAGGACCAGCACGGCCAGCGTCACCGCCGCGGCGGCCAGGGTCGAGCGGCTCGCGCCCTCGCTGCTGCTGAAGCCGTTGAGGGCCTCGACGAAGATCGCCAGGCCCAGCAGGCCGTAGACGACCGAGGGCACGCCGGCCAGGTTGCGGATGTTGAGCTCGATGAACCGGGTCAGCCGGTTGCGGGGCGCGTACTCCTCGAGGTAGATCGCCGCCGCGATGCCGAGCGGCAGGGAGATCACGACGACGCCCACGGCGATCCAGAGCGACCCGATGAGGCCCTGCGAGATGCCGGCCTTCGTCTCGTCGGAGGACAGGCGGCCCTCCAGGAAGTCGACGCCGCGGTCGGTGTAGACGGAGGCGCCGTCGCCGATGATCCGGAAGATCAGAATGGCCAGGATCAACAGCGAGACGAACAGGCTGCTGAGCAGGGCGACCTCGAAGATCCGGCCGCGGACGTCGGTCCGCTCGCCCCGCAGGGCCGCCTCGACCTGGGCCCGCGCCGTGGGGCCGCCGGAGCTGGAGATGGTGGTGAGTGCCATGGAGCTCTCAGTAGACCTGGCGCACGCGGCGCACGAACCGGTTGCCGAGCATGTTCAGCCCGAGGGTGAAGAAGAAGAGGATGACGCCGACGAAGTAGAGGCTGGCGACGGCGAGGCCCGCGCCCCGCACCTGGTCGGTGCCGGTGGCCAGCGAGGCCATGGCCGCCGTCATGGTCAGGCTGCCCTCGAGCGGGTTGCTCTCGAAACGGGCGGAGTCGGCCGCGCCGCCGGCGATGAACACGACCATGGTCTCGCCGATGGCCCGGGACACCGCGAGGATCACGGCGGCGACGATGCCGGAGACCGCCGCCGGCAGCACCACCCGGATGGTGGTGTGCATCCGGCGGGCGCCGAGGCCCGCGGACGCCTCCCGGAGCGTGCCGGGAACGGCGGCGAGGGCGTCCTCGGACACGGAGGCCACGAGGGGGATGGCGAGGATGCCGACGCCGATCCCGGCCGCCATCATGCTGCCGGTGCGGCCGTGCTCCTCACCGAAGACGCGGCCCACCACCTCGGGAGCGATGAAGGTCAGGGCGAACACGCCGATGACCACCGACGGGATGCCGGCGAGGACCTCGAGGATGGGCTTGAGGGTCTGCCGGATGCGGGGACGGGCGTATTCGGACAGGTAGACCGCCGAGCACAGGCCGAGCGGCACGGCCACGACCATGGCGATGCCGGTCACGATCAGGGACGCCACCAGCAGGGTCGTGATGCTGTAGCTGTCCGATCGGGGGGACCACACGTCGCTGGAGAACACGTTCGCCCAGATGACGTTGGAGAAGAAGTCCCACCCGTTGCTGAACAGCGAGATCAGGATCAGCAGGCTGATCGCCAGCGACGCCAGGGCCGCCACGAAGAACAGCCCGCCCATCGCCCGCTCGCGCCGCTGGCGGCGGGGATCGCCGGACAGGTCGACGCGGGCGGGGGCCCCGGCATCGCCGGGGCCCCCCACCGTGGCACTGGTGCCGACGGCCATGCCGCTAGCGGCCTTCCCAGGCGGCGACCGTCGCCTGCACCTGGTCGTCCGGCATGGTGACGTAGCCCTCGCCCTCGACGAAGCCGTCGACGCCGTCGAGGTAGAAGTCGACGAAGCCGACCAGCGCGTCGCTCTCGTCGGCCTTGGCCTTGTTCACGTACAGGAACAGGGGCCGGGACAGCGGGTAGTCGCCGGCGCTGATCGTGTCGGCGCTCGGCTCGACGCAGGTGCCGTTCGGGTCGGCGGACACGCCCAGCTCCTTGACCTGGTCACCGGCCGCCTCGGCGAAGGCGAAGCCCACCCAGCCGAGCGAGGAGTCCGAGGCCTCGATGTTGGTGATGATCGTGTTGTCGTCGGCCGAGGACTCGTAGTCGTCGCGGGTCGTCTCGATCTGGTCCTCGGGCAGGCCCCGCTCCTCGGCGATGCCGGAGAGGGCGAGCTCGATGAACGAGTCGTAGGTGCCCGACTCGGTGCCGGGGCCCGTCAGGTCGAGCGGGGCGTCGGGCAGTGCGGTGCTGGACCCGAGCTCCGAGGCGATCTCGGTGCCGTCGGCCCACGTCGAGAAGCCCTGCGCCTCCGGCCCGATGAGGGCGTAGAGGTCGGCGAAGCTGAGGCACTCGACGGCGCTGTTGTTCGGGTTGGTCATGACGGTGATGCCGTCGTAGGCGATCTGGAGCTCGACGTACTCGATGCCGCCCTCCTCGCAGGCCGCGACTTCTTCGTCGTCGATCGGCCGGGAGGCGTCCGAGATGTCGATGTCGCCGGCGCAGAACTGCTCGAAGCCGTCACCGGTGCCGGGACCCTCGACGTTGACGATGACGTCGGGGTTGGCCTCCATGAAGGCCTCGCCGGCGGCCACGGAGATGGGCTCGACGGTGGACGAGCCGGACACGTTGATCTCGCCGGACAGGTCGCCGCTGGACTCGCCATCGCCGCTCGACGAGCTGTCGTCGTCGTCATCGCCACCGCACGCTGCGGCCGTGAGACCGATCGCGAGGATGACCGCCAGCCACGCCCACCGGCGCTGCTTGAATGCCTGCACTGTCGCCCTCCCTTGGGCTCTTGCTGTCGCTCGAGCGCGGTGCGCTCGTCTGCCAGTGACCACCGTAGGAAGGGCAGGTGAACGAGGAATGGCCGCAAAGGTGGACGACAGGTGAACGAACTCCGAACGTTGACCCAACGGATCGCCATGTGGAGTCCCGCGTGACGGTGCGAGCGGCCCGCACGACGGGCCGTCAAGCCTCGACCTCCCCGTCCTCGTCGTCGTGGGTGAACGTCCGGAGCAGCACCCGGTCGTGCGCGTAGCTCAGCAGATCGGCGGCATCGTCGACCGGGACCCAGCGCCGGCCGTCGATCTCGTCGTTCGGTGCCCAGGGCTCGAGCCCGACCGGGCGCATGGACCAGTAGCGGACCAACTTGAGCCGGCCCTTGCTGTCCAGGTAGCGGGTCGACGGCAGCTCGTCGCCCAGCTCGCACACGAGGCCGGTCTCCTCGGCCACCTCGCGGACGGCGGCCGACTCGAACGACTCGCCCCGGTCGAGCTTGCCCTTGGGGAAGGACCAGTCGTCGTAGCGGGGCCGGTGGACGAGCACGACCTCCAGCCCGGGGCGGGTTTCGCCGTCCTCGTCGGCGACGACGGAGACCCGCCACACCAGCCCCCCGGCGGCGCGCACCTGGGGCTCGGGTTCGGGTGGTCTCTTCCGCTCCGACGACATACCTGGGCCTGTTCATACCCGGCCGGAGCCACGGTTCCGACCCGCCGGGTCGCGGGCCCTGGTCAGCCCGTGGCCTCGTGGGGTGGGGGCAGGGGCGGGGGCGGCACCGCCCGCAGGTGGGCGTCGGGGCCCGGCGGGCCGAGGTTCGCCGCCCCGGGCGCCGGCGCCGGCAGCGACCCGCGGCGGGCGCGGAGCTCATCCACCCGGTCGAGCTGGCGTTCCAGCTGGCGGCGGCGGGTGCCGGACAGGTCGTCCCAGCTGCGACGTACGGAGTCGAGGCTGCGGCCCACCTTGTCGAGCGCGTCGGCGAACTTGCCCCACTGCTGCTCGAACGCCGCCAGGCAGGCCAGGATCTCGTCGGACGTGCGCTGCAGCCGGGTCTGCTCCACCGCCTGGCGGATGACCGCCAGCACCGAGAACAGCGTCGACGGCGAGCACAAGACCACCTTCTGGCGCAGCGCGACCTCGACCAGCTCGCGGTCGTGCTGGTGCACGAAGGCGTACACCGCCTCGTTGGGGATGAACAGCAGCACCTCGTCGACCGTCGAGTCGGGGTCGATGTACACCCGCCCCGAGAGCTCGCGCACCCGGGCTCGCACGTCCCGTACGAAGGACAGGGCGTGCTGGTCGCGCTCGCGGTCGTCGCCCGCCTCCAGGTAGCGGAGGTAGTTGTCGACCGGGAACTTCACGTCCATGTGCAGCAGCCGCCCGCCCGGGAGCAGGAACGTGAAGTCGGGGATGGTGCCCGCCGCCGTCGCGGACTGCTTGCGGTAGCTGATGCCCTCGACCAGGCCGGCCGCCCGCAGCACGTCGTCGGCCATGCGCTCGCCCCACTGGCCCCGGGCCCGCGGGTTGGCCAGCGCCTGGCGCAGCGACTGGGTGGTGTCGGCCAGCCGGGCGCTGACCGCCGCCATCTCGGACAGTCGGGTCTCGACCCGGCCGTGCTGCTCGGCCCGCTCGCGCTGGAGGGTGCCCACCAGCTCGGCCACCCGGGCCAGCTCGGCCCGCACGTCGCCCATGTGGGCCTCGACCGCGGCGTTGCGCACCGCCAGCTGATCGGCCATGGTGCCCCGCAGCTCGCCCACCCGGGCCTCGAACGCCGCACTGCGGGTGGCCAGCTCGCGCGACCCCGCCTCGGCCTGGGCGCCGAACCGCTCGCCCGCCACCTTGACCACCGTGTCGACCGCGGCGTCGACCGCCGCCCGCACCGTCGCCTCGTGCTCGGCCTGGCGGGCCCGGGCCTCGCGCACCTCGGCCGCGGGGTCGGCGGGATGGCCGAGCGAGCGCGCCCGGCCGACGGCCGCCACCCCGGCCACGAGACCGAGGACCAGGCCCACGACGAGCAGTGCTGCGTCCATGGGCGGGAGGTTACGGACGGGGTGTGACAGTTTCGGGCGACCGGGCCCGAAACGGCCCGAAAATCTCCGGGATCAGACGATCGACGTCGAGGCCGCCGCGCGGGAGGCCCGGGCCATGGTCAGCCGCTGGAGCACCATGTGGGACTCGACCTCGCCGCCGGGCGGCACGCGGGTCCAGCGCCCCTCCGCGTCGAGCGTCCAGGCCAGCACGTCGTCCTTCAGCGCCACGTCGAGGACCTCGTCCAGCCTCACCTGCAGGTCGGGGTCGACCACCGGGGTCAGCACCTCGACCCTGCGGTCCAGGTTGCGGGGCATGAGGTCGGCCGAGCCGATCAAGTGGCGCGGCCGACCGGGGCCGTCGCCGTTGGCGAAGCGGTAGATGCGGGAGTGCTCGAGGTAGCGGCCCACGATCGACCGGACCCGGATGGACTCCGACAGCCCCGGCACGCCCGGGGACAGGCAGCAGATGCCCCGCACCACCAGGTCGATCTCCACTCCGGCCTGCGACGCCCGGTACAGCTCGTCGATCATGCCGGGGTCGACCAGGCTGTTCATCTTCATCGTGATGCGGCCCCGGCCCGGCTCGGCCGTCGTCGCGTCGATCTCGCGCTGGATGAGCTCGTCCAGCTCCTGGCGCATGAGCCGCGGCGCCACCGCCAGCCGCTGGTAGTCGATGTTGCGCCCGTAGCCGGTCAGCTCGTTGAACAGCTGGGTGAGGTCGGCGCCGATGAGCGGATCGCAGGTGAGCAGGCCCAGGTCCTCGTAGATGCGGGCCGTCTTGGAGTTGTAGTTGCCGGTGCCGATGTGGCAGTAGCGCCGCAGGCCGTCGGACTCCTCCCGCACGACGAGCGCCGCCTTCGAGTGCACCTTGAGCCCGATGAGGCCGTACGTGACGTGGACCCCCGCGGTCTCGAGCAGGCGGGCCCACTCGATGTTGGCGCCCTCGTCGAAGCGGGCCTTGAGCTCGACGATCACCGCCACCTGCTTGCCCTGCTCGGCGGCTCGGATGAGCGACCGGACGATCGGGCTGTCACCGGACGTGCGGTACAGCGTCATCTTGATGGCCAGCACCGCCGGATCGGTCGACGCCTGGCGGACGAACTCCTCGACCGTGGTGCGGAAGCTCTCGTACGGGTGGTGGACCAGGATGTCGCACCGACGCATGGCGGCGAACACGTCGGCCCGCTCGCCGTCGACGGAGGCCAGGACCGGCGGGGTCACCCGCTGGTACGTCGGGTCCTTGAGGTCGGGCCGGTCGAGCCCGTGGACCGCCCACAGCCCGCCGAGATCGAGGGGGGCCGTGTGGACGTAGACGTCCTCGTCGGCCACGTCCAGCTCGCGTTGGAGCAGCTCCAGCACCTCGGGGGACATGCCGGCGTCGATCTCCAGCCGCACCGCCCGCCCGAAGCGGCGCCGGCGCAGCTCGACCTCGACCAGGGCGAGCAGGTCGTCGGCCTCCTCCTCCTCCAGCGTGAGGTCGGTGTTGCGGGTCACCCGGAAGGCGTGGTGCTGCTCGATCTCCATGCCGGGGAACAGCTTGTCCAGGTGGGCGGCGATGACCTGCTCGAGGGGCACGAAGCGCTCGCCGTCGGGCAGCACCACGAACCGGGGCAGCAGCGAGGGGACCTTGACCCGGGCGAAGCGCCGGACCCCGGCATCGGGGTCGCCCACGATCACCGCCAGGTTGAGCGACAGGTTGGAGATGTAGGGGAACGGGTGGCCGGGGTCGACCGCCAGGGGGGTCAGGACCGGGAAGATGCGCTCCTCGAACGCCTCCACCAGGAACTTCTCGTCGTCCTCGTCGAGGTCGCCCCAAGAGGACAGCTTGACGCCGGCCGCCGCCAGCTCGGGCGCCACCCGGTCGAGGAACGAGGCCTGGAGCCGGGGCAGCAGCACGTCGAGCCGATCGCGGATGTCGAGCAGCTGCTGGGCCGACGTGCGGCCGTCGGCGCTGGTGGCGCTGAGGCCGGCGGCCACCTGGTCCTTCAGCGCCGAGACCCGGACCTGGAAGAACTCGTCGAGGTTCTGGGAGAAGATCGCCAGGAACTTGGCCCTCTCGAGCAGCGGGACCCGCCGGTCGTCGGCGAGCGCCAACACGCGCTCGTTGAAGTCGAGCCACGAGAGCTCGCGGTTGCGGTAGCGGGCCGGGGCCTCGTCGCCCGGGGCCGCGGTGTCGGACTCGGCGATGGCGGCCACGCCGCCGAGGCTACCGGTGCGCAACGTGCTGGTGGGGCTCGGACCGGTGAACCGTCGGTGACGCGCCCCGGGGGTCACGCGTCGTCGTCTTCGGGATACCCGAGATCCCACTCCAGGAGGATGTGCTCACGCTCGGCGTCGCGGACGACACGCTCACGGTTGCGCCGGAACTGGGGGTCGTGGGGCGGCAGCAGCACCAGCCGGGCCATGACCCGGGACCGGAAGTCGTCGATCATCTGTCGGTCGCCGAAGTCGGACTGCACCTCCCAGTGCGGGGCGACCGGCCCGAGGTACACGACGCGGGCGTGACCGCGGGGAGGTTCGACTTCGGCTGCGACGTCTGACATGGCTGACCAGCCTAGTGGGGTCGCTCGCGACCTCCCCAGACGGTCACGGCCCCTGGCGCCCGAGCTCGGCGGTGAGCGTCTGCTCCTCCCCCTCCCGCTCGATCCGCACCTCGACGCGGTCACCCGGCTCGTGCTCGCCGATGAGCTCGCCCAGCCGTTCGTTGGACGTGACCCGCTCGCCGTCGATGGCCAGGATCACGTCGCCCTGCTCGATCCCCGCGGACTCGGCCCCGCTGGCGGGCACGACGTCGTAGACGAATGCGCCCTCCTCGGCCGTGATGCCCAGGCGCTCCTTGACCTCGTCCTCGACGGTCTCGACGCCCACCGTCGTGACGCCCAGGCGTGGCGTGTCCGGCGTGATCTCCCCGCCCCCGCTCTGGATCCTGTCGATGATCGGCTTGGCCCGGTCGACGGCGATGGCGAAGCCGATGTTCTGGCTGTCCGCGAGGATGGCGGTGTTGAAGCCGACCACTGCCCCGGTCGAGTCGACGAGCGGGCCGCCCGAGTTGCCCGGGTTGATCGCCGCATCGGTCTGGATCAGATCGGACAGGACGTCGCCGTCGGGCCCCTCGAGCGTCCGGTTGACGGCCGAGACGATGCCGGTTGTAACGCTGGGCTGACCGCCGAGGTTTAGAGCGTTCCCGATGGCGATCACCGGCTCGCCGACAACGAGGGTAGCCGACGACCCCAGCGCGGCCGGGGCCAGGTCGCTCGCGCCGTCGATGCGGATGACGGCGAGGTCGGCGGCCGGCTCGCTGCCCACGAGCGAGGCGTCGAGCGTCGCGCCGTCGAACGTGCGTACCTGGATCCCGCCCGACTGGGCGATGACGTGGGCGTTGGTCACGACCAGGCCGTCCGCGGACAGGATCACGCCGGTGCCGGCGCCGTCGAACTCACCCCCGCTGGTGACCCCGCTGGTCTCGATGGTGACGACCGATTCCTCGACCTCTTCGAGGATGGCCTGGACGTCCATGCCGCCCGCCGACGTGGTGATCGCGGCCCGTGCGGGTGCGTCGTCGTCATCGGCGGCGACCAGCACGGCGCCGGTGCCGGCCGCCGCCACAAGGGCCCCGACCAGCGCCGACGCCAGCGCGACACCCCACAGCCGGCGCCGCGACCGGGGCTGGTGCGCTGGCCCGGTGTCGGGGGCGGGGATGCCGGCGGGACGGGCCGGCGACCAGTGTGAGCCGTCGGGCGACGCCGGCGGGTGGGGGGTCCACGCCGGCCGGGGTGCGGCGGCGGGCCCGGGCGACCCGGACGGTGCGGGCGGTACGGGCGGGCGCGCCGGGGATCCCGGAGCCGGAGGGACAGTCGGCCCCGATCCCGCCGGAACCGGAGGCGACGCGGGCGTCGTCGTAGTGGGCGGTGAGGGACTCACAGACGGGGACGGTGGTTCGGCGTCGGCCGCGTTCACCGGCTCATGCATACCGGATGGGGCACCCCGGGCCACACGTCGGGGTCAGGATGAGGGGAAATCCCCCATCCCCCCGGGGGGCTCACGGGTCAACATGCACGTGGGTTCGGATCGTCGGGACGTGCTTCCCGGCGGAGCGCGGGCGCTGGGACACGACATGGAGGAGAGATGGACACCGAGTGGATGGCCCGCGGCAACTGCGCCGAGGAGAGCCCGGGGATCTTCTTCCCGAGCGACGGCGTGGGCGTCGAGGTGGCCCGGCGGATCTGCGGAACGTGCCCGGTGAAGGACGAGTGCCTCGAGCACGCTCTCGTCAACCGGATCGACCACGGCGTCTGGGGAGGGGCATCCGAGCGGGAGCGGCGGCGCATCCTCAAGCGCCGTCGCCTGGCCGCGCTGGCCGGCGCGCAACCCCGCGACTGACAACCCCCGAATCTGGCCTACTACGCGTCAAACCGCCCGGTTGCTACGGCACGCCGGGCGGTCGCATGTCCTGACGACTAGGCCTTGTCGTCGGCCTCGTCGTCGGAGGGTCGCGGCGGCGTGTTGCCTTCCTTCAGTCCCTGCTTGAACTCGGACTGCGCCTGCCCCATGGAACGGGCGAGCTTCGGCAGCTTGGCGCCACCGAAGAGGACGAGGACCACCAGGAGGACGATCAGCAGTTCTGGAGCTCCGAGGTTCACGGCGCCACTGTATCCCTCCGGGTCCGGACATCCACGGTCGAGCGCCGGGTCGGCGCGTACCGTGGCCCGTGCTCGAGTGCGTGGTCAACGTGAGCGAGGGCGCCCGGGCCGAGGTCGTCGCGGCGATCGCGACGGCGGCCGGGGCCGACCTGCTCGACGTCCACGCCGACGCCCACCACAACCGCTCGGTGCTGACGCTGGTCGGCGAGGACGCGCCCCGGGCGGTGGCGCGCGCCGCGGTCGAGCGCCTGGACATCCGCCGCCACCAGGGCGTCCACCCGCGCATCGGGGTCGTCGACGTGGTGCCGTTCGTGCCGCTGGCCGGGGCGACGCTCGCCGACGCGGTCGGGGCCCGCGACCGGTTCCTGGCCTGGGCGGCGGACGATCTGGGTCTGCCCGGGTTCGCGTACGGTCCGGAGCGCTCGCTGCCGGAGGTGCGACGCCGCGCCTTCGCCGACCTGGCACCGTCGGCCGGCCCGCCCCGGCCGCACCTGTCCGCAGGGGCGGTGGCGGTGGGCGCCCGGCCGGTCCTCGTGGCCTGGAACCTGTGGCTGGCGGTGCCGGACCTGGACCGGGCCCGGGCCGTGGCGGCCGCGGTGCGGAGCCCGGAGGTGCGGGCGCTGGGGCTGCCGGTGGGCGACAGGGTCCAGGTGTCACTCAACCTGGTCGACCCGCTGGCCGTGGGGCCGGCCGAGGCCTGGGACCGGGTGGCGGTGCTGGTGGCGGTGGCCGGGGCCGAGCTGGTCGGCCTGGTGCCGGCGTCCGTGCTCGACCGCACCGACCCGGGGCGCTGGGCTCAGCTGGACCTGGCGCCCGATCGCACGATCGAGGCCCGGCTGGCCCGGCGGGATCCGAACGAGGGGTAGGCCCTGCGCCGACGGCGCTCAGGCGCCGGTTGCTGCAGCCTGGCGGGCCAGGCTGCGCTGGCGGCGGATGCGGCGTCGCTCGCGCTCGCTCATGCCGCCCCAGATGCCGAACTTCTCGCTGTTGACGAGGGCGTACTCGAGGCACTGGGCCCGCACGATGCAGCCTCGGCACACCTCTTTCGCCTCGCGCGTCGATGCGCCCCGCTCGGGGAAGAAGAGGTCTGGGTCGACGCCGAGGCAGTTGGCGTAGTCCTGCCACGTGCGGTCGTCGGGATCTGTGGCCACGGGGAGTTTCATCTGGCCCCCTTCCCGGTGCTTCGCCAGTTGGTGCGGGTGTGCGGGAGAGCGTCCACGAAGCATCCGTGGAGCATCCACCGCCAATTGCACCCGTGTAATTACATTGATGGGATTCTTCACCACTGCGCCGCCCGGCGCAAGGGCGAGGCACCATGAATTCCGTGCCCCGTGTCCGTGCTGTGCAGGAAGACATCACCCGCCTGGCGGTCGACGCGATCGTCAACGCCGCCAACTCGAGCCTGCTCGGAGGGGGTGGGGTGGACGCGGCCATCCACCGGGCCGCCGGTCCCGGGCTGCTGGCCGAGTGCCGGGGCCTCGGCGGCTGCGCGGTCGGCGACGCCAAGGCGACCGGCGGCCACGGTCTCCCCGCCCGGTGGGTGATCCACACCGTCGGCCCCCGGTGGCGGGGCGGGACGTCGGGCGAGCCGGACCTGCTGGCGTCGTGCTACCGCCGGTCGCTGGCCGTGGCCGCCGGCCTGGGCGCCGCCACCGTCGCGTTCCCCGCCATCTCGACGGGGATCTACGGCTACCCGCCGGACCGGGCGGCCGACGTGGCCGTGGCCGAGGTGACCTCGGGCGCGGGCGCCGCTCTGGACGAGATCGTGCTCGTCGCCTTCGACCGGGCCACGCTCACGCTGTACGAGGAGCGGCTCGGCCCGGGCTGACCCGGCGCTGCACCTCTGCGGTCAGGGCGTGGGGCGGGTCCGGTCAGGACGTGGGGCGGGGCTCCGGGGGCGTGTCGTCGTCGGCCTCGGCCGCCGTCGGGTCGGGGTCACGCTCCGGGCGGCGCCGGAACAGGCCCCCGATCCCCCGCATGATGCGGGCCACGGGATCGGGGAAGATGCCCGGCTCGCCCTCGACGATTGTGCGCAGCACCGACCGATGTTCCCACGTCGCGACACCGCGTGACACGCGGGGAAGTGGCAATCCCGCCCTGACGGCTGCATGATAGGCGCGTGCGGCTGGGGAGACCCGACACGCCGAGCGACGGCGAACGCCCGGTGAGCGAGCCCGTAGCGCCCCTGTGGGGGCCGCCGGCCGGTGAGCGCGCCGTGGCGCTGTGGGAGCTGCCCGCCGACGAGTCGCCCCCGCCGCTGCCCGCCCGGCCGCCGGACAAGCCCAAGGACCTCACCGTCTACACGGGCTCCGACTTCGTCCTCGGCGACAACCCGCGGGTCCCGGCCATCACCGGAGACGCCGACGACACGCCGCCGGGCGACCAGCCCGAGCCGGCCCGCCGCCGCCCGGCCCACGTGGCGCTGGCGCTGATCGGCGGGCTGGCATTCGTGGCGCTGGTCGGGCTCACGGGCTGGCCCGGCTCCGACACGCCCACGGACGAGCTGGCGGGCGACCTCGCCAACGAGGGCGTGACCCCGCCCACGAACGAGGACGGCGAGGCGATCGAGATCCCGCCCAGCCAGCCGGCCACGCCGGTGTCGTTCCAGGCGACCGGCGCGGTCGTGCGGCCCGACGCCACCGTGGCCCGGGTCGTCGACCGGGCCACCGGCCAGGACATCCTCGTCGCGCTGATGCCCGGCACCACCGTCGACGCGGAGACGGGCCAGGTCATCGTCCGCACGACGGGCACGCCGACCACGGGCCGGCCGATCACGACCACGTCCCGCCCGACGAGCACCACGGGCGAGACGACGACCACCGAGCCGACGACCACGACCACCGAGCCGACGACGACCACCACCGAGCCGACGACCACGACGACCGAAGCGACGACGACGACAGAGACGCCGACCACCACGGTCGAGGACACCGTCCCGCCCGACTACGGGCCGTGAGGCTCAGGCCGAGCGGCGGCCGCCGCCGGCCCGGCGCATCTCGCGCTTCTGCTCGATGAAGTCGACCAGCACGTAGTCGCCCAGCGTCTCGGGCGAGGTGAAGAAGGCGCGGCCCTTGTTCAACCTGGTCAGCTTCTCCACGAACGTGCGCAGGTGGCCGTTGGGGTCGAGCATGAACGTGTTGATGCGGATGTTGTCCCGCGTGCAGCGGACGACCTCGCGCAGCGTGGCGTCGACGGTCTCGCGCACCGGCGGGTAGGCGAAGAACGGTTCCGGCATGCCCGGCTCGAAGTGGGCCGTCGGCTCGCCGTCGGTGATCATGATGATCTGCTTGGTGCCGGTCTGGCGGGCCAGCAGCCGCCGGCTGATCTGGAACGCGTGCTGCATGTTGGTCCCGTAGACGAAGTCCCACGACACCTCGGGCAGGTCCTGCGCGCGGATCTCGCGGGCCACCTCGCTGAAGCCGACCAGGCCCAGGTAGTCCCGGGGGAACTGCATCGAGATCAGCGAGTGCAGTGCCATCGCCACCTTCTTGGCGGCCAGGAAGTTGTCCCGCATCGGCATCGACAGCGACAGGTCGAGCATCAGCACGGTCGAGGACCGCACCAGCTGCTCGGTCCGCTCGACCTCGAAGTCGTCGGGTGACAGCCGGACGGGCGTTCCACCGCCGGTGCGGGTCACCGCGTTGCGCACGGTGCGCTCGATCTGGAGGTTGAACGCGTCGCCGAACTCGTAGCTCTTGGTCTCGTAGGTGCGCTCGTGGCCGACGCCGGTGCGCTCGAGCTCGTGGCGGCCGAGCTTGTCCCGGGTTAGGCGGGCGAACAGGTCGTGGAGCGCGTTGCGGCCGATGCGGCGCAGGCCCTTGGGCGTGAGCTCCAGGCGACCCTCGCGCTGGTCGATGAGACCGGCCTCCTCGAGCATGCGGGTCAGGCGGCCCAGCTCGTCGAGGCTGCGGGCGGCGTCGTCGCCGAGCAGCTCCCGGGCCCGGTCGATGTCGGCCTCGGCCAGGGCGCCGGGGTTGGCGGCGCCCCGCAGCAGCTGCTCCAACCGGTCGAGGTCGCCCAGCTCCTCCAGAGTGGACGCCGCCTGGGCCATGCCGAGCGGGTCCTGGCCCCGGAAGTCGTAGCCCTGGTCCCAGCCCATGTTGGGGAACATGCTGCGCAGCTGGGCGCCGAGCTGGTCGACCTGCCAGCGCAGGTCCATGTCCTCCAGCAGCTGCTCGGCCAGCTGGGCGATCTGCGCCCGCTGCTCGGGCGTCATCGATGCCAGCATCGCCTGCATGGCGGCCATGCGCCTGGCCAGCACCTCCAGCAGCTCGTCGAGGTTCTGGGGGTTCTCGGGGAAGAAGTCGCCGTAGCGCTCCATGAACCTCTCGAAGTCGGGCTCCTCGCCCCGGGCCCTGGCCTCGAGCATCTGGTTGAGCTCGGCCATCATGTCCTTCATGCGGGCCATGTCCTCGGGGGTCATGGACTCGACCGCGCCGGTCATGCGGTTCACGTACGAGTCGAGGACCTGCTGGCGCAACTTCTCGACCAGCTCGTCGAAGCGCTGCTGGGCCTGGCCCGACGCGAAGTCGTACTCCTGGAGCTCGCGCACCATGCCGGCCAGGTCGGAGGGCAGCATCTCCAGGCGCATGTTGCGCTCGTCGGCCGCGCCCTGGGCCGTCTCGGCCCGGCGGGGATCGCCGGACTGCTGCGCCTCGCGCACCTGGCGGTCGATCTCGTCGCGCTCGGTCTGCACGACCTCACGCAGCTCCTCGGCGATCTCGTCGTAGACGCCGCCGAGGTCGAAGCGGTCGAGCCGCTCCTCCCGCTCGCGGCGCAGCCGCTCCAGCAGCTCGCGGACGCCCTGGACGTCCTGGCCCTGGCGGTCGCGAAAGCCCTGCTGCAGCAGGCGGCGCAGCGCCGCGTGCAGGTCGCCGTGGTAGAGGAGGTCGTCGGTGATCTGCTCGAGGACCGTGTCGGCGTCCAGGTCGAAGCCGACCTGGGTGCCGTCCCAGCGGCTGTAGCGGAACCGGGGCCGCGTCATGGCGCCACGGTACCGGCGCGATGTGTTGCCCGCTCCTGGTGCTGCGCACCCGGGCCGCTCGGGCCGGGCTCTGGGGGGTGACCCCGGGGCGACGTGGGGGCTGGCCGGGATCCCCCGCGCGCCGGTGGGAGCGGACAGTGGGGGCATGAGCAACCGCACCGAACACAACTCCGCCCCCAGCGCCGCCTGGGTGACCCAGACCTACGTGTCGTTCGCCGTGTCGCTGTCCGCGGCGGCGATCGGCATCGCCTACCTGCCCGTCGACCCCTGGATGCGGGCGTTCCTCGCCATCACGCTCCTCTACCTGGTGACCTCGGCCATCAGCCTGTCCAAGGCGATGCGGGACCAGCACGAGTCCCGGAGCGTGATGGCCCGGGTGGACGAGGCCCGCATGGAGCGCCTCCTCACCGAGCACGACCCGTTCACGGCGTCGTCGACGTTCTGACCCGGCCGTCCGGGGGCCCACCGCCGGTAGGGTCGGCTCGTGCGAGTCGACATCTGGTCCGACGTGGTGTGCCCCTGGTGCTACCTCGGCACCCGCCGGTTCGAGGAGGCCGTCGCCCGGCTGGACGGCCGCGACGTCGAGGTCGTCCACCGGGCGTTCGAGCTCGACCCGACCGTCCCGCCCGGGGGGCAGGACCTCGCCGAGTACCTGGCCCGTAAGTTCGGCGGGTCGCAACGGGTGACCGCCACCCGCGACCGGCTGGCCCGGGCCGCGTCCGACATCGGCCTCGACTTCCGCTGGGAGGGCAAGCGCCGGGTCAACACGTTCGACGCCCATCGCCTGGCAGCCTGGGCGCTCGACGTGGCCGGCGCCGAGGTCCAGAACGACCTGCACCAGCGGATGTTCCGCGCCTACTTCACCGACAACCTCGACCTGGCCGACCACGCCGTGCTGGCCGCGCTGGCCGGCGACGCGGGGCTCGACGCCGGACGCGCGGCCGAGGTGCTGGCGAGCGGCGCCTACGCCGACGAGGTGCGGGCCGACGAGCGCCGGGCGGGCGAGCTCGACATCCACGCGGTGCCGACGTTCGTGATCGAGGGCCGCTGGGCCATCCCCGGCGCCCAGGACGTGGACACGTTCGTCGAGTTGCTGGCGCGGGCCGCCGAGCGCCTCGCCTAGGCCGTCTCGTGGACGCACCCTGGTGGGGCACCGGCGCGGCCGCGACCCAGTGCGAGGGCGCCGCGCCCCGGGCCGACTGGGCCGGCTGGGAGGCCGAGGGGAGGGCGCCCGCGTCCCGGGACGGCAACGGGTTCCGCACCCGCTACGCCGACGACTTCGCCCTCCTGGCGGCCCGCGGCGTCACCCACCATCGCCTGACGGTCGAGTGGGCCCGGCTGGAGCCGTCGCCCGGCCGGTGGGACGCGAACGAGGCCGATCACCTGCGCCGGGTGCTGCGGGCTGCGGCCGAGGCCGGGGTCGAGGTGTGGGCCTGCCTGCTGCACGGCTCGGCGCCCGGGTGGTTCACCGAGGACGCCCGGGGCTGGCTCGACGACAAGGCCGTCACGCTGACGTGGCCCCGCCACGTCGACCGGGTCGCGGCCGAGCTGGGTGACCTGGTGGCGGGATGGGTGCCGATCCACGAGCCCGACCTGACCGCCCGGCTCGGCTTCCTCGACGGGACGTTCCCGCCCGGCCGGCGGTCCGATGACGACCACCAGGACGCCCTGGCCGCGCTGCGGGCGGCGGAGGCCGAGGCCGCTCGGCTGCTGCGGTCCGGACCCCGGCCGGTGGCGGTCACCTGGCGGCCCGGCGAGGAGCTCGACCACGACGACCTCGTGGTGGTCGGCGCACCCGTCGACGCGCTGGAGGATCCGCTGGCCCGGCTGGCCGACACGGCCGCCCCAGCGGGTGTGCTGGTCGTGACGGGCGACCCGGGCCCGCAACCGGCGAGCGACGACCCGGAGGCCCGACGCCGCCGGCTGGAGGCGGCCGTGCGGGTCGTCGCCGGGGCCCGCGGCGACGGTGTGCCCGTCGTGGGCGCCTTCCACCTGCCGGCCGTCGACGGCTACGAGTGGCACCAGGGCTTCGAGGCGAAGCTGGGCCTGTTCGACCGGGACCGCAACCCGCGGCCGGCGCTCGGCGCGCTCTAGGGTCCCGGCCATGTCGCCGACCCTCGCCCGCAAGATGTGGCGGACCCTGGAGCCGTACCACGGGCTCGTCTACTTCACCCCCCACGCCGCCGCCGAGTACGGGGCGCTGGGCGTCACCGGCCGGGCCGGCTACTTCGCGTCCCGAGGGGCGGCGCTGGGGCCGGTGCCGGCGGAGGTGGTGATCGCCACGTTCTTCAACTTCGAGCCCGGGCTCGTGCGGTCGGCGATCCCGGCCGCCTGGGAGTCGGCGGCGCCCGTCGCCCTGCTCGACGCCCGGCTGCGGGCGATCGACCTCGGCCTGCGGGACGCGCTCGACCCCGGGGCGCTCGCGTCGGACGAGATGGTGTGGGCCGCGGCCACGGCCCGGCGGGCGGCCGAGGCGTGCAATCCCGAGGGCCGGCCGCTGTTCGCCGCCCACGCCGCCCTCCCGTGGCCCGACGAGCCCCACCTGGAGCTGTGGCACGCGGTCACCCTGCTGCGGGAGTACCGGGGTGACGGGCACGTCGCCGCCCTGGTGTGCGAGGGCATCGACGGGTGCGAGTCGCTGGTCACCCACGGCGCTGCGGACGGCGAGCTGGTGACGCTGCGGGTGCTCAAGTCCAGCCGGGCCTGGGGCGACGAGGCCTGGGACGCCGCCCGCGGGCGGCTGCGGTCCCGGGGCTGGCTCGACGCCGACGACCGGCTCACACCGGCCGGGACCGAGGTGCGGGACCGGGTCGAGCGGATCACCGACGAGCGGGCGGTGGTGCCGTGGGCGGCCATCGGCCAGGAGGACGCCGACCGGCTGCGGGCCACGGTCCGCCCGTGGAGCCGGGCGATCGTCGAGTCGGGGGCGCTGCGCGCGCCGCTGTGACCCTGCTGGTCAGGGCACCGTCAGGCGGCCGCTACAGGCCAGCACGGGCTCGGCGTCCGGCGCTCTGTACGGGAACGTGGCCACGCCGTCGCCGACGTCGGTCCACGGCTGGGGCACCAGCTCGATGCACAGCTCGACCTCGCGGGGCGGCGGGCTACACCCGCGAGCGGTAGGTCGAGCGGCCGGCGACGGCGTCCTTGTTGAGGCGCTTGGAGAGGTGGAGGCCCTCGAGGACCAGCTCCACCGCGCTGGCGACCACCGCGGGGCTCTCGTCGCCGCCGGACAGGGCGGCCACCGGCTCGCGCAGGGCCGGGACGTCCTCGACCAAGCGGGCCAGATCGGCCGAGGTCACGTCCTCGCCCGTGTGGACGATCGCGCCCTCGTCGAACGCCAGCACCACGTCCCGCAGCGTGCCCGGGTTGACCTGCTGCTTGAACACGGTCAGCACGGCCGCCTTCAGCAAGTGCTCGGCGATCTGCTCGTCCCGACCCTCGTCCAGCGACTCGATCTCGACCTTGCCCATCGTGGACGCGGCCAGGGCGTCGAGGTCGCTGACCCGGGGGGCCACGTCGCGCTCGCCGTGGCGCAGGGCCCGGCGGGTGGCGTTGGCCACCATCACCTCGCTGTTGGCCACCGTGAGCCGCACCGACACGCCGGAGCGCTGGTTGATGTGGGAGCTCTCCCGGGCGAGGTGACTGAGGGTCGCCACGATATCGGTCATGTACGGCGGCACCGTGACCCGCACGCCCTCGACCTCGAACGGCCGGGCCTCCTGGCGGGCGATGGCGACCTCGGTGTCGACGTCCAGCGGGTAGTGCGTGCGGATCTGGCTGCCGAACCTGTCCTTCAGCGGGGTGATGATGCGGCCGCGGTTCGTGTAGTCCTCGGGGTTGGCCGACGCCACCAGCAGCAGGTCGAGCGGCAGCCGGATCTTGTAGCCCCGGACCTGGACGTCCCGCTCCTCGAGCACGTTGAGCAGGCCCACCTGGATGCGCTCGGCCAGGTCGGGCAGCTCGTTGATGGCGAAGATGCCCCGGTTGGTGCGGGGCACCAGGCCGTAGTGGATGGTCAGCTCGTCGGACAGGTACCGGCCCTCGGCCACCTTGATCGGGTCGACCTCGCCGATCAGGTCGGCGACCGACGTGTCCGGCGTGGCGAGCTTCTCGCCGAAACGATGGTCGCGGTGGACCCAGGCGATGGGTGTCTCGTCGCCGTGGGCGTCGATGAGGTCGCGGGCGTACCGGGACACCGGGTGGTACGGGTCGTCGTTGATCTCGCTGCCGGCGACGACCGGCAGCCACTCGTCGAGCAGGTCGACCAGCGAGCGGATGATGCGGGTCTTCGCCTGCCCCCTCTCCCCCAGGAAGATCACGTCGTGCCCCGCCAGAGCGGCGTTCTCGAGCTGCGGGAGCACCGTCTCGTCGTAGCCGATCACCGAGGCGATCAGCTGCTCGCCGGCGGCGATCTTGGCCACCGCGTTGCGGCGGATCTCGTCCTTCACCGGCACAGAGCGCCACCCCGAAGCCCGGAGGGCGCTCAGCGTCGTCGGGCGGGTCATGTCGGCCATGCAGGCCAAACTACCCCCACCTTCCGGAACCGCGGCGTGTCGTAGCATCCGGCCGTGGGCTCTCCCCCTCCCGCAGCGGACCCGCTGGCGGCCGGGCTCAGCGACCACGAGGTGGCTGAGCGCGTGGCGGCCCGGCGGGTCAACCGGGCGCCGGGTGGGACCAGCCGGCCCCTCTCCCAGATCGTCCGGGCCAACGTCCTGACCAGGTTCAACGCCATCCTGGGCGCCCTGCTGGCCGTGATCCTGGTGGTCGGGCCGATCCAGGACGCGCTGTTCGGCGTCGTGCTCGTGACCAACGCCGGCATCGGCATCTACCAGGAGTGGCGGGCCAAGCGGACCCTCGACCGGCTCACGCTGCTGACCGCGCCGGCGGTCACCGTGGCCCGCGGCGGCGAGCGCCGGGAGATCGCGGTCGAGGACGTCGTCGACGGCGACGTGATCGAGCTGGCCCAGGGCGGCCAGATCGTGGCCGACGGCACCGTGCTGGTCGCCGACGCCCTGGAGGTGGACGAGTCCTTGCTGTCCGGCGAGTCGGCGCCCCAGCTCAAGGGCCCGGGGGACGAGGTGCTGTCGGGCAGCTTCGTGACCGCCGGGCAGGGCTGGTACCGGGCCGAGAAGGTCGGCCCCGACAGCTACGCCAACCGGGTGGCGTCCGAGGCCCGCCAGTTCTCGCTGGTGCGCTCCGAGCTGCGCCGCGGCACGGACGACATCCTGCGCCTGGTCACCTGGCTGATCGTGCCGACGGCCGCCCTGCTGATCGCCAGCCAGGTCCGGTCCCACGAGTCGATCCCCGACGCCGTCCGGGGGACCGTCGCGGGCGTGGGCGCCATGGTCCCCGAGGGCCTGGTCCTGCTGACCAGCGTGGCCTTCACCGCCGGCGTGCTGCGGCTCGGGCGCCGCAACGTGCTGGTCCAGGAGCTGGCCGCCATCGAGGGCCTGGCCCGGGTCGATGTCGTGTGCACGGACAAGACCGGGACGATCACCGAGCCCGACCTCCAGGTGGCCGAGGTCGTGACGCTGGACGGCGCCGGGGAGGGCGAGGTCACCGCGGCCCTGGGGGCCATGGCGGCCGCCGACCCCGACCCCAACGCCAGCGGCCGGGCGCTGGCGGCGGCGTTCGACGCCCCGGCCTGGACCCCGACGTGGCGGGCGGCGTTCTCGTCCGCCCGGCGCTACTCGGGCGCGGGCTTCGGCGAGCACGGCGACTGGATCATGGGCGCCCCCAACGTGCTGCTGGAGGCGGCGGGCGACGGGGCGCCGGCCTCCCGGGCGGCCGAGCTGGTGGATGCGCAGTCCCGGCAGGGGCGGCGGGTGCTGCTGGTGGCGCGGACCGACGGCGAGCCCCCGCCGGGGGCGCCGCCCGCGGGGCGGCCGGTGGCGCTGGTGGCGATCGAGGAGCGCATCCGCGCCAACGCCCGGGCCACGCTCGACTACTTCGCCCGCCAGCACGTGGCCGTGAAGGTCATGTCGGGCGACGACCCCCGCACCGTGGGGGCCGTTGCGGCCCGGGTCGGCATCCCGGGCGCCGAGTCCCCGGTCGACGCCCGCGGCCTGCCCGACGACGCGACCGAGCTGGCCGACGTGGTCGAGGCCACCACGGTGTTCGGGCGCACCGGCCCACAGCAGAAGCAGTCCATGGTGCGGGCGCTGCAGTCCCGGGGCCACACGGTGTCGATGACCGGCGACGGCGTGAACGACGTGCTGGCCCTCAAGGAGGCCGACCTGGGCGTGGCCATGGGGTCGGGGGCCGCGGTCAGCCGGGCGGTGGCGCCCGTCGTGCTGTTGGACTCGGATTTCGCCGGGCTGCCGCCGGTGCTGTCCGAGGGCCGGCGGGTGATCGCCAACGTCGAGCGTGTCGCCAACCTCTTCGTCACCAAGACCGTGTACGCCACGCTCCTGGCCCTGGCTGTGGGCGTGGCCCGGGTGCCGTTCCCGTTCCTGCCCCGGCACCTGACGATCATCTCCAGCCTGACGATCGGCATCCCGGCGTTCTTCCTGGCCCTGGCCCGCAACGACCGGCGGGCCCGGCCGGGCTTCGTGGGCCGGGTGCTGCGGTTCGCGGTGCCGGCCGGGATCCTGGCGGCGACGGCCACGATGACGTCCTACGGGCTGGCCCGGGCCGAGCACGTGAGCCAGGTCGAGGCCCGGACCACCGCCACGATCACGCTGTTCATCGTCGCGCTGTGGGTGCTGGCGATCCTGGCCCGCCCGACCAACCTGTGGCGCTTCGAGCTGGAGGCGTCGATGGCCGGCCTGTTCGTGCTGGCGCTGCTGCTGCCCTGGACGCGGGAGTTCTTCGCCCTGAACATGGCCGAGCCCGCTATCACCGCCCAGGCGATCGCCATCGGGGCCGGAGCGGCGGCCCTGCTGGAGCTGGGCTGGCGGATCGCGGGCTGGCAGCACCAGTGGTCCGGCTCGGGGGAGGCCGAGCGGGACGGCGACGAGGGCTATCCACCCGCGGAGACCGCCGCCAGCGCATCCGCCCGGTCGAGCGCCGACTCCAGCCGGTAGGCCCGCTCGCCGTCCGACCAGATCAGCGTGTTGCCGGCCAGGCGGGCGGACGTGGTCCGGCCGTCGGGGGCCTCGTAGACGACCTCGTGGGGCTCGCCCCCGATCCAGTAGCCGCGATGGTCGCCGACGCGCACCTCGGTGACGCCGGTGCGGCCGGCCGCCACCTTGCCGATCCGGATGGCGTCGGCCGGGAAGACGGTGAGGACCGCCCCGGTGTCGGTGCCGGCGATGGCGGGCAGGTCCTCGGTCGCCGCCCACACCAGGCTCACGCCGTCCCGGGGGCGGCCTGCGTAGGCGCCGTCGGGCGGCCCCAGCCCGGGGACGGTCACGCCGCCTGCGTCGTCGAGCGCGGTGACGACGGGGATCGGGCGGCCGAGGTCGAGCGCACGGCTCAGGGTCGGGTCGACCTCGCCCCGGGTGATCTCGATGCCGTCGACGCCCAGCAGCCGGGCGACCGCGCCGCGGGGCCCGGGGGCGGCCAGCACGAGGGCGAGGGCGACGACCACGGCGGCCGCGGCGAGGACCCGCGTCCGCGTCCGGCGTTCGTTCGTCTCGGATGCCGACACGAACGGACGCCGGTGTGCCCGGATGCGGGCGGCGGCCGCGGCCGCGGGGTCGCCGTCCGCGGGCAGCTCCAGGTGGCGGCCCAGGTCGGCCAGGGTGCGGATCAGGTCATCCACGGCCCTCGCCCTCCAGCGTCCGAGCCATCCGCCGCAGGCCCCGGGACGTGCGTGACTTCACCGTGCCGCGAGGCAGGCTCAGCACCGCGGCGGTCTCCCGCTCGTCGAGATCCAGCAGGTGGCGGCAGGCCACCACGTCCCGCAGGCCCTCCGGCAGGGCGGCCAGGGCGTCGACCACCGACCGGCGGGACTCCGTCAGCAGCACCGCGGCCTCGGGCGACGGCGCCGTGCCCGGCTGCGCCGCGGCCCGGTCGGTGGCGAAGCGCAGCTCGTAGCCGGCCCGGCGGCCCGCCGCCCGCCGCCGGTTGCGGGCCTCGTTGGCCACGATCCGCAGCAGCCAGGGCCGGAAGGCGCCGCCCTCCCGGAACCCGGCGAGGCCGTACCAGGCCTTGATGAACGCGTCCTGGGTGACCTCGTCGGCGTCGCCGGACCCGCCCAGGGCCGCGGCCAGCCGCCTCGCTGCGCCCTGGTGGGCCGCGAGCAGCGCGGCGTAGGCGTCGACGTCGCCACCCCGCGCCCGGTCGACGAGGTCGTGCTCGTCGGACGGCGTGGCCACCCCCAGATGGTGTCAACCGGCCGCGGGCGCCGCACGGCGTCCCCGCAGCCGGAGCCCGACGGCGGCACCTGCGACGACCAGCGCCACCACCACGAGCCCGGCCAGGGCCCCCAACGGCTGGCCGTCGCCGTCGCCCTCGCCCTCGGTCGCCGTCCGCGCCGCCGCCGGCGTCCGGGCCGCGGGGGCGGGGTCCGGGCCGGGAGCGGGCGCCGCGGCCGGCGGCGCGTCCAGGTCCACGCCCAGGGACGCCAGCGTGGCCACCGGGTCGCCCGGCGACCGCAGCCAGCCACCGGTCGTCACCGGCGAGTACGGCTCGGCGAGCAGGCCGCCGGGGCTGTAGACGACCGGACCGCCCGGCGCCTCCGGGTACAGGTGCTGGTACAGCTCGAAGCCCTCCGACGCGTCGTACATCGTCCACGTGATCGTGTACCGGGGCCCGAGCTGGTCCTCGGCCAGCCCGTCCGGCGGCGCGGAGGCGAGGTCCGGGGCGCCGGATCCCGGGTCGAGCATCGACCACACGGCCATGTCCTCGAGCAGGGGCCCGAAGCCCATGTCCTCGCCCTCGGTCGGCTCGATCTCGGCCTCCTGGCCGCCCGGCCACGTCACGGTCGCCTCGGTCGGGCCCTTGGCGGCAACCGGGCCGGCACCGCCGACCACGACCGCGGCCACGAGCCCCAGGACTGCCATCGCACGCATCCGCATGCCCCACCTACACCGCTCGGGGCCTGCAGGTTCCCCTGTACCCTCGCCGCCACGATGCAGCTCGACGAGGGGTGGCGCGCGGCCGCCGCGGACGACCACCTGCGGCGCTCCTACACCGAGCACGACTTCGACGACGCCGCCTGGCATCCCGTGGCCGTCCCGGGGCACTGGCGCTCGGTTCCCGCGTTCGCCCACGCCGACGGCCCGCTGCTGTACCGCTGCCGCTTCGACGCCCCCGCCCCCGCCGAGGGCCGCCGCGCCTGGCTCGGCTTCGAGGGTCTGCTCTACCAGGGCGACGTGTGGCTGGACGGCGGCTACCTCGGCGACACCGAGGGCTACTTCGTCCCCCACGCCTTCGAGGTGACCGACGCGCTGCGGGCACGGTCCGGCCACGCCCTGGCCGTCGAGGTGACCTGCAACGCCAGCCGGGACCCCCACGGCAAGCGCAACATCACCGGGGTCCTCCAGGCCGGCGGTTACGTCGACGAGTCCTGGAACCCCGGCGGCATCTGGCGCCCGGTCCGAGTGACCGAGACCGGGCCCGTCCGCATCGTCGCCCTCCGGGTCGTGTGCGAGGACGCCTCCCCCGAGCGGGCGGTCCTGGCCCTGCGGGCCGTGCTCGACAGCGACGGCGCCCGGCGCGTGCGGCTCCGGACCGAGATCGGGGGCCTCGACCACGAGGTCGACCAGCCCCTGGCCACGGGGACCAACGAGGTCAACTGGACCGTCCGCATCGAGCGGCCCGCGCTGTGGTGGCCCCGCGCGCTCGGCGACCCGGTGCTCCACGACGTGCGGGTGGCGATCCTCGCCGACGCGGTCGACCCCGACGCCCGGCCGAGCGACGAGCGCCGGCTGCGGACCGGCCTGCGGTCCGTGCGCCTCCGCCGCTGGGTCCTGTCGGTCAACGGCGAGCCGCTGTTCCTCAAGGGCGCGCTCCACGGGCCGACCCGGGCCGCGCTGGGCGACGCCGAGCCCGACGAGGTCCGGGCCGACGTCGAGCGGGCGGCCGGGGCCGGCCTCGACCTGCTGCGGGTCCACGCCCACGTCGCCCGGCCCGAGCTGTACGACGCCGCCGACGCGTCGGGGATGCTGCTGTGGCAGGACCTGCCGCTCCACGGCCCCTACGCCCGCGGGATACGCCGCCAGGCCGTGCGCCAGGCCCGGGCCATGGTCGACCTCCTCGGCCACCACCCGTCGGTGGCGCTGTGGTGCGGCCACGACGAGCCGGCTGCCCGGGACCGCCGGGCGAGCCCGCTGCGGGAGATCGCCACGCAGCAGGCCCCGTCGTGGAACCGCACGGTGCTCGACGCCTCGGTGCGCCGGGCTCTCGGCCGCGCCGACCGGTCCCGGCCGGTGATCGCCCACTCGGGAGTCGCGCCCCATGTCCCCCAGATCGAGGGCACGGACACCCACCTCGCCCTCGGCTGGGATGTCGGAGACGAGCGGGAGCTCCCGGGCCTGGCTGCGACGCTGCCCCGGCTGGTGCGGTTCGTCACCGGGCTGTCCGCCGCCTCGGTCCCGCCCGGCGACGAACGCGGCGCCCGCCCGCTCGACCCGACCGACCGGGACGTGCTGGACGAGCGCTTCCCCCGCCACGAGTTCGCGACGTTCGCCGCCTGGCGGGACGCCACGCAGGACCACCAGGCCGCCGTGGTCCGCCGGCAGGTCGAGCAGCTCCGCCGGCTGAAGTACCGCCCGACCGGCGGGTTCGCGGTGGCCCGGCTGGCCGACGCCCAGCCCGGCATCACGCCCTCCCTGCTCGACGAGCAGCGACGGCCGAAGCCGGCGTGGGACGCCCTCGTCGCGGCGTGCCGGCCGGTGATCGTGGTGGCCGACCAGCTCCCCGCGACGGTGATGGGCGGCCAGGAGCTGGCGTTGGACGTGCACGTCGTATCGGACCTGCGCCGGCCACTGGCCGACGCCGAGGTCGTCGCCACGCTGTCCTGGGCCGGCGGCGGGCGGGAGTGGCGGTGGGCCGGCGACGCCGGCCCGGACGCCTGCGTGCGGGTGGGAACGCTCCAGGTAGCGGTGCCCGACGTCACCGGCGACCTCGTGCTCGACCTGTCCCTCCGGCTGCCGGACGGCGAACGCGTTACGAACCGCGACCAGGCACGCGTCGTTTCTCGTGCGCCGTAGATTTCTGAGTACGGTTCGGAGCCGGACAGTCTCGAGCCCTGTTCCGGGAGGCTGAAAGAGCGATGCAGACGTTGGAGCGACAGTCCGTCGCCCCGGTGCACCCGCGGAGCCGCCGCCCCGCTCCCTGGCCGGTCGAGTTCTACCGCTCGGCCGTCGGCAAGAAGTGGGTCATGGCGGTCACCGGGATCGTGTTGATGGGCTACGTGTTCTTCCACATGCTCGGCAACCTGAAGGTGTACCTGGGCCCGGAGGACCTGAACCACTACGCCGAGTGGCTGCGAGACCTGCTCGTCCCGTTCCTCCCCCGCACCGTGACGCTGTGGCTGCTGCGGATCGGGCTCACGCTCGCCTTCGTGTTCCACATCCACGCCGCCTACAGCCTCACGGTGGTGAACCGACGGGCCCGGGCCGAGGGCGGCTACGTGTCGCCCCGCGACTACCAGGCCGCCACCGCCGCCAGCCGGTCGATGCGGTACACGGGCGTCATCATCCTGTTGTTCCTGATCTTCCACCTGGCCGACCTGACCTGGGGCACGGCCAACCCCGACTTCGTGCGGGGCGACGTGTACCGCAACCTGGTGGCCAGCTTCGAGCGGCCGCTGGTGTCGCTCATCTACATCGTCGCCAACATCGCCCTCGGGCTGCACCTGTTCCACGGGGCGTGGTCGCTGTTCCAGAGCCTGGGCGTCAACAACCCGCGGTGGAACTCGTGGCGCCGGTGGTTCGCCACCGGGTTCGCGGTCGTGGTCACGGTGGGCAACCTCAGCTTCCCGATCGCCGTGCTGACCGGCGTCATCAGCGCCGACGACGAGCCCGACTGCTCGGTGTCGAACGGCACGATCGAGACGTGCGAGCTGTACGAGGAAGGGGCCTGACGTGATCGGCGCACTGGACAGCCACGTCCCGGAGGGGCCCATCGAGGACCGGTGGACCCGCCACAAGTTCGACATGAAGCTGGTGGCGCCCAACAACCGCCGCCGCTTCGACGTCATCATCGTGGGGACCGGCCTGGCCGGGGCGTCGGCCGCCGCCACGCTCGGCGAGCAGGGCTACGACGTCAAGGTCTTCACGTACCACGACAGCCCGCGGCGGGCGCACTCGATCGCCGCCCAGGGCGGCATCAACGCCGCCAAGAACTACAAGGGCGACGGCGACTCCGTCTTCCGGCTGTTCTACGACACGGTCAAGGGCGGCGACTTCCGTAGCCGCGAGTCCAACGTGTACCGCCTGGCCGAGGAGTCGGTGAACATCATCGACCAGTGCGTCGCCCAGGGCGTCCCCTTCGCCCGGGAGTACGGCGGCCTCCTCGACAACCGGTCGTTCGGCGGTGCCCAGGTGTCCCGCACGTTCTACGCCCGGGGCCAGACCGGCCAGCAGCTGCTGCTCGGTGCCTACCAGCAGATGATGCACCAGGTGGCGCTGGGCACGGTCAAGCTCCACACCCGCACCGAGATGCTCGACCTCGTCGTCAAGGACGGCGTGGCCTGCGGCGTCGTGGTGCGCGACATGGTGACCGGGGCCGTGACGTCGCACTCGGCCCATGCGGTGCTGCTGTGCACCGGCGGCTACGGCAACGTCTTCTTCCTGTCGACCAACGCCAAGTTCTCGAACGCCACCGCGGCCTGGCGGGCGCACCGGCGGGGTGCGCTGTTCGCCAACCCGTGCTTCACCCAGATCCATCCGACCTGCATCCCGGCCAGCGACGACTTCCAGTCGAAGTTGACGCTGATGTCCGAGTCGCTCCGCAACGACGGCCGCATCTGGGTCCCGCTCGACCGCGACGACACGCGCTCGCCCGACCAGATGCCCGAGTCGGCCCGCGACTACTTCCTGGAGCGCAAGTACCCCAGCTTCGGCAACCTGGTCCCCCGCGACGTTGCGTCCCGCAACGCCAAGGCCGTCGTCGACGAGGGCCGGGGCGTGGGCCCGCTGCGCAACGGCGTGTACCTCGACTTCGCCGAGGCGATCGGCCGGGTGGGCGAGGCCACGATCCGCGAGCGCTACGGGAACCTGTTCGACATGTACGAGCGCATCACGGACGAGAACCCGTACCGGGTCCCGATGCGCATCTACCCGGCCGTCCACTACACGATGGGCGGCCTGTGGGTGGACTACCACCTGATGTCCAACGTGCCGGGCCTGTTCGTGCTCGGAGAGGCCAACTTCAGCGACCACGGCGCCAACCGCCTCGGCGCGTCGGCGCTGATGCAGGGCCTGGCCGACGGCTACTTCGTCATCTCCTACACGCTGGCCAACTACCTGGCCCCCCTGCTGGGCACCAGGCCGGTCCCGACCGACGACCCGGCGTTCATCCAGGCCGAGACGTCGGTCGGCGACACGGTGGCCCGGCTGCTGTCTATCAAGGGCACCCGCTCCGTCGACCACTTCCACCGCGAGCTCGGCAAGATCATGTGGGAATACTGCGGCATGGCCCGCAACCGGACGGGCCTGGAGAAGGCGCTGTCCGAGATCCCCGCCCTGCGCGAGGAGTTCTGGAAGGACGTGCGGGTGCTCGGCGGGGCCGCCCTCAACCAGTCGCTGGAGAAGGCGACCCGGGTCGCCGACTTCTTCGAGCTGGGCGAGCTCATGGTGCGGGACGCCCTGCACCGGGAGGAGTCGTGCGGCGGCCACTTCCGGGATGAGAGCCAGACCGAGGACGGCGAGGCGCTGCGGGACGACGACCGGTTCGCCTACGTCGGCGCCTGGGAGTGGACCGGCAAGGGCGTCGAGCCCGCCCTCCACCGGGAGCCCCTCGACTTCGAATACGTCAAGCTGACCCAGAGGTCCTACAAGTGAGCGAGCGAAGCGAGCGAACCATGGGCACAGTGCGTTTCTCGGCCCGCAGGGCCGATCGCTCACTGCGCGCACCCCGAAGGGTGCGCCAGTGAGCGGCAACGGCGTGACCGGCAACGGCGACGGGGCGCACCCGACCATCGACATCGTCCTCCACGTGTGGCGCCAGGCGCCCGGGCAGGAGGGGCGGATGGTCACCTACGTCGAGGAGGCCCGGGGCATCAGCCCGGACATGTCGTTCCTCGAGATGCTCGACATCGTCGGCGAGCGCCTGATCGCCAAGGGCGAGGAGCCCATCGCCTTCGAGCACGACTGCCGCGAGGGCATCTGCGGGTCGTGCGGGATGATGATCAACGGCCAGGCCCACGGGCCCGAGCGCGGGACCGCCGCGTGCCAGCTGCACATGCGCAAGTTCCGCCACGGCGACGAGATCACCGTCGAGCCCTGGCGGGCCCGGGCGTTCCCGGTGCTGCGCGACCTGATCGTCGACCGCCAGGCGTTCGACCGGATCATCGAGGCCGGCGGCTACATCACCGCCCCCACGGGCGCGGCGCCCGACGGCAACCTGATCCTGGTCCCGAAGGAGTCGGCGGACGCGTCGATGGACGCCGCCGCCTGCATCGGTTGCGGCGCCTGCGTGGCGGCCTGCCCCAACTCCGCGGCCCAACTGTTCACCTCGGCCAAGCTGGCACACCTCAACCTGCTGCCGCAGGGCCAGGCGGAGCGCTACCGCCGGACGCAGGCCATGGTCGACACGATGGAGCAGTACTTCGGCTCGTGCACGATGCATGCCGAGTGCCAGGAGGCCTGCCCCAAGGAGATCTCGGTCGACTTCATCGCCTACATGAACCGGGACTACGTCAAGGCCCAGCTGAAGAACCGCAGGCTCCAGGGCCAGCTCGCCCCGTAGAACAGGATTTGGCGGCGCTCACGTCGCCATTTCGGGGTGAGCGCCGCCAAATCGGGTAATCAGCCCTCCAGCAGGCGGGCCAGCTCCCCCGCGCCCTCGACCGTGACCGTGGCGGCGGGGTGCTTGACCAGGCCCAGGTGGAGCGGCAGTACCGCCGGTACCGGCTCGCGGAAGCAGATGCACAGGCCGCCCACGGTGCGGGTGGCGAACGAGATGCCGCGGTCCGCCAGCGACACCCGGGGCGGGCCGGCGATCTTGACCAGGTCGTACGGACCCGTCTCCTCGGTGCCGGCGACATTGGCCACGGGGGTGCGCAGCGTCCACGGGCCGTAGCGGACGATCAGGTCCCGTGACGTGACCCGGACGTCGCTGGTCCACGGGGTGACGCCGAACGGGGCGCCGAGCGCCAGGTTGACCGGGTCGAACACGAACGCGAACCGGCGCTCGGTCCCGGGCGGAAGCCGGGCGGGGTCCGGTTTGTCCTGGTCGACGTCGGGGTGGTGGCCCGGCAGCTGGTCCTCGGGCACGGGGGTCGGGGCGTCCGTCACGCAGGGTCCCTACCCCGGCTGGCGCCGCGACGAACGGGTAGGTCTGATCCATGACCGAGCTCGCCTACGCCCTGTCCAGCGAGGAACACGATGCCCGCACGCTGGTGGCCATCGCCCAGCGTGCGGAGGCCGCCGGGTTCCGGTCGGTGTGGATATCCGACCACTTCCACCCCTGGATCGACCGCCAAGGCGAGTCGCCGTTCGTGTGGTCGGTGATCGGCGGCATCGCCGCCACCACCAACCTGACCGTGACGACCGGCGTGACGTGCCCGACCGTGCGCATCCACCCGGCGATCCTGGCCCAGGCCACCGCCAGCTGCGCCAACATGCTGCCGGGCGGCCGGTTCCGCTTCGGCGTGGGCAGCGGCGAGGCCCTCAACGAGCACATCCTGGGTGACCGCTGGCCTCCGGCCGACCTCCGGCTCGACATGCTGGCCGAGGCCGTCGAGGTCATCCGCGCCCTGTGGACCGGCCGGGATGTGACCCATCGGGGCCGCCACTACACGGTCGAGAACGCTCGCATCTACACCGCGCCCGAGGATCCGGTCCCCGTGCTGGTGTCGGCCTTCGGCCCCCGGGCGCTGGCCCTGGCCGCCGAGATCGGCGACGGCTGGGTGACCACCAGCGCGGACCCCGGGCACCTCGCCACCTACCGGGACAAGGGCGGCTCGGGGCCGGCAGTCGGGTCGTTCAAGGCGTGCTGGGGCGAGGACGAGGCGGCGTGCCGTAGATTGGCGCACGAGCTGTGGCCGACCAGCGGCATACCGGGCCAGCTCCACCAGGACCTGCCCACCCCCGCCCACTTCGAGCAGGCAGCACAGACCGTGACAGAGGAACAGGCCACTGAGGGCACCCCCTGCGGGCCCGACCCCGAGCCCTACGTCCAGGCGTTCCGGGAGTACGCCGACGCGGGCTACGACGAGGTGGCCGTGACCCAGATCGGATCGGACCAGGAGGGGTTCTTCCGCTTCTACGAGTCCGAGCTCCGGTCCCGGCTCGGGACCTGATGCCCCGCGAGCTCGACGAGTACGACCGCAAGCGGGACTTCACCGCCACCCCCGAGCCGCGCGGCGAGGCACCGCCGAGCGACGGCGACGAGCTCGGCGGCCGGTTCGTGATCCAGCAGCACGACGCCACCCGGCTCCACTGGGACCTGCGGCTCGAGCACGACGGCGTCCTGCTGTCCTGGGCGCTGCCCCGGGGCCTGCCCTGGGACCCGGGCCGCAACCATTTGGCCGTCCACACCGAGGACCACCCGCTCGAGTACCTCGAGTTCGAGGGCGACATCCCCGACGGCAACTACGGCGCCGGCCACATGTTCGTCTGGGACACCGGCAGCTACACGGCCGAGAAGATCACCGACGACAAGGTGGTGTTCACCCTGGCGGGCGAGCGGGCCGGCGGCCGCCACGCGCTGTTCCAGACCGACGGCCGCAACTGGATGATCCACCGCATGGACCCACCGGTGGACCCCGACCGGCGCCACCTGCCCGATCGGTTCCCGCTGCTCGTCCCCGACGCCGGTCCCACGCCCGACGACCCCGGCGAGGACTGGGCCGTCGAGCCGCGGTGGCGGGGGCTCCGGGTCGCCGTCGTGTCCAGCGGCGGGGTGGTGGACGTCCTCGCTGACGGACACTTCCCGGTCACCGACGTCTTCCCAGAGATCCGGCCCATCGGCCGCGCCCTCGGCTACACCGAGGCCGCGCTCGACGGCGTGCTGGTCGCCCCGGCCGGCGCCGCCGACCGCCTCCACCGGCGCCTGTCGGTCAAGTCCGACTCGACCCGCCGCAAGCTGGCCCGCGACATCCCGATGTCGTTCATGGCCGTCGACCTGCTGTGGCAGGACGGCTACCCGCTCACCGACCGGCCGTGGCACGAGCGCCGCCGCCTGCTGGAGGACCTGGGCCTGGCCGGCCCGGCGTGGGCCACCCCGTCGGCCGCCACCGGCGACACCGCCGCGCTGGTCGAGGCCTCGGCCGGCGCCGGGCTCGACGAGGTCGTGCTCAAGCGGGTCGACGCCCCCTACGACCCCGACGCCGAGCCGCGGCCGTGGCGGATCGTCCCCACCGGCTGACCGGTTGAGGGGGTCAGAGGGGTCGGGCGGGGAGCGAGTGCGCGCCGGCGCGGCGCTCCATCCAGACCCGGGTCGTGCCGCCGTCGAGCGAGTGGCCCCAGGCGTCCGACAGGTGCTCCACCAGGCTCAGCCCCCAGCCGCCGACGCCGTTCGGCGGTCGCCCTGCTCTGGGCTCGGGCCAGCCGGCCGGCCCGGCCAGCCCCTCGTCCGCGACCTCGAGCCGGATGCAGCCGTCGTCGAAGGACATGCTCACGTCGATGAGGCCCCAGCCGTGGACGATGGCGTTGGTGACCAGCTCCGAGACCGCGAGCTCGAGCGGGGCCTGCTCGGCCGGCAGGCCCCACGCCTCCAGCTGAGCGCGAACCATCTTCCGAGCCTCGGGGATCTCGCTCGGGTCGTGCGCGAAGCGTCGGATCACGGAGCGGTGCGTGACATCACCCTTCCAGGTCGGGACGGTGATCGCCAAGGCGCGGAGCTACCCGGATCCGCCGAGGTCAAACCACTCGACGGGCCTCAGTCCAGACGGCCGTCGGGCTCGACGACCTCGCGGGTCAGCTCCTCCAGCCCGGGATCGACGATGTCGTGGGCCATGTCGAGGGCCAGGGACCGCTTCTCCTTGCGGGCCTTCCACAGCTCGATCACGATCGGCATGACCGAGATGGCGACCACGGCGAGGATCGCGATCTCGAGGTTCTGCTCGATGAACTCGACCTGGCCGAGGAAGTAGCCGAGCAGCGTCACGCCGAGGGCCCACAGGCCGCCGCCGATGACGTTGAACGTCACGAACGTGCGGTAGTTCATGCGGGACACGCCGGCCACGACCGGTGCGAACGTCCGCACGATGGGCACGAACCGGGCCAGCACGATCGTCTTGGCCCCGTACTTGTCGAAGAAGCCCTGCGCCTTGTCGACATTCTCCTGCTTGAAGAACCGGGAGTCCGGCCGCCGGAAGATGGCCGGGCCGACGCGGCGCCCCATCACGTAGCCGACCTGGTCGCCGACCACCGCGGCCGCGAAGCACCCCAACAGCAGCAGCGGGAGCGACAGGTGCAGCTCGTCGGGGACGCTGCTGGGCCCGGACGCCAGGAACCCGGCCGTGAACAGGAGCGAGTCGCCCGGCAGGAAGAAGCCGATGAGCAGACCGGACTCCGCGAAGATGACCAGGAAGATCCCCCAGATGCCCACGTCACCGATGAGCGTCTTGGGGTCGAGGAAGCCCCCAGCGGCGAGCACCCGACCGAGCATCGGACCAGGCTAGTCCCCACCGGCCCGCGGGCCGGAACTGGCCCGGCTAACCGGCGCCTTGGGGTTGGTTCCACTCGGTCCAGCCGACGCCCCGCCGTCCCGTGGGCCCGTCGGTGAACCGGCACAGCGCCCGGGGGAAGCGGGACACGCGGCCCGTGCCGTCCTCGAGCAGCACCGGGGCGAACGCGACCGGCTCGATCGCGAGCCGCAGGTCGCCGACCGCGAACGTCGCCGCCGTCGGCATCCCGTAGGCGCCGAGGTCGGCCTCGGACGCGGTGTGCCCGGTCTCGACCAGCGGGCCGCCCGGGGGCTGCACGTAGCCGGGGTGGTAGGGCACCACGACGTCGCCCAGCCGGGCCACCGTGCCGTGGAACCGGGTGCCGTCCTCCAGCGCCCCCGAGGTCCACGTCCAGCCCAGCGTCCACCAGTCCCGGGGCCCCCACGAGTGGTCCCGCTGGCCGACCGCGTCCACTTCGATCCGCTCGTCGCCCACCAGCACCACGCCGTGGACCCGGCACGGGATCTCGTAGCGGGTCGTGCCCGGCGGGTACGGGTAGACGCCGCCGTCGGTGTCCCACTCCAGGTCGAGGCCGAGCGGCACCCGCTCGCCGCGGGCGGCGCCGTACACCTCGGCCGGGTCGTCGGTGCCGAGGGCGAACGCCTCGCAGCCAAGCGTGACGTGGTCGAACGGGACCTCGATCGTGTGATCGGCCCACAGGCCCTCGGCCCGGACCTCCAGCGAGCCGCCCCGGGGCGGGACGACGTCGTGGTCGATCACGATGGCGAGCGGCCGGCCCTCGCCGACCACGCACGCCCAATACCAGGCCCGGCCCAGAGCGGGGTACCAGCCGATGCGCACGTAGCCGGCCAGGCCGGCGTCCGCGGTGGCGAAGTCGAAGTACCAGGACTCGCCCCACCAGGGCTCGTCGGCCGGCGGGTGGGCGCGCTCGTCGGCGGCGGTCAGGCCGTCGGGGACCCCGGTCATGGTCCGGAGCATGACACGCCCGGGTCGTGGCCAGAAGCACGGCACGAGCCGGTAGGTTGCGCGGCGTGCGCTACCTCAGCCCCGTCTGGATCGAGGCCGCCGGTGCCGCCGTGGCCGCCGACGACACGCTGGGCGCGGCCCTGGCCGGGGTGACGCTCACGGTCGAGCAGGTGGTGACCGGCGGGCCCGACGGCGACATCGTGTGGAGCCTGGCCGTCGAGGACGGCAAGGTGGCGCTCACGCCCGGCCCGGCGCCCCGGTACGACCTGCGGCTGACCACCGACTACGCCACGGCCGCGGCCATCGCCGCCGGTGGGCACGGCGCCCAGCGGGCCTTCGTCGAGGGCCGGCTGCGGGTCGGCGGCGACCTATCCCTGCTCGTCGCCCACCAGCGGGCCCTGGCGGCGGTGGACGACGCACTGGCCGGCGTCCGGGCCCGCACCACGTACGACTGACGAGGCCGGAGGAGGCACCGTGCCCGAGATGCCCGAGGTCCAGGCCCACGCCGAGCGGCTCACCGAGTGGTACGGCGGCGACGTGCTCCAGCGCTTCCGCCCCCTGGCCTTCACCGCCCTCAAGACGGCCACGCCCGCGCCGGAGTCCGCCCACGGCCACCCGCTGATCGAGGTGGGCCGGAGGGGCAAGCACCTGCTGCTGCGGTTCGAGCCGGTGACGTTCGTCGTCCACCTCATGCAGGGCGGGCGGCTCAAGGAGGACCCCAAGCAGGCGGCCAAGCCCCGGGGCGGCCAGGCCCGGTGGACCTTCGCCGACGGCCGGGCGCTGCTGCTGACGGAGGCGGGCACCGAGCGCAAGGCCGGCGTGTGGGTCGTGGCCGGCGAGCCCGACGGCCAGCCGCCGCTCGACGACCTCGGCCCCGAGGCCGACGCGCTCGACCGGGACACGCTGGCGGTGCTGCTGAAGGAGCACGGGATGCGGCTCCACGGCTGGCTGCGGGACCAGCGGATCCTGGCCGGACTCGGCCGCCGCCTGGCCAACGAGATCTGCCACCGGGCCAAGCTGTCGCCGTTCGCCAACACCGCCAAGCTGGACGCCGACGCCGTCGACCGCCTGCACGCCGCCATGCGGGACTGCATCGCCGAGTCGCTGGCCTACGAGCGGACACGGCAGGACATGTCGTCCTCCGCCGAGCGCCCCGGCGCGGTCCACCACCGGGAGAAGGAGGCCTGCCCGGTCTGCGGGGACACCGTCCGGGCCGTCGAGTACCGCAGCTACACGGTGAACTACTGCCCGACCTGCCAGACGGGCGGCAAGGTGCTGGCCGACAACACGACCAGCAAGTTCCTCAAGTAGGTCAGAGCCGCGGCGTCAGATCAGGCCGAGCTCGGACACCGTGTCGCGCTCGGCGCCGAGCTCCGCGACGGAGGCGTCGATGCGGCCCCGGCTGAAGTCGTCGATGTCGAGGCCGGGCACGATCTCGTAGCGGCCGCCGGCGCAGGTCACCGGGAACCCCGACACGAGGCCCTCCGGCACGCCGTAGCTGCCGTCGGACGGCACGGCCATCGACACCCAGTCACCGTCGGTGGTGCCGAGCGCCCAGCCGCGGACGTGGTCGATGGCGGCGTTGGCGGCCGAGGCGGCCGAGGACAGGCCCCGGGCCTTGATGATGGCCGCACCCCGCTGCTGGACGGTCGGGATGAAGTCGCCCTCCAGCCACGCCTGGTCGCCGCCGATCGCGTCGAACGCGGGCTTGCCGGCCACCTCGGCGTGGAACACGTCGGGGTACTGGGTCGCCGAGTGGTTGCCCCAGATGGTCATGCGGGTCACATCGGCGACGCCCGCGCCGGCCTTGGCGGCGAGCTGGGCCTTGGCCCGGTTGTGGTCGAGCCGGGTCATGGCCGTGAACCGCTCGGCCGGGACGTTGGGGGCGTTGTTCATGGCGATCAGGGCGTTGGTGTTGGCGGGGTTGCCGACCACCAGCACCCGGACGTCGCCGGCGGCCCCGTCGGAGATGGCCTTGCCCTGAGCGGTGAAGATGGCCCCGTTGGCGGACAGTAGGTCGGCCCGCTCCATACCCTCCTTCCGGGGCATCGCCCCGACGAGCAGCGCGTAGTTCACGCCCTCGAACGCCCTGGCCGGATCGTCGGTGGGGACCACGCCGGCGAGGTGGGGGAAGGCGCAGTCCTCCAGCTCCATCCGCACCCCGTCGAGCGCGCCGACGGCCTGGGGGATCTCCAGCAGGTGCAGGATCACGGGCTGGTCGTCGCCCAGCATCTGGCCGCTGGCGATGCGGAACAGCAGGGCGTAGCCGATCTGGCCAGCTGCGCCGGTGACGGCGACGCGTACGGGGTCCTTCATGCGGGCGAGGTTAGTGGTGGCGAGCGGCGTCAGAGTCCAGTCGACCAGGTCGCCGGTCACCAGCAGGGACGACGCCGGCCCGACCTCCCCGTAGATCAGCAGCGCCAGGCCGAGCGGCCCGCTGCTGGCGCCGCCGATGACCGCACCCTCAGGAAGGCCGAACGGTCGGAGGTCGACCTCCGACCAGGTGGCGCCCCCGTCGTAGGACACGTGCACACCGGATTCGCTACCCCCGTCGACACCAGGGCCGGGCCGACGCCGACGACGAACCCTCCGGGCGCGTCGATCGCCGACCACGCCGACCCGTCGGGCGACGTGTAGGCGCCGGGGGCCACGTCGTCCGCCGACTGGATGACGAAGTCGCCCGCCAGCGACAGCCCGAACCATCCGGCCGGCACGTCCAGGCTCGGCGAGGCCCAGGTGGCGGCGGGGGTGGCCGGCCACCGCGAGCAGGACGAGCACGACCGCGGCGCGGCGGGACCAGATCACGCCTGTACACGCCCGGGGTCGCCCCACGTTCCGTGAGAGACGGCCGACGGTGACGTGGGCTGCTGACCGCAGCCCACATCACCCGCCGATCACAGCTGCATCGACTTGACCTCGAGGAACTCCTCGAAGCCGTGCGGGCCGTACTCGCGGCCGTAGCCGCTGTTCTTGAACCCGCCGAACGGGGCGCTCGGGTTGAAGGCGCCGCCGTTGACCTCGATCTGGCCCGTGCGGATCCGGCGGGCGAACGCCTTGGCCCGCTCGGGGTCGGCGCTCCACACGCCGCCGGAGAGGCCGTAGACCGAGTCGTTGGCGATGGCGGCCGCATCGTCCTCGTCCTGGTAGGCGATGATCGACAGGACCGGCCCGAAGATCTCCTCCTGGGCGATGGTCATGTCGTTGCGCACCTCGGAGAACACCGTCGGCTGCACGAAGTAGCCCTGCTCCAGCCCCTCGGGCCGCTCCGGGCCGCCGGTGACCAGCTTGGCACCCTCGTCGATGCCCTTCTGGATGTAGCCGGTGACCCGGTCCACCTGGGCCTGGCTCGACAGCGGGCCGAGCATCGCGCCGTCGGCGAAGGGGTCCGTCGGCCGGAACTTGCTCTCGGCCTCGTCGGCGGCGAACCGCTCGGCGTCGCCCAGCCGGTCCGCGGGGACCAGCATGCGGGTCAGGGCGGTGCAGGTTTGGCCCGAGTTGAGGTAGGCCTTGCCCACGCCGTCCCGCACGGCCTTCTCGAAGGCGGCGTCGTCGAGGTCGTCGAGCAGCACGTTGGCCGACTTGCCGCCCAGCTCCAGCGCGACCCGCTTGAGCGTGCCGGCGGCCACCTCGGCCACCCGCTTGCCGGCCCGGGTCGATCCGGTGAACGACACCATGTCGATGTCCGGGTGGGCGGCGATGGCCTCGCCGACCTCGGGCCCGGTGCCGGTGACCAGGTTGAACACGCCTGCGGGCAGGCCGACGTCGTTGACGATCTCGGTCAGGATGAAGGCGTCGAGCGGGGCGACCTCGCTCGGCTTGAGGACCACCGTGCACCCCGCGGCCATGGCGTAGGCGACCTTGGCGGCGACCTGGTGCAGCGGGTAGTTCCACGGCGTGATGCAACCGACGACGCCCACCGGCTCCTTGACCACCAGGCTGTTGCCGAGCGTCGTCTCGTACTCGTAGCTCTCGGCCAGCTGGGCCGCGGTGTTGAAGCTGTTGATGGGCAGGCCGGCCTGGATCATGAGGCTCAGCCACTTGGGCATGCCCGCCTCGCGGGTGACCACGGTGGCGATCTCGTCCATGCGGGCGGCGAGGCCCTCGCCGATGCGGGTCAACGCCTTGGCCCGCTCTTCGGGCGTGGTGCGCGACCAGCTCTCGAACGCGACGCGGGCGGCCTTGGCGGCCTTGTCGACGTCGTCGGCGGTCCCGGCGGGGATCGAGGCGATCACCTCGCCGTTGGACGAGTCGAACACGTCGATGGTGTCCGACCCGGAGGACGGTACCCAGGCCCCGTCGATGTAGATCTTGTCGTAGGTCGTCACCGTCATTCCCCTCGGTCGAGTGTCCGGCCCCTTGACGTTAGACCCCAGACTGACCGGCCGGTCAAGGGCGGCTACCGTGCGCGGGCGTGACCGGGGACCGGGAGACCGTGAGCATCGACGCCCGACCCGAGGTCGTGTGGGACCTCGTGTCGGACATCACCCGCATGGGCGACTGGAGCCCGGAGTGCACCGGCGGCCGCTGGCTGGGCAAGCGCAAGGGCCCCGAGGTCGGCGCCCTGTTCGTCGGCTTCAACCGGCGGGGCTGGCTCCGCTGGATCACGACCGCCAAGGTCGAGGAGGCCGACCGGGGCCGGTCGTTCGTGTTCCGGGTCCGGGAGACCGGCGTGCGCTGGGGCTACACGTTCGAGCCCGACGGCGACGGCACCCGCCTCACCGAGTTCCGGGACCTCTCCGGCGCCCGCAACGGCCTGATCCGGGCCACCGGCGTGTTGCTCGGCGGCGCCGACGACCACGCCGAGGAGCTACGGGAGGGCATGCGCCAGACCCTGGCGAAGGTCAAGGCGGTGGCCGAGGGCGGCTAGCCCGCTGCACCCAGCCGGCGCAGCGCCGCGGCCGCGTACATCGCCACGCCGGTCGCCATCGCGCTCTCGTCCAGCACCATGCGGTTCGAGTGGTTGGGCGCGACCTCGGCGGGCGGGACGCCGGGCGGCCGCGTGCCGAGGAACGCCATGGCGCCGGGGACCCGCTCCAGGACGTAGGAGAAGTCCTCTGCGCCCATCACAGGGTCGGGCAGGGCGACCGCCAGGTCGCCGACCAGCCAGCGGGCGGTGTCCAGGACGTCGCCGGCGGCGGCGTCGTGGTTGACCGTCACGGGGTAGCCGGGCTCGATGGCGACCTCCGCCGTCATGTCGTGCGCCGCGGCCACGTGAGTGGCGATCCGCCGGACCGCGGCCTGGGCCCCGTCCCGGACCCGCGGCGACACCGACCGGATCGTGCCGTCGAGCGTGGCGGTCTCGGGGATGACGTTGCTGACGGTGCCGGCCCGGATCCGCCCGACCGTGATCACCGCCGGCGAGAACACGTCGACCCGCCGGGTCACCCACACCTGGAACGCCTGCACGATCTCGCAGGCCACCGGCACCGGGTCGTTGGCGTGGTGGGGCATGGAGGCGTGCCCGCCCTTGCCCCGCAGCACGACGCGGAACTCGTCGGCCGACGCCAGCAACGCGCCCCCCTTGGTGGCCACGATGCCGGACGGGATCGACGGCGACTGGTGGATCGCGAACGCCCACGACACGGGCTTCCCGCCGGACGCCCCGGCCGCGCCCGCGTCGAGCAGGCCCTCTTCCAGGGCGATGCGGGCCCCGCCCTGGCCCTCCTCGCCCGGCTGGAAGAAGAAGCGGACCCGGCCGGCGAGCTCGCCCCGCCGGGCGGCCAGCAGCCGGGCGGCGCCGGCCAGCATCGCCGTGTGGGCGTCGTGACCGCAGGCGTGCATGGCGCCGTCGACCTCGGAGCGGAACTCGACGTCGGTGTCCTCCGGCATTGGCAGGGCGTCCATGTCGCCCCGCAGCAGCACCGTCGGCCCCGGGCGGTCGCCGTCGAGGTCGGCCACGATCGAGGTCAGCCCGGTGCCCGTCGCCACGGTGAGCGGGAGGCCGTCCAGCGACTCGAGCACGCGGGCCTGGGTGGCCGGAAGGTCGAGGCCCAGCTCCGGGTGCCGGTGCAGGTCGCGGCGCAGCGCGACGACGTCGTCGAGCAGCGCGCCGGCGTCGGCGAGCAGCGCGTCCGGGGGTGCCTTGGTCGCAGTCATGCCCGAAAGTGTGGCTCAGTTGGTGCCCACGGTCACCGTGTCGCGCCCCGAGCGCAGTACCCGGCCGGGGGTGGCGCCGGTCGGCTTGCCGTCCTCGACCGTGGCGACGCCGCCCACATAGACGCGCGCGACGCCCTCGGATCCGGCGGTGAGCCGGGCCGTCCCACCCGGCAGGTCGTCGACGAGGTGAGCGTTCTCGGCCCCCACGGTCTCCGGGTCGAAGACGACCAGGTCGGCGTGGGCGCCCTCGGCGATCGTGCCGCGGTCGACCAGGCCGAACAGGGCCGCGGGCTCCTGCGTCAGCATCTGCACCGCCCGCTCCAGCGACGTCAGCTTGCGGCCCCGCAGGCAGTCGGCCAGCAGCCGGGTGGTGTACGACGACCCGCACATGCGGTCGAGGTGGGCCCCGGCGTCGGAGCCGCCCAGCATGACCCGGGGGTCGCCCCACACGTCCTGGCGCATGCGCCACGACGCGTCGTCGTTGTCGGTCGGCATGGGCCACAGCACGGTGCGGAAGTCGTCGTCGGCGACGATCTCGACCAGCGTGTCGAACGGCTCCTGGCCCCGCTCGGCGGCGATGTCGCCGACGATCCGGCCGGTCAGGCCCTCGTTGGCCGCCGAGTAGGTGTCGCCGATGACGTAGCGGTCCCAGCCGGCCAGGCGCCGGAACACGCCGGCCTCCTCGCTGTGGGAGCGCTCGACCATTCCGGCCCGGACCTCGGGGTCGGCCAGCGCCGCCTTCTTCTCGTCCGGCGGCAAGCGCAGGATGTCGCCCCAGCCGGGCATGAGCCACAGGGCGCAGAACGAGCCGAAGCTCATGTTCATCGGCACGAGGACGGGCATGGTGAGCGCCACGACCCGCCCGCCTCGCTCGGCGGCCCGGTCGGCGGCCCCGAGCTGGCGGGGCACCCGGTCGGGGGCCGCCGAGTCGACGGTGAGCACGTTCCAGTTGATCGACCGCCCGGCCGCGGCGGACATGGCCGCCACCAGCTCGATCTCATCGTCCGAGAACTTGTCGAGCCCGCCCTCGAACGCGCCTTCGAGGAACGTCCCGTCGTGTTCGCCGACCGCCGCGCACAGGGCCAGCAGCTCGTCCCGGCCGGCGTGGCGGGACGCCACCGGCTGCCCGTCGCCGTCGCTGTGGGTGGACGACAGGGTGGTCGAGAAGCCGAGGCCGCCGGCGCCGATGGACTCGTGGAGCACGGCGACCATGGCGTCCAGCTGGTCGGGCGTGGCCTCGTGGCCGACGGCGTCGGCGCCCATGACGTAGCGGCGCAGGGCGCAGTGGCCGACCATGAACCCGGCGTTGACGCCGATGCGGCCGTCGAGCCGGTCCAGGTACTCGGCGAAGCTCTCCCAGTCCCAGGGCACGCCCTGCTCGAGGGCGGCCAGCGGCATGCCCTCGACCCGGGCCATCATCCGGCGCAGGTAGTCGGCGTCCTCGGCGTGGAGCGGGGCGAGGGTGAAGCCGCAGTTGCCGGCCACGATCGACGTGACGCCGTGGACGTTTGACGGGCTGGCGAGCGGGTCCCAGAACAGCTGGGCGTCGTAGTGGGTGTGGGGATCGACGAAGCCGGGGCACACCATGAGGCCGGTGGCGTCGAAGGTGTCGCGCGCCTCGTCCGCGATGCCGCCCGGCTCGGCCACCGCGACGACGCGGCCGTCGCTCACACCCACATCGGCCGGGCGGGGCGTCACCCCGGTCCCGTCGACGACGGTGCCGCCGCGGATGATGAGATCGAGCATGCCGGCCCCCCGGTGGGTTTTCTGACGGTGTGTCAGATGCTAGCCAGCAGCGGGCCGCTCGGGCCACGGCTGCGCCCGGTGGCGCAGCCTCAGCCGTTTCCGCTCTTGCTACTTCGCAGCGGGCCGCTCGGGCCACGGCTGCGCCCGGTGGCGCAGCCTCAGCCGTTCGTTGCGCAGATCACCTGCCCGCTGGGCGTCGTGGTCGGCCACAGCATCGCCTCGCTGGTCGACTCGCCGAAGGTGCCGTCTGCGGGGAGGCCGTGTTGGCCCTGCACCGCCTGCACGGCGGCGGCCGTGCCCGGCCCGTACACGCCGTCGACCGCCACGGGCTGCTGGTAGCACGTGGCCAGGGCGGACTGCAGCACCTGGACGGGCGCGCCGCTGCCCGCGGCGGTCGACAGCACGCAGTCCCGGGCGCCGAACAGGGCGTCGTTCGAGTCCGTCGGCAGCACGTAGGTGCCGCTGTCGGTGTCGTAGGACGTGGTGCCGGCGCAGACGTCCTGGTCGCCGCTGCCGGTCGTCCCGAAGCCCTGCATCGTGGCGTCAGCGGTCGTGGCGGGCGTGGTGTCGGTCGTCGTGGTGCCGTCGTCGTTGGCGATGCCCACGCCGACCCCCAAGAGGATCAGGAACAAAATCGTGCCACCAGAGCTACTGGCCATGATCCCAGCTCCGGATGTCGGTTGACATGGACAAACATACCCGATGGGACGGGATCGCTACCCCGCGTCCGCGGCTCAGCGGCGGCCCAGGACCCAGCATGCGATGCCCGCGGCCACGCCCACGTTGAGCGAATCGACGCCGCCCCGCATCGGGATGCCGGCCCGCACGTCGGCGGCGGCCAGCGTCTCGGGCGACAGGCCGGGCCCCTCGGCGCCGAACAGCAGCGCCACGCGGTCGTCGGGCCCCGGGGCCAGCTCGTCGATCGGCACCGCCTCGGGGTCCGGCGTCAGCGCCACCAGCCGGAACCGGTGGTCCCGCAGGGCGCCCAGGCCGCCCGGCAGCCGGGGGACCCAGGCCCAGGGGAAGGCGTAGCTCTCGCCCATCGCCACCCGGGACGTGCGCCGGTACAGCGGGTCGCTGCAGCTGGGATCGAGCAGCGCGGCGTCGATGCCCAGGCCGGCCGCCGAGCGCAGCACGACGCCCAGGTTGGTGGGGTTGCTGACCCGCTCCATGACGACGACCCGGCGGGCGCCGGCCACGACCTCGGCGGCCCGGCGGGGCGGGCGTCGCTCGAAGCACCCGAGCAGGCCCCGGTGGACGCCGAGGCCCGTGATCCGCTCGAGGACCGGCGGCGCGGCGGCGTACACCGGCGCGTCCGGCGGCACGCCCGGCGGCAGCGGGTCCGTGCGGGTGGCGTCGACCAGCAGGGCCAGCAGGTGGTAGCCGGCCCGGATCGCCCGCTCGGCCACGATGTCGCCCTCGGCGATGAACACCCCCGGCTCGCCCGGGGGGACCCGGCGGGCCAGCTCGCGGTCGCGGAGGCCGACGAAGTGGGCGATGCGGGGGTCGCCCGGGTCGGTGACCGGCTCAACCATCTCGGCCGTCGAACGCCCCGAAGGCGTCCCGGTCCCGGGCGGCGCCGGTCAGGGGTACGGTCCATGCCCGGACGAGCCGGTCCACGAGCGCGGTCACGCCCCCGACTGTCGCACGCAGGCGGTCCGGCTCCTAACATGTACAAGTCCGATACAAGTGCGCCCGGAAGACGCCAGGGAGACGGTCATGCCCAAGATCAAGGTGGAGAACCCCGTCGTCGAACTCGACGGCGACGAGATGACCCGCGTCATCTGGCAGTTCATCAAGGACAAGCTGATCCTCCCCTACCTCGACGTCGACCTGCACTACTACGACCTGTCGATCCAGAGGCGGGACGAGACCGACGACCAGATCACGGTCGAGGCGGCCGAGGCCATCAAGGAGCACCACGTCGGGGTCAAGTGCGCCACGATCACGCCCGACGAGGCCCGGGTCGAGGAGTTCGGGCTCAAGAAGATGTGGCGATCGCCCAACGGCACGATCCGCAACATCCTCGGCGGCGTCGTCTTCCGCGAGCCGATCATCTGCTCGAACGTGCCCCGGCTCGTCCCCGGCTGGACCAAGCCGATCGTCATCGGCCGTCACGCCCACGGCGACCAGTACAAGGCGACCGACTTCGTCGCTCCCGGGCCCGGCACGCTGACGATGACCTACGCCCCGTCCGACGGCGGTGAGCCCATGGAGTTCGAGGTCGCCCGGTTCCCCGGCGGCGGCATCGCCATGGGCATGTACAACTTCGACGACTCGATCCGGGACTTCGCCCGTGCCTCGTTCCGCTACGGGCTGGAGCGGAACTACCCCGTGTACCTGTCGACGAAGAACACGATCCTGAAGGCCTACGACGGACGGTTCAAGGACCTGTTCCAGGAGATCTTCGACGCGGAGTTCGCCGACGAGTACGCGGCCAAGGGGCTGACGTACGAGCACCGGCTGATCGACGACATGGTGGCCCAGGCCCTGAAGTGGGAGGGCGGCTACGTGTGGGCGTGCAAGAACTACGACGGCGACGTCCAGTCGGACATCATCGCCCAGGGCTTCGGCTCCCTGGGGCTGATGACGTCGGTGCTGATGACGCCCGACGGCCAGACCTGCGAGGCGGAGGCCGCGCACGGCACGGTGACCCGGCACTACCGCCAGTGGCAGAAGGGTGAGAAGACCTCGACCAACCCGATCGCGTCCATCTTCGCCTGGACGCGGGGCCTCAACTTCCGGGCCAAGCTCGACGGGACCCCCGACGTCGGCCGGTTCGCCACCACGCTCGAGGACGTGTGCGTCAAGACGGTCGAGGGCGGCCAGATGACCAAGGACCTGGCTCTGCTGGTCGGCGGCGACACCGCCTGGCTGACGACGGACGAGTTCCTCGACGCGCTCGACACCAACCTCGACAAGGCGATGGCCCAGTAGGTCGTTCGGTACCTTTCGATATCTGTTGCCATCCACCCCGTCACGGCGCTAGCTTTCGTGCATGGCCATGGTCGATGCCCTGATTACGGCTGATGACTACTTCGACGCTGCGGCCGGCGTCCGAGAGCCCACACAGCTCATCGACGGGGTCATCGTGCCGAGCCAGCCGAAACCGAGACACCAGCAGGTCACGCTCAGGATCGCGCGGTGCCTCCTCGAGTGGACCGAGGGTCCCGGGTTCGGCCTGGCCGGCATCCCGATCGACGTGATCGTCGATCGCTACAACGTCTACGCCCCCGACGTGTGGTGGGTGGCGGAGGCCTCGCGGGTCGACCCGGACGAGTACTTCCGCGGTGTGCCCGACCTGGCGGTCGAGGTGCGGTCGCCGTCGACGTGGCACTACGACGTCGGGGTCAAGCGGACGCGGTACGAGCAGCACGGGTTGCCCGAGCTGTGGCTGGTCGACACCTCCGACCGGAGCGTCCTCGTGGCGCGGCGGTCAGCGCCCCGGGTACGGGGGTTCGACCTCGAGGTGAAGGTGACCGCGGACGAGGTGCTGACCTCGCCCCTGCTGCCGGGGTTCGAGCTGCGGCTGGCGGACGTGCTCGCCGGCTAGGGCTCGGGCTCGGGCGCCCGTTCGGGCGGTGGCTCGACGCCGGCCCGCTCGGCCATGGCCCGGCGGACGGTGCCGCGCTCGTGGATGATCCGGGTCAGCAAGCTGACGAGGGTGCCCACGAACGCCAGGTTGAACGCGATCTGGATGATCACCACTATCCGGGCCAGCTGGCCGGCGGCGTGGACGTCCCCGAAGCCGACCGTGGCCAGCGTCGAGACCGTGAAGTACAGCGAGTCGGTCTTGGTGGTGAGCTCGTCGAACTGGCTGGGGTCCGCCTTCTCCAGCCCGAAGTAGCCGAGGGCGAACAGCGGCACGACCACGTACACGAGGAACAGCAGGCCCTCGATCCGGACCGATTCGTCGCCCGGTTCGCTGGCCATCAGCCGGCGGAGCTGGCGCAGGGTCAGCCACACCGTGAGGCCCATGCCGCCGAGTACCCCGAGCACGCTGAACACGATGCCGAGGTCGGAGGGCACCTCGCCCACGGGGACCGCGTAGTAGAAGACCATCGTCGCCACGATCACGAGCAGGGCGCGCCGGACCCGGACGGCCAGCGGCGTGGGCCCCGGGCGTGGACTCATGGGCAGAGTTCTAGCCCTCCGGCGTTCGTCCGTGGCGGAGCCGAGACGGACGACCCCCGGTCACGTCAGCGGCCAGTAGCCCGGAACCTGGTGGTGCGGGGTGTCGAGGTAGACCTTGGCCTCGGGCGGGTTGGCGAAGCGGCCGTGGCTCCAGCGGACCTCGACGTGGCCCGCGACCGTGCGGTCGGCGCCCGCCTCCCGGTCCTCGACCGTCGCCGCCCACGTGACCACCGGCTGGCGGGACCCCGCGGCCGGTTCGACGTCGAACCGGCGCAGCCGGAACGACTGGCGCCAGTCCCACGGGCTGCCGACCCGCATCCGGACCATGCGGCTGCCGTCCGAGCCCAGGACGAAGTACGTCGCCGCCGCCACCCGCAGGAACCGCCACAGCGTGGCCTCCCGCTCCCGCTCGCGGCGCAGCCGCTCCCGCCACCGGCGGGCCGACCCGGCCGCCACGGCCGCCGACAGCGCGGCGTACGCCTCGGCCGCCGCGGGCGACGTCCACCGGCCGCCGCCCAGGGCGACCGCCAGCTCCCGGCGCTGAGGCGGCGACAGCGCCCCGACCCGGGCCGGCAACGCGGCCGACAGGCCGGTCTCGAAACGGACGGTGTCGTACAGCGCCTGGGTCTCCTCCGGAGCCACGTCCGTGTACCAGTCGCCGCCCGGGTCGCCCGCCGGGGCGAAGACCGACCGGGGCGACACGTTCAGCGTGATCCGGGAGTTGTACTTGCAGCTGACCAGGTAGACGTGGTCGATGCGCAGGTCGGCCGGGACCGGCTCGGTACCCGGCGGGCGCTGCGGGCCCTTCCACTCGACGACCTCGGGCGGCCGGCCCCGCAGCCCGTCCCGGGCGTGGAGGAAGCAGGTCCCGTTGGCCCAGGCCGCCGCGAACTCCGCCCGGTAGCGGCCCTCGGCCGCCAGCCGCCGGAGCCGCCCCCAGCGGTCGTCGCCCACACCGCCGAAGGCAGCGGGCGGCTCGGCGAGCGCCGACGCCAGGTCGGCGGCGCCGAACGTGGCCAGCCCGGTGACGACCTCCGTGACCTCGGTGCGGTCGGCCGGCACCGCGCGCCGCTCAGCCGCGGCCGGTGATCAGGTCGCCGATCGGATCGGCGGAGGCGGCGCCGGCGTAGGCCCGCAGGCGCTCGACGGCCGCCTCGCCCGCCTCGACCGGCACGACGTCCACGAACACCCGCCCCCGGGCCGACGCCAGCGCGGCCGCGCCCGCCGACCGCCGGCCGGGGACGTCGGTGGCCAGCACCAGCAGCCGCTGCGCGCCGAAGCCCGACAGCCGCGCCGCCCGGCCCAGGGTGCGCTCCAGCACGTCGGTGCGCCGCAGGCCGGGACGGGCGACGGTGAACCCGCCCACCACGTCGACCAGCCAGTCCCTGCCCCCCGGATCCGTCGCCACCAGCGTGACGTCGACGCCGCCCGACTTGCGCCCCCGCGACGCCACCACGGAGAACCCGGCCTCCCGCAACAGCTCGGCCGCCCGCTCGACCGCCTTGTCGGCCCCCGCCGCCACACCCGGATCCGCCCCTTTCGGCCCGGTGCCGGCCGCCGGCGGCGGGCCGCCGAGGCGCACCGGCCCGCCGGCGCCGGCGACGCGGTCGCGCTCGGACGCCACCCGGCGGCGGGCGGCGTCGACATAATCCGCGTCGGTCTCGTAGCCGAGGTAGTGGCGGCCCGTGCGCACCGCGGCGACCGCGGTCGTTCCCACGCCCATGAACGGGTCGAGGACCACGTCGGCCTGCCACGTGTAGAGCTCCACGAACCGCTGGGGCAGCTCGACAGGGAACGGGGCCGGGTGGCCGACCCTCGTCGCGCTCTCCGGCGCCAGCTCCCAGACGTCGAGCGTGGCCTCCATGAACTCGTCGGCCGTGGTCGTCGCCTCGTGGGGCAGCCCCCGCGCCGCCCGCTCCGAGCGGTCGACGGCGCGGTCGAAGCGTCCCTTCGACGCCACCACCACCCGCTCGGTCAGGTCCCGCAGCACCGGGTTGGCCGGGCTGCGGAACGACCCCCACGCACAGTTGCCCCCGGCCCCCCGGGCCTTGCGCCAGACGACCTCGCCCCGCAGCAGGAGGCCCAGCCGGTCCTGGAGGATGCCGATCACGTCGGCCGACAGCGACCGGTACGGCTTGCGTCCCAGGTTGGCCACGTTGACGGCGATGCGGCCCCCCGGCTCGAGCTTCGCCACGCATTCGGCGAACACGTCCTCCAGCAGCTGGAGGTACTCGGCGTACGACGCCGGGATGCCCTCGCGCCCCAGCTCCTCCTCGTACTGCTTGCCCGCGAAGTACGGCGGCGATGTGACCACCAGCGCCACGGAGTCGGACCGGACCCGGTCCATCGACCGGGCGTCGCCCAGGTAGATCTCGTCGACCACGCCGGGCGCCTCGACGGTCGAGTCCGACGACAGCACGGGCGGCACGAACCGGCGGTAGAAGCCGGCCGAGTCGTGGTTCTCGCGGCGCGACACGCCGAAGGCGGACGTCGCCGTCGCCCGCCTGCGCCCGTTGCCTGAGGCCACTCGCAACCCTCTCGCTGCCATGCCGGCCACAGTACGGACGGGGTGTGACACCCGAGCCGGCGCCGTCCGAGCGTAGCCACCCGGCGGCACCGGCCCGAGGACCGTTCTGGCGTCCCTCAGCCCTCACATTCCGACGGAGAGACGCCGGAAGAACTAGCGCAGCCCCAGGTTCTCGACGATCCGCAACGCCGAGTACGAGCGGTTCAGGGCGTACAGGTGCAGCCCCGGGGACCCCGCGTCGAGCAGACGCCGGCACAGCTCCGTGGCCACCTCGATGCCGATGTCCCGCACGGCGTCGGTGTCGTCGGCCACCGGCTCCAGCCGGGCCATCAGCGCCTCGGGCAGCACCGAGCCGTTCATCGTGGCCATGCGGATGAGGCCGGGCACCTGGATCGGCGGCATCACGCCCGGCAGGACCGGGGTCGAGCACCCGAGGGCGGCGAGCTCGTCGACCATGCGCAGATGGTCGTCGGCGTCGAAGAAGAACTGCGTGACCCCGAAGTCGGCGGCCTCCAGCTTGGCGGCGAGGAAGCGACGGTCGGACGTCCGGTCGCCGCCCGACCGGGGGTGCAGCTCCGGGTGGGCGGCCACGCCCACGGAGAAGTCCCCCGAGTGGTCGCGCACGATCTCGACCAGCTCGGTGGCGTAGGTGAAGTCGCCGCCGGGGTCGCTGCCGTCGGCGGGAGGGTCGCCCGCCAGGGCCAGGATGTTGTGGACCCCGGCCGCCGCGTACTCGTCGAGCAGCTCGGTGATCTGCGCCCGGGTGTGCCCCGAGCAGGTCAGATGGGCCATGGCCGGGAACGGCTGGGTGCGGTTGACGTCGATGACGATGTCGCGGGTGCGGTCGCGGGTGGACCCGCCCGCCCCGTAGGTCACCGACACGAACGATGGGTGCAGCGGGGCCAGCTCGTGGATGGTCTTCTCGAGCTGCCGCTCCATCTCGTCGGTCTTCGGCGGGAAGAACTCGAAGCTCAGCGTGCGGCCGGCGGCCAGCAGGTCGACGATCCTGTCGCCGGGCCGGGGCGCGGTGGTCATGGGTCAGCTCCTCGATGACGTCGGATCTGCGTCACCGGGCCGGACGCACCAGCGCCACCCATGTCGGCCCGAAGCGCCACAGAGCCTACCCGACCGCACGCTCCGCGATCTCCACGGTGTTCCGCAAGAGCATGGCGACCGTCGTCGGACCGACGCCGCCGAGCCGCGGCGTGATCCACGACGCCACCTCGCCCACCGACTCGTCCACGTCGGGCAGCAGCACGCGCCCCCGCCAGCTCACGCCGCCGGACACCACCACGGCGCCCGGCCGGACCATGTCCGGAGTGATCGTGCCGGGCACGCCGACGGCGGACACCACGACGTCGGCCTCCCGGGTGTAGGCGCCGACGTCCGGGACCCCCGTGTGCACGACCGTGACGGCAGCGTTGGCGCCCGGGGCCTTGAGCGTGAGCAGCAGCGCCAGCGGGCGGCCCAGCGTCGGGCCCCGGCCCACCACCACCACGTGCTTGCCGGCGATCTCGATGCCGTAGTGGACGAACATCTCGCGGATGCCGGCCGGCGTGGCCGGCACCGGCCCGGCCTCCTGGAGGACGAGCTTGCCCAGGCTCACCGGGTGGAGGCCGTCGGCGTCCTTGGTCGGGTCCATGGCGAGCAGGGCCTGGTTGAAGTCGAACTGCTCGGGCACCGGGTGCTGGATGAGGTAACCGTCGACCTCGGGGTCGGCGTTGAACTGCTCGACCGCGGCCAGCAGGTCGGCCTGCGTCCCGTCCCCGGGGACGCCGACGTGCTTGGAGATCACCCCGACCTCGGCGCACAGCTCGTGCTTCTTGCGGATGTAGCCGGCCGACGCCGGATCGTCTCCCACCAGGATCGTGCCCAGCCCGACGGTCCTGCCCCGCTGGCCGAGGGCCTCGACGCGCTTGCCGACGTCGGCCACCACGGCGTCGGCGACGGGGGCTCCGGCCAGCAATTGCGCGCTCACCGGTGCACCCTTCGGGCGCACGGGTGAGCGCATCGCCACTTCGTGGCGACGGAGCGACGGTGCTTCTGGACCTCGCTTCGCTCGGTCATGGCACCCATTGTGGCGGGTCGTAGCCTGGGCCTCATGACCATTGACGGCCCGGACGACCTCGACGGCCTGCGGCGCGCCGGCGCGGTGGTGGCGGAGGCCCGCGACGCCATGCTGGCCGCGGTGGGCCCCGGCGTGACCACGGCTGACCTCGACGCGGTCGGCCGCGCCGTGCTGCGGGCCCACGGGGCCCGGTCGGCGCCGATGGCGGTCGGCTTCCCCGCCGCCACCTGCATCAGCGTGAACGACGAGGCGGCCCACGGCATCCCCTCGCCCACCCGCGTCCTGCGGGCCGGCGACCTGGTGAACGTGGACGTGTCGGCCGAGCTCGACGGCTATTGGGCCGACACCGGGGCCAGCGCGCCCGTGGGCGCGGTCGCCCCCGTCGCCGCCCGCCTGCTGGCCGCCACCCGGGAGGCCCAGGCCGACGCCATGGCCGCCGCCCGGGCCGGACGCCCGATGCGGCACATGGGCCGGGCGGTGCAGCGCTGCGCCCGCCGCCACGGGTTCAGCGTGATCGCCAACCTGTGCGGCCACGGCGTGGGCGGGTTCCTGCACGAGCCCCCCAGCGTCCCCAGCGTCGAGGACATCACCGACCGCACCGTCCTCCACGAGGGCCTGGTCCTCGCCGTCGAGCCGTTCCTGGCGACCGGCGGCACCCACGCCTGGCAGGACGCGGACGGCTGGACGCTGCGCACCGACGACGGCAGCCTGGCCGCCCAGTTCGAGCACACGATCGTGGTCACCAGCGGTCGCCCGCTGGTGCTGACTCAGCCGTCGTCGCGCTTGTAGATCGACCGCTTGGGGCTGCGGAAGAAGTCCCGCAGCAGCGGCTCGAACTCCTCGAGCGCCATGGTGGGGTAGTCGGGGTCGAACGCAGGCTGGTCGTACTCGGCGCAGAACTCGGCCGTGAGGTCGTAGTACGGGTGGCCCTCGAACTGGTCCCGCATGTTCCGGTCGAGGCCCAGGTGGTGGAAGAAGTAGTAGCCCTGGAAGACGCCGTGCTTCTCCACCATCCAGTGGAGGTCGTCGTCGACGAAGGGCTTGACGACGGCCGCCCCGACGTCCGGGTGGTTGAACGACGCCAGCGTGTCGCCGATGTCGTGCAGCAGGGCGCAGGCCACGTAGTCGTCCGGCCGGTCGGCCCGGTAGGCGCGGGTGGCGGTCTGGAGCGAGTGGGTGAGGCGGTCGATCTTGAACCCACCGAAGTCGCCGTCGAGCAGGCGAAGGTGGGTCATCACCCGGTCGGGCAGGCCGGGGTAGAAGGCCAGCGACGAGGCGGCGATGCGCTGCCAGTCCTCGGCGGTCCCCTCGGTCATGGCGGTGAAGGTGGCGCGGAGCGGCTCGGTGGTGGTCACGTCCCCACGGTACGGGGTTCCGGTCAGTGGAGGAAGTGGCGCTCGCCCGTGAAGACCATCGCCAGGCCCAGCTCGTCGGCCCGGGCGATGTTCAGCTCGTCGTGCATGCCCCCACCCGGCTGGATGACCACGGCCACGCCCGCGGCGGCCGCGGCCTCGATGCCGTCGGGGAAGGGGTAGAAGGCGTCGCTGGCGCAGGCCCCGCCCGCGGCCCGGCCGGCGGCCTTGGCCGTGGCCAGCTCGCCCGACTCGACCCGGTTCTGCTGGCCGGCGCCGATGCCCCAGGCCACGCCGCCCTTGACGAGCACGATGGCGTTCGACTTCACCCAACCGCACACC
>Ga0209382_10000501_pt1 | contig 64817 bp, 50 predicted proteins | sample SoiMetdeltSBSDD5_FD_187599 | JGI IMG/M metagenome (GOLD analysis project Ga0209382, IMG submission 187599) | Bulk soil microbial communities from a Populus tree surrounding site in Tennessee, USA - Soil MetaG P. deltoides SBSDD5 (SPAdes) (version 2) | ecosystem: Environmental > Terrestrial >...
GAAGGTCATCACGCTCGATACCCACGTCGACATCGAACCAGCCGATTTCACGACCGGGCAGAACTACACGCAGCGTCTCGCAGGACAGGTCGATCTGCCGAAAATGACCGAGGGCGGGCTCGACGCGGTGTTCATGGTCGTCTACGTTGGCCAGCCGTCGCTGCAGACAGCGCCGGATGCGTTCGAGCCGGGCGGGTACGACCGCGCCTACAAGGCGGCAGTCGAAAAGTTCGAGGCGATCCACCGGCTGACCGACCAGATCGCCCCGGACAAGATCGGGCTGGCCCTCACCGCGGCCGATGTCCGACGGATCCACGCCAACGGGAAGAAGGTGGCGCTGATCGGTGTCGAGAATGGCTATCCGATCGGCACCGACCTCGCGCGCGTGAAGGAGTTCTACGATCGCGGAGCCCGCTACATGTCCCTGGCCCACAACGGGCACAGTCAGCTCTCGGATTCCAACACCGGCGAAACCGAAGGCTGGAAATGGAACGGGTTGTCGCCTCTCGGCAAGCAGGTGATCGCGGAGCTCAATCGGCTGGGGATCATGATTGACGTGTCGCACCCGTCGAAGGCGTCGATGATGCAGGCACTGGAGCTTTCGAAGGCGCCGATCATCGCCTCACATTCGGCTGCCCGGGCGCTCTGCAACCACAGCCGCAACCTGGACGACGAACAGCTGCTGGCGCTCAAGAAGAACGGCGGAGTGGTGCAGACGGTGGCGTTCGCGAATTACATCAAGTCCAGCGATACGCCCGAACGCGCCGCGGCGCTGAACGCGCTGCGCAAGGAGTTCGGCCTGCCCGCCGGCACGCCGCTCGGCGGCCGCGGGGCACGCGGGGGACGCAGCGCGCAGACCGCGCCAGGCGCCGGCGCCGCGGGTGGCGGTCAGGCGCGCGGCCGGGCGCAGGGCGCGCTCGCCCAGCTCACACCCGAACGCCGGGCGGAGCTCGACACGCGCGTCGAAGAAGTGAACGCCAGGTATCCCCCGCTGCCGCGCGCGACGGTGAAGGACTTCGTCGATCACATCGACTACATCGTCAAGAAGATCGGCATCGATCACGTCGGGATCTCGTCGGATTTCGACGGTGGCGGCGGCGTCGATGGGTGGAACGACGCCAGCGAGACGTTCAACGTCACGCTGGAGCTGGTGCGGCGCGGCTATACCGAGAAGCAGATCGGAAAGATCTGGAGCGGCAATCTGCTGCGGGTCATGGACCAGGTGGCGAAGATCGCTGGCCGGTCCCGGACGAAATAAGCCGCACGATCAGCCCCAGCAGGACCACGACGGCGACGGCGAGCCCGATCCAGAAGGTCCGCGGCGACAGGAGCGCCGCGGGCCTGCTGAGGGCCACTTCCGGCGCCGCGGAGATCTCGCGCGACGGCCCGCTCATCGCCGAGGGGGACAGGAGCGCCACGTCGTACCGGGGCTCGGTGAGATCGGCACGGCCGTACAGCAGCCGCAGCGTGCTGCCCGTCCGGAAAAACCGCAGCTGCCAGGCCGGCAACCGCAAGCGTGCCGCGCGGATCGGCAGCGGACGGTTGTCCCCTTCCTCGACGATGAGCAGCAGCTCGCGACCCTTCTGCCCCTGAAATGGAATCTCGAGCGAAGGCGCCGGAGATCCCAGGCTGGCATGCTGCCACGTCGTCCTCTCGAGCAACTCGAACCAGCCCGTTTTGTGCCGGCGATCCGGTTCGCGCTGAACTCCGAGCTCGATCGACCGCAGGAAGAGCTGCTCGGACGTTTCCAGCGACAGCACCGGCTCCGGAAGGTTCTCGCCGGGCAGGTTGATCAGGTAGAAGGAGAGCGTGCCACGGCCCCGCTTCTTGAGGTCTGGTACTCGAGGCGTCGTCGCACCGATCGGCAGGTCCAGGGCCAAAGGTTCGGAACGCCGCTCCAGGAGGTACGGGATCTGCGCGTTCTGATCGTCGACGATGCGAACGTCGGCGAACTTCCTGCGCGGCCCCTGCGAATGCGCGAGCGCCGCGGGATCGAGCGGGAGCGTGACCAGTTCCGCGGGTCCGTCCGGCAACAGGCGCTGATATTGAAACCCGCTCGTGTCGACAGGCGCCCCCGGCCGGACGGCATTTCCGGGCACATCGGCCTGCGGAGTCGAGCCGCCAGTCTGGCCGGCGGCCGCGCCCGCCAGCAGCAGGATCAGCGCGGCGGCCGGCGCCACTCTCACTGCGACGGCTCCGGCCGTGCGAGGACGAACTTCTGAAGCGCGAGCGACACCAGCGCCAGCGCGACTGCCAGGCCCACGAACGAGGCAACCCGATACAGTCCGCCGAGCGACGCCAGGTCGTACAGGAAGCACTTGAACGCGGTGATCGCAATCAGGGTCACCGCCGTGACCCGCGCCGGGCGGTTGCGCACATAGATCCCGACAGCAAGCAGCATCATCCCGAACGCGAGCCACCCGATCGTGTAGGTCAGATCCTGCGATACGGTCACGCCGAACCGGAAGGTAATCTGCGGACCTGTCGCATAGAAGTCGGCGATCTCGATGTTCAGTAGCCAGAAGAGCAGGACGACCGCCGCACCCGGGAGCAGGTGCGACACTCGCGGGAGCCCCTCGACAACCCGATCGCCGGTGCTCGACAACCACCACGCGGCCACGCCCATCGCAGCGGCGGCAACCAGATAGGTGTAGAGATACCAATTGAAGATCCTCAGTTCCCCGCGCGGCTCATAGGTCCAGATCGACGGGTTCAGCGCCAGGCGCACGAAGACCGTCGCGAGAAGTGCCGACGAGGCCAGCAGCAGCCCGCGGTGCGGCACACGCCTGAACAACCAGGCCAGGGCCGCGCCCTCGAGCGCCCAGCCGATTGTCACCCACTGATGGTGCAGCTGCAGCGGGATCGCGACCGTGATCAGGCCGAGGGCCATGCCCGCCACGAGCGCGAGCCTGGTGAGGTCGCGCTCCCCGGCACGCTCCAGCCGCAACAGGCTGCGCAGGAGCACCACCGTCACCACGCCGAGCACGACCGGCACCACACCGATGATCGACTGCAGTCCACCCGCCTCGAAGGCCTGCCGGCCGGCGAAGAACGCCATCGCTGTCGCGCCGAGCGCCACCAGCCATGGCTCCCGGCTGCGGCGATCGCGCCGGCCGGCAATCAGCGCATAGATACAGAAGACCGCGTAAATCGATCCGGCAAGGGCGAGGAGCTGCCGCCATTCGACCGTGAGGTCGTGCCCGAACTGCCATCCGGCGACCGCGGTCCACCCGGCAATCAGGATAGCAGTGGCGACCTGCCCCCACTCCGCCCGGGCCACGAGCGTGAGCAGGATCGCAATGCCGGCCACGTGCGACGCGAGCAGGATGCCGAACGGAATCGGATGGGCGGCGACTCCGAAAACGATCGGCGCGCCGGCTGCAATGATCGCCGTGATCTCGCCGCCAAACAACGCCACGGCTGCACCCCTCGCGAGCCGTTCGCGCGAGTCCTCGTCGCGGCCCGCAGCCATCCACGCCAATCCGTAGATCGACACCACCCAGGCCGCGGCAATCGACGTGGCCGTCCACCCGATCGCGGCCGTCCACCCGGAAACGACCACCGATGCCGCGGCCACGCCGAGCAGGTGCAGCATTGGCCCGTTGACGACCACGGCCGTTGCAGAGGTCGCGAGGGTGACCACGGCCAGACAGCCGAAGAGCGGCCACGGTGGCACCGACCATTGAGGGTTCAACCCGATGAAGAACAGGAATGCCTGGCCGATCAGGCCGAGGTACAGGCCACCGCTCACGCTGACCGTCGCGCCGTCACGAGTCGCAAGATGCGTCCACGCGTGGCCGGCCAGCGTTATCAATGCCAGCCCGGTCACTATTGCGAGCGATGGCAGCAGACCGACCACGCCCGCCGTCTCGGCCCACCAGACCGCAAGCACCAGCCAGGAAAGAACGCTGCCGACCCGCGACAGCGCAGGAACGCGGCTGGATGCGCTCTCGACGAACATCCCCGCGTTCAGGATCGCGAGCAGCAGCGCCAGCGCCCACAACGCCGCCGGAGCGATCGGTCCGGTCGAGAGAAACAGCAGCAGCGCCAGGCTGGCAATCAGCACCACCCCGCCGCCCGTCTCCGGCCGCAGCGGATGTTTCATCCGTCGCGCGATGAGCGGAACCGCCGCGAGCGTCACGCCGAACAACGCATAGACAACGACGGCGGGACGGAGACGATCGACGGTCAGGTGAGTCGCCGACCACACCGCTTCGGCGGCAACCGCAAAGAACGAGGCCACGAAGAACACCACGCCGCGGTCCAGCACGGCCGCGCGCCATCCGCACAGCGCGACGAGCACCAGCAGCACGCCGAAGATCGGCCACGGCGAGGCCGCCGCCGGTTCGATGCGCACGATCACGGGAAAAACGAACAACAGGGCCGAAGCGGCATGAACGGCGCGGGCGGCCGACCCGGTCAGCGAACGCCGGAACCAGCCGGCGGCCGCCGGAGCAAACAGGTACAGCGCGGCGAACGCACTCACGAAAGCAAGCGCGATCGGCCAATCGCCCGGCCGGTACGACGTCGTCAGCCAGACGGCCCAGATGAACACCGTCATCAGCGCGCCGATTGCGTGGGGTGCCGGCCGGCCAAGCGCCAGCGAGATGGCGAACAGGCCTGCATCGATCAGCAGCAGGAATCCGAAGAGAAGGATCGGATGACCACCGTACGCGGGCACCACCGCGAGATAACCCGCGAAGGCGAGCGGCAGCGCCGCGCTCACCATCGTCGTGTTCTCGAGAATGCCTTCGCCCCCGGGCGCAGTCCGGCCCCGCCGTCCGAAGAGCAGCGCCGAGACACTCAGCACCGGGAAGATGGCGAAGATGCCGAGCGCGAGCGAGAGATCGTTCGCGCTCAGGAACTTGTAGACCCATCCCCACTGATAGATCGTGGTGAGCAGGAGCGTGAGGACCGACAGCACCGGCCAGGCCTGACGATGTGCGACCCACGCCAGCCCGACGTTCAGGAGCACGAGATAGGCAAAGAGCGGAATAGGACGGTTCTCGCCGGTGGAGAGCAGCGCCGGCGTCGCGAAGCCTCCCAGCAGTCCGAGCACCGCGATGAAGAGCGACTCCCGCCGGATCGACAGCAGGACCGCCAATGCGGTGACCGCAGCGAGGAGCGCAAATGTGACCGCCGCCGGTATCAGGTTCCAGAGCGAGTGCGCGGCGAAGAAGGTGGCAAACAGGATGGCAATCGCGGCCGCATCGAGCGCGTTGGCGGTCACGGGATATCGCCGCGCCGCTTTCAGCTCACACATGACCAGCAGTGCGGTCGCGACAGCCAGGCCGATGAGCACTCGCACCGGCGGCTGCAGCCAGCCTTGCTGCATCGAATAACGCAAGAAGGAAATGGCGGCAATCACGAGCGCGATGCCGGCGATCGCCGAAAAGAGCTTCACGCCGACGAGGCTCTCCCAGTCGAACGATGGAGCCGGCGGTTTTGGCGGAGGCGGCGGCGGCACGCGTGGAGGCACACGCGGCGGAAGCGCCGGGCGCTCGCCTGCCGTGCGCGCCGCCGGCGACGCGAGGGCGGCCGCCGGCACTGACGCAGCCGGCGCGGCGACGGGCGGCGGCGCAGGTGGCGGCACGGGAACGGGCCTCGGCGTGGAGACACCCGCAGGCGGAGCGGCCGGCGGACGCGGCGCAGCGGTGGGCGGAGGTGTCGAAGGCGCCGGCGCCACCGTCGACGGTGGTACGACCGGCGGCGGTGCGGGAGGCGCAGGAGGCTTTGCGGCGATGGGTGGAGGCGCCGCCACCGGCGGTGGACTCACAGGTCGCGGCGGCGCCGCGGGTGGCGCCGCAACGGGCGGCGTTACCGGAGCCGGCCGCGTTGTCGGCTCGCTGGCGACCGGTGGGGCCGCGGCCTCAGCGGCTTGCGGGGGCGCTCCGGCGCTCTTCAGCTGCGTGAGTTGGGCGGTGAGCCGTCCGAGCCCTTCCTTTTGCTCGGCGACCGCCTGTTCGAGCAACGCCAGGCGGGTGCGCGTCCGGTAGAGGGCCACCCAGAGCGCCAGCGGCAACACCAGCAACACCGCCAGAACGGCCAGCAGAATCAGGCCGAACACCATGTATTCCAAGAGTCCTCCCTGACCTCATCGGCGGGTCACCGCGCCCTTCGACTTTGCTCAGGGCTGGCCCGAGCACCGTCGAGAGCTGCGATGGTAGCCAATCGGGCGTTCGACCAGATGACGGGCGCCGGTGAAGGTGTGAAAAACCGTGTGGATTTCGTAACCGCAGCGGAGATTACACTTTTCGCCCGCTGGCCAACATCCCGGTCATGTTTTCGAGGCGCGGCATCACCTGACAGCAATCGGGCCGCCAGGATGGGAACACGGAGTCTGGATGGTCTGAGCTGCGCCAGGATGTACGCTACCGACGTGCCGCCTGCCTCCAGGACCCTCGTCATCGGCGTCGCCGGAGGCTCCGGTTCGGGCAAGACCACCGTGGTCCGCCGCATCGTCGAGAGCATCGGCGACGGTCAGGTGGTCGTGCTCGAACACGATCGCTACTATCGGGATCGCAACGACCTTCGCCTCGAAGAGCGCGCGGCCCTCAACTACGATCACCCGGACTCGCTCGAAACCGATCTGCTCGTGGAGCACGTGCAGGCGCTCGTCGAGGGACGCCGCGTGGACGTGCCGATGTACGATTTCGCGCGGCATGCGCGACAGGCGTCGACCGAGCCCGTGGCGCCCCGCCGCGCGATCATCGTCGAAGGCATCCTGATTTATACTGACGCCGCTCTACGCCGGCTGATGGACGTCAAGGTGTTCGTCGACACCGACGACGACACGCGGTTCATCCGGCGCCTCCAGCGCGACATCTCCGAACGCGGCCGAACCGTGCAGTCCGTGATCGATCAGTACTTGAGCACGGTCAAGCCGATGCACCTCGAATTCGTCGAACCGAGCAAGCGCTACGCCGACATCATCATTCCGCAGGGCGGGCACAACGCCGTCGCGATCGACATGCTTTTGACGCTGATCCGCAGCCTGACGGCCCGATGATCGCGCGCGGCCGCACGGCGGTCCGGGCCCTGCGCTCGCACTGGACCCTCGCCGCGCTCGTTTTCGCACTGCTCGCGATCGTCCACACCTGGCCGCTCGTCACCGAGCCCGGCACCCTGTCGCGCAACGACAACGGCGACGCACAGCTGAACGAATGGATCCTCGCCTGGGTCGCCCACCAGTTGCCGCGCCATCCGCTGCAGCTGTTCCAGGGCAATATCTTCTATCCCGCGAAGGACGTGCTCGCATTCTCGGAGCCGCTGATCGTGCCGGCGCTGATGGTGGCGCCGGCGCTCTGGCTGGGGGCGTCGCCGGTCCTGGCGATGAACCTTGCGATGCTGATCGGGTTCGCGCTCACCGGGCTGGCAACCTACGCGCTCACGTACGCGTGGACCCGCGATCGGCTGGCGGCAATGACCGCCGGATCGCTCTTCGCTTTCAACACGCACACGCTGACCCGTCTTCCGCACGTGCAGGCGCTGCACGCGTACGGAATGCCGCTGTCTCTCCTGCTGGCCGATCGCCTGATCGCGCAGCCCGGCCCCGCGACCGCGATGCTGCTCGGCGCGTGCATGGCGATGATGGCGTACACGTCAGGGTATTTCGTCGTGTTCGCGACGGTCATGATCGCGGTCGTCCTGCTCGTGCGAACCGCGGACTGGATCGGCAGGTTCTTTCGAGTTGCGGGCATGTTCGGCCTGGCGGCCATCACCGCGGGCGTTCTTGCGCTGCCGCTGCTCATTCCCTACCGCCGCGTGGCGGTCAACCAGCACATGGTGCGGCCGCTCGCCGAGGCGAGTCTCTATTCTGCGACCTTCACCGGCTACCTTGCAGCCTCGGGACGTGTGCATTTCGAGACGTGGAGCGCGGGATTCTTTGCAAACCCGGTCGACACGTTTTTCCCAGGCGGCATCGCGGTCCTGCTGTCCCTGCTGGCGATCTGGCATGCATTGAGGGGCCGCGACAATCGGCTCAGAGTCGCGACGGTCTTCGCGATCGGCCTCACCGGGTTCGTCCTGTCGCTCGGGCCGAAAACGCCGTTGTATGCGTGGCTCTACGCCGCCTTCCCGCCGATGCAGGGTCTGCGCGCGGCAGCGCGGTTCGGAGGGCTGTTCCTCCTGGCCATCGCCCTGCTCGCCGGCCTGGGCCTCGCCCGCCTTCGCCAAGGCTACGGTGGGCAAGCCGACCTTCGCCAAGGCTACGGTGGCCAAGCCGGCGTCCGCCAAAACAACGGCGGACAGCCCGGAAGCAAGCGATGGGCGACGGCGGTCGCAATCGCGGCCGTGTTCCTCGTCAACCTCGAGGCGCTTCGAGCGCCGTTCGAGTACCGGCGCTGGGGCGGCATCCCCGAGATCTACAAGCTGCTCGCGAGCGAGCCGGGTCAGGTCGTGCTCGCCGAGATGCCGTTCTATCCGCCGAACGCGGTGTTCGAGAATGCCGAGTATGTCCTGAACTCCACGGCGCACTGGCGGCCGCTGATGAACGGCTACAGCGGCTACACGCCAACGACCTACCGTGAGGTGGCGTGGCTGATCTGGTATTTCCCCGACGCGCGGGCGTTTCCGCCGATGATCGCCAACGGGGTCACGCACATCATGTTCCATCCACACCGGTGGGGCCGTGAAGCTCCACAGACAATCGAGATCATCTCCAAACGCCCGGACCTCGAGTTGATGGCGGTTGACGAGAAGACCGGCATCCGTCTCTATCGTTACAAACCACGGCCATGATGCAGGAACACAGATCGCGTCGGGGCTCGGGGCCCGGTTGGGCAAAGTCCGGCCGGTTCGGTCGATTCCAGGGAGTCACACTGATATGAACGTTCGCATCCGGCGACTCCGGCCGGACATTCCGCTGCCGCGCTATGAGACCGATCATGCGGCGGCATTCGATCTCGCTGCCGCCGACGACGTGGTGGTCGAACCGGGCCGGGTCGCGCTGGTGCCGACCGGTCTGGTCGTCGAGGTCCCGGCCGGCATGTTCCTCGGCATCTTCGCCCGCAGCAGCACGCCGCTGAAACGCGGACTGATGGTGGCCAACGGAGTCGGCGTGATCGATCCCGACTATTGCGGCCCGTCGGACGAGGTGAAGATCGCGGCGATGAACTTCACGGATGCACCGGTGACGGTTCGCCGCGGCGATCGCATTGCCCAGGGAATCTTCCTCTCGGCGCCGCGGGTCAGCTGGGATGAGGCGGATCAGTTACGTGAGGCATCGCGCGGCGGTTTCGGCGCGACGGGGTGAGCTCCCGCCTTCGCGCTTCGCCCTTCGGCGAGGCAGGCCCCATCGCTTTGCGCTTCGGCGAGACAGGCTCTTGCCATGAACATCTATCTTGCCTGCACGGTCCGGGGTGACCGGGCGGCCATCGGCACTGCCCGAGCGCTGGCCGATGCGATCGAAGATCTCGGCCACACCATCCTGACGCGCCATCTGCTCGAGGACGACGTCGACAGTCGTGAGGGTGCGCTCATGGAGCGCGAGGTCTTCGAGCGCGATCTGCGGTGGCTCGAGGCCTCCGACCTGCTGATCGCCGAAGCGTCGGGATCGAGCTATGGGGTCGGCTTCGAAGTCGGGTACGTCATCGGGCGGGCCGAGCGTACGGGTCAGCGAGTGCTGCTGCTCTACGATGTCAACCGGCGCCCGTTCGTCTCACGTTTGATCGCCGGCAACACACACCCCGCCTGCACGACCTATCCGTATCGGAGCGCCGAGGACCTGCTGCAATTCGTCCGCGTCTACCTTGCCGAACGTCCGGCATGCTGAAGTCGGGCCTTCCACTGAAGAGCCTCTGAATCAACCGATCGCCGCGGGTACTCTGAGTGGTAAGCGGGTATTCACACTGGTTGTTGAACAGGAGGACAGGAGACTAAGAGGAAACCTCTTGTTTTTTCTCCTGATCTCCTGTCCTCCTGTTCAGAGTCCCAGGGTCGCGATCAGCCTAATTACGACTGAAAGAAGCCGGACGGCCGGGAATAGGCATGGTTGGTTCACATGCTCTTTAGCCGGAAGCCCCTCCGGCCCACTGCTCGTCAAAACCCACCGCCGGCGCCCTGATGCGGGATATAGTGGCGAGCGCCAGCGCCCCGCCGGAGGTTCGATGTCTCGCGTAACGACGGCCGTCTGTACGATCCTGGTAGCTGCGGTGTCTCTCGTCCTCGGCGCGCAGCAGCCTCAGGACCAGAAACCGGATCCGCAGCGGCCGCCGACGTTCAGGAGCGGCGCGCACTTCGTCAGCGTCGATGCCTATCCGGTCCGCGACGGGAAGCCGCTGAGCGGGCTGACCGTCGACGATTTCATCCTGCTCGAGGACGGCAAGCCGCAGGCGATCGACCGCATCGAGTTCATCGAACATCAGCAGTTCACTCCTCTGGCCGAACGCCGCGATCCGAACTCCCAGCGCGATGGGTTCGAGCTCGCGAGGAACCCCAACTACCGCGTGTTCGTGCTGTATCTCGATGCGTTCCACGTCGACTTCAGCGGATCGCACGCCGTGCGGGTACCGATCACCGACCTGCTCAACCGGATGATGGGACCGCAGGACCTGTTCGGGATCATGACGCCGCTTCTCGGCATCAAGGATCTCCTGCTCGGCCAGTCCACTCTCTCGATCCAGGAGCAGCTGGAGAAGTATCCTCAGTGGGGCCTCATCAGTCAGCAGCCGCTGCCCGAAGAAGTGGAGCTGGATGCGGCTGGTTACGGCTACCTGATCCCCATCAAGCGCCTGGACAAGGTCTACTCGGACCTCGAAGCGCTCGTGGACAAGCTCGGCTCGCTGCGGGACGAGCGCAAGAACATCATCTTCTTCTCCGACACCCTGCCATCGCCACGACCGGGGTTCAGCGCCATCGCGAACGATCCAGACCCGTACCGGAAAGGCAGCCGGCCGCCTGAGATTGGGGTCAACGACAAGGGCAAACTGTCGATGGATCGGCCGAACGACTCGGAGCCGAACGCACGGGCGATGAGGGAAGAGAAAAACCGGCTCACCTCGATCGACTTCGATCAGCGGTTCAGGGACCTGCTCAGTACTGCCCGGCAGGCCAACGTGTCCTTCTACACGGTGCGTCCCGGAGGGCTCGACATGCAGTCGAGCATGCTGGTCCAGGGCACGTCGAACCTGGCCGTGCTCGCCGAACAGACCGACGGCCTCGCGGTGCTCGCCACCAACGATCTGTCGGGCGGCATGAGGAAGATTGCCGACGATCTCTCGTCGCACTACGTGCTCGGCTTCTACACGAACAACACGCGCTGGGATGGCCGCGCCCGCAAGCTCACCGTCAAATTGAAATCGACGGGCCAGACCATCCGCGCGCGGCGCGAATACCGTGCCCCGACCGAAGAGGAAATGGCCGGTCTCCGCACGGCGACCGGCTCAGCAGGCGCAGCGACCGCGCCGCCCTCGGCAGGACAGGTCGCCCTGAGTGCGCTTTCACGCGTCAGCCCGTCGTCGCGGCTCAACGCCTACGGCACGGTGATCGGCACCGAAGCGGCGATCGTGGCCGAGATCTCCGCGGCGGAGATCGAATCCGGACGGTGGAAGCAGGGCGCCGACGTGGATGTGCTCTTCTCGTCGAAGAGTGGTGGCGACCCAGTGGGTCTCAAGGCCCGCATCGAGCCTGGCACCCGAAGCGCGCTCGTGCGGGTTCCGACTGAGTCGTCACCGGGCCCGTGGCAGGCTGTCGTGCGGATGCGCGGAGAGGACAACACCACCGACTCCGATACGGTCTCGATCGAAAAGCCGGCGGGGACCCTGCTCGGGAAGCCGCTCGCGTATCGCGCCGCGTCGGCGGCGGCGTCAGCCTACAAGCCGCTCGCGGCGTTCCAGTTCCGCCGGACCGAACGTGTCCGGGTCGAGTGGCCGACGACGCAGCCGCTCGAGACCCACAGCGCGAGGCTGCTCGATCGCGCCGGGAAACCGATGGCCATTCCGCTCGAAACCACCACCAAGGACGCCGGCGGTGTCACGATGCTGACGACCACTCTGAACCTGGCGCCGTTCAGCAACGGTGACTACCTGATTGAAGTCAGCGCGAAGGCGGGAGAAAAGACGGAGACGCAGACGGTCGCCATTCGGGTGTCGATGGCGCGCTGACGAATTGCCAAAGTGCCAGAGTTTGGGTTCGCGGGTTCGCGGGTTCGGAAAGACGGTGACACCCAGAGGCAACTAGGCGCTAACTTGGGCCTGTTGCCTCTGGGTACCACCGGCTTCGAACCCGCGAACCCCGCGAGCCGCGAACCCGCGATCAGTCCGGCACCCCCTGCAGCAGCGGCTCCATCCTCTCGAGCCTTGGCCCCTTCTCGTCACAGACCGCGAACGACAACTTGCCGGGGTTGTACATCGTCACCCCCGCGTACTCGCCGGTGGCGTTGACGACGTAGAAGTTGATGTTGAAGTTCGGCTCGCCGCGGGGGTTGAGGAGGCGTTTTTCGACCTGGTTGGCCTTGATGCGGCGCAGCGCTTCCATGCCGGCATCCTTCGGCGCCTTGCCGTGTCGCATCTCTTCGACGATCAGGAACGACGCCAGGCTGTAGAGGTTGGCTTCGCCGCGGCCGGTCGAACCGGCGGCGCCAACGGCACCGTCCACGTAAAGACCGGCGCCGAGGATCGGTGAATCGCCGACGCGGCCGGGGATCTTCCACGAGAGGCCGCTCGTGGTCGTCACGCCGCAGATCTCCCCCTTCGCGTTGACCCCGTTGCAGTTGATGGTGCCGTAGAAATGATTGGGATCGATCAGGCCTTCCGCCATCATCTGCCTGTCCACCTCGCGCATGGCGGCCTCGCGCTTGACCGGATCGAGATAGTGCAGCGGATCGGTCCGGCGTTTCCACTCGAGCCACAGGTTGCGGGAGCGCTCGGTATTGAGGTCCTCCTCGATCTTGAATCCCATTCCCCGCGCGAACTGCTGCGCATCCTTCCCCACGATCAGGTGGTGGTCGGTGTAGTCCATCACCTTCTGGGCAACCAGGGACGGGGTACGCACGCCTTCGATGCACGCCACTGCCCCGGCCCGCTTGCGAGGACCGTGCATGCACGACGCATCCAGCTGCACGACCCCTTCGGCGTTGGGCAGGCCGCCGTATCCGACGCTCGTGTCTTCGGGATCGAGTTCGACGATATTGACGCCGGCGATGAGGGCGTCGAGGACGTCCTTGCCTTGGGTCATCATCGCAAACGCGCGTTCCACGCAGGTCTGCGGGCCGCCGTTCTTGTACTCGTGGCCATTTGCCGAAGAAATCACGACCGGGCGGACACCACCACGCGCAATGGCCGGGGCGCCAGAGGTCTGAGCTTCTGCGGCTGCGGCAACGCCGGCGGCCGCTCCGGTGAGGATGAATTCGCGTCTGTTCACAGATCACTCCACATGTAGTCGGGAGTTTACTTCGAAGGGCCCGGTTTATTGACGGGCCTCGGATCGCCGACTACCATGAATGTTTGTGCCTTTTCAGCCCGGCGCGCCGACGACCCGTCGCATTTCCCTGGACACGATCCGCGAAGCCGCTGGGATCGTCTACGAAGCCGCGGTCCGGACGCCGATGGTCCGGCTCGACGCCACCGCGCCCCTCGATCGGCCCGGGCCTGACGTTTTCCTGAAACTCGAAACCCTCCAGCCCATTGGATCCTTCAAGATCCGCGGCGCGTACAACGCGGTCCGGCACCTCACGCCCGAGCAGCTCGCGCGCGGGGTCTGGACGGTCAGCGCAGGGAATGCAGCCCAGGGCGTGGCGCTGGCCGCGCGGAAGGCCGGTGCGCGCGCGAGCGTGCTCGTGATGGATACGGCTCCCGCCGCCAAGCTCCGGGCCATCGAGCGGCTCGGCGCCACGATCGTGCAGGCGTCGTACGAAGAATGCTGGCGCGCCGTCGAGACACACCAGTCCGATCGGATGCAGGGCCACTTCGTCCACCCGTTCGACGACGACCGCTTCATCAGCGGCAACGGCACGATCGGACTGGAAATCTTGGAGGATCTGGCCGACGTCGACGCGGTGATCGCGCCGATCGGAGGTGGAGGGCTGCTGGCGGGCGCCGCGATCGCCATCAAGGCGCTCCGCCCCGGCGTCAAGGTCTATGCGGCCGAACCGGCAACGGCCGCACCGCTTGCCCAGTCGTTCGCGTCGAACCGCCCGTGCTATTTCGACGGGTGGACCGCATCGTTCGTCGATGGCGCCGGCGGCAGGTCCGTGCTGGAGACGATGTGGCCGCTGCTGCGGGCACACGTCGACGATTCGATTGTCGTGAGCCTGGACGACGTCGCCGCCGCCATGGCGGTGGTCGCCGAGCGGGCCCGCGTGATCGCCGAAGGGGCCGCCGGCTGCGCGGTCGCCGCGGCGCTGTCTCCTGAAATGGCTTCGAAGGGCCACCGGAAGGTGGTCGCGATCGTGTCCGGCGGCAACATTGACCTCGCGCGCTTCGCCGCCCTCGTCAACGCGCGACCGTAAGTCCGTAACGGAAGGATCATCTTGGATTCGAATCCCAACGCTGCCGCCCCCCGCATCCCGGAACGCCTGACACGGTTACCCGAGCTCGCCAACGATCTCTGGTGGACGTGGAACCCCCGCGCCCGGGACGTCTTCCGAAGGCTCGATTACACGTTGTGGCGGCAGACGGCGCACAATCCGGTCCGGATCCTGAACCTCGTCTCGCAGGAGATGCTGGCCCTCGCGGCCAAGGACGAGCGGTTCCTGGGCATCTACGATGCGGCGATGGACGCGCTCGATCGTGCGCGCAGCGCCCGGGACACCTGGTGGCGGCACACCTTTCCCGACGGTCAGGGACCGATTGCCTACTTCTCCGCCGAGTTCGCGCTCCATCAGTCGCTGCCGATCTACGCCGGCGGCCTCGGCGTACTTGCCGGCGATCACTGCAAGGAAGCCAGCGATCTCGGCATTCCGTTGATCGGCGTCGGATTCATGTATCCGCAGGGGTACTTCCACCAGTCGGTCTCCCCCGAAGGCTGGCAGCAGGAGATCTACGAGCGGCTCAACTGGACCGACGCGCCGATCGATCGCGCGATGCTGCCCGACGGCCGCCCCTGCGTCGTGGCGGTCCCGCTCGGCAACCGCAGCGTGCTCGCCTCGGTGTGGCTCGTCAGGCTGGGCCGGGTCAAGCTGTACTTGCTCGACACGGATCTCGAGGAGAACGCCCCCTGGGACCGCGAGCTCTCGGCGCGGCTCTATGGCGGCGATCGCGAAACCCGTATCCAGCAGGAGATCATCCTCGGCATTGGCGGCGTGCGAGCGCTGAAGGCGCTCGAGCCCGCGCCTGCGGTGTGGCACCTCAACGAGGGACACGCGGCGTTCGTCGTCCTGCAGCGGATCCGGGATCTGATTGAACAGGGGCAGACCTTCGATGCGGCGCTCGCCGAGGTGCGGCGGACCACCATGTTCACGACGCACACCCCGGTCGCGGCCGGCCACGACGCATTCCCGTTCAACCTGGTCGAGACACACCTCGCAGGCGCCTGGGGAACGCTCGGCGCCTACCGCGAGGCGTTCCTGGCGCTCGGGCACTACGACAACGGCAGCGGTCCGCTGTTCAACATGACGGCACTGGCACTGCGCACGGCGGGCACCGTGAACGGCGTGAGCGAAGTGCACGGCCAGGTGACCCGCGACATGTGGGGCCCGATCTGGCCGGGCGTTCCGGAGGACAAGCGACCGGTTGGTTACATCACCAACGGCGTGCATGTCCCGACCTGGCTGTCGTCGGAGCTGGCGACCGTTTTCGACGAGGTCATCGGCGGCGACTGGCGCGACCGTCACGACGATCCGACCGTGTGGGCGCGGGTACTCGAGATCCCGGACGAGGAACTGTGGGCCGCCCGCCAGGCGCTGAGACAGTACCTGTTCAACTTCATTCGTGAGCGGGCGAGGTCGCGGTGGAAGGAAGAGCGGGTGACCGCGCCGCGCGTGGTCGCCGCCGGCACGCTCCTCGATCCGAATGCCCTGACGCTCGGTTTCGCACGCCGGTTTACCGCCTACAAGCGGCCGGAGCTGATCTTCCACAATCCCGAGCGGTTGATGAGCATCCTGAACGCGCCGCGCCGCCCGGTACAGGTTGTGTTCGCCGGCAAGGCGCATCCTGCGGACGAAACCGGCAAGCACCACCTGCAGCAGGTCTATCGCCGGGCGATCGATCCGATGTTCGGCGGCCGCATCGCTTTCGTGGACGACTACGATCTCCACGTCGCCCATTTCCTCGTGCAGGGATGCGACGTCTGGCTGAACAACCCGCGCAAGCCGCTCGAGGCCAGCGGCACGAGCGGCATGAAGGCTTCGATGAATGGTGTGCCTCACCTGAGCATCGGCGACGGCTGGTGGGCCGAAGGCTACAACCGGAAGAACGGCTGGCTCATCGAAAGCCACCCGACCGCCAACGATTCCGCCTCGGTCGACACCGCGGACGCCGAAGCGCTCTATACGCTCCTCGAGTCCGAGGTCGTGCCCGCGTTCTACGATCGCGACGCCAACGGCATTCCCCGCCGGTGGCTGCAGGTCGTGCGCGAGGCGATCCTGTCGGTCGCCCCACGGTTCAGTGCACGACGGATGGTGAAGCAGTACGCTGAGACGATGTACGGACCGGTCAGCCGGCAGCTGACAGAGTCACGGTAAAAGGACATTGCCAAGATTGCCAAAATTGCCAAGATTGCCAAAATTAGAGGTCCGGGTTTATTCGAAGTCCGGCCACGTCCGCACATGGCTCACTGGCAGTCGAATACTGATGGAGCGGGCGGGCGTCGGAACGGCCGAGAGGCGGACGTGTATGACCGATCGAATTACCCCAATAACAACCTAATTTTGGCAATCTTGGCAATCTTGGCAATTTTGGCAATAGACATCGAAGGGTGAGTGGGTGTCCCGTAAAACAATGGCGCAGGCGAGGTGCGCGCTCTGTGGCGCGAAAGAGGTCTCCGAGCCGCGCGGAGATGAACGGTATTGCCGTGACTGCTGGGACAAGAAGATCGCGGTCGAGGAAGTCGTCGCGAGGGAGTTCGCCCTCAAGCGCTACATCCGGGCACACAGCGCCGAGAAATACCTCATCTATCACTCCACGCTGAAGCGTCCGTGCGGTCAGCTGATCGTCGTTGACGACGGGTACGATCTGTTCCTGACGATGGTGCTGTATCCGAGCTTCACCTGGGACGAGGCCGCGTATCACCTCGACGGTGATCCGGAGGGCCGCACGTTTGCCGAGATCCTGGTGGACGTCGTCGCCGCCGAGGTGATCGAGCCCTGGGGCGGCGGCAAATGGCACCTGGACATTTTCCGATCGACCAGTCTCGAGCCGGAGGACTGGAACGGCGAAATGTAAGCGCCTATAATGGCGCGCGGTTGCCAGCGCTCAGCTGGTTACCGACAAAGAATCCAAGGTCCCCATCCAGCGACGAGTCGTCGCACCGCACGACGCACTCCGTCGGGAGGTAGTCATGAACCGCTCCGTGTTCGCGCCTGCCCTCACTCTGCTCGTTTGTTCGACCCTTGTCAGTTCGGCGCTCGGACAGGCAAAGCCCGCCGCCCCCACCACCCCAGCGCCGCCTGTCAAGGCGGGGTTCGCGACTCCAGTCAAGGGAGAGGCCGCCATCCAGGTGCTGCCGGGCACATCGAGATACGACCCCAAGGCCAAGGAAGTCATCACCACCTACAAGCTGAAAAACATGTCGTCGGCGCCGATCGCCATGCTGAAGCTGGACGAGTACTGGTACAGCAAGGGCAAGATGGTCTCGACCGACACGCAGCGCTACAAGCAGCCGTTTCAGCCTGGAGCGATCATCGAGGTGACGACGCACGCGCCGGCTGCGGAGAACCCGGCCGGGTGGACCAAGAACGTCACCTTCAGCCACGCCAACGGCAAGGTCACGCCGAAAGCCGTCAAGGCCTTCTAGGAATCAGCGAGCGCTGAGCCGCTCGGCGTACGTGCCGGCGATGGGCAGCCTCCATCGCCGGCGTGTCACTGCCCTCACGACGCACAGCGCCCAGACGAGAATCCAGAAAATCCAGACGACCCAGCTCGTGACCAGCAGCACTCGGAACGCCGTCGCCGACACGATCACCGACGCGAACGCCAGGCCGAGCAGAAGCGCCACGATCAGTCCCAGCCCTCCCAGACCAATCACCGACTGCCAGGCGTGAAAGCGGACGTATGGGCTGGTGCGCTCGGCGAGCAGGACCAGGACACCCGAGAAGGGTCCCGCGAGGTACGCGAGCGCAGCGGCGACATGGGGGTCGAGGCCCGTGGACGACGATTCTTCCATTCCAGATGACATCGCCAACGATCTTAGACTGAGCGGTCAGCGGCCATCAGCCGGCAGTGGCCTGCTCGAGATCTGAGCCGTCACCCCGGACGTTCCCGAGGCGATTCACCGAAATCTCACAACTGACGCTGAAAGCCTGGAGCGAAATCCGGCGGTATACTCGTTTCATGGGCTTGCCTGTCGCTGAGGTCCAGCGGGCGCTCGCAGATGATCGGCTCGACGGCTGGCTGCTGTACGACTTTCAGGGCTCCAACCCGATCGCGGCACGGCTGTCGGGCCTCACGGCCGGCAAGAAGATGACGACCCGGCGCTGGTACTACCTGATTCCAGCGCACGGTGAGCCGCGGGGCCTGGTCCATGCGATTGAGCGCCACAACCTCGATGGCCTCCCTGGCGACAAGCAGCCCTATGCCGGGCGCGATCGGCTCGAAGACGGCCTGCGGGGCCTGCTGAAAGGGATGAAGCGGGTGGCGATGGAATACTCGCCCGGCAACAACATCCCGTACATCTCCCGCGTCGATGCCGGCACGATCGAGTCGGTCCGGGACCTCGGCATCGAAGTCGTGTCGTCGGGCGACCTCGTGCAGCGGTTCGAAGCCTTGTGGTCGGCCGAGGCGCTGGCCTCTCACCGCGTCGCATCCGACGCTTTGTATCGCGTAAAGGACCAGGCGTTTGGCCTGGTTCGTGAACGCCTGGCGGCGGGCCTGTCGACAACCGAGTTCGACGTGCAGCGCGCGATGATCGGCTGGATGGACGCTGAAGGGCTGACCTCCGCCGACACTCCGAACGTGTCCGCCCAGGAAAACGCAGGAAACCCTCACTACCATCCATCCCAGGAGGTCCACCGGGCCATTCGTCCCGGCGAAGTCCTCCTCCTGGATCTGTGGGGGAAGCTGCGGGAACCCGGCGCCGTATTTGCCGACATCACATGGGTCGGCTTCACGGGCGCCACGGTCCCCGAGGAATATGCCCGCGCCTTTGCGGCTGCCCGGGACGGCCGGGATGCGGCGATCGACCTGGTCCAGTCGTCCGCCCGCGCCGGTCGCGAGCTTCGCGGCTATCAGGTCGACCGTGCGTGCCGGACCGTCGTCGAAAGAGCGGGGTACGGTGCGGAGTTCATTCACCGGACGGGGCACAGCCTGGGGGAGACCGTGCACGGAAACGGCGTCCACCTGGACGACTACGAGACCCACGACGACCGGCGGCTGATTCCCGGCACGGGCTTCACGATCGAGCCGGGGGTTTACACGAGCCGGTTCGGGGTGAGGACCGAGATCAACATGTTCATGGACGAGCGGGACGCGTACGTCACCGGACCGTGCCAGACGGAGATCGTGCCGCTAGGGTGAAGGGTGGTCAGTTCCCAGTTCCCAGTTGCCAGTTACCAGAAGTCGGGACTGGCTCCGGCGAACTGGAAACGTCAGACTGACTACTGGAAACTGGGAACTGGAAACTGCAATTGACTGACTATTCGAGTGCCGGCGGAGGAGTTCGAGGAGAAGACCCAATGTCCACACGCAAGACGACTGTGTTCTACGCCGTTCTCATTGCGATCGCGTCCGTGGCCGTGGGAATGGTGATCGCGTCGCAGTGGGGCCTGCCTCAGGCGTCCTCAGCCCAGGCGGTCAACGTTCCGGCGAGCAACACCGCGGCGCTGAACGGTCCCATCGACGCCCAGACCTTCCGGAACATCGCCAAGGCACAGAGCCCGACCGTCGTGAACATCCGCACAATGGCCCGTGTCCGGCGCGAGACGACCGAGTTCTTCGGCGGCCAGGACGACCTGCTCCAGCGCTTCTTCGGCGGCCAGCCGCAGGCGCCGGGCGGCAGGCAGCGGCGTCAGCCGCGTGACGAGATGCAGCAGCAGGAAGGGACCGGCACCGGCTTCATCATCGACAAAACCGGATTCATCCTCACCAATAACCACGTAGTCGAAGGTGCCGACGACATCCGGGTGAGCCTGTTCGGCGGCGGCCGCACTGAGAGCTACGCGGCCAAGGTCGTGGGCCGCGACGCGCTGACCGACACCGCGCTGATCCAGCTGAGTGAAATGCCGTCCGGCGGCCTCCAGGAAGCCAAGTTCGGCGATTCGGCACAGATGCAGCCTGGCGACTGGGTCGTAGCCATCGGCAATCCGTTCAACCTGAATCACACGGTCACGGTGGGGGTGATCTCCGCGCTCGGGCGGCCGCTCGGCGGGGTGCTCGGCCGCGAGCAACCGATGCTGCAGACCGACGCCGCAATCAATCCCGGCAACTCGGGCGGGCCGCTCATGAACGTCCGCGGCGAGGTGGTCGGCATCAACACCGCGATTTACACCGACGCGCAGCGCGCGGCGAATATCGGGATCGGGTTCGCCACGCCGATCAACCCCATTCGGGACCTGCTGCCGCAGCTCCGGAACGGCAAGGTGACGCGTGGCGTGATCGGCATCCGCGTCGATCGGGACGGCGTCACCAAGGACGTCGCCACGGCGATGGGCCTGCCGAGCGTCTCCGGCGCGATGCTGTCGAGCGTCACGGCCGGCGGGCCGGCGGAGAAGGCCGGACTCCAGCCCGGCGACGTCATCACCGAGTACAACGGCCGGCCGGTTGCCGACAGTGAAGCGCTGGTCAACATGGTGGTGGCGACCAAGCCTGGCACCTCGGTCCCGGTGACGGTCTACCGGAAGAGACAGAAGCAGACCCTGAACATCATCGTCGACGAGCTCGATCTCGACGCCGAGCAGGGGCGCCTGGCGAACGGCGGGGGTCGTGGCCCCGTCGAAGAGCCGACCGCCACCGGCTTCGGCATGGAGGTCGGCCCGATTACGCCCGAGGTCGCCCGTGAGCTCGAACTGCCGCGCAATCGTGGTGGCGCGGTCGTGATGGACGTCGACCGCAACAGCCCCGCGTTCAACGCCGGCATCCGGCCGAACGACGTGATCGTCGAGGTGAACCAGCAGGAGGTCTCGAACGTGAGCCAGGTCCAGCGCGAGTTGCAGCGTGCCACGCCTGGTCAGCCAGTGTTCCTCCTCATCTGGCGCGACGGCGAAACCAACTTCATCACGCTCAGAAAACGGTAGGACGGGAAGGCGACAGCCGACATCAATTCAGGGTCAGATCTTGTATTTCAACATTTCCCAGAATGTTGAATTACAAGATCTGACCCCTTCTGTTCTCCGATGACGCGCCCCGTCCCCGCCCGCACCTGGCTCGGCGCGCTCATCATCGTCGTTTCCCAGGGCGCTACCCTCGCACGGATCGAACCGTTCTACTCCTGGCATACGCCGATTGCCTGGACCGGCTACATCCTGGCTGTCGACGGCCTCGTATGGAAACGCCGCGGCAGCTCGTGGCTCAGTGACGCCCGGGCGGAGATGCTGTTCGTCGCCTTTGTGTCGGTGCCGCTGTGGGTGGTCTTCGAGCTGTACAACAAGTACTCGATTCACAACTGGCACTACATCGGGCTGCCCGAGTCGATCCCCTTGCGCTATTTCGGATACGCCTGGTCGTTCGCCACGATCCTGCCGGCGCTCTTCGAGACCGGCGACCTGATTTCCAGCCTGCGCGATCGACGCGCGCCGATGGATCGTGCGGCCGCGCCGCCGCGTCACAAACCAGGTCCGCTCGGATGGTTGTCGGTCCTGGCCGGCGCGCTCATGCTTGCCGTGCCGATCCTGTATCCGTCGCCGTATCTGGCCGCACCGGTGTTCCTGGGCTTCGCGTTTCTGCTCGATCCGCTGAACGCGATGACAGGAGCCGAGTCGATCCTCGGCGACCTGCGGCTGCGCCACTATGGCCGGTTGATCAACCTGCTTCTTGCGGGTCTGGTGTGCGGTTTCGCATGGGAACTCTGGAACTACCGGGCGGGAGGAAAATGGATTTACAGCGTTCCGATCCTTCCGAATCTGCGGCTCTTCGAGATGCCGCTCCCGGGATACCTCGGTTTCCCACCGTTCGCGGTTGAATGCTTCGTCATGTATATCTGGGTCCGCGCATTCATCTGGCGGTCCGCGGCGCGGCCCGTGTCGATATAATTCGCGGATCGGCGCCCTCGACTCGGCTCGGGGCGCCCTGAGCTAGATCGAAGGGCGCCCGGACGCGGAGTCCGGAGCGCATCCGTGGCGACGGCCGAACAGAGGAGTTGGCAGGATGTCCACGACATCGCTCGAGCGTGAAATCAAGCTGAGGTTCGACTCGGTAGAGGACGCACGCAAGGCGGTGCTTGCCGCCGGATGCACACCACGGCTCGGCCGGCGGCTCCAGGCCGACGCACTGCTCGACAGCGAGGACGAGCTGCTGCGGCGCCGGCGCTGCGTGCTGCGCGTGCGCGTCGAGAACGGCAAGAGCCGGGTGACCTTCAAGGGCCCGGTTCAGCCATCGACCATGAAGCTCCGCGAGGAGTACGAAACGCTCGTCGGCGACGGTGAAGTCCTCCTGAAGATTTTCGAAGAGCTCGGGCTCCACATCTGGTTCCGTTACGAGAAGTACCGCGAAGAGTTCTCGCACGACGACGTGATCGTGGCGATCGACGAGACCCCGGTCGGGGTGTTCGTGGAGATTGAGGGATGCGAGCAGGGCATCGAGAACGCGGCCGCGGCGCTCGGCCGTTCGCAGGCCGACTACATCCTCGATTCGTATCGCAGCCTCTTTCTGCAGCATCGCGAAGCCTTCGGCCTCGAGTCGTCGGACATGGTCTTCGACACCGAGGCTGCGCTGCTCAGAGCCGCCGCGAGCGATTGACGGAGCTTTGCGCGCGCTGATTCTCGCGGCCGGCCTCGGCACGCGACTCCGTCCACTGACGTCGGTCAGGGCCAAGGCCGCTGTACCGGTCAACGGCATCCCGCTCGTGCGCCGGGTCATGACGTGGCTCGTTTCCGAGGGCGTGACCGACCAGGTGATCAACCTGCACCATCGACCCGCGTCGATCGCCGCGGTGGTTGGTGACGGCGGCGATCTCGGCGCCAGGGTGCGGTACTCGTGGGAGGATCCGGTCCTCGGATCCGGAGGAGGTCCGAGGCACGCGCTCCCGCTGTTGACTGACGGGAACGGCGGGAGCGACGACGCATTCGTGATCGTGAACGGGGATACGCTCACCGACGTTCCGATCGGCGCCTTGACGGATCGGCATCAGCAGTCGGGGGCCCTGGTCACGATGGCGCTGATTCCCAACCCGCGGCCGGAGTTCTACGGCGGCGTCCGCGTCGAAGACGGGTGGATTACCGGGTTCACACGTGCGGGCACTGGCGCAGCCAGTTACCACTTCATCGGTGTGCAGGCAGCGCATGCCGCTGCGTTCTCCAGCCTCGACGACGGAGTCCCGGCCGAATCGGTGAACTCGCTTTATCCCAGGCTCATAAGGGAATCCCCCTATTCGGTCGCTGCCTGCATCGTCGATGCACCCTTCAGCGACATTGGGACTCCGGCCGATTACTTGCAAACGTCGGTCGGCCTTGCGGCCCGGGAAGGCGATCGCCTCGTCAGCGGAGCCGGGATCGAGATAGATCCCAGCGCGACCCTGACACGGACGGCGGTCTGGGACAACGTGCGGATCGGAGCGAATTGCGTGCTGAAAGACTGCATCGTCTGCGATGGCGTGCAGATCGGCGAAGGGTCACGCTACGAGCGCTGTGCGCTGGTGCCGTTCGCCGGTCAGCCGATACATCCCGACGAGCGCCGCGAGGGAGACCTGATTGTCCGGCGCTACTGAATGCGCACCGGTATTTTTGACACGGTGAAGCGATGACGATGACGACGGAAAAGCAAAGCCCGGATTCTGCCGAGCAACGGGAACGCATCGACATCTACCTGGGCCGGAGTGGCCTGAACGCGCGCAACCCGCGAATCGTGCCGCTGACCGGCGATGCCTCGGATCGGCGCTATTACCGTGTTTTCACGACCGCGGGTGCGCCGTTCGTGCTGGCACTGCACGCAGGCGCCTTCGACGTCAGAACGCTGCCGTTCGTGAACGTCGCCCGCCTCTTCGAGCAGATGCCGGTGCCGATTCCGCACGTGCTCGGCCACGCCGACGACATCGGGGTGCTCGCGCTCGAGGATCTTGGCGACGTCACGCTTCAGGCGCATCTCGGTGCGGCGACCGCCTCGGAGCATGCCGCGCTGTATCGCCAGGCCGTCGGACTCATCGCCACGATGCAGCGCCGGGGCGCCGAGCTGGAGTCGCCTGACTATCTCCCCTACCGGATTGCCTTCGACGCGGAGAAGCTCACGTGGGAGATGGACTTCTTCATCAAGCACTTCATCGAGGCCTACAAGGGGGTCGTGATTGCACCGGCCGCGCGGGAGGCGCTCCGTGACGAGCTCGCGGTGGTAATCGAGGAGCTGGCGTCGGAGCGCCGTGTGCTGTGCCATCGCGACTACCACAGCCGCAACCTGATGTACCACGGCGAACTGCTCTACATCATCGACTTCCAGGACGCCCGGATGGGGCCCGACACCTACGATCTGGTGTCGCTCCTGCGCGACTCATATGTCGATCTGGCGGAACAGACGGTCGGTGAGTTCATGGCGTATTTTCTTGCGCTCAAGGGAGAGGCGGACCAGGAAGCGGCCTTCAGCGCCCGCTTCGACCTGATGGCACTCCAACGCAACCTGAAAGCGCTCGGCACGTTCGGTTATCAGACGACCGCCCGGCGGAATCCCGTCTACATCCAATACATCCCGCGCACGCTCAGATACGTCCGCGACAATCTCGGCCGCCACGAGAGGTTCTCCCGGCTGCGCGACATCCTGGCGACGCAGGTGGAAGAGTTCCGGTAAGAGCGGCGGGGCCTGAAGGCCCGCCCTACAACGTCAGAGCCTTGCCGAATGTAGGTCCGGGGCTGTAGCCCCGGACGAGCATGGTACAATCGGAGGTTCACGCACTCCGCGTAACCCCTGAGAGTACATGCAGTTCGGGATATCGACGCACCTTTACCACGATCAGAAGCTCGATCGGAGCCACCTCGCACAGGTCGCCGGGTACGGGTTCGAGAGCATCGAGCTGTTCGCGACGCGGAGCCATTTCGACTATCGCGACCCGGCCGCCGTGTCGGCGCTCGGCGAGTGGCTCGAGACGACGGGACTCGGCCTGCTCAGCGTGCATGCGCCGATCACGGATCGATTTGCGGTTGGTGACAAGTGGGCACCGGCGTATTCAATCGCCGCGGGCGAGGCCGCCAGGCGGCAGGCGGCTGTAGACGAGGCTGCAGCCGCACTGGCAGTCGCGAAACAGATTCCATTCAAGGTGCTGGTCGTCCATGTCGGGACGCCGGATCCGCGAGCCGAGCCGAACGACAACAACCGGGCGGCGGCCGTGCGGAGCATCGAAGAAATCTGCCGCGTCGCCGAGCCGCTCGGCGTGCAGGTGGCGCTCGAAGTCATTCCGAACGCGCTGTCGACGCCCTCGTCGCTGGTGGCGCTTCTCGAACGGGATCTCGAGTCGGCTCCGGGAATCTGCCTCGACTTCGGCCACGCGTTCCTCGGCGGCGACATCCCGGACGCGATCGAGACCGTCGCCGAGCACCTGATTGCCACGCACGTTCACGACAACGATCGCCGCAACGACGAACACCTGGCGCCATACCTGGGCGCTATCGCCTGGGACGCGGCCTTGATGTCGATGCAGAAGATCGGATTCGAGGGCACGTACCTGATGGAGCTGGCGAATACGGGGTCGCCGGCGGACGTGCTCGAGGCGGCACGGCGCGCCCGGCATCAGTTCGAACGGGCGTTGACGTATTGATTCGGGATGGCCGGATCGGCAGGGTCTGAAGACCCGGCGCTACAAGAACTGAAGTGTTTGTAGCGCCGGGGTCTTCAGACCCCGGCGGACAAGTATCGACACATGGCGACATACATCGAAGACATCGCTAAACACGAGGGAGAGACAGTCACGCTCAAGGGATGGCTGCACAACCGGCGCTCCAGCGGAAAGATTCACTTCCTCACGGTGCGCGACGGCAGCGGCTTCATTCAGTGCGTGATGTCGAAGAAGGCGGTGGGTGACGAGACCTTCGTCAAGGCCGATCACCTCGCGCAGGAGAGCGCGGTCACCGTCGAGGGTACCGTGCGCGCCGATTCGCGCGCGCCGGGCGGGTACGAGCTCGACGTCACGACGTTCGACATCGTCTCGGGCGCGACCGACTATCCGATCACGCCGAAGGAGCACGGCGTCGACTACCTCATGGACCGGCGTCACCTCTGGATACGTGCGCCCCGGCAGCAGGCGATCCTGCGCGTCCGCCACGAGGTGATCAACGCGGTCCGCGACTACTTCAATTCGCGCGGCTTCATCCTCGCGGACACGCCGATCTTCACGCCATCGGCCTGTGAAGGGACGACCACGCTCTTCCCGGTGCAGTACTTCGAGGACGAGACCGCCTACCTGACCCAGAGCGGGCAGCTTTACAACGAGGCCAACGCGATGGCCCTCGGACGGACCTACTGCTTCGGGCCGACCTTCCGGGCTGAGAAGTCGAAAACGCGGCGTCACCTGACCGAGTTCTGGATGGTCGAGCCCGAGGTCGCCTATGCGTCGCTCGACGACGTCATGGATTTGGCCGAAGGGCTGGTGGTGTCTGTCGTGCAGCGCGTGCTCGAACACCGCAGCACCGAATTGAAGACGCTCGAACGGGATACGTCGAAGCTGCAGAACGTGAAGGCGCCGTTCCCGAGGATCTCGTACGACGATGCGGCGAAGATCATCAAGAAAAAGGGACTGCCCTTCGAATGGGGTGGCGACTTCGGCGCGCCGGACGAGACCGCGGTCTCCGAGGAATTCGACCGGCCGGTGATGGTGCACCGGTATCCCGCGGCCGTGAAGGCCTTCTATATGAAGCCGGATCCCAGCCGCCCGGACGTGGCGCTCGGCGTCGACGTGCTCGCGCCGGAGGGCTACGGCGAGATCATCGGCGGAGGCGAACGCCTGAGCGACTACGACCTGCTGCTGCAGCGAATCAAGGATCACAACCTGCCGCAGGAAGCGTTCGAGTGGTATCTCGACCTGCGCCGCTACGGCAGCGTGCCCCACGGCGGCTTCGGCATGGGCATCGAGCGCGTGGTGAGCTGGATCTGCGGGCTGGATCACCTGCGGGAGGCAATTCCGTACCCGAGGATGCTCTATAGGATCTATCCGTGACAACTCCCAACCTCCAACTTCCAACTCCCAACGCGAGCCGCTCGGAGGACCGAAGCCAGAATTGTTTCAACCAGCTTGTCGATACGCCTTCCACCCCGATCCTGCGAGCAGGTCGCCTTGGGAGTTGGAAGTTGGAGGTTGGGAGTTGAAGATCGGTTTTCTCTCGTTGGGTTGCCCCAAAAACCTCGTCGACGGCGAGGTGATGCTGGGCATCGCGCGCGACGCGGGCCACGAGATCACGCAGGACTCGACCGCCGCCGATGTGCTCGTGGTGAACACGTGCGCCTTCATCGACAATGCGAAGGAGGAGTCCATCAACGCGATCCTCGAGATGGCCGCGTTGAAGGGGCAAGGCACGGGCAAACGCCTGGTCGTCACCGGCTGTCTTGCCGAGCGATACCGGGACGACCTGCGCCGGGAGATTCCCGAGATCGATGCGGTCCTGGGGACTGGGGAGGTACCGCAAATACTGGACGCGATCGGCGACTCGCGGTTCGCGGGTTCGCGGGTTCGCGGGTTCGAAAACCCTTCTCAGCTGGCGTCGACGGCCGGTTCCGATCAAGCCTTGGAGCTTCCCTTCTACACGAAAGCTCCGAACAAGCCGGAATCGAACCGCGAGCCCGCGAACCCGCGAACCGCGACTGTGGCGGCGAAGCCGCCCGACTACATCTACGACGCCGACACGCCTCGCCTGCTGACGACGCCGAGGCACTTCGCCTACGTGAAAATCGCGGAAGGGTGCGACTACACCTGCGCGTTCTGCATCATTCCGACCCTGCGCGGGACGTATCGCAGCCGGACGATCGACTCGATTGTTCGGGAGGCGCGCTCGCTGGCCGAGCGCGGCGTGCGGGAGCTCCTGCTGATCTCGCAGGACACGAGCTTCTACGGGATCGATCGCGGCGAGCGGGGCTCACTGGCGCGCCTGCTGCGCGAGTTGAACAAGGTCGAAGGGCTCTGCTGGATCCGCCTGCTCTATCTCTATCCGACGACGATTACTGACGACGTGCTGGAGGCAATGGCGGAGTGTGAGAAGGTGTGCCGTTACGTGGACCTGCCGCTGCAGCACGCGTCCGCCGAAGTCCTCAAGCAGATGCGCCGGCCCGGGAACAGGAAGACCTACGACAAGCTGCTGGCGCGAATCCGCGACCGCGTTCCCGGCGTCACACTGCGTACGACGTTCATCGTTGGATTCCCCGGGGAAACCGACGAGGACTTCAGGCAGCTGGAGGAGTTCGTCCAGGACACCGGCTTCGATCATGTCGGCGTCTTCACCTACTCACACGAAGAAGGCACACGCGCCTTCGCCCTGTCCGACGATGTACCGGCCCGCGTCAAGCGGAAACGCCGGGACGCCCTGATGGCGCGCCAGAAACGCATCGTGGCCGCCGCCCAGAAGCAGCGGCTCGGCCGGGAGATCGCGGTGATGATCGACGGACCATCTCCGGAACACGAGCTCGTCCTCCAGGGACGAACCGAAGGTCAGGCACCCGAGATCGACGCCGTCGTCTACCTCACCGACTGCGATCCGGCGCTCTACCAGCCTGGCGAGCTGATCCGCGCCCAAATCGTCGAGGCGGGCGACTACGATGTCGTCGCCGCGCCGGTCGCGGTGTCGGTCGGGCGGGTCTAAAAGAGCGGCCTCTGCAAGACCGAGCCGGGCCCCGAGTCTCGGGCCCGAACGCTCACACTCACTTTTTGGTATATTGATCGGTGCCAGCTTCGAGGAATAACCCGAGTGGGCCCGTGCCCACTTTTTGTATTTCAGGGGCGTTTACGGCACAGACTGAACGGCTCCAGCGGCTGCGGGAGACCGCGGCGCGGGTCGCGCACAGCTACGGGCTGGAGATTTTCGACGTCCAGCTACGGCGGGAATCGATCGGCACGGTGCTTCGCGTGATCATCGACCGGCCCGACCGCGGCGTGCCGGAACGTCCGGAAGATGCGGTCGGCATCGGGGAATGCCAGCGCGTCAGCCAGGATCTGAGCGCGCTCCTCGACGTCGAGGAAGACGAGCTCGAGGAGGCGGCCCTCGGGCAGAACTATACGCTCGAGGTTTCGTCGCCGGGCCTCGACCGGCCGTTGCGCCATGAACCGGACTACCGACGGTTCACCGGCCGGCTGGCGAAGGTCGTCACGGCGGAGCCGCTCAACGGCCAGTCGGCGTTCGCGGGCCGGATTGCGGGAGTCGATGGGGGCGAGGTGCTCCTCGAGGAAGGGCGCAGGACGCACCGCGTTCCGCTGGCGCGGATCAAGCGCGGGCAGTTGGTGGTGGAGTTTTGAGGAAGTCGCCAGTATCCAGTTGCCAGTTTCCAGAAATCCCTGGAAGGTGGTTGCGACGAACTGGTAACTGGGAACTGATAACTGGCAACTTTCACTGACATGGCTACAGTCAATCCGTTGTTGCAGCAAATCGACGCCATCGCCAAAGAGAAGGGCGTCGAACCGGAAATCATCATCAACGCCGTGCAGGACGCGCTCGAGGCGGCCGCACGCAAGCGTTACAAGAGTGAGGCGCTCCGGGCGCGGTTCAACACCGAGACCGGCCAGCTCGAGCTGTACGCCGTCAAGAAGATCGTCGAAGACGTCACCGATCCGTCGACTCAGATTTCGCTGGCCGAGGCGCATCAGCTCTACGGCGACGAGGCGGAAGTCGACATGGAGATCGAATTCCCCAGGCCCACCGAGGACCTCGGGCGCATCGCGGCGCAGACGGCCAAGCAGGTGATCTTCCAGAAGGTGCGCGAGGCGGAGCGCGAGAACGTCTACGCGGAATACAGCCAGCGCGTCGGTGAAGTGGTCAACGGCATGGTCAAGCGCTTCGAGAACGGCGACATCATCGTCGAGCTCGGACGGGTCGAGGCGCAGCTGCCGCGCAAGGAACAGTCGCGGGCGGAGAACTATGCCGTCAGCGACCGGGTCCGCGCCGTCATCCGCGGCGTGAACCGCAGCGCCAAGGGGCCGCAGATCGTGCTGTCGCGCACCGACCCGGCGCTGCTGATCAAGCTGTTCGAACAGGAAGTGCCGGAAATCTACGATGGCACCGTGACGATTCGGGGCGCCGTGCGCGAGGCCGGCGATCGGGCCAAGGTGGCCGTCTATTCCCGTGAACGCGACGTCGATCCGGTTGGCGCCTGCGTCGGCATGAAGGGGACGCGTGTCCAGTCGATCATCCGCGAGCTGCGCGGCGAGAAGATCGACATCGTCGAATGGTCCGAGGATCCGATCCTGTTCGTGACCAACGCGATCAGCCCGGCCAAGGTCCAGCGCGTGTCGATCGTGGACGACGCGGAAAAGGTGATGGAAGTCATCGTCGAGGACAAGCAGTTGTCACTCGCGATCGGCAAGAAGGGCCAGAACGTCCGGCTCGCGGCCAAGCTCACAGGCTGGAAGATCGACATCAAGAGCGAGGAAGAGAAGCGGCGCGAGGTCGAGGCCCAGCTCGGGGCGCTCGAGATTGGCGAACCGGCCTCCGAGGGTGACCGAGAGGCGCCGCTTGACCCCGACGCGGCAACACCGGCCAGCGCAACTGACGCCGAGGCGCAGCTCGTCGCGGGTGGTGAAGACACGCACGAAGCGGATGTGACGAAACCCGACGTGGACACTGCTACCGAGGAGCAGAAGCAGTCTGAAGGCTGAGAGTGGATAAAAGGAAGAGTCCGCAATCCGCAGTCCGCCGTCCGCGGGCCGCGGGCCGCGGGCAGCAGGTAGCGGATCGATAGCTGACAACCAGACGAAACAACTGAATGGCAACAGTTCGGATTTACAAGGTCGCGGAGCTGCTCAACACGTCGAGCCAGGAAGTGATTGCCCTGTTGAAACGGGATCACGGCATCGAAGTGAAGAGCGCATCGAGCACGATCGAGGAGGTCGTCGCGCGGCAGTTCGTCGAGCGGCTGGCGCGGCAGCGCAACATCAGCGTGCCGTCGAATGCGTCGTTCGCCGATACACCGGCCCCGGTCAAGGGGCGCAAGCCCGTCGGCAAGGCGCCCGAACCGGTGAAGACTGCGCCGTCGCTGCCACCTCCCCGTCTGGTCAAAAGCGCCAAGCCGGCAGCGCCACCGCCCGCCGAGGCCCCGCATGTCGCTGCGGCACCGCCCGCGGAGGCCGAGGTGGTGCTGGTGCCGCCACCGGCGTCACCTGCGCCGTTCATTCCTGAACCGTTGCCCGTGGTGACTCCGCCGCCCGTGGCCCCGGTGGCGAAAGTCGAGCCCGAGCCGGTCGCGGTCGAGGAACCGACGCCGGCCGTTGTCGAACCCGAGCGGATCGAGAGACCGGAACCTGCCGCGCCTCCACAGGAACGGCCGGCCGCGGCCAGCGCCCCACTGGCGCCCGTCGCCGAGGAGCCGCCGACACCCTCGGCGCCAGCCCAGGTCGAACAGATCCCTGCGCCCTCTTTGCCCCGTCCGGTCGCCGCCCGAACAGGGGTGATCATGCCGACGGGACGTGTCGCGCCGCCAACGATTCGACTGCGGGTGGAGGACCCCAAGACGGGACAGGCTCCGCCTGCCGCCCCGCGCCGGCCGATCCTCGTCCGTCCGCCGGCGCCACCGCCGCCAGCGGCCGCAACCGGGAACCTGAGCAAGCCCGCACCGGGCGCGCCGCGGCCGGCTGCCGGCCCTGGTGCCGGCCCCCGGCCACCGCAGCAGCCGCGGCCTGCCCCCGGTCTGGCAGCGCGCCCGCCGATGGGCGGGCCGCGGCCACTCCCCTCGCAGCCCGTTCGTCCACCGACGCAGCAGCGGCCCGGCCCGAGTCCCGGATATCGTCCGCCGCCGCCACGGCCATCCGGCCCGCGGCCCTCGGGCCCGGGCGGTCGCCGCGATCATTCACCACGTCCGCCAATTCCGACTGCGCCGTCCGCACCGCCGCCGGTGACGCGGACGATTACGCTCGCCGAGGGTATGACCGTCGCTGATCTCGCAACCAAGCTGGACGTCAAAGCCAAGGACGTCCTCAAGAAACTGCTCGAGCGCCGCATGATGATGACCATCAACAGCACGCTCGACGACGAAACCGCGACGATGATCGCGCGGGACTTCGGCGCTGACGTCAAGATGCAGAGCTTCGAAGAGGAGCTGTTGCAGGTCGAGTCCGAGGAAGTCAACCCCGAGGACAAGGTCACGCGCGCGCCGGTGGTCACGGTCATGGGCCACGTCGATCACGGCAAGACGACGCTGCTCGACGCGATTCGCTCCGCACGTGTCGCCGAGCGCGAAGCCGGTGGCATCACCCAGCACATCGGCGCCTACGCGGTGCAGGTGAACGATCGCAACGTCGTGTTCCTCGACACCCCGGGCCATGAGGCCTTCACGATGATGCGTGCCCGCGGCGCGCGCGTCACCGACGTCGTCGTGCTGGTCGTGGCCGCCGACGACGGCGTCATGCCGCAGACCCGTGAAGCCATCGATCACGCGAAGGCGGCCGGCGTGCCGATCCTGGTGGCGATCAACAAAATCGACAAGCCGGACGCCAACCCGGATCGCGTCAAGAAGGAGCTCGCCGATCTCGGCCTGACCCCGGAACAGTGGGGAGGCTCGACCGTCATGGTCGAGGTCTCGGCGAAGAAGAAGCAGAACCTCGAGCTGCTGCTCGAAATGGTGCTGCTGGTCACGGAGCTGAGCGAGCTGAAGGCCAATCCCAAACGCAACGCGTCGGGCACGGTGCTCGAAGCGAAGCTCGATAAGGGCCGCGGCCCCGTGGCGACGATCCTCGTCCAGGACGGCACGCTGCGGGTAGGCGATACGCTCATCGCCGGCACGATTGTCGGCAAGGTTCGCGCCCTCATCGACGATCGCGGCCGCCAGCTGAAGAGCGCCGCACCGGCCACGCCGGTCGAGGTCCTCGGCCTCGGCGGCTTGCCGCAACCGGGCGACGCCTTCCAGGCGCTGACCGATGCCGCCAAGGCGCGCCAGATAGCGCATTTCCGTCAGACCCAGGCGAAGGAGAAGGCGCTCGGCGCCAAGGGCACGCGCCTCACCCTCGAGTCCCTGCAGGCGCAGATTGCCGAGGGCGGCGTCAAGGAACTGCCAATCATCGTCAAGGCGGACGTGCAGGGCTCGGCCGAAGTGCTGAGCGATACCCTCACCAAGCTGACCGACGAGAAGGTCAAGGTGCGGATCATCCACAGCGGTGTCGGCGCGATCAACGAGTCGGACGTGCTGCTGGCGTCGGCATCGAACGCCATCATCATCGGGTTCAACGTCCGGCCCGACCGCAACGCGGCCGAGATCGCCGATCGCGAGAGCGTCGACATCCGCCTTCACTCGGTCATCTACAACGTCGTCGACGAGATGAAGAAAGCGATGACCGGCCTGCTCGAACCGACGTTCAAAGAAGTGCGCATCGGCGCCGCAACGGTCCGCGACACGTTCAAGGTCCCGAAGTTCGGCACCATCGCCGGGTGCATGGTCACCGATGGAAGGATCACGCGCTCGGGCGATACCCAGGCACGGCTGCTGCGCGACAACGTCGTGGTGTTCGAAGGCAAGATCGGCTCGCTGCGACGCTTCAAGGACGACGTGTCCGAGGTCAAGTCCGGGTTCGAGTGCGGTATCGGTTTCGAGCGATTCAACGACATCAAGGTGGGCGACGTCATCGAAGCGTTCGTGGTCGAGAGGGTCGCGACGCCGGTCTAAATGGCCTCTACGCGCCCGTCTCGTGTTGGCGACCAGTTGCGCGCGGAAATCTCCGATCTCCTCGCGCGCGAAGTCCACGATCCGGGGATCGGCTTTCTGACGGTCACGCAGGTCAGGGTCACGCCCGACCTGCAAGTCGCCCGTGTCTACTACACCACCCTCGGGGACGAGCGTGCCCGGAAGGACACCGCCCGCGCCCTGGGCCGGGCGTTGCCGTTCCTGCGCCGGCAGCTTGGCCGCCGCCTTCGACTGAAGCGGGTGCCACTCCTCGAATTCTTCTTCGACGAATCGGTCGAGCGCGGCGATCGCATCGAACGGATCCTGAACGAGCTCAGCGCCGAGAGGGGCGAATCCCCGGCTGCCGAGGCCGGGCCCGATTCGGCGAAGCCCGGGCCCGGCCGCGACACGCAACCCGATGAGTAATCCGGTTCCAGACGCCCCTGCCGCCACCGGTCCCCTGATTGGCCAGATCCGCGACGCGGTGATGAGCCGGCAGCGCTTCCTGATCACGTCGCACTCGCGCCCAGATGGAGATTCGATCGGCTCTCAGCTGGCGATGGCGTTCGCGCTCGATGCCCTCGGAAAGCCGTCGCGAATCATCAACGCCGACCGCGCTCCGGAGCACTACTACGAGTTTCCCGGACTCGATCGCATCGAGATCACCACCGAGGTGCCCGCCGATGCCGCGGCCGACGCGGTCATCGTGATGGAGTGCGGCGACCTCGCGCGCACCGGCGTGCGCGGGTTCGAAGGCCGCTACATCATCAACATCGATCACCATGCGGGCAACCGCATGTATGGCGCGATCAACTGGTTCGACGAGTCGGCGGCCGCCTGCGGTGAGATGGTCTACGACGTGATCGGTGCGCTCGGCGTGCCGATGTCGCCGGAGATTGCGACCCACATCTACCTGGCGATCCTGACCGACACCGGGTCGTTTCACCACTCCAACATCACGCCGCGCACCTTCGAGATCTGCCGTCAGACCGTCGAAGCGGGCGTCAATCCCGCGGCCATGGCGCGCCGGATCTTCGACAGCAACAGCTTCGGGAAGCTCAAGCTGATTGGCGCGCTGCTCGACCGGATGGAGCTCCTCGACGAGGGCCGGCTCGCCGTCCTGTACATGGACGATGCGATGCTGGGCGCGTGCGGGTGCACGCACAACGACACTGAAGGGCTGATCAACCTGCCGCTCACGGCGCGGGAGATTCAGGCGGTCGTGTTCTTCAAGGTCGCGCCCGACGGTGCCGTGCGGGTCAGCATGCGATCGAAGTACGACGTCGACGTGCGCGTGGTCGCCAACATGTATGGCGGCGGCGGGCACAAGAACGCCGCCGGTTTCACGGTGGCCGGCCCCCTCGAACAGGTACGGCCCGCGATTCTCGAACGCGTCGTCACCGCGATCGCGCGCGGACTGGAGACTCGTCGATACGCATGAACGGGGTTCTGATCGTGGACAAGCCGCTCGGTCCGACGTCGCACGACGTCGTCGCCAGAGTGCGGCGCGCCATCGGAATCTCGCGAATCGGCCATACCGGCACCCTCGATCCACTCGCGACCGGCGTGCTGCCGCTCGTCGTCGGGCGGGCGACGCGGCTCGCCCAATTCCTCACATCGGACGAGAAGGAGTATCTCGCGGGAATCAGGCTCGGCGTGGCGACTGCCACCTACGACGCCGAAGAGCGGGTGGTACGAAACAACAGCGGGGAACCGGTCGGGCTCCGTCCGATTGCGCACCGACCGCCATTCGTCGAGGACGATCTCCGTGGGGCGCTGGCCAGCTTTACCGGGACGTTCTGGCAGGTGCCGCCGCCGTTCTCGGCGAAGAAGCTCGCCGGAACCCCCGCGTACAAGCTTGCCCGGCGGCACAAGGACGTCGAGCTGAAACCGGTCGAGGTCACGGTCACCGAGCTGGAACTGGTGAGCTGTCTCGACGGGCTCGCGACGGTGCGGCTGGTCTGCTCGAGCGGATTCTACGTGCGGTCCCTGGCGCACGACTTCGGCGGCCGGCTGGGATGCGGTGCGCACCTGGAGTCGCTGCGGCGCATCCGCGCTGGTGAATTCGAGCTGCGGCAGGCAGTGCCGCTACCGGTGATCCAGGAGGAAGGCGCAGCAGCGCTGGCGCGGCTGGTGCCGGTCGAGAGCCTGCTCGCCAGGCTCCCGCACGTCGTCGTCAACGAGCGTGGCGCCCGGCGGGCCGCCCACGGCAATGCGCTGGCCGCTGAAGACCTCCGGGACGCGGATCGCGCCGCTCCCGCAGCCCCGGCGCCGGGGCCGATCCGGGTGCTGGACGCCGACGGGGCGCTTCTGGCGATTGGCCAACAGGCCGGCGGCGGCCTTTTGCAACCGGTCGTGGTCCTGGTTTAAAATATTGAGTCCGTTGAAGAAACAAAAAGGGGACACAGGGGGAAGTGCCCCTCAACTACGGCGGTCTGGTGCGGGATACCGCTTCTGGGCCGTGCGTGGAGGCTGACCCGTGGCATTCACCAAAGATCGCAAGACCGACATCATCGGCAACTATCGAACACACGACTCCGATACCGGCTCACCGGAAGTGCAGGTCGCGCTCCTCAGCGAGCGCATCAGCTACCTGACGGAACACTTCAAAACTCACGCGAAGGATCATCACTCGCGCCGCGGGCTGCTGAAGCTCGTCGGTCAGCGTCGGCGTCTCCTCGACTACCTCAAGGGGAAAGACACGGATCGGTACGCCGAGTTGATCCGCCGGCTCGGAATCCGCAAGTAGACACACTCTCTCCGGCCCGGACCGCTGCCGCCTGCCGGCGCGCCTCGGTCCGGGTCGACAATGCTCGTAGCCTGGACGCCGGCGTCACGCTTGCCGCGTCCGAAACACGCACACCCAGGGAAGCTGGCGCAGCTCACAGACGGATAAGACACCACATGCACACAAGAACTATTTCGGTCGGCACGCAAACCATCTCGATCGAGACCGGCCGGCTGGCCAAGCAGGCCGACGGGGCCGTCGTCGTCCGTTCGGGCGACACGATGGTCCTGGTCACCGCCTGCGCCGCGGCATCGCCGCGCGAAGGCATCGATTTCCTGCCCTTGACGGTCGACTACCGCGAATACACCTACGCTTCGGGACGGATTCCCGGCGGGTTCTTCAAGCGCGAGGGAAAGCCGAGCGAGAAGGAAGTCCTGACGAGCCGGCTCATCGATCGGCCGATCAGGCCGCTGTTCCCCTACGGCTGGCGCCACGAGACGCAAATCATCTCGTTATTGCTCTCGGCTGACGCGGAGAACGATTCGGACGTTCTGGCAATCACCGGCGCTTCCGCGGCCCTCGCCCTCTCAGGCATTCCCTTCACGAAGACGATCGCCGGCGTGCGCGTCGGCCTGGTCGACGGGCAGTACGTCATCAATCCCACCTACGAGCAGCGGCGGCAGTCGCGGCTCGACCTCGTGGTCGCCGGAACGAAGGACGCGATCGTGATGGTGGAGGCCGGCGCGAAGGAAGTCTCCGAGGAAGAGATCGTCCAGGCCTTCGAGCGCGCCCATGCGGCGATTCGCGACATCGTCGCCGGCATCGACGCGCTGGCGCGTGACGCCGGCAAGAAGAAAACCGAGCTCCAGGCCAAGCAGATTGCCCACGACTTCTACCGCGAGGTCGAGGAGAAGGTGTACCTGCCGCTCGCGGAAGCGATGCGGATCAAGGACAAGCTGGAGAACTACGGCACGGTGGACCAGGTGCTCGCCGACCTCGTGGCCAGCATTCCGGACGCCGAAGTGGAACGCCGCAGCGAAGCCAAGGCGATCTTCAAGGAGCTCAAGGAAAAGGTCATGCGCGACGAGGCGCTGGAGCGCGGCAAGCGGCTCGACGGGCGCGCCTTCGACGAGATCCGGGCGATCAGCATCGAGGTCGGTGCGCTGCCACGGACCCACGGCTCCTCGATATTCCAGCGCGGCGAGACCCAGGCGCTGGTCACCGCCACGCTCGGCACTGCGGAGGACCAGCAGAAGGTCGAAACCGTGGACGGCGAGACGTGGAAGCGCTTCATGCTCCACTACAACTTCCCGCCGTTCTCGGTCGGCGAGGTGCAGTTCCTGCGCGGTCCCGGCCGCCGTGAGATTGGCCACGGCGCGCTCGCCGAGCGCGCGCTCGCCTCGATGATTCCCGGCGAAGACAAGTTCCCCTACACCATCCGCGTCGTCTCCGACATCCTCGAATCGAACGGCTCCTCGTCGATGGCCTCGGTCTGCGGCGGCTCCCTCGCGATGTTCGATGCCGGCGTTCCACTCCGCGCGCCGGTTGCGGGTGTCGCGATGGGCCTGATCATGGACGAGATCACCGGCAAGTACGCGGTGCTCACCGACATCGCCGGTGCCGAAGACCACTACGGCGACATGGACTTCAAGGTCGCCGGATCGGCCGAGGGCATCACGGCGCTGCAGATGGACATCAAGGTGTCCGGCATCACCATGGACATCATGCGGAAGGCGCTCGAGCAGGCGCGCACCGGACGGCTGTTCATCCTCGAGAAGATGCAGCAGACGCTGAGCGTCGCGCGCGCCAACGTCTCGGCTCACGCGCCGCGCATCGTGACGATCCGCATCCCTGTCGACAAGATCCGCGACGTCATCGGCCCGGGCGGCAAGATGATCCGCAGCATCATCGAACGCACCGGCGTGAAGATCGATGTCGAAGACGATGGCCGCGTGAACGTCGCGTCAGCGGACGAGGCATCGGCGCAGAAGGCGATCGGCATCATCCAGGAGCTGACCGCCACGCCCGAGCTCAACAAGACCTACATGGGGAAGGTCCAGCGGATTACAGATTTCGGTGCGTTCGTCGAGATCCTCCCCGGCCTCGATGGCCTGCTGCACGTGTCGGAAATCGCCCACTACCGCGTGAAGGAGGTTCGCGACGAGCTCAAGGAAGGCGAACAGGTCCTGGTGAAAGTGATCAATATCGATCCGTCCGGGAAGATTCGTCTGAGCCGCAAGGCGCTCATCGAGCCGCCCGAGGGAGGGGTGCCTCCGTCGAGTGAAGGGGGCGGCCCACGCTCCGAAGGCGGTGACCGGCCCCGGCGGGAAGGCGGCCGGCACGAGGGCGGCCGGGGGGGCTACCGCGGAGACCGGGACCGCGGAGATCGGGGCGACAGGGGCCGTGGTCAGGGCTCCGACCGCCGTCCTGACGGGGGTGGCCGCCGTTCCGAGCCGGACGGCAACCGCGCCGAGGTGGCCGACAGCGCCGGGCCGACAGGTCACGGCGAGGAATAGCCCGGCGACGAACTGCCGGGCTGGAACCAACCAAACCGTAGCCTCACCCGTCCTAAGGTGAAACGGTGGTAGTGTCGGAAGACGGCACTGCTGCCGACAAGCCCGAGGGAGGCCGCATCATGAACCGTCCGCTCGCCATCTTCGCCGCTGCGGCCGTTTCGTTCGTCGGCCTTTCAGCACGCGAACAGGGTCAGACCCGGGAATTCTCGATTACCGGGCAGGACCACCACTACTCCCCCGCCCGGATCGAAGTGAACCGGGACGATCTCGTCAAGATCACCTTCACCGCTGCCGACATGCCGCACAGCTTCAACAACGAGCGGTATCGCATCGCCAAGCGGGCAGGAGCCGGCCAGACGGTCACCTTCGAGTTCCGCGCCGACCAGGCCGGAACCTTCGAGTTCTACTGCAACTTGAAGCAGGACGAGCGCTGCCGTGACATGAAGGGCACGCTGGTCGTGCATTGATTGGCCGGGCCTGAAGGCCCGGCCCTACATCGCGAAGCGCAATCAGCCTCACATCGGTCTGTAGGGTCGGGCCTTCCGGCCCGACCGATTTTCAGCCTGCCGCCCTTTTAGATCTCCGCTCCGCCAGCAAATCACGCGCAGACGCAATCCGCTCCTCCGCCGTAGGATGCGTGTGGAAGAACAGGAAGGCCGCATTCGACGGACGGTCTTCTGCGAGGTTGTGCGCCGACATCCGGCGCACGGCCTGAATGAACGCGTCCGGCTCTGAAGCGGTCTCGAGCGCGAATCGATCGGCGCGCCGCTCGTGCGCGCGCGACCAGGCGTTCACCAGTGGCGTTGCCGTCACCAGCACGCCTCCCACCGACAGCACCAGCAATGGCATGCCCGCGGGATCGCCGGCCGAGGCCAGTCCGAGCCAGCGCCAGGACGCGTCCAGCGCGGCGGCTGCGACACGGAACCCGGCGAGCAGCAGGATCGTTTCGACCACACTGGCCTTCAGCAGGTGGCGATGCACGTGATGTCCGATCTCGTGCGCCATCACGACCTCAATCTCGGCATCCGTGTAATTGGCCAGGAGGGTATCGGACAGCAGGATCCGTCGCGCGGTACCGGCCCCGACCAGCGCTGCGCTGGCGCGGCGCGTGCGCTCTCCGAGCGGGACTTCGTGCACGCTCAACACCGGAATGCCGGCCCGCTTCGAAAGCCCCTCGAGGCGGTGCCGCAGGACCTCGCGCTCGAGCGGCCGCGATCCGTGCAGCAGGGGCATGAGCAGCAACGGGCCGGCGGCAGTCACGAGCGCCATCACGGCGGCACAACCGATCGCGGCAACCAGCCACCACGCCGATGGCCTGCGCATCGCGCGGTAGACGAACTCCGCCAGAGGAATCGCCACCGCCAGGACGACCGCCGCAGCCTTCAGGCGCGCGACGACCCATCCCCCGAACCGGACATCGGACAGCCCGTATTGACGCTCGAGGCGATAGTCGCGATACCACGCGAACGGAACCAGCACGGCCGCGGCGAGTACGGAGAGAACCGCGGCATACGCCGCCGGAGAATCGTTCACAGCGGCGCGAACAGCCACTGAAGCGCGCGTGAGCAGAAGCGTCATGAGCAGCGCAACCCAGGCGAGGATGGCCGCACCGTCCGCGCGTCGTCTCGCACGGTGATACCGGGAAGACTTGGGAAGATTCATCGCGAACAGGCGATCGCCGCCATTCCAGCTAAGTATCGGAAATGGCGGCTGTTCCCTTGAGAGGCTTTCACAGGAGGGCCATGAGATCAGGAGGATTGTTGTGGTCAAAGAACTCCTGAACTCTTGCCCCTCTTGCGAAGAGCGCTCAGTTCAGCTGAACGGAAATCAGCTTCGACACCCCAGGCTCCTCCATCGTCACGCCCCACAGGCGGTCGGCGATTTCCATCGTCTTCCGGTTGTGGGTGATCAGGATGAACTGCGTGCAGTCCTGCATCCCCTGGAGCATCTCGACGAAGCGGCCGATGTTGGCGTCGTCGAGCGGCGCGTCGATTTCGTCGAGCAGGCAGAACGGGCTCGGTCGGTACTGGAAGATGGCGAACATCAAGGCCATCGCCGTGAGCGCCTTTTCGCCACCCGACAGCAGCTGCACGCTCTGCAGCCGTTTGCCGGGAGGCTGCGCGATGATGTCGATACCGCTCTCGAGCGCGTCGCTCTCGTCGAGCAGGACGAGCCCGGCGCGGCCGCCGCCGAACAGCGTACGGAACGTGCCTTCGAAATTCCGGTTGATGACGGTGAACGCTTCGGTGAAGCGCTCCCGCGTGGTTTTGTCGATCTTCTTGATCGCGTCGCTGGTCGCGGCGATGGCGTCGACCAGGTCCTTGCGCTGCGTCGTCAGGAACGCATGACGGGTCTCGAGGTCATCGAACTGATCGATCGCCATCATGTTGACCGGCCCCATGCGATCGATCTTCGCGCGCAGGTCGAGGACCATCTCGTCGGCGGTCATCGTGCGCCCCTGTTCCGGTTTCGCGGCGTCTGCGGCGTCGACGCCTGCCGCCGGCGCCTCGCCCTCTCCTTCGAGCTCTGACGCCTCCGGCGCATCGTCGATGGGACGGGGGCTGGCCAGCATCCCGTCGCGCTCGAGCTGTTCGACTTCCGCCGCCACTTCGTCCAGCGTCGCCTGAAGGGTCTCGGCGCACGATCCGGCCAGATGCGAGAGGTCGGCTTCGGCGGTCGCGCGCGCGACGTCGAGCTGAGCGGCCTCCGCACGGATGTTCTCGAGCACCCGGCGGGCCTCCTTGATTCGGCCCTCGTGCTCACCGAAGGTAGAACGCAGCGTCAGGCAGCGTTCCTCGGCAGAGCGCACGTTTTCCTTGAGCTCCTCGAACGTCTTGATGTCGGCGTCGAGCGCCGCCTCAGCGGTGGCGATCGCCTCGCGCAGCTGCTCGCGGCGGGCCTCGTTGCGGCGGAGTTCCTCGCGCCGGCCGGTGAGCCGTGCCTCGAGCTCGCGGCCGGAGTCTTCGAGCCGCCTGATTTCGGCGAGGAGCGCCGTCGCGCGCTCGGTCAGGGCCGCGTGCGCCGCCTTGGCTTCGGCGGTACGGCGGGCCTGTGCCTGCATCGCTTCACGAGCCTCGAACAGCCGCCGCTGAGCGTGGTTCAAGCGGTCGTCAGCGCCGCGCTGTTCCTCCTCGATGCGAACGATGGACGCCTGAGCTTCTTCCTGGCGCGCCTGTTGCGCACGGAGTTCCTCTTCAGCAGACCGCCGTTCGACCGCGATCTGGTCCTGCTTGCGATTCAACCTGTCGACCGTATCGAGCGATGCTCGCGCCTGGTGCTGGAAAGCGACGGTGTCCTTCTCCTGATCGTGGAGCGATCCCTGGAGAGTGGCGATCGCCGACTCCGCCGCGGCGACCGCGACGTCGAGCCCGGAGATCTCCTCGCGCAGCCGATCGACGGCGGCCTGGCTCCAGTCGAGGCGCTCGCGGAGCTCCTTGATCTCACGCTTGGTCGCGAGGATGCCGCGCGCTTCCGCCCGCGTTCCACCCTCGACCTGGTGCGGCCCGCGATAGACAATGCCTTCGCTGGTGCCGACCGGACCGTTCAACACCCGCGCAGCGGTCCTGGCCAGCTCGACGGTTTCGGCGATCCACGCCCTGCCGATGCTCGCGACAATCGCGGCTCCGGCGGGCCCGGACACCTGGACGAGCTGAAGTACCGGGATCACACCCGGCACGTCGACCTCGGCCGGCGCAACGAACTCCGGCACGGCCTCGGCGACGAGAAACCCGACGCGTCCCGCGTTCCGCTCCGAAGCAAAGCGCAGTCCTGCAGCCGCTTCCTCATGTGTGTGCACGACGACATGCTGCAGCAGGTCGCCGAGACACGCTTCGATTGCCCGCTCGGAACCAGCGCGGACCTCGAGGTAGTCGGCGACTGACCCGATCTGGCCAACCTCGCCATTCGATTCCGCAAGGACGACGCGGGCGCCATCACCGTATTCGGCCCGGGCAGCGTCCAGCTCCTCGAGCGAGCGAAGGCGTGCAGCGATGCCTGCAACCTCGTGCTCTGCGGCGCGGAACTCGCGCGTCGTGGTCTCCCGGCTGGCCCGGGCGGCCGCCAGTTCGGATTCGCGGACGCCGCGCTCGGCGCGCAGCGCATCCATCGCCTCCTGGGCCCGCGCGAGACCGGCTTCCGCCAAGGTACGCTCCTGCGCGGCTCTCTCCGCCTCGATTCGCAGGTCGCCAGCCTCGACATCGAGCTTGCCGATCTGTTCACCGATACGGCTGCGCGCCGCGCCCGCGTGTTCCACAGCGTGCCGCAGCGCCGTCGCCGCATTCACCGCGGCAAACACTTCGCTTCGCGCGGCCTCGACGTCACCTTCGAAACCCTCGATCCGGGTCTGAAGATCCGAGTAGGTGTTTTCCTCGGCAGCCAGATCAGCCGCCGCCTGCTCGCGCTCGCTCCCGGCCCGTTCGGAGGCGTTGCGCCGGTCCTCGAGCTCGAGGCGTGCGGGCTCGCGTCGTGCGTCCAGCGCCGCGACTTCGGTTTCGATCTCGGCCGCCGTCGCCGCGAGCGTCTCGACCTGATGCCGATCGAAGGTGACCTGCTGCTGCAACCGTCCGATCGCGAGTTCGCGCGCATGCGCAAGCTCACGCGCTTCAGTCTCGGCCGCGTCTGCCTGGGTCAATTCGAGCCGGAGGGCTTCCGCCGCCGCTTCGACCTCGGCCAGGTGAGCGGCCGCGCCCACTTCCCGCTCACGTGCCTGCGCCAGCTTCGCGCGCGCGGACTCGATTGCCGCGCCGAGCGTGCGATAGCGCTGCGTGAACTGCACCTTCTCCCAGCGGCGCAGTTCCTCGCGCAGGCGGCGATAGCGGCGGGCCTTCGCGGCCTGCCGCTTCAACGTACCGCGCTGCTTCTCCACTTCGAAGACGATGTCGTCGACGCGGGTGAGGTTCTGCTGGGCGGCTTCGAGCTTGAGCTCGGCAGCGCGGCGCCGGCTCTTGTACTTGGTGACACCGGCCGCCTCTTCGATCAGCTGACGGCGATCGGTAGGCCGGGCGCTCAGAATCTGCCCGATCTTCCCCTGCTCGATCACCGCATAACCCTTGACGCCGACGCCCGCGTCCATCAGCAGGTCCTGGACGTCCTTGAGCCGGCAGATCTCGCCGTCGATCAGGTACTCGCTCTCGCCCGATCGATACAGGCGGCGCATCAGCTCAACGTCGCGAACAATGAGCGGGGTGTCGTCCTCGAGGAGGGCCACGGCGGCCGTCGCGAGAATGCCCTCGGTCGTCACCTGGGCATCCGCGCCGGCAACGGGTTGAAGGTGCCCGTGGCCGTTCCCGTAGTGACCCTTGCCATTGTGGCCGTTGCCATTGCCGTTGCTGTGGCCGTTCCCGTTCCCGTTGCTCTTGTGCCCGTTCCCACCCAGCTGCTGTCCGGGACCACGCGCGGCGACCCCACTGAGCTTGAGGCGGACTTCGGCGGCGGCCGTCGGCTTGCGTGCGTCGCTTCCGCCGAAGATCACGTCTTCCATGCGATCCCCGCGGAGGCTCTTCGCACTCTGCTCACCGAGCACCCACGTGAGGGCGTCCACCACGTTGCTCTTCCCGCATCCGTTCGGACCCACGATCGCGGTGACCCCGGTGTCGAATGTCAGCTCGGATCGATCCGGAAAGCTCTTGAAGCCGGCAATCTCCAGGCGATTCAGTCGCATGACGTTCAGGTCCCTTTCCCCTGCTGCAATGAAAAAAGCCGCTCACACACCGGATGCGGGGCATCAGATGCGGAAGCGGCTGGGGACGCTTCAGAACGGTGGATTGTTTTTCGAGTCGAGATGCGTGACAAGGACCGTCCCGGCGAAACCCCTCCATCCCGCGGTGGGATGGCCCCTTGGGGTCACGAACGGCGGTCAGTCTAACAAGCCCCTATACCTAGGGGCAAGCTCAAACTCCTCCCCAAAATGTAGCGGCCAAATGCCCTATTTGACGTAGTTACCAGTTTCCAGTTGCCAGTGAGCCTCTCTCATTCAAGCAAACCTGAAACTAGAAACTGGGAACTGGAAACTGGAAACTGGGAACTTACCTGCCCCCACTCCGTGGCGTGTTGCGCGCCAACTCGGTGAGGCGCTGGGCCTCCCCGAACTGCGCCATCGCGAACCTCGCCTGCGGATCCTGAAGAACGAGGTTCCTGCGGGCTTCCTCCACGCCGAACAGCGCCAGATCGATCTCGTAATGGATCAACGCCTTGATGAAGGGCAGATCGGTCTTGAACGCCTCTTCATCGATCGTGACCTTCTGGGTCGTGAGCTGGGTGCGGAAGTCCTCCAGCATGCCGTCGGTCACGGAAAAGTTTTTGCCGATCCGCTTCTTGTTCTTGCTTGCCGCCGTGAAGCGGGTGTCCCCTTCGGCCACGTACTGATCGGCGAAGCGCTGGAACTGACCGCTGCCCCAGATCTGGCGGCCGAACTTCGTCGGCGCGAACCCCTCGACCGGGCCGGGCATGAACTTGTCGGGCTCGATGCCGCCGCCGCTATACACCTTGCGTCCGGCATCGGTGTACTTCAGTTCCGCGTTGGAATGCTGCCGCTCGCCCTTCTGGTCGCGCAGCGTATAGGTCAGGTATTCGTCGAACGCGCCATCCCAGGGGCGCTGAATCATGCGCCCGCTCGGCGTGTAGTACCGGCCGGTGGTCAGCGCCAGACCGGCTTGCTCACTGATCTTGTAGACCGACTGGACGAGCGCCTTTCCGAACGTCGTTTCGCCGACGACCAGCGCTCGATCGTGATCCTGCAACGCGCCGCTCACGATTTCCGAGGCGCTCGCGCTGTTCCGGTTCACCATCACGACCACCGGCAGGTGGGTGTAGTCGCTCTGCTCGGTCGCGCGGTACTCCTGATCCGAGTTGCGGCTGCGGCCCTTCGTATAAACGATCAGATCGCCGCGGGGCAGGAACCTGTTCGAGATGGCAATCGCCTGATCGAGCGCGCCGCCAGGGTTGTCGCGAAGATCCAGGACGAGCCGCTTCATGCCCTTGGCCGTGAGGGCCTCGAGGGCCGCGCCGACCTCGTGGTTCGAGGTCTCGGTGAACTCTCCGAGCTTGAGATAGCCGGTGTCACCGTCGATCATGAAGAAGCCGCGGACGCTGACGATATTCACTTCGTCCCGGGTCACCTGCAGATCGATCAGCTGATCGTAGCCACGACGCTTGATCGAGATGTTGACCGGAGTACCCTTCGGTCCTTTCAGGCGCTTGACCGCGTCCTCGCTCGACATCCCCTTGGCATCTTCGGTTTCGATGCGTGCGATCACGTCGCCGCGCCGGAGTCCCTTCTTGAAGGCGGGGGAACCCTCGAAGATCGACATCACGGTGATGTCGCCGTCAATCGGCTGGATCTGAATGCCGAGCCCGTAGTACTTCCCTTCCTGACGCTCACGCATCTGGGCGTACTGCCGCGGATCGAAGAAGCTCGAATGGGGATCGAGCGTCTTCAGCATGCCCTCGATACCGCCGTAGACGAGGCGGTCGGAGGGCACTTCCTCCACGTACTCGCGATCGATCGCCGCCAGTGCCGCCGTGAAAACGCGATACTGTTGCGTGACCTCGTCCTGCCGGGCGAGCACGCTGCCGTAGAAGCCGCCGACCAGCGCGGACAGGACGACCGCCAGCAGCGCGACCGGGAGGAATCGGGAATTACGCATATTCGAATCGTAGCAGACCAAGTGCCACGCCCGCAATGACTTCCGGGCAGTAATCACCCCGGTTCGCTTGACCCGCCCCGGGACCGTTCTATAATCACAAGGATTCGGCCAACCATCGTTCTGTCAGGGGTTTGCTTTATGTTTGGTTCCATCGGGATGCCCGAGCTCCTCATCATTCTGACGCTCGCGCTGATCATTTTCGGGCCCCGAAAACTGCCTGAGCTCGGCCGGTCGCTCGGCAAGAGCCTCGGCGAATTCAAGCGTGCGTCCAACGAGCTCCGCAATACGCTCGATGAAGAAATCCGCATCGAGGAAGAGCGCAGCCAGCGCGTGACCAAGCCGGCAGAGCCGGCGGCTCCGAAGGCGACCGCGTCGGACTTCACCGACGACGAAAGCCCCGACCACACGGTTCCACGCGAGACCGGTCACGCATAGGGCCTGAATGGCGCCCGTTCCGACGCTCGAGCGGCCAGAGTCGTCGTCTGCCCGCGAGGATGACACATCGCTCATCGAACTGACCGACGCCGACGAGGTTGAGCTCGAAGGCGGCCGGATGTCGTTTCTGGAGCACCTCGACGAGCTCCGGAAGCGGCTCATCGCCTCGATCATCGGCATCCTGATCGGATGCGTGATCGCCTTCATCTTCAACGACAAATACGTCTTCCCGTTCATCATGCTGCCCATGCAGCAGATGCTCCCGGAAGGCAACAAGCTGCTCGCGACGGAGGCCTCGGAAGCCTTCATGCTCTGGATGAAGGTGGGCTTCCTGGCGGGCCTGCTGGTCTCGGCGCCGATCGTCCTCTACCAGGTCTGGCTCTTCGTCGCGCCAGGTCTCTACTCCCACGAGAAGCGCTTCGCGATTCCATTCGTCTTCGTCTCGTCGATGTTCTTCTTCACGGGGGCCGCCTTCTCGCACTACATCGCGTTCCCGGCAACGTGGAAGTTCTTCATCGACTTCACGCCGGGATTCATCACCTTCATGCCCAAGATCGGGCCGGCGTTCTCGCTCTACATGAAGATGCTGCTCGGCTTCGGCATCATCTTCCAGATGCCAGTGCTCGTCTTCGCCCTGGCCCGGATGGGCGTCGTCACGGCGGGCTTCCTGGCGCGGCACTTCAAGTACGCCACCCTCATCATCTTCATCCTTGGCGCAGTCCTCAGCCCCGGCACCGACGTGATGTCGCAGCTCATCATGGCGGGGCCGATGATGGCGCTGTACACGCTGAGCATCGGGATCGCGTGGGTCTTCCAGAAGAAGAAGTCACCCGAGGCGGACTGATCGTTCAGCCGGGTCTCCCTCGCCTGTTGCGCCGCGAGGCCGCATACTCCAGCACATGGCAGCACCGGACGTCCCGTCTCTGATCGAAGGATTGCGGGACGGCGGCGATCGGCGCGAGGCGGCGATCGCGCGATTGATCATCGCCGGCCGGCGCGCGGTCGCGCGGCTCGTGGACGTCTGTCGGAACACGACGGATCGAGAGCTCCAGATGGCGATTCTGCGCATCCTCGAGGCGACCGGCGACGAGCGGGCGCTCGCGGCGGCCGAGACCGCGATCGCCGCGCGTGGCGATGTTGCGGTTGCGGGCATTGCCGTGCTGCGCGAGCTGCTGGGACACCCCGAAGGAGGAGCCGACGTCAAGGCGCTGGACATGCTGCTCGCCATCGCCCGCGACCCATCGGCCGACCGCCGCGTCCGCGCGGCTGCCGTCAGCGCGCTCGACAGCGCGGCGGCCGACGTCCGCCAGGCGATTGGCGGCCTCGCGAGCGCCTCTCCGCTGCCCGCCGCTGAATCGCTCGATGATGCGCTCTGGGAGGACGCCCTGAACGGGCGGTTGCCGGACGATCCTGCCCGGCTGCGCGAGGCATTCCCGGTCCACGCTCCTGCCGCGCCGCTCGCCGATCTCCGCCGGCTGATCGAGGCGCTGGCCGCGCGCGAGCAAGGTGAGCCGCGGCGCGCCGTCGCACAGCAGTGGCTTGCGGTACGGGGGGCACTTCATCAGGCGCTCGCCCTGCGCGGCAGCCGGATCGCGCTCTACGATCTCCGCGAGACCTTCGACCGTGCCGCCGCCCAGCTGCCGTCCGCCTTCCTCGGCGCGGTACAGACGATCGGAGACGACTCGTGCCTCGAGCCGGTGGCCGCCGCGTTCGTACGTGCGAAGGACGCCCGCTGGCAGCATCAGCTCGCGCAGGCGTTCCATGAGATCGTGAAGCGGGAACGAATCACGAAGCGCCATTCGGCGCTACGACGGGCACTTGCAAAAGCGCCGGGATTGGGGGGATGACTCTCTTGCCCGGGATCCGGGGTCCGGGGTCCGGGGTCCGGGGTCCGGAAGGCCGGTGGTAACCAGAGGCAACGAGCCGCTTGTATTTGGCTCAGTTGCCTCTGAGTGCCACCGGCTCTTCCTGCGGATCCCGGGCCCCGGATCCCGGACCTCGGATCAATACGCCTTCGCGAACCACGCTTCGACGTTCGACGGCTTGCCGCACTTCACGCACGCGCCGCTGACGTTTTCGCTGCCGAACGGGATGTTGCGCAGCGTGGCCTGGGTCTCCGCCTTGATCGCGGCTTCGCACTCGCCGCTGCCGCACCAGCCGGCAATCACGAAGCCGGGCCGGCCCTCCATGGCGCCCTTGAATTCCTCGTAACTGCCGACGCGCGTTGTGTGCTCCTCACGGAACTGACGCGCGCGATCGAGCAGCGCCTTCTGGATCTCGGCGAGGAGATCCACAACGGCGCCGGTCAGGTTGTCCATCGGCACCGGCGACTTCGTGCGGGTATCGCGGCGCGCCACCACGACCTGGGATTTTTCGAGATCCTTGGGACCAATCTCGATCCGGAGCGGCACACCGCGGAGTTCCCACTCGGCGAACTTCCATCCGGGCGTATACGCATCGCGCGCGTCGAGCATCACCCGCACGCCCTGGCGTGTCAGATCCGCCTCGATTTCCCGGGCCTTCGGCAGCACGGTTTCCTGCCAGTTCCCTCGCGGGATCGGCACGATCACCACCTGATAGGGTGCGACCCTTGGAGGCAGGATCAGGCCATTGTCGTCGCCATGGGTCATGATCAGGGCGCCGATCATCCGCGTCGACACGCCCCACGACGTCGTCCAGGCATGCTGGAGCGTCTTGTCGCGGCCCTGGAACTGAATCTCGAACGCCTTGGCAAAGTTCTGCCCGAGGTTGTGCGACGTCCCGGCCTGGAGCGCGCGGCCGTCGCCCATCAGCGCTTCGATCGAGTAGGTCTTCGAGGCGCCCGCGAACTTCTCGCTCTCGCTCTTCTGCCCGTCGATGACCGGCATCGCCAGCTCGTTTTCGGCAAAATCCTTGTAGAGCGCGAGAATCTGGAGCGTCTCGGCCTGCGCTTCCGCCTCGGTCTCGTGCGCGGTGTGCCCTTCCTGCCAGAGGAACTCCGTCGTCCGCAGGAACGGGCGCGTCACCTTCTCCCACCGCACGACGTTCGCCCACTGGTTGATCAGGACGGGCAGATCGCGCCAGGACTGGATCCACTTCGAGTAGAGCGTCCCGACGATGACCTCGGACGTGGGACGCACGACCAGCGGTTCGGCGAGCTCCTCGTCGCCGCCCTTGGTGACCCAGGCCACCTGCGGCGCGAACCCTTCGACGTGCTCCTTTTCCTTCATCAACAGGCTGGCGGGAATGAAGAGCGGGAAATACGCATTGACGTGCCCGGTCGCCTTGAAGCGCCGGTCGAGCCCCTGCTGAATCAGTTCCCAGATCGCGTAGCCGTACGGGCGGATCGCCATGCAGCCCTTGACCGGCGTGTAATCGGCGAGCTCCGCTCGCCGCACCACATCCAGGTACCACTGGGAAAAATCCTGTGACTGAGGCGTGATCTCGGTCACCTGGCCCGCTCCGTCCTTTTCCGCCTTCGTGCTGTTGGTCTGCTGCGCCATTCCTCGAGTCCCTGCTAGTCCGGGGGGCGTCGCCCCCCGGAGCCCCCCTACACGCTCTCTCGCGCGCCGCTTCGCCGGCGCGCTCCGTTTGCGTGGGCTCGCTACGCTCGCTGTCTTGCTTCGTCCCCCGGAACCCCCCTGCACCGTCGCTCGCGTCCTTCGACTTCGCTCAGGACGCCCTGAGCCTGTCGAAGGGCGGGGGCCCCGTGCCCCACTCCGCTCCGGTGGGCACGCCTTTGGCGCGCCTAACTGGCTTCCCTCGTTTCCGAGGCCCGTCTTTTCCAGTGTATATCGTCGCGTTTCGGGAAGTCGGAGCGGAAGTGCCCACCCCGGCTCTCCTCGCGCCGCAGGGCCGCGCGCGCAATCAGCCTCCCCACAGTGAGGATGCTCGCCTCACGCCACGCCGCCGCGTCGAGCGGCTCGCCGCCCGCGATCCGCGCATCGATTGCGCGCCACGCCGGATCCAGGACGGCGAGTGCCTGCATCAGCCCCTCGCGATCGCGAAACAGTCCGACCCGACGCCACATCAGATCCTGAACTTCCTTGACGCTGACCCGGCCGCCGCAATCATCCGCCGGCGCGCCCCGCCGGTGACGGCCGGAGTCGAATTCGATGACCTTCGATGGCTCCATCAGCCACTCGCCGGGCTTGTCGCTGCGCATGGCGCAGCCGGCACGAGCGCCGAACACCAGGCCTTCGAGGAGCGAGTTGCTCGCCAGCCGGTTCGCACCGTGCACGCCGGTACACGCCACTTCCCCCGCCGCGTACAGGCCAGGAATGGACGTGCGCCCATCGATGTCGGTCTGGACGCCGCCCATCACGTAGTGGGCTGCAGGCCCGACGGGAATCCGGTCGCGCGCCAGATCCAATCCGACTCGCCGGCACGCCTCGGAGATGAGCGGAAACCTCGAATGGACGAATGCCGGGTCGAGGTGCTCCATCGACAGGTAGACCGCTCCTGTCCGCTGCGTTTCCCGGACGATGGCGCGGGCGACCCGATCGCGTGGTGCCAGGTCGCCCATCGGGTCGTAGCGCATCATGAACGGCTCCCCCTCGGCATTGAGAAGGCGGGCGCCTTCACCGCGCAGTGCTTCCGACAAGAGGAACCGTGGTTCCCCCGGCAACATCAGCGCGGTCGGGTGGAACTGAACGAACTCGAGATCGGCCACGCGGGCGCCGCCGCGATACGCCATCGCGACGCCGTCGCCGGTCGCGACCGGAGGATTGGTCGTATCGCGATAGACGTGGCCCGCGCCGCCCGTCGCCAGGAGCACGGCCTTCGCTCGCGCCACGCCGATTGCGCCGTCGTCGGCGAGGTACTTGACGCCTGTGCAGCGGCCGTCCTCGATCAGCAGATCGACGACCCGTGCGTGGGCATGCGCCCGGACGCGGGGCATCGCCGACATCCTTTTGTAGAGGACGCTGCCGATTTCACGGCCGGTCGCGTCGCGTGCGTGGAGCACGCGCCGAACGCTGTGCGCCCCCTCGATTGCCAGCGCTGGCTCGCCGTCGGAATCGCGGTCGAAGCGCGCTCCCCACTCCATCAGCTCGCGCACGAAACGCGGACCATCTTCGACGAGCGCCCGAACCGCCCGCTCATCGCACAGGCCGTCGCCGGCCGCGATCGTGTCGGTCGCATGGAGATCTGGTGAGTCCCCCGGTCCGACGGCGGCGGCGATGCCCCCCTGGGCATGGCCGGTGTTGCCTTCGTCGGGCTCCGCCTTGGTGAGAATCAGCACCTCTCCGGCTGGGCTGAGTTCCGCAACCGCGCGCAGTCCCGCGATGCCACTTCCGATGATGAGATAGTCTGCGGCGAGGTCCACGCGGTGTCCGATCCTGTTATCTTAGACCGAGCTGAGGCGACGCCGGCAAACATGGCACACGCGGTAGCCCTTCCTGTCACCGTCGAGGTCCGCACGCCCTCGGCGAGTTATCCCATCGAAATCGGTGCAGGAGCGTCCTCGGCGCTTCCCGCGCTGCTCGATAGCGTCAGGGCGCCGGCACGGCGCTTCGTGGTCTCGACGGCTCACGTCTGGGAGCTGCACGGCGAGAGCATGAGCGCCGTCACGCGCGAAGAGCCGATCCTCCTTCCGGACGGCGAACGCTATAAGAACGTCAGCACGGTCATGCGGATCTACGACGCCCTGATCAAGGCGTCTGCCGATCGCGCCAGCTGCCTCATCGCGTTGGGCGGAGGGGTCGTTGGCGATATCACGGGGTTCGCCGCGGCTACCTTTCTCCGCGGGATCCCCGTCGTCCAGATGCCGACGACGCTCCTGGCACAGATCGACAGCGCGATTGGCGGGAAGACGGGGGTCAATCACCCGCTCGGCAAGAACCTGATCGGCGCGTACCATCAACCGCTCGCCGTGCTCATCGACCCCGTGCTCCTCACGACGCTTCCGCGGCGCGAGTTCCGCGCGGGCCTTTACGAGGCGGTGAAATACGGCGTGATCGCGAGCCGCAGCCTGTTCGATCGCCTGGTGTCGGATCTCCCGAAGCTCTTCGCTCGCGACACCGCGGCGCTGCTGCCGGTGATTGCCGAGTCCTGCGGGATCAAGGCTGAGGTGGTCGGTCGCGACGAGCGGGAGTCGGGACCACGCCGGGCGCTCAACTTCGGTCACACCACGGCGCATGCCCTCGAAGCGGTCACCAAGTACCGCCGCTTCCGTCATGGCGAAGCCGTCGGTTACGGGATGCTCGCGGCGGCCGAGCTCGGCGTCACCCGGAAGCTGTTCACGGAATCCGATCGCGAGGCCCTGGCGGCGCTGATCGCGAAGATGGGCCCCCTGCCGCCAGTCGCTGATTTACCAGCATCGGAGCTGCTCCAGGCCATGGGGCGGGACAAGAAAGTGATCGCGGGAACCCTGCACTTCGTGTTACCGAGCAGCATCGGGTCCACGGAGGTGGTGACCGACATCACGCCGGCCGAGATCACCGAGGCTCTCGTAAAGATTGGAATCCGAAACTAAATTTAGCGCGCCGCAGGCGCGCCCGCCGGAGCGGAGCGGGGCCTTCGGGCCCCCGCGAGCGACGGCGTAGGGGAGTCCGAGGGGGGAACCCCCTCGGATCTTATTCGATGCGGTGTTCCTTCAGCTTCGACAGGAACATCTTGTAGGTGAGGCCCAGCAGTTCCGCCGCCCGCCCCTTGTTGCTCTCGGTCTCGCGCAGCACCTGTTCGATCTTGTGCTTCTCGGCCTCGCGAAGCACTCTCCGGCTCGCCTCGAGCAGAGTCCCGCTCAGATCGATCTGCTCCCAGGGACTCGGCGGCTCTTCGGCGGCAGGCGGCGCGATGAACGACAGGTTGAGGTGCCGCGGCAGGATCGTCTCGCCTTCAGCGAGAATGACCGCGCGCTCGATGCAGTTCTGCAGCTCGCGTACGTTCCCGGGCCAGTAATAGCTCTGAAGCTGCTCGACCGCCTCCGGCGACAAGACCAGCGACTTCTTCGTGAGATCCCTGCAGAACCGGTCGACGAAATGACGGGCCAGGATTGGAATGTCCCCCGCACGCTCGCGAAGCGGCGGCACGGTGATCGGAAAGACAGACAACCGGAAGTAGAGATCCTCCCGGAAGCGCCGTGCCGCAACCGCAGCTTTCAGGCCGCGGTTCGTCGCCGCCACCAGCCGCACGTCGACCTGCAGTGGTACCGTCCCGCCGACGCGCTCGAAGCGTTTCTCCTCGAGGGCGCGCAGGATCTTTGCCTGCAGCGAGAGCGGGAGATCGCCGATTTCGTCGAGAAACAGCGTGCCACGGTGTGCGATCTCGAATTTCCCGGGCTTGCGCGCCACCGCGCCGGTAAACGCTCCCTTTTCGTACCCGAACAGCTCGGTCTCGAGAAGATTCTCCGGAATCGCGGCGCAATTGATCGCCACGAACGGCGCGTCGGCGCGTGCGCTCAGCGCGTGCAGCGATCGCGCGAACAGTTCCTTGCCGGTGCCGCTTTCCCCTTCGATCAGGACCGTGGTATCCGTCGTCGCCGCGCGCTGGAGCGACGCGTAGACCTTACGCAATGACGCATTCTCACCCACCAGCAGCGGCGCCCCGCGCCTGACCGCCAGCTCCTCTTTCAACAGCAGGTTTTCGGTGACGATGCGGCGCTGATCGAGGGCGCGGGCGACGAGCAGCAGCAGGTGATCGGGATCGACCGGCTTCGCGAGGAAGTCCATCGCCCCTTCCTTCATCGCGGACACCGCATCCTCGATGCTGCCGTACGCGGTCATCACGATGACCGGGACGTCGGGATCGATTTCCTTCGAGGCGCGCAGGACGCCGAAGCCGTCGCCGTCAGGCAGCCGTAGATCCGACAGCACCACCGCCGGCTGCCCCTGCTGCAGGTGCTTCACCGCCTCCGGCTGATCCTTCGCCTCGAGGACCGTGTGGCCCTGGCGCTCCAGCGCAAGCCGAAGCATCGTCCGGAGAGAGTCCTTGTCTTCGACGAGAAGAATGACGGCGGGAGCGGGCACGCGAGGGAAAACGGATCAGCGGAGCCAGCCAGGAGGAACGCCGGCCTTCCGCGCCTCCTCTTCGAGGTCGGCAATCTGTTTCTTGCCGCGCTCGACGTCCTGCTTCACGCGATTGAGCTCGGTCAGCGAGTCGGCGCGCTCCTGACCAATCTGCCGCCGCTGCGCAGGATTGTCCCGGCTCGTGTAGTCGCGGCTGAGCGCGTTGATCCGGGTCTGGAGCGCCTCAGCGAACATCTCGTTGCGGCGCAGCTCTTCCCGGGTGGACATCATGCGGTTCTTCCACCACGCTTCGTCTTTGGTCTCGCCTTCGGGCTTGGCCTCGCCCTCCGGCTTTGGTTCGGCAGGCTTCTCGGCCGTGGCGGCGGCGACCGGATCGACCGGCGCGGCGGTCCCCGGACCTGATGCCGCAGCCGGCGCCTGGGCGGACGGCGGCAGATCCTTGTTTGTGTATACCTTCCCGGCAGCGGGCTGCGCCTTCCGCCGATCGGCTTCCTTCTTCGCGACCTCGCCCAGCGTCGGAGTCTGCGCCTGAACCGCCAGCGCCGATCCTCCGAGGATCGCCGTTGTCACGGCTCCCAGCGCCACGGCGCGGGCCACGATCACAGTCAGGCGTTTCATACGTTTCCCTTCGAGCCAGTATACGCCCTCGGACCGGCCGGCTTCACCGGATCTCGCCCCACCTGAGCACGCGCACAGAGGCCGGGATGCCGTGTCCGGGGTCGCCGGCTTCCCTGGCCACGAGCGCTTCGACCGATCGGCGAAGACCATCAGGCCGAACCGCCTCCGACCGCACCACCACCACTCCATTGAGATCGGTCCCGTCGTCTCGATCCCCATCCTCCTCGTCGTCTTGGATGAGCGCGATCAGGAAGAATTGGCCCGCCCCCGGCTCGCCGACCAGTGCATTCCAAGAGGACCAGAGATAAGGATGCCACGCCAGAGTCCGGCGGGCCGGGACGGCGCTCGACGCCGATTCGTTCGCCAGGCGCGCGAACACCGATCGCGCCCCGCAACATAGAAACACCGTGCCACCTGCCACGGGCGCGGAACCTGTGAACATCCCCTGCGACGCGCTCGATGAAAGGGCTCCTCGAAGGACCGGGGTCCAATCCGGCAGTCCGCGAAGTTCGGCCAGAACCACGGCCAGGCCCGCGTCCGCGATGTAGAAGGCCTCTATCCCATCCTTGTATCGGCTGGTGACCGTCGTCTCGATCGTGACCACGGTTGTTGTACCGAGCATGATCGCGGAGAACAGAAATGTAAGAGTCAGCACAATCACGAGTGCGCTCCCGATCTCGTTGAACCACCGGTGCTTCGAGCTCATCGCCTGGCCCTACTCGAGCCTCAGGTTGCGCGGCACGACGTCGATCTCCACCGTTACGTCCGGTACGAACAGTGCCGACCTCCGTGCGGACCCCGGATTCGCGAACCTGGCCGGATCCGTTCCCCGGGCCGCCGCATCCGTCGCCTGCAGCCTGACCGACACGCGCATTCGCCGGACCCGGAGCAGGTCGGCGTCGTATCTCGTATCTCCCGTACCGCACCAGGGTCCGTCGGTCAGCATGCCCGGAGTCAACTCAATCAGCACTCCCCGCGCTCCCAGGACGGGCAGCGCGCTCTGGTAGGTGCCGTCAGCGGCGTACAAGCAGTTGCTCTCGCCGTCCGGCGGCCGCGGCCACACGGGCGGCTCTCCTTCTCCGAAGTACGCGACCTGCAGGCGTACGACATCGTCCAGAAGTGGGAGATCTGTTGCGTCTCCGTCGTACAACCGCAAGGTTCGGGAGGATGCATCGAGCGTAATCGACGCCGATTCGACAGCGACCACCGGAGTACCGGCTGCGTATGACCCCGAAGGGTCAACGCCATGATGGCGAACCGACACCGCCATCCCATCCACCGCTGTGACTGTGAAGATGTCGAACCGACCAGACGAGTCGAGGAGCATCAGGTTGACGCCGTCGGCAAACCCGCAGGCGGTCGATTCACAAAGGTCAGGCGACAGTTCCAGCGTCGCTGTTCCGGAAGCCACGGGTGTCAGGAGCGCCCCGTGCTCGCTTTCCGCAATGGCACGGATCACGGTGAAAGCATCGGCCCTGAACTCACTGAAGGCGTGCGCGCCCCGTCTCCCGACGCGCCGCGGCAGCACGGGCGGGATGCCTCGGATGAGGCTGGCGCGCGCGGGACCGCCCATCGGACCTGCCCCCGCCTCTTTGAGCAGACGGGTGATCAGATCGGCACCCACGCGAGCCCGCTGTTGAAGATCGGCGCGCGCTGACGCCGACCGCCAGGCCACTTGCGCCTCAGCGGCCAGAAGACAGCCAACAGCAATGGCGGCGAGGGAGATCGCAGAGCCGACGAGCACCTCGACGAGTGTGAAGCCGCCGCTGCAGCCGATTCTTCGTTTCATCGCGCCGTCCTGGTGCGAATGGTCTGCAGGCGAACGGCGGCCGGGTGCATGATTCCCGCGGAGACTTCCGCGACAGGCAACACGACGACCGTGAGAATGAGGGTGTCGGCTGGATCGCGCGGATGAGCCGAGATCGACCAGCGCCGGACGAAGGCCGTTCCCGGGACCGGCACGGAACCCCGGCCGCTCCACTGGCCATCGCGTCCGACGAAATCCACGAAGCCAGGAGTATTTCGATCGAGCGAGCCCGATGGAGATGGCTGCAGACCGGAGCCACTCGAGGCCGGCGGGTCGACGGAGAGGTCGCTGCTCTGATCTGAGCGACGGATGCCCGCCACGTCGGTTCGCCATTCGAGCGCGATGAGCTGTTCGAGCTTCTGCTGTGCGACGACCACCGCCGCCGACGCCACACCTGCGGTCCAGATCGCCCGCGCGGACCGGACAATGAGGAGAGCCACGCCGGTGCTGATCGTGATGATCACGGCTGCCGCCGTCAGCGCCTCCAGCAGCGACGAGCCAGTATCGTCAGCGATGAGCGACGACCATGGAGCCATGACCTCCGTGAACAGTGCAAGGTCGCAGCCCGCTGGCAAATCGCGAAATCAACAGCAAAAAGCTCTGGTCTCCGCTCCAGGCCGTTGTGGGATCGCGGAATGTGAGCGTCTCGCGAGGCACACGGATCGCAGGTTTTGCGACCTGTCGCGCCGAAGCGCGCAGCGCGAATGGCGGATGTCGCGCCGAAGCGCGCTAGTCCGAAGGCGGACCTGTCGCGCCGAAGCGCGCAACGCGAAGGCGGACGTCTCGTTCAGCGCTCGGCGAGCGGGAGCGTGAACGCGATCCGCGCGCCGCCTTCGTGGGTCACGGGGCCGACGCGGCCGTTGTGGGTCACGATGATTTTCTGCACGAGAGGAAGGCCAAGACCGGTGCCACGGGCCTTGGTCGTGAAGAAGGGGCGGAACATCCGCTCCGCGACTGAAGGGGAGATCCCGGGTCCGTTGTCGGTGACGGTGACACGAAGCAGCTTCTGTTCGCGATCGACCGTCCCCTCCGCAACGATCTTCGGCGCGACGTGGTTGTCCACGCAGGCTTCGAGCGCGTTGCGAAACAAGTTGCTGACGGCCTGCCGCAGCAGCACGTCGTCTCCCTCGACCCGCTCGAACCGCCCGGTGATCGTCAGCTCCCCGCCACGGGCCTGCACGTCCGCTCGAATGTCATCGGCCGCACGCTCCACGATCGCGCGCATGTCGATGACCGCGAGGATGAGTTGCGTCGGCTTTGCGAAGTCGAGGAATTTTGTGACGATCTGCCCCAGCTCCTCGGTCTCCGATCGGATTCCTGTGATGTAGGGGCGGAAGTCGTCGGGAAGGCGCTCCGGCTCCATCAGGCGCGCATAGCCGTGAATCGTCGCCAGCCCGTTGCGAAACTCGTGGGCGATGCCCGCGGTCAGCTCGCCGAGCCGGGCCAGGCTCTCCTTCAATCGCAATTGATCTTCGAGATCCATGATCTCGCGCAGATCAGCGAACAGGCAGATCGCGCCGTACGCACGGCCCGATTCGTCGCGAATCGGCGAAACTGTCACCCCGAGATGCGTGGCCCTCCCGGGACCTTCGAGCCTGACGGTCCGTCTGACGACGGGTTGAGCCTGGGCGAGGCACTCGTCAATCAGGGTGGCGAGCTCAGGCACCTCGCGAAGTACCTCGCGATACGGTCCGACCCAATCGCTCTCGGGCAAACCCAACATCCGGCGGCCGGCAGGATTGAGCGTACGGACCACTTCACCGAAGTCCACGACGAGCAGTCCGGACGTCAGGCTGGCGACGATTTCGTCGCTGAGCCGCTCGGAGGCTTCCGCCCGGGCTTTCATGGCGCGTTCCTGCTGCCGCAGGTTCTGCAGCGCCTCCTCCATGGCGTTGGTCATGAAGACCGCCTCGCCCCCTTCGCGCCGCTGCCCCTTCGCAAGCCCCCGGGCAGCGACCGCGAAGCGCACGACCGCGTACGCGAGGACAGCGGAGAGAGCCGCGACGATGGCGGTGAGGCCGAGAAAGAGATAGCCGGATTGGTTCATCGAAGCCGATCGGGGCGCATGATCATACGGCGGGCCGATCGTCGCGGCAGTTGGCCGGCGCCGCTTGCAGAACCGTCAGCGCGGGTTCCAAAACGAAACATCGTCCTCGTGCCGCCTCCCGTGTCAGCACCGTAATTCCAATCCAAGTCTTTACCCAACAATCAATTACAGCCGTGGCAACCCTGTTGCTATCTCGAGGGTGACCATGCGTAGTCCTCGCGGTTCCGAACGTGGCTTCTCGCTCCTCGAGCTGATGCTGGTCGTGGCGTTCGCGATCACAGCGCTGACGATTGCCGTGCCCCTGATGACAGATGTGTCGGACCGCTCGAAGCTCAATGCCGCCGCTCGCGAACTGGAGCGCGAATTTCAGTCGGCGCGCCTGAAATCCGTGTCGACCAACCGGTTGCTCCGGGTCCGCCTGAATTGCCCCGGCACCGGGATGTATCGGACCGTGGAGTACGTCGCGTCAGCGGGTGTCGATGCCGCGACCAATCGGTGTTCGGACTCCACGTACCCGTTTCCACCGGCGGATAACGACGTCATGACCCGGCCGAACTTCGACGGGCCGGTCCGCATCCTGCCGCTCGGGGCGACCGTGACGAGCAGCGTGCTCGAGTTCCATCCGGACGGGACGGCGGTCACCGTCGTGTCGAACGTGGTGACGGCGATCACCACCCCTGTAACCATCACCGTGACCCGTAAGGGCAAATCCAAGGCGATCACCGTCAATGCAGCCGGCAAAATCCAGCTTCAATAGTCAGCGCGGCTTCAGTCTCGTCGAAGTCGTCATCGCACTGGGGATCCTGACCGGGGTGTCGCTCGGCGTGGCGCAGCTCTTCGCCGCGTCCACCAATGCCAACCGGGTCGCTCGCAACCGGACGTCGACCACCGCGATGGCGGAGCAGAAGATGGAACAGCTTCGGTCGCTCGACTGGGGCTTCGACCTGCAGGGCCAGGGGCTGCCGGTGACCGACACGACCACGAACCTTGCGGTGTATCCTCACAAGAACGACGGCTCCGGCCTGAATCCGTCACCGAGCGACACGCTTCTCCGGAACACGGCCGGATTCGTCGACTACCTGGATGCCAACGGGACCTGGGTGGGGACGGGCGACAATCCGACCGCGGGGGCCGTCTACCTCCGTCGGTGGGCGATCGTCCCGCTCCCGACCAATCCCAACAACACACTGATCCTTCAGGTGCTGGTCACGTCAGTGGCGGACGAAGCCCGCCTCGACGTCTCCAATCTGACGCGCCGGCCGAGGCAACTCGGCGACGCCCTGCTCATCAGCGTCAAGACGAGGAAAGCCCAATGAGCCCGCGTCAGCGTCTCGCGTCCGAGCGCGGCTTCTCGTTGCTGGAATTGCTGGTGTCGACCGCCATCATGATGGTCGTGACCGGCGCGATCTTCTCGATGGTCAACCCGTCGCAGGGCACCGCGAAGGCACAGCCCGAGGTCTCGGATATTCAGCAGCGGATGCGGGTCGGTTCCGACACGCTGTTCAAGGAATTGATGATGGCAGGTGCGGGACCGTATTTCGGCGCACGCACCGGGTCGCTCCTCAACTTCTTCGCGCCGGTCATGCCGCGCCGGCTCGGCTACGAGGCGCCTGACGACACCAGGAGCGCCGCAAGTGACAGGCTCACGCTGTCCTACATTCCCAATTCGTACTCGCAAACGACGATCGACAAGGCCATGCCGCCGAACTCGTCGGAGATGAAGGTGACCTACCCGCCGAACTGCCAGGTCCCCAAGGAACTGTGCGGGTTCGAAGAGGGGATGACCGTCATCATCTTCGACAACACCGGCCACTGGGACACGTTCACGCTCACCCAGGTGCAGGATGCGGCCGGCCATCTTCAGCACCATGGCCAGATGCTCAACTACACCTACGAGGCTGGATCGACGATTACCGTGGCGGTCAGCTACACCTACTTCCGAGATGCCAACACCAACCAGTTGATGCGCTACGACGGCTATAAGACCACGATCCCAATCGTCGACAACGTCGTAGATCTCAAGTTCGAGTACTTCGGCGACCCTGCCCCGCCCACCAAGCCCGATCCCGGGGTGGGGGGCGCGGCCAACTGCCTCTACGACGCGATGCACAACCTCGTCGGCCTGCCGACACTGGCAGCCGATGAAGGGTCGCTCGCGATTCTGCCCCTCGAGCAGCTCAAGGATGGTCCGTGGTGCGGCGGCGGAGACAACGAATTCGACGCCGATCTCCTGCGGGTCAGGAAAGTGCGGGTCACGCTGCGGATGCAGGCCTCGGATGTCTCGGTGCGGGGCACGAATCCACTGTTGTTCCTGAACCCGGGCCGGGCCACGCAAAGCATGGCGATGGTCCCTGACTACGTGGTGCGGTTCGACATCACACCACGCAACATGAACCTGGTGCGATGAGCACGGCCATGCAGAAGTTCAACGCCCGGTTCCGGACACGATTCGCCGACGAGCGCGGAGCGGCGCTGATCATCGCGCTGATGTCGATGATGCTGCTGACCGCTCTCGCAGCGGCGGTGGTCATGGTCACCAACACCGAGACCATGATCTCCGCCAACCACCGCAACAGCCAGGAGGCGCTCTACGCCGCCGACGCCGCGGTCGAGCGGATCGTGCAGGACCTGCTCATGACGCCGCGCTGGAACGATGTCCTCGCCGGAAGCGTCCAGTCTTCCTTCATCGACGGCGCGATGACCTCGACGAAGACGCTTCCGACCGGAGGGACGATGGTGCTCTGCTGCGGGACCAATACGGCGACCACGCAGCTGCAGGCAGACACCGACGGCCTGAACCTGTGGGGCGCGAACAACCCGCAGTGGAGGCTATTCGCCTGGGGACCGCTCTCCGACATCCTCAGTAACTCGCAGATCGACAGTCCCGTCTACGTCGCCGTCTGGGTCGCCGACGATCCTGCCGATTCCGCGGACGGAGCGACGCCGGACGGCAATCCCGCCAACGACTCGAACGGGGTGCTCACGCTCCACGCGGAGGCGCTCGGCGCGGGCGGAACGAGAAAGGTCGTCGAAGTCACGGTGGCGCGCACCTCCAGCACGGAAATCGAGCGCGGACAGATCGCGCAGCGGGGTCAGGAAGAGTTGAACCAGCGCGCGCGCAAGGCCGCGGTGCAGACGCCGGGCAAGGCAATCACCAACACTCGGATGACGGTGCAGTAATGGCAGCTCATACACGCTCTTCATCTCACGACACCCGGCACACGAGGCCAGCGCGGCTGCTGTCGCGCCTGCGTCGGCGGGCCGGCGCAGGGTTCCTCGGTCTCGTGGCAGTCCTGCTGTGGTCCACGACGGCGTCGGCGCAGCTCGATCCGCTGCTGTTCATCAAGCGCGTGCCGCCGACCGTGATCATCGTCATGGACACATCCCTGCAGATGCTCGAGGACGGGAGCGGCAATTTCCACGATCCGGGCACGTATTCGACGGCCGCGGATCCGGCGGTCATGGGCGCGTTCTCGAACATCAATCCCTCGACGACCGCGTGGTACCGTCGGGTCTTCCGCGGGATGTCGTACGACCCGGCGCCTGGGCGCTACGTCGCCAGTACGATCGCGGCGAGCCCTGCGACCGGCCTGGTCGCGGCCGACGCCTCGTTCATGGACCCGACCCGATGGGCGATCATGCGGCAGGGCATTGTCGCGGCCGTCTCCGAGAACGCGGGGAGCAGCTTCCGGTGGGGACTCATCCGGCTCCGGCAGAGAACGCCGGCATGGCGGACGTCGCCCAGCTGCGACAAGCCCGCGCGTGTGACCGATCTCATGATGTCGCTGTACTCCGACGCGGTGCCCTGCAACGCCGGCGGCATCGGCAAGTTCGCGGTCTACGCGCCGAGCGTGGCGGCGGCGAGCTACGCGCAGACGACGGCGCCGATCGGCACGACCATGGTGACGCCGGGAGCGAATACCGGCGCGGCGGTGGTGGCACTCGCCAACCGCGGCGTCGGTGACAACGCCGGCATCATCCCCGCGGGTCTTGGTGACGTCGGCTTCAACGATCGGCCGATCGACCTCGCGCTCGTGGACGCCAGGGCGGCGGCGATCGCCGCGATGGGCGCGGATACGGCGGCGAACCGGGCCTGTCGCAATACCGTGGTCATTCTGATCACTGGCGGCAAAGACGATGGCAACGCCACCTACAATACCGCGCACGACCCGGCGAGCACCGCGGCCCAGTTCCTGACGGTCACCGGCGGCGGTGTGACCCGGCGGGTCCCCATTCACGTCATCGGCGTCAGGCCGGCAGTGGCAGATGAACCCGAGATGCAGAGCATCGCCTCGGCGAGCGGCGGGCGCTACACCAAGGCGACCAACGCCGCCGCGGTCGCCGCAGCGATCAACTACGCCGTGCAGAGTGGCTTCGCCCGTTCCGCAGATTTCGATCTGAGCCAGACAACGGAGTATCTGCCGGTCAGCCCGATTGTCGGCACCGTGAATCTCGAGAACGCGAGCGATTCGAACGGCAACAGCCTGCCCAACACCGCCATCGTGGCTTCGAGCGGCGTGGGCAGCACGGAGTTGCCGCAGCGCTCGAACGTGATGCTCACGGCGGGGTTCGCGATGCCGGGGTTCGACGGCCGGCTCCGCGCCTATCGCGCCTATAAGCCCGTCGCCGACTCGACCAAGCCCGCTGGCTGGAAGTTCATCAACGACGGCACCGCGCTCTGGCCCGATCTCGACGGGCGGCCGGCACTCAAAGGCCTGGCCCGCACACCCGCCGACCCGAACAGCCGGAACATTTACACTTTCATTCCGGGCGCCTCCGGGGGCGGATCGGTCGTGGCCTTTACGACGGCCAACACGGCGCTCCTGAGCCCGCACATGGGCGTTGGCATCAATACCCCGACGCTGATTTCCCTGGTTCGGGCGCAGCCGCTCGGCGCGATCATTGGATCGACGCCGGCACTGATGGATGTGCCATCGCTCGACCCACCGCCCGACACGGACTACGGGCGCAGCGACGGCACCGGCACCTTCGCCGGCAACTACAAGAACCGCCGAGCGCTGATTTTCGTCGGCGCCAACGACGGGATGATTCACGCGATCGACGCCCGCA